>Ga0105126_1000004_pt1 | contig 175517 bp, 167 predicted proteins | sample LS_171metaG_FD_91488 | JGI IMG/M metagenome (GOLD analysis project Ga0105126, IMG submission 91488) | Switchgrass associated microbial communities from Austin, Texas, USA, to study host-microbe interactions - LS_171 metaG | ecosystem: Host-associated > Plants > Phyllosphere > Phylloplane/Leaf ...
ATTTTATATTCCACTTAAATTAAAAAAGCCAAAGGCATGCAAATAAAACTCTTTTATTTAATTTGATTTGGAAATTATTCAGCACTATGCTGATGTCGATTCAGATAACAAATTTTTATCTATTAATTCCTTTCAATAGATGGGTATTCATGTCCATTTCTTTTGGTACAGATGGAGAGCACTTTGAGCCGAAAGATTACACTTAATCACTTTCTGGTTTTTGAACCCGAGAAAAAAAGAATTACTGGCAGAGGCAATCCGGCGATCATTAGTGCTTCAGCATCACTATGCTTCGAGTTGCTCATTGAAAATGTCGGTGAGTTAGTCACTCATCAACAGTTTTTTGACTATGCATGGCGTCGTTTTGGCATGGAGCCGACCTCTACGTCCCTCTATCAGAATATATCCAGCCTCAGGCGCGCACTGAGTAAAGCCGGACTGCAGGAAGACATCATTCGAACGATGCCCCGGCGTGGTTTTATCCTGTCACCACAAACCATGGTGATGAAAGAAAATACCGTTACAGCCTCTTCAGCAACTGTCTTGAGTGAGAAAAATTATGAACCTCTTTCGTCAGAAGAAAACACAGAATTGCACGAGGGAGCATCTCCAGCCGTGTTACAGCACGCAGATGTCGAGGATGATAAAGATGATAAGACGGTTTTACCCTCAACACGTCAACGTGATCACTCGCCATGGCTACCCACAACAGAAATGTTGTTAGCACGACTCTCTTTTAAAAATGTGTTTTTTACCGCCATCACTTTCGTTTCTTTTTTCTGTATTTTTATTTTTATCAAAGTCGAACCGCAATCGGCAGAGCCCGTTTTCGCTCACAGCATGGACTATAAAGGCTGCGTGATTTTTAATAACTCAGACGCCTGGCTCAATAGCGCTGAGTTAAAAAAACGCGTAGATGATTTGGATATCAATTGTAAAGACAGTCAATATATCTATATGACATCTTTTAAAAATGCTGACAGACTCTCTTACTTTCAATGCCAGCACCCCTTGCACGCTACAATTCGAGCAAACTGTCTCTCTCATTATTATGTTAAGAATTTCAATGATGAATAAAATTCTGGTTCTGACAGGGCTATGCTTTATCGCTCTTTTATTGTATCCATTTAGTGGAAACCGGGAACACCGTATATCGTGTAAAGCGGATATTTCTTATCAGTGGCAAGATAGCACGCTAAATTTATTCATTTCTCAAAACATCCAGAATGGCAAAGGGATACTGGCTCTCTCGGGTACGCTTCATGAAAAAAATAAAGGCGATGGTTATTTAAGTAAAACCATATCTTTCTCCTATCGAGAACAGGGCTATTATTATCACCTTAACTCAGATTTGGTCATCAACTCGCCACAAATGACCATGAGCGTTCAGGATCAAAGAAAATGGCTACCTGATTTCTTTATTGAAAAAGGGAAGCCTCTGCTGCTGAAAATCAGGCCTTACGGTGATAAAGCCTGGCTTTTTTACTCTGAGACTACGCCACTTTTCGTCTGTGAAAGAAGTAGTTAGCTTTTTTAACGATTTTTCACCCTTGTCCACTGCACGACGCTGAGATCTCAGTGTTAATAATCTTGACGTCGTGCAGTGCATTTTTTACGACGAAATCAGTTTACTTCTGGCAGAAACAACTCTGTTTCGCCCCTCATGCTTTGCCTGGTACAACCATTGGTCAACGGAAAGCAATGTTTCCTCAATATCGTTGTTATGGTGAGCTAAACTCTCCACGCCAGCTGATATTGTCATTTTTCCTACTTCGCTAAATTGCGCACATGCGATATGTTCACGAATACGATTTGCAATAGATTCAGCCTCTGAGATTTGTGTATTCGGAAAGAAAACAACAAATTCTTCGCCACCAAACCGACAAACAATATCGTTAGTGCGGCAGCCTTTTTTTAAAAACATCGCGACGGCCACTAACGTTTTATCACCGATATCATGCCCATAGTGATCATTAATGCGCTTAAAGTAATCGATATCGAAAGAGGCAAGACTATGTTCGTTTTTAGCAGAGAGGTAAGGCGCGGTAAGTTGCTCAAATCCACGTCGGTTATACAGTTTGGTCAGATGATCGGTTATTGCATCATCACGTAATATGGCCAACGTTTTATTAATTGTGTTCGAATAAGCCAAAAAAGATTTTTTCAGCCGGTCAGATTCTTTATACCACGTTTTTATACCCTTGATTTTGGGAGGCAAATCCTTCGTTGTAGTAGACCGGGTCAGGCCAGCGAGTCTTTCGAGCGGTTTGGAAATCTGCGTGGAAACAAAGATGCTCACACCGACCAATAGCAATGCTATCACCAGTCCATAAACCAACACATCTTTAGCGATAAGCGTGAGTGTCGTGCTGACCACGTCAGGCGAAACGCATACGAATACGTGCCAGTTGGTTTTGATAACGTCTGAATAGCCTAACAGGCAGTCGCGTTGTTCTAACGTTGTCTTTAATCCACCGCTGCTGGCCTGATTCAGCCGCGTCGTCAGGCTGGTAGTCAAAGGATTGTTTTTTCCTGTAAGCATCTCATCAGGTGAATAAATGACTTCTCCAGTATCTGAAACAATGCTGATCGTTGTTTTATCAGTGTAAAAATGATGGCTCATGAGGCGGCTTAAAATACTTTTTCTTTTCAGGTAGATAGATCCTGCAATATAACCCAGATACGCCCCCGAAGAGGAATAGATCGGGTTCGACAAAAAAATGAGATAGTTACCTGTGGAAGGTGTAAAGGGTTCTGATACGAACGCCCCCTTTTTTACCGCCATCAACTGCTCAGGGGCAACATTCAAAGACGTACCAACAGGCAGTAAACCTGGTGGAGAGGATGCCGCAACGTAACCGTCTGGCGTTAGCATCACGACTGAACTGAACATATCCGATTGCAGTCTTAATCTGTCAGCTTCTTGCTGTAGTGCCTGTTTGTCTTCAAAACGTTTAATCTGAGTGGCACTGTATGCAAGCTCTTTTTGTGCCGTTCTGAATGTACTGTCGGTCATATCAGCAAGCTTACGGGCATAGGCGGTGTTAGATTCAATAATTCTTTTTTCAGTCAGAACCTTAAGAACAACGCCCACCACCAATATCAGCATGAGTGCAGTAATGACTATGCAACCAACAGAATGCAGGCACAGAAGCCCTTTTAACGAGGGTTTATAGGTTTTATTCATTCCCACAGCAGGTCTCTGTTATTTGCCATCATTATTTCAAAGATATTAGCACTGCCTGGAAAAAACAAAGCGTTTCACGGCTATACGTCACCCTCTTACTCTCGCTAATCAGCGACATCGCGCTGATAAAGGCGTAAATCCAGCGCTTGCCAGACTGGCAATCCGGTGACGCAGTTATACCGCTGGCACCCTCTTCTCCATCATTAACCTTATTCTGCCGTGAAAAAAGAGGCGGGCCGTCGTTAACGTCTTCTGAAACAGGCCAAATACGTACAGGACAGGCATTCATTGCAAATGCGTTATGACCTGCTAGCAATAATAAACCGACATAACGCAGAGGGAATGGACATGCTTTATCCGTGATTGAGAAAGCATGCAGGCTGGCATGATGTGATACAACGCATGCACCCACACGATGAATAATCCCTGTTCAGGCAATGCTTATTCACTCACGCTCTCTCACCTACCATTACCGATTATGGGTTGCGCCACCTGCTACTCAAAAAAGCGGCGCATCAGCGCCGCCCTTAGCTTATTGAATCAGCCGTTTCACCGGCGCGTTCCGTTGACGATCCCAAATTACCGTCAGCAGGCGCTGTAACGCGATAAACGCAAACAGCAAAATGCCAATAGCAATCTTGGTCCACCAGGAACTGAGCGTGCCGTCAAAGTTGATCCAGGTTTGAATAAGCCCCTGAATTAACACGCCGAACAAGGTGCCCAGCACCGTGCCTACGCCACCCGAGAGTAAGGTTCCGCCAATCACTACAGAGGCAATCGCATCCAGTTCCACGCCCAATCCAGCCAGGGCATAGCCCGCCGAGGTATAGATGGAAAACACAATGCCGGCCAGCGTCGCCAGGGTAGTCGACAGCATGTAGATCTTAATGGTGGTGGCGCGGGTTGAAACGCCCATGAGTTGCGCGGAGGTCAGGCTGCCGCCAATCGCATAAACCTGATTACCAAAGCGAGTGCGGTGCGCCAGAATGATCCCGCCCGCCACCACCACCAGCATGATCAACGCCAGCAAACTGAGCCGCCCGCCCCCCGGAACCTTCCATGCCATGCTGGACAGCGTGGCGTAAAGAGGATGATCGATCGGAATAGAATTCTCAGAGACCAGGTAACTGCAGCCGCGCAGAAAAAACATGCCCGCCAGGGTGATAATAAATGCGGGAATTTTCAGCGCATCAATCAGCCAGCCCATCATGGCACCAAACATCGCTCCCATACTCAGGATGAGGGCAAACGCCAGGACGGGGTTGAGGTGATAGTCACCGATAACCTTTGCCAAAAATACACCCGAAAACGCAATGACGGCCCCCACCGAAAGATCGATGCCGCCCGATAAAATCACAAAGGTCATACCGACAGCGATAATGCCGAGGAAGGCGTTATCCGTCAAAATGTTACAGATCACCCGCGTGGAAGCAAAGCCGGGAAACTGGCTCAGGCAAAACAGATAGCCCATGACGAACACCAGTAGGGTGATCATTAGAGGCAGATGACGTTTAATCATGATGGACGTCTCCGTTTAAACATCGCAATAAAGCGCGGGGATTGCAGAAGCAGAACGCACATGACCACTATCGCCTTCACCACCTGATTCAACTCTGGCGGAAAGCCAGAGAGTAGAATACCGGTGTTCATCGACTGAATAATCAGCGCACCTATCAATGACAGCACGATGTTAAACCGGCCGCCCATCAGGGATGCTCCGCCGATGACCACGGCGAGAATCGCATCCAGTTCCAGCCACAATCCGGCATTGTTAGCATCTGCGCCACGAATATCCGCCGCCACAATCAGGCCGGCTACCGCCGCGCAAAGGCCGCTGATGGCATAGGTGGACATCACCACCAGCCAGCCATTTACGCCTGCATTGCGCGCGGCGCGCAGGTTAATGCCCACGGCTTCGATAAACAGCCCCAGGGCGGTTTTGCGCGCCAGTAGCCAGACCAGCAACGCAACCGCCACCGTGATCCAGACCGGCACCGGTAACAACCACAGCGCCCCATTCCCAAACCAGCCAAGGCTGTCATTATTAAAGGTTACGATTTGCCCCTGAGTAATAAGCTGAGCAATACCGCGTCCGGCGACCATTAAAATCAGCGTGGCAACAAACGGCTGGATACGGAGTAAGGCCACCAGAATGCCGTTCCATATGCCGCAGGCCAGACCGCTGGCCAGCGTCACCATAATGATAAAGGGTACACCGTGCCCGGCGACGGTCAGCGTAGCGGCGGTGGCGCCGGCAATCGCCATCACGGCGCCGACCGACAGGTCGATCCCGCCGGTGGCGATGACCAGCGTCATGCCGATGGCCAGTAAAGCAACGGGCGCGGCGCGGTTGATAATGTCGATCGGACTGCCAAACAGCCGTCCGTCCTGAAGATGAATCGCAAAAAAGTTATTCGCGACCAGGCTGTCAACTAACAGCACCAGCAACAGGGCAATAATCTGCGGCATGCCGGGCGGCAGCCTGAACTTGCGACGTTGAGGTTTGGTCGCGGTGACCGGGGATTCAAGCATGCTGCGTACCTCCGTCAGCAATAGCGTTAACGATTGCCGCCACTGAAAGCTGCTCCAGTGGAATTTCAGCCACCTGTTTCAGATCACGCATGATCAATACACGATCGGCGTAGCCGACCAGCTCTTCCAGCTCTGAAGAGATAACCAGCAGCGCCAGACCATCAGCACACAGCGACTCGATGAGGCGGATAATTTCCGCATGAGCGCCCACATCAATGCCGCGCGTCGGTTCATCCAGGATCAGGAACTGCGGTTTTGTCACCAGCCAGCGTGACAGCAGAACCTTTTGCTGATTGCCGCCCGATAACAGCTCAACGGGCTGCTCTGCATGCGGCGTGCGAATACCCAGACTTTTAATAAAACGTTCGGCAATCGCCTGCTGTTCCCGTTTTTTAATCGGCCGTAACCAGCCGCGCTGCGCCTGCAGGGCCAGAATAATGTTTTCCCGCACCGAGGCCGCACCAATGATACCGTCGGTTTTGCGGTCTTCCGGACAGAACCCCATGCCCAGGCGTGAAGCCTGAGCAGGCGTGCGAATGTGTTCAACTTTGCCTTTGATCTTTGCCGTACCGCGATCGGCGCGACGAATACCAAATAACACTTCGGCCGTTTCAGTGCGTCCGGACCCCAGCAGTCCGGCCAGCCCCACCACTTCGCCGGGCCTGACCTGCAGGCTGAAAGGCTCGATGGTGCCTTTCTTGCCGTAATCTTCAAAAGACACCACAGGCTGATTACTGCGTAGCGTGCTGCCCTGACGCTGCAGCGCGGTCGCCATCAGCTCACGGCCAATCATCAGTTTCACCAGATCAATCTGCGGCAGCGTTGCCGTGTCATGCGTGGCGATGAATTTACCATTGCGCAGTACGGTGATGCGGTCGGTGATGCGATAAACCTGATCCAGAAAATGCGTGACGAAAATCAGGCTCATGCCGCGATTTTTCAGCTGCGTCATGAGGGTAAACAGCATTTCAACCTCGCTGGCATCCAGGCTGGCAGTAGGTTCATCCAGAATCAGGACCTGCGCAGAAAGATCGACAGCCCGGCAGATGGCAATGATCTGCTGCATGGCGACTGAATAGTGGCCAAGGGGCCGGGTGACATCAAGGGCAAAACCGTAATTACGCATCAGGGCATCGGCATCGCGAACCATGCGCTTACGATCGATCATGCCAAAACGACGCGGTTCACGCCCGATATACAGGTTATCTGCCACCGACATGTTGGGCAGCAGGTTAACTTCCTGATAAACCGTACCGATACCGATATCCTGGGCTTCGGCGGTGCTGTGCGGCGAAATCGCCTGGCCGTTTAGCGTTACTGTGCCGCTGTCCCGGGTGTAAACGCCGGTCAGGACTTTTATGAGTGTGGATTTTCCGGCGCCGTTTTCACCTAACAGCGCCATGATCTCGCCTTTACGCAGGCTGAAAGACACATCGTCCAGCGCTTTGACGCCCGGGAAGCCTTTACTGACGCCGCTGATGGCTAAAAGAGGTTGTTCGTTGTGTGTGGTCATGCTGTCAACTCCGCCCTACATCATGGAAAACCGCCCCGAAGGGCGGCCTGCGGCTTAGTAACCCATGTTCTTTTTCTTATCTAACTCGGCCTGCGCGTCAGCAGGTAAAAAGAGTTTTGATTGCGTTCTGATAATTTTTGGCGGCAGCGTGCCGTCTTTTTTGAATTTTTCCAGCGCGTCAAACGCCGGGCCTGCCATGTTTGGCGTTAATTCCACGTTTGCGTTGGCTTCGCCTGCCAGCATGGCTTTATAGATATCAGGTACACCGTCAATCGAACCAGTCAGGATGTCTTTACCCGGTTTCAGGCCGGCCTCTTTGATGGCCTGAATGGCACCGATGGCCATGTCATCGTTATGGGCGTAAACCATGCAAATGTTTTTGCCGTTATTCTCTGCTTTGATAAAGCTTTCCATGACTTCTTTACCTTTACTGCGGGTGAAGTCGCCAGACTGAGAACGGATGATTTTGATATTAGGATGACCGCTAATCGCTTCGGCAAAGCCTTTTTTGCGGTCGATGGCGACGCTGGCGCCTACCGTGCCTTGAAGTTCAACGACGTTACACTTCTTGTCGCCCACCGTTTTCACCAGCCAGTCACCGATAAGCTTACCTTCCAGCACGTTATCTGCCGTTACGACAGCCTGGTACAACGAGTTGTCTTTCACCACAATGGCGCGATCCAGCAGGTAAACCGGGATTTTCGCGTCTTTAGCTTCTTCTAATACCGGCTCCCAGCCCGTCTGAACCACTGGTGCGATAAAGATGGCATCAACGCCCTGCGCAATAAATGAACGCACGGCCTTGATTTGGTTCTCTTGTTTTTGTTGTCCATCGGCAATCTTCAGATTGATGCCGCGTTTTTTGGCTTCGCTTTTTGCCACATTGGTTTCAGCCGAGCGCCAGCCGGATTCCGAACCTACCTGTGAGAATCCCACTGTCATTTCCGCCGCTAACACTGAGCCACTTAATGCGGCGCTGACCAGCGTGGTCAGGAGTAAACGTTTCCACATAGTTTTTATTCCTCTGAAGGGCGTTCGCTGTATAGGGTAAAGTGCCCATTAAGACTGACGTAAAAAAAAGTAAATTAGGGCGACACGCTTCACAAAATCGAGCGATTTAAAGGAGTTACGCGTTTCATGAGGGGGCATTTCATCAGGGGTTATGGACAAAACGCCTGTGTGTTTTTTCAACTTATGATAAATAAATGTAATAAACAGAATCGTTTAAGTGTAGGCCAGTTGAAAACGATTACAGGGAGGCGTACAGAATGAGTTACGGCAATTATTCGGCGACAAAAAGTGCATTTTGTGATTTCCAGCACATCCCTACACGGCCCTGTATATCGAATGAAACGATTCCGCTATAAGCCTTTGTTGAGGGTTTACTGACGTTCTCTTCATCTGACGCGGGAAACGGGAATTAATGGCAGTCGATTCGTACATATAAACAAATAAAAAGTTACCTGGTCTGATCAACCCAAACAACATGCGCCCTGTACAGCACCTGACCTGATAACGGCGGCGACGTTTACTGTGCACGAAAATGATGAAAAAGGTTGTTTAGCGATCAATCTCTCGTGATTGTCTGATTTTTGCTTTTTTTAAGTGGCAGAACTGGACACGGCCGGGTGTCTCCCTATACTTGGCATTCTTTCCCATCCATCCGTTACGATAAAAATGACTGCGCACGATTATCTTTTAAAATTCCGCAAAGTGAATAACCTCGACAGTCTGGAAAAACTCTACGACCATCTGAATTATTCCCTTTCTGACAACACCGATATCATCAATATGTACCGGGCTGCAGATCATCGTCGCGCAGAGCTGGTATCCGGTGGTCGTCTGTTTGATCTGGGCTGCGTACCTAAATCGGTATGGCGCTACGTGGTATAATTCTGAGGTTCAGAATATTATCTGAAAGCGCTTAGCCATAATGTTTCCCTTCTGTCTTAACATGCTATTCTGAGCCGCTTCTGACATTGAGACAGGATTAACCGCAATGAACACACAGGATGCCGCACCCCGAATTGGTGGCTGGCTTTTAGTGCCGCTAGCATGGTTGCTGATGACGTTGCTCACCACGGCGCTGGTGATGGCCATGTATCTGACACCGCTGTTTGATACACAATGGCGCGCCACCCTGTTTAATCACAGTTCGCTCGTCACCACCTACTGGGCCATTTCGCTTTTCACCGCCACCGCGCTGTGGGCTTACAGCATGTGGGTTGTGTGGATTTTCTTTAAGCGCTCTTCCCGGCTGCCCCGCCACTATATTGTCTGGTTGCTGATTACCGTGCTGCTGGCCCTGAAAACGTTTGTCTTTACGCCGGTTTCTGACGCCCGGGCGATTCAGACGTTACTGCTGTCTCTGGCGGCAGCGGCAATTTTTGTGCCTTATTTCAAGCGTTCAGCACGGGTAAAAGCGACGTTTACTCAGCGGTGAGGCCAAAATTATCGCCAACAGTTTAATCCTGAGTGCGGTTGTCCGTAGACAATGTTGTGTCACAGTTGTGATACAGCGTTTTATCAATGATAATAAGCCGCTTTCTGGTATTCAGGCGAAAAAATGACCGATTATCTCCTTCTCTTTGTGGGTACTGTGCTGGTGAATAACTTCGTTTTGGTGAAGTTCCTCGGCCTGTGTCCCTTTATGGGCGTTTCCAAAAAGCTGGAAACGGCGATTGGCATGGGCCTCGCCACCACATTTGTTATCACACTGGCCTCTATTTGTGCATGGCTTGTGAACCATCTTATTCTGGTGCCACTGGACTTAGTGTACCTGCGCACCATGGCCTATATTCTGGTGATCGCCGTGGTTGTGCAGTTCACCGAAATGGTGGTGCGCAAAACCAGCCCGTCGCTTTACCGACTGTTGGGTATTTTCCTGCCGCTGATTACCACCAACTGCGCGGTGCTGGGCGTTCCCTTGTTGAGTGTTAACCTCAACCACACCTTCCTGCAGGCGGCGCTGTATGGATTCAGCGCCTCGCTGGGCTTCTCGCTTGTCATGGTGCTGTTTGCCGGTATGCGTGAGCGCCTGGTTCTGGCAAACGTGCCTGCCCCGTTCAAAGGAAACTCGATTGCGCTGATCACCGCAGGCCTGATGGCACTGGCGTTTATGGGCTTTACCGGTTTGGTGAAATTCTGATGAGTGCGATTTGGATAGCGGTTGCGGTATTAAGCGCCCTGAGCCTTGTGTTTGGCGCCCTGCTGGGTTACGCCTCACGACGCTTTGAGGTTGAAGAAGATCCCATTGTTGAGCAGATCGACGCTGTTCTTCCGCAAAGCCAGTGCGGCCAGTGCGGTTATCCTGGCTGTCGTCCTTATGCCGATGCGGTGGGCAATAACGGTGAAGCCATCAACAAATGTGCGCCCGGTGGCGAACAGACCATGCTGAAGCTGGCGGCCCTGCTCAACGTTGAGCCGCAGCCGATTGATGGTGACGAAGAAGCCAAAGCGCCCGTGCGCACCGTGGCATGGATAGATGAAGCGAACTGTATTGGCTGCACGAAATGTATTCAGGCCTGCCCGGTTGATGCCATCGTTGGCGCAACACGCGCCATGCACACCGTGCTGAGCGACGTGTGTACGGGCTGCGACCTGTGTGTCGCGCCTTGTCCTACCGATTGTATTGAGATGCGTCCGGTTGCCACCACCACGGCCAACTGGAAATGGGATCTTGAAACCATTCCTGTTCGGGTGATCCCGGTAGAGAGTCATGCTTAATCTGCTAAATTTTTTTAAAAAAGAGAAAACCTGGGATTTTCAGGGCGGCATTCATCCGCCTGAAATGAAAACCCAGTCTAACGGTACGCCGCTGGCCGAGCTGCCGCTGCCGCACCGGTTTATTATTCCGCTGAAACAGCATATTGGTCATGAAGGTGAGATCTGTGTATCGCCGGGCGATCGCGTACTGCGCGGTCAGCCACTAACGTTTGGCCAGGGCAGAATGCTGCCGGTGCACGCACCGACGTCCGGCGTCATCGAGGATATTGCCCAGCACATGACGGCTCACCCTTCGGGCCTGTCAGAGCTGTGTATTTTCCTGACGCCGGATGGTGAGGACCGCTGGATGCCGCTGGAACCGCTGCCGGACTACCGCCAGCATGAACGAGCCGCCATCCTGAAACGCATTCACGATGCCGGCATTGCCGGCCTGGGCGGCGCAGGTTTCCCGACCGCCACTAAGCTGAAAGGCGGCCTGCGGGGCGTTAAAACGCTGATTATCAATGCCGCCGAGTGTGAGCCCTATATCACCGCTGACGATCGGCTGATGCAGGATTACGCAGCAGAAGTGCTGGAAGGCAGCCGGATTCTGGCCTGGGTCTTACAGGCAGATCGCGTTTTAATTGGCATCGAAGATAACAAACCTGAAGCCATCGCCGCTCTGAAGCAGGCGCTGGGCGGTGAGCGCGATCTTCAGATTCGCGTCATTCCAACCAAGTATCCTTCGGGCGGTGCCAAACAGCTCACCAAAATTCTTACCGGTATGGAAGTGCCGCACGGCGGACGCTCGACGGACATTGGCGTGCTGATGCAAAACGTCGGCACGGCCTGGGCGGTTAAGCGCGCCATCATTAATGGCGAGCCCATCACCGAGCGCGTAGTCACCCTGACAGGTGAAGCCATCGCCCAGCCACGTAATGTGTGGAGCCGGTTGGGTACGCCAATCAGTCATCTGCTTCATCAGGTCGGTTTTCATCCCTCACCACGCCAGATGGTGATTATGGGCGGCCCGCTGATGGGCTTTACCCTGCCGTCACTGGATGTCCCGGTGGTTAAAATCACCAACTGTATTCTGGCACCGTCCAGCACGGAAATGGGCAACGACGAGCAGGAGCAGTCCTGTATTCGCTGCTCTGCCTGTGCTGATGCCTGCCCGGCTAAGCTGCTGCCGCAGCAGCTTTACTGGTACAGCAAGGGCGGCGATCATGATAAAGCCCGTGCGCACCATATTGATGACTGTATTGAATGCGGTGCCTGCGCCTATGTTTGTCCCAGCAACATCCCGCTGGTGCAGTATTACCGCCAGGAAAAAGCCGAGTTGCGGGCTATCGATCTGGAAGCCAAACGGACGCTGGAAGCGAAAGCACGGTTTGAAGCGCGTCAGGCACGACTCGAACGGGAAAAACAGGCACGTGAAGCACGCCATGCAGAGGCGAAGCAGCGCGTAGCGCGCAGCGACAGTGCTGAACTGGCTGCGGCTAAGGCACGCGCGAAAGCAAAACCTGGTGGAAACGAAGAGGCCGTCGCCGAGGCTCGCCATGCTCAGGCTCGCCTGCGCCAGGCTGAAGCCCAGTCGGAAACCCAGGCACTGAGCCGCCAGACGACCGATCCGCGCAAAGCGGCGGTTGAAGCCGCTATTGCGCGTGCTAAAGCAAAAAAATCAGCCGTTCCGGACGCGTCTGAAGAGGTAGCGGAGGATCCACGCAAGGCCGCCGTAGCCGCCGCCGTGGAGCGCGCCAAAGCGAAGAAAGCCGCGCAGGCCGCCAGCGCTGAAGGTACTGAGGATGTGCAGCCCGCCCCACCGGAGGATCCACGCAAGGCCGCCGTGGCCGCCGCCGTAGAACGTGCCAGAGCGAAGAAAGCCGCGCAGGCCGCCAGCGCTGAAAGTACTGAGGATGTGCCGCCCGCCCCGCCGGAAGACCCGCGCAAGGCCGCCGTGGCCGCCGCCGTGGAGCGCGCCAAAGCGAAGAAAGCCGCGCAGGCCGCCAGCGCTGAAGGTACTGAGGATGTGCAGCCCGCCACGCCGGAAGACCCGCGCAAGGCCGCCGTCACTGAAAGTACTGAGGATGTGCAGCCCGCCCCGCCGGAGGACCCGCGCAAGGCCGCCGTGGCCGCCGCCGTGGAGCGTGCCAAAGCGAAGAAAGCCGCCGCCGCCCTGGCTCGCGCGGAGGACGCTTCTCGCGATGCTGCACTGGCTGCAACAGAGGCGCACCGTGACGTCGAGCAGGCGGAAATGGCGCAAGAACAAGCCAATAATGCGAATGCTGAAGCCGAACATGCGCCGGAACTTGAGCACCCTACTGACGCGCGCAAAGCCGCTATTGCGGCTGCTATCGAACGTGCCAAAGCGCGTAAAGCGCAATCGACATTGACACCTGAGGACTAAATGGCTTTTCGTATAGCAAGTTCACCTTATACCCACAACCGGCGCAGCACCGGCAACATCATGATGCTGGTGGTGCTGGCTGCGCTGCCGGGCTTTGCAGCGCAGTGTTATTTCTTTGGCGTGGGCACGCTGTTGCAGGTGATTCTGGCCTCGGTAACGGCGTTGCTTACCGAAGCGGCCATCCTGCGTTTACGCAAAAGCCCGGTTGCTGCCAACCTTGCGGATAATTCAGCCCTCCTGACGGCCATTCTGCTGGGAATCAGCATCCCCTCTCTGGCGCCCTGGTGGCTGGTAGTGATCGGTACAGTCTTTGCGATTGTGATCGCCAAGCAGCTTTACGGTGGACTGGGACAAAATCCCTTTAATCCGGCGATGGTAGGCTATGTGGTGCTACTGATCTCGTTTCCGGTACAGATGACCAGTTGGATGCCGCCGGACGCGTTACAGATGATTAAACCGGGGATGCTCGATTCACTCAGTATGATTTTTACCGGCCATACTCTTGCGGGCGACACGATGCAGCAGCTGCAGCTCGGTGCCGATGGCGTCAGCCAGGCCACGCCGCTCGATACATTCAAAACCGGCCTGCGCGCGGGCCACAGCGCCGCGCAACTTCTGGCCCAGCCCATTTACAGTGGTGTGCTCGCGGGTCTCGGCTGGCAGTGGGTTAACCTGGGTTATCTGGTGGGCGGTCTGTTCCTGTTATGGAAAAACGCCATTCGCTGGCATATCCCGGCTGCCATTTTGCTGTCGCTGGCCTTCTGCGCAACGCTGGGCTGGCTGTTCTCGCCCGCTTCGCTCAACAGCCCAGTGATCCATCTGTTCTCAGGTGCCACTATGCTTGGGGCATTTTTTATTGCTACCGATCCGGTCACCGCTTCCACGACCGACCGTGGTCGTTTACTCTACGGTGCGCTGATTGGGCTGCTGATCTGGTTAATTCGCAGCTTCGGCGGATATCCGGACGGCGTTGCTTTCGCTGTATTGCTGGCTAATATATGCGTACCGCTGATTGACTATTACACTCAGCCGCGTGTTTACGGCCATCAAAAGGATTAAATGATGCTGGACACGATACGCAAAAATGGCGTGACGCTGGCGCTGTTTGCCGCCATTACGACCGGCGTGACGGCCATAGTGAATACGGTCACTAAGCCAACCGTTGAGCATCAGACGCAACTGCAGCAGAAAAATTTGCTGGACCAGGTGGTGCCGACCGATATGTACGACAACCACATTCAGCAGGAATGTTACGTTGTCACTGATCCGGCGCTGGGTAACACCAATCCTCACCATCTTTATCTGGCACGTAAAGGCAACCAGCCTGTTGCCGCGGCGCTGGAAACGACGGCACCGGACGGCTATTCCGGCGCGATACAGATGCTGGTCGGGGCTGACTTTAACGGTAAGGTGCTGGGCGTCCGCGTGATTGAACATCATGAAACGCCCGGTTTAGGCGATAAAATAGAACTGCGCATTTCTGACTGGATTAACAGCTTTAATGGCAAAGTGGTAACAGGTCCGGATGATAAAGCGTTTGCCGTTAAAAAAGACGGTGGCGAATTCGATCAGTTCACTGGCGCCACGATTACCCCACGAGCCGTCGTGAATGCCACCAAACGCACGGCATTATTAATTGAATCCCTGAAAGGGAAACTCTCTTCGTTACCCGAATGTGGAGACGCAAATGAGTGAAGCTAAAAACCTGCTGGTAGGCGGGCTGTGGAAAAATAACTCGGCGCTGGTACAGCTGCTGGGCCTGTGTCCGCTGCTGGCGGTGACCGCCACCGCCACCAATGCGTTGGGGCTGGGGCTGGCCACCACGCTGGTGCTGACCCTGACCAACAGCTTTATTTCCGCCTCGCGCCGTTGGGTGCCCTCGGAGATTCGCATCCCCATTTACGTGATGATCATCGCGTCCGTGGTAAGCTGTGTACAGATGCTGATTAATGCTTATGCCTATGGCCTGTATCAGTCGTTGGGCATTTTTATTCCGCTTATCGTGACCAACTGTATCGTGGTAGGCCGTGCCGAGGCCGTCGCATCGAAAAGCAGCATCCCTCTTGCAGCCCTTGATGGTTTTGCCATTGGGATGGGCGCAACCTGCGCAATGGTGGTGTTGGGTTCCCTCCGTGAAATTATTGGCAGCGGGACGCTGTTTAACGGTGCAGACCAGCTGTTAGGCCCATGGGCAAAAGCATTAAAAATTGAGGTGATTCATCTGGATTCACCGATGCTGCTGGCGATGTTACCACCAGGCGCCTTTATTGGTCTGGGCATGATGCTGGCGGGTAAATACCTGATCGATCAAAAAATGAAGCAGCGTGCTGTGCGCCGTGCTGAAGAGCAGGCGCTGGCTGCACCGCAAGGCAATACCGGAAAAGCCGTGTGAACCAGACAAAGCGTACCGAGATCCTCAGCCGTTTGCAGCAGGCTAATCCTCATCCTACGACCGAGCTGCAGTTTAGCTCGCCGTTTGAATTATTGATTGCGGTTCTGCTCTCTGCCCAGGCCACCGACGTCAGCGTGAATAAAGCCACCGCAAAGCTCTACCCGGTCGCGAATACGCCCGCTGCGATGCTGGCGCTGGGCGTGGACGGTGTGAAGGAATACATTAAAACGATCGGACTGTTCAACAGCAAGGCAGAAAATGTCATCAAAACCTGCCGCATTCTGCTGGAACAGCACGGCGGAGTGGTACCCGAAGATCGTGCAGCCCTGGAAGCGCTGCCCGGTGTGGGCCGTAAAACGGCAAACGTGGTACTCAACACCGCCTTTGGCTGGCCCACCATCGCAGTGGATACCCATATTTTTCGCGTCTGCAACCGGACAAATTTCGCCCCCGGCAAGAATGTCGAGCAGGTCGAAGAAAAACTGTTAAAGGTTGTGCCCAAGGCATTCAAAGTGGACTGCCACCACTGGCTGATTCTGCACGGTCGCTATACCTGTGTGGCCCGTAAGCCGCGCTGTGGCGCCTGTCTGATTGAGGACCTGTGCGAATACCCGGATAAAGTGGAATAACGCGAAGGTGTTGTCTGATAAAGCCTGTGAACACACAGGCTTTTTATTTTCTGATCTAACGCTGATCCAGAGCCGCCTGCATCCAGGCAATCACCAGCGGAGAGTCCTTATCCTGTAAGGCTGCACGCTCGGACTGGAAGAGCGTGGCAACGTAAAAAGGATGATCGGTCAGTTCTATGCCGCGTACATCGCCATTGAGATCCCAGGCGGTGATACGCAAATTGTTGCCTTCCAGCGCTGCACTGAAGTCCGGGTTAACGCCAAAGTTGCAGTGATAGCCTTCATCGCTGGAGAGGCTGTCGTAGGCGGTGGCAATACGTGAACCGGGTTCAAATGTCACCTCACCGCGCTGCTCCACCAGCGAGCAACTTAACGGCGCAATCACCATCCGCCCTTCATCGCTGGTTTCTGCATGATTCGCATCATGCCAGCCCAGTACGTGACGTGCATAGTCGATCACGGCATACTGAAAACCGCCACAGGAACCCAGAAAAGGTTTTTCCCCTTCCTGTACCCAGCGCAGCATACTGAAGACGCCCTCATCATTTTTATAGGGACTTCCCGGCACCAGCCATACGGCATGGCTTTGCCTGATGGCGGTTAAATCGCCCAGCTCAGGTGTTGGGATCCACTCAGGTTCAATATCGATAGCAAGATGGGCAGCGGCACGGGAAAGCGCCAGGGGAATAGCCTGATGCGCAACGGCTTCCGGACGATAGTCGCCGACTAACGCGAGACGTAAAGGTAACGGCATAGCAAAATTCCTCTTAACGAAATAAGGATGCTACGGTAGGGGGCAACGGATGTCGAGTCCCGAAGTGCGGCTCTGTCGTGTCTCCCACCCGATACAGCGAAGCGCTACGGGCACGCCGTCCCCAGATAAGCTTTTTTCTCTGCCTGAATTAACAGGCAAAAATGTGACCTTAATCAACCTTTTTACGCCTTTGGTGGAGATTAACGTCATAATACGCAGACTATTTCATCAAATCGGCGTCAAAACCTGCTTTATAGCCAGATTGTCCTGAGAAAATATCACTTTCCGTTGTAAAGCTCGGCGTAACGCCGTTTTAGTAGTTAATGTCATTATTAACACTCCTGCAACCCTAACGTGACGCCATTACTTCACAGTAACGCTTAAAATCAGAATTAAATTCCAACTAATAATATTTATTTAGGTTTTCACGCCACACGATCGCTTTCCAGCAGAAGGTAGAAAACGCTTGCCCTGTCGCCTTTATTCAGCCAAATTAGTCGCCGTTTTTCCCATCTAATAAAAATCTGGCCCATGGTCTGATCACATGGCGCGGACTTAATTCCTGTCGCGACACAGGATATGAAATAACAGAGGTACAAGTGTCAACTGCAAACAAACACACCGACGAGGCCGTCAGCCTTAACGCGTTCAAACAGCCCAAAGCGTTTTACCTGATCTTTTCTATCGAATTATGGGAACGTTTTGGTTACTACGGCCTGCAGGCCATTATGGCGGTTTACCTGGTGAGACAATTGGGGATGTCGGAGTCCGACTCTATTACCCTGTTCTCCTCATTTAGCGCCCTGGTATATGGCCTTGTCGCCATCGGTGGCTGGCTGGGTGACAAAGTCCTCGGGACCAAACGCGTTATCGTTCTTGGCGTGCTGGTTCTGGCAATAGGTTATGCCCTGGTGGCCTTCTCGGGCCACAACGTCAGTATCGTTTATATTGGTATGGCGACCATTGCCGTGGGAAGTGGCTTGTTTAAAGCTAACCCCTCTTCGCTGCTCTCGACGTGCTATGACAAAGACGATCCCCGTATTGATGGGGCCTTCACTATGTTCTACATGTCCATCAATATCGGTTCGCTGTTTTCAATGATGCTGACTCCGTGGTTAGCGGAGAAGTACGGCTACAACGTGGCGTTTTCGCTCTCGGTTGTCGGCCTGGTCATCACGCTGCTTAACTTCCTGTTCTGCAAACGCCTGGTGAAAGACTTCGGCTCTAAACCGGACTTTGCCCCACTTCAGTTCGGCAAACTGTTGATGACCCTGGTGGGAATCGTCGTCCTGGTCGCCCTGGCAAACTGGATGCTGCACCACCAGTCAATCGCCCGCGTGCTGTTAGGCGTGATAGCGTTCGGTATCTTTGTCATCTTTGCCAAAGAAGCCTTTGCCCTTCACGGCGCAGCCCGTCGTCGTATGATTGTTGCGTTCCTGCTGATGGTGGAAGCCATCGTGTTCTTCGTGCTTTATATGCAGATGCCAACGTCGCTTAACTTCTTTGCGATTCGCAACGTTGAGCACAGCATTTTGGGTATCACCTTTGCCCCTGAGCAATTCCAGGCGCTGAACCCGTTCTGGATCATGCTTGCCAGCCCGATTCTGGCAGCCGTCTACAACAAGCTGGGCGATAAACTGCCCATGCCGCACAAGTTCGCCATCGGTATGGTGCTGTGTTCCGCAGCCTTCCTGGTGTTACCGGTCGGCGCGAAGTTTGCCAGCGATGCGGGGATTGTGTCTGTTAACTGGCTGATTCTCAGCTATGGCCTGCAGAGCATTGGTGAACTGATGATTTCCGGTCTTGGCCTGGCCATGGTGGCGCAGCTGGTTCCGCAGCGTCTGATGGGCTTTATCATGGGTTCATGGTTCCTGACGACGGCGGGCGCTGCGGTCATTGCCGGTAAAGTGGCAAACCTGATGGCCGTTCCTGAAAACGTTACCGATCCGCTGATCTCCCTGGCCACCTACGGCAGAGTTTTCCAGCAGATTGGTATCGCGACGGCGGTCATCGCCGTGCTGATGCTGATTACCGCCCCTCTGCTGAACCGCATGACTCAAGATACGGCAGCAGACAAAGCCTGACTGACGTCATGACTTTCCACGAAAACCGGGCCTGCCCGGTTTTTTTGTTTTTGTCGCCGATCAATGCCTCGCACATTCCTGCGCCTTATTACTGGCAATTCCGCGCCATGAGATTACTATGCAAACACGATTCGCAACATGGTGGCCTCATTATGAAACTGTTTTGTAAAGCTGGTGCCTGTTCCCTTTCACCGCATATCGTCATGCGTGAATGTGGTCTGGACTTTACGCAGGTTAATGTTGATCTGCAGACTAAGCTCACCGAGCGCGGTGAAGATTTTCGCCAGATCAACCCCAAAGGTCAGGTGCCGGCCCTGCAGCTGAGCGATGGGAATGTATTAACGGAAGGCGCGGCGATTGTGCAGTATCTGGCCGATCTTAAACCCGATCGTCACCTCCTGGCCCCGGTGGGGAGCCTGACGCGTTATCACACCATTGAGTGGCTCGGCTATATCAGCAGCGAGTTACACAAAAGCTTCTCTCCCCTGTTTCGCAACGATGCGCCTGAGGAGTACAAAGCGTTGGTGCGCCGCCAGCTGGAGGCGAAATTTGCCTGGGTAAACGATGAGCTTAAAGACAAACAGTGGCTGATGGGCGTGCACTTCAGCGTCGCGGATGCCTATTTATTTGTGGTTACCCGCTGGGCAAAAGCGCTGAACCTGGATTTGGCCGCGCGGGACCACCTGCAACACTGGTTTGAACGCGTTGCAGAGCGGCCGTCGGTTCAGGCCGCGCTCAAAGCGGAAGGACTTAACTGATACGATGAGGGCCGTAACCGGCCCTTTTTTACAGCTTCTCAGCGGGGAAGACGTGCGTTGGTCGGACAATGGCATCCTGAGCGGCAACCAGTTGCAGTTCATACTCGCCCATCTCATGCGTTTTCAGCATCACTTCATAGACCGCAGCAGTGACGTGTTCCAGCGCCGCCTGCAGCGACAGCCCGTGCAGTAGATCGACCAGCAACAAGCCACTGGTCAGATCGCCCACGCCCACCGGTTGACGAACGCCAAAATCCACCAGCGGACGGCTGATGTGCCAGGCTTCACCGGCGGTCACCAGCAGCATCTCAAACCGATCGCTGCGGCGCCCTGCACGCGCCAGGTGCTTAATCAGCACGACTTTCGGCCCCTGGCTAATCAGCATACGTGCCGCGTCAACCGCCGTTTCTACGCTGGTTACGCTGCGTTCGCTGAGCATTTCCAGCTCCAGCAGGTTGGGGGCGATGATATCGCTGGCGGGAAGCGCCAGTTTGCAGTGGAACTCCGCCACGCCGGGTGCAACGATGCAGCCCTTTTCCGGGTGCCCCATAACCGGATCGCAGAAATACCAGGCTTCCGGGTTCGCGGCTTTTACCTGGCGCACGATTTCCAGAATGTTTTCGCCCTGCTCGGCCGAGCCCAGATAACCGCTGAGTACCGCATCACAGGTTTTCAGGCGGTCAATATCGGCAATGCCTTTGACGATATCGGTTAAGTGCGTGGCCGGCATCACGGTACCGGTCCAGTGGCCATATTGCGTATGGTTAGAAAACTGCACGGTATTCAGCGGCCAGACGTTCACACCCATACGGCGCATCGGGAACTCTGCCGCCGCGTTGCCCGCGTGACCAAACACCACGTGCGACTGAATTGCTAAAACGTTTTTCACTTTTTTGCCCTGTAGTGCCTTGCCATAAAAAAGGGCCGGAAACCGGCCCTGAAAGGTTACTGCCAGTTAATCAGGCAGTAATGCTTTTTACCGCGACGCAGCAGCGTGAAGCGGTTGAACAGCTTATCGCTGTCACTGAAACGGTACTCAGCATCAGACTGCTTTTCACCGTTCAGCGACACGGCATTCGAACCAATCATGGTGCGAGCCTGACCACGTGAAGGCACCAGCTCAGCTTTGACCAGAGCCTGTTGCAGATCGTCTTCGGCACTTAGCGTGATGGTCGGCATACCATCCTGCGCCAGCTGTTCGAAGTCGGCCTCTGTCATATCGCTCAGCGCGCCAGAGAACAGGCTCTCGGTGATTCGTTTCGCGGCAGCCAGCCCCTCTTCGCCGTGCACCAGGCGCGTGACCTGCTCGGCCAGCACGTACTGCGCGCGCGGCGCGGTTCCGCTGTTTTTATCTTCTTCTTCCAGGGCATGAATCTCTTCAATGCTCAGGAAAGTGAAGAATTTCAGGAAGCGGTAAACATCCGCATCTGCGGTGTTGATCCAGAACTGGTAAAACTTGTAGGGACTGGTTTTCTTCGCATCCAGCCAGACCGCGCCGCCTTCGGTTTTACCGAACTTGGTGCCGTCCGATTTGGTGATCAGCGGAACGGTCAGACCAAATACCTGGTTCTGGTGCAGACGACGCGTCAGATCGATACCGGAGGTGATGTTACCCCACTGGTCAGATCCGCCAATCTGCAGGGACACGCCGTGTAGCGCATTCAGACAGGCGAAGTCGTAACCCTGCAGCAGGTTATAGGAGAATTCGGTGAACGAGATCCCCTGGTCGTCACGGTTCAGGCGCTGTTTAACGGCTTCCTTGTTGATCATCTGGTTAACAGAGAAGTGTTTACCGATGTCACGCAGGAAAGTCAGCACGTTCATATTGCCAAACCAGTCATAGTTATTGGCCGCAATCGCGCTGTTGGCGCCACAGTCAAAGTCCAGGAAGGGTGCGACCTGCGTCCGGATTTTTTCTACCCACTCACCGACGGTTTCGCTGGTGTTGAGTTTACGCTCTGCAGCTTTGAAACTGGGATCGCCAATTAAGCCCGTGGCGCCGCCTACCAGCGCAACCGGCTTGTGCCCGGCATCCTGAAAACGTTTGAGGCAGAGCAGTGGAACCAGATGGCCCAAATGCAAGCTGTCAGCAGTGGGGTCAAAGCCGCAATAGAGCGAAATTGGCCCTTGCGCCAGTTTCTCTACTAACGCGTCTTCGTCCGTCACCTGGGCGATCAGGCCCCTCTCTTGCAATTGTTGTATCAGGTTACTGCTGGTCATCACTGACTCCAAATTGATCAGGCTGCACCTATGCTGGTACACAGCTTTCCGCTGAGTTGCGGAAGGAAAAATTAAGGGCTATAGCATAAAGCGCTGACGCCTTCTGTGCCAGCGCTGATGAGGGGGAAAACGCAGTTTTACGGCGCGAGTCGGTCAATTTTCCAGCCGTCGTTATCTCGCTGATAGAGGAAACGATCGTGAAGACGATGTTCGCCCCCCTGCCAGAACTCCATCGTATTAAATTTCACCCGATAACCGCCCCAGAAACTGGGCAGCGGCACGTCACCCTGCTGAAATTTTTGCTTCAGCTCCAGAAACTTGCCTTCCAGAACGCCGCGGGCAGAGATCCGGCTCGACTGTCGGGAAACCCAGGCGCCAATCTGGCTGTCACGGGGACGGCTGCTGAAATATTTCAATACCTCCAGCGGCGACAGCTTCTCTACTTCGCCCAACACCATCACCTGACGCTCTAAAAAGTGCCAGGGAAAATGGAGGGAAATACGCGGGTTGTGACCCAGCTGCTGTGCTTTACGGCTGCCGAGGTTGGTGTAAAACACCATGCCCTGCTCATCGTAGTGCTTAAGCAGCACGATACGTTGATAAGGCTGCCCTTGCTCGTCCACCGTGGCCACCGTCATGGCGGTGGGATCGGGAAGTTGCGCCTCACAGGCCTGCTTTAGCCAGCTTTCGAACAGCGCCAGCGGATTATCGGGTAGATCCTTGCGACGCAGCCCACCTCGCGTATATTCACGGCGCAGATGGGCAATAGTTTGTAGCATGTCACTGTCACTCATGATGCACATTCACTCCGGTAACGTTAACGGGCAGGTTGCAACTCGCAATCGTTTACAACGATCTTATCATTGCGCTCAATAAAGGCGCCGTTTCCTTTGGACCAGAAAACATAGTGACCGTCGCTGTAGCGAGCGCCGGAAGCGGAAACCGTTTGTGTCAGGGTCAGCGGCTTGCCGTCCATGATAAAGCTTACCTGCTGTTTGGCATTATCCAGCGTCACGGTGAGCGGCAATGTGCCACAGCGGTAGTGTAACGTTTCTGGCGCGGGCGACGACTTGTGCATCAGGCTACAGCCCGACAGCACTAACACAGCAGCCACGGTTAATCCTTTTAACATCAGCGATTCTCCTGTACGGAAAGCAGGGCATGGGGCGTTCTGCTTGATTAGGTGTCATTGACCTTCGCCGGAGAGCCACGCGGGCGCACCGACCTGTCAGGGCAATTTAACCGATGATAGCCTGGGCATCAGCAAAAGTGTTTAAATAAGGCAGTGGAATAAAGACGAATACGGCGGGCGCGTTCCGCCACCCTGCAGGAGACGCAGGGCGGCAGGTAGAGGGTCAGCAGCGGCATGCTACCTTCGCGAAATGACCTTCACTGGGCCGGCAGTGCCTCTGAGCAGTGACGCTGCCGAGTGAGATTAGTTACCGCGATAGGTTGAATAGCCATAGGGACTCAGCAGTAACGGAATATGGTAATGAGGCTCGCTGCTTTCCATGTGGAATATCACCGGAATTTCCGGGAAAAAGGATTTGTGCTGAACTTTCTGGTAATAATCGCCTGTTTTAAAGACGACTTTGTAATCGCCTGTTTCAACTTTTTTCCCTTCGGGAAACAGCGCGCTAATTCTGCCGTTTTTATCGGTAACACCGGAGGAAAGTTTTACCCACTTATCCTGCTCTTTATGTTCAAGGTCAACGGAAATACCCGGCGTTGGCGTGCCCGACTCCAGATTTAATACATGAACGCTCAGGGGATTTTTCATGCTGTCTGATTGTGCTGCATAAGCACTCACTGAACCCATTAATAACGCTGCGACTGCACTCATTTGCCATTTCATTGTCGATTCCTTTATTTAGTTAACCTGTTACCAAGGTTACAGAGCGCCCGATGAAATACCTAACGACAGGCGTTAAATGTGAATTTTCTGAGAGACAGGATGCTTTCCTGCTCTGTTTTAGCTATTCGCGCTATTTTCTTTTCATCATTTATGTCGTTTCGCGCTTTGGCCTGCAAAAATCTCAAAAGCGTCTATGCTGTTTAATTCAAGGTCCACTTCAAGGAGATGAAATGCATACTAAATCCTTCTCAGCCGCCGTTTTACTTGCTCTGTCCCTGGCAACGTTAGTAGGTTGCTCTTCAAACCAATCTATTAAAACATCAGACGGCCGCACGATAGTGACCGACGGTAAGCCTCAAATTGACAGCGATACGGGGCTGGTTTCTTATCGTGATGCACAAACAGGCAAAACCGAACAAATTAATCGCGATCAGATCAGCAACATGAGTGAACTTGATAACTAATTAATTCCATCATGGATATAAGGTGAAGACTATGAAGAAGACGCTGATTTTACCGCTGGCCGTTTTGATCGGCATGGCCGCATTAAGTGGCTGTACTCGTACCAGCTATGCCATTCACACTAACGATGGCCGTACCATTATTAGTGACGGCAAACCTTCTGAATCTGACGCCGGTTTACTGGGCTACACCGATGCAAACGGTGTGAAACAGCAGATTAATAAAACCGACGTTAAAGCCGTTTCAGAAGTTCCAAACTAATAAATGTGCCGCCCCGAACAGGGCGGCTTTTTTTATTGCCCGCAGCCCTGTTCTGTTTCCCCTCGCCTTATCGTCTCCCCTGCTCGTTAATACGCCGCTCACGCTCCGGTTTATTCTGATGTCAGAATCGAATGTAAACAGGGTGACGTCAGACCCGTTCTGTTTTCTGTTTTCTGCTATCTGCTATCTGCTATCTGCTATCTGCTATCTGCTATCTGCTATCTGCTATCTGCTATCTGCTATCTGCTTCCAGCTTAAGGTGACTTTTCATCTTGCGTCTGACTTTTCGCCGTTCTGGCGATCTTTTTTTAACGCTTTTAGGGCCTCATAACAGGTTTATTTTACCTGCTACGATCCGAATAGTGCCGCAATTTCGGCCTTTAACTGTCAAGCACCTATCTTAATTTCAGGCCAATGACCGCGTATCTAGTGCTTTAATCACTTCAATTTCTTTCTGGAAAACCTCTCTGATTGCGCTTTTTCCCTGCTTTTTAAGAGCTTAGCGCGCTTATCACAAAGTTCACTTTTTTCACGGCTTTCTTTGATAGGTAATGCCTAATGAAATTAGGCTTTCACTATGCATTTCTTTTACTAGACTAATTACTGGGTCGACGACATTCTCACTCACTCAGGAGGTGCATATGTATTTTCACGATGAAGCTACCGGCCATAAGATTATTGGTGAAGCTGCGGTGAACCTGGCCCTACAGGATGAGGAGATAACTGTGGTTTCGCTGATTCGCCAGCTGAGCGTTATGGCGGACAATGAAATCGACGACGAGCGGGTCATTCAAATCGCGGATGCCCGTAAATGGCTTAAGAGCTTTATTAACGTCGCGACACGGGAGCGGGCAGAGCTCAACTGGATGGCCGTTACTGGCCAGGTGCCTGCCAACCTGACCGAACACTAACCCTCCGGTCAGGGGTTATCCCTCTACGCGGGCGCGCTGTGCGTCCGCGTTACCCTGGTCCGGCCCTGCTCTCTTCTTTGTTTTCCCTTGTCAACGGGCTGTTGCAGCCTGCTTTTTCCCTCTCCGCCAGCAACCGTTCATTTTTACATCGAAATAGCTGTACAAGTTTTATTTTATTGTATAACTTTATGCTACTTTCAACTGACGACTTTTGGACCACTGCGAGAGCACCTATGCAACACAATCATCGCCTACCTCAGAGCGCCGACGATATCTCACGTTATTTTTCTGCGGCGAACCTGCCTTCACAGCAAGAGCTGCTGGGACAGATCGTTGTTGATATTTTACGCGCAGGTCAGAACGTAAACCGTAAATCTATCTGTACTAAACTGCTGCGCCGCCTTGAGCTGTCGGCAAGTCAGGAAGAAGAGCGTCTTTGTCGTGAATTGATTGGGTTGCTGTTTGGGCGGTGACACGGCAACTGACTGCCGTTATTCGGGCGGGTCATCTTTGTCAGAGCAGTAGCGGCATAACCGCTGTTACTGCTTCTGGTGCTGTTACTGTTTCTGTTGTTTCTACTACTTTTACTGTTTCTGTTGCTTCCGCTGCTTTGCAGAACCCTGTCCGGCAAATGATCCTCACACGCTAGTGAAGTTTATGCGCCAGGATGCGGATGGCCTGTTCGCAAGTCAGCCTGGTCTTTTCGCACGCCGTCTGAAGACTTTGCTGGTGCAGCGCGCTGATAATGTCCTGTACCGTCACCGCTTCTCCGGGCTGAAGAATACCTGACACAATCCTTCCTAAAAGCGCGTGTATTTCTTCACCGATCTCTGTCCTGTTTTGTTTCACGCATTTTCCTCAAACTTTACTTTTCATTTAATATTCATTCGTTTATCAAAATGGCGCTTTTCCATTCGTCCTGTTAGCGCATCAGATCGCATGCGTTAGCTGTCATCTTCGCGCTATAATTTAGGAAATATTCGCTTCCTAAATAGACAAATGTTAATCCAGTATTTTCAAGGCCAGGGCGATGGTCGCTTGCTCATTGGCAACATCGGCGACCTTGCCCGTGACGCGCATGCCAAATGCGATACGCAAAATCAGGCCTGCGGCCGTTTCAATATCAAGATCGGCGGATATTGAGCCATCGTGCTGCCCTTCTTCCAGTAATGACATCAGAAAGTGCTTATTGCGGTTGATCACCTGGGCAACCAACTGCGACAGCTCTGCGTCGAGCACCTGTAGCTCAATGGCACTGCCGACCACGAGACAGCCGGTGCGCCCTTCACCACCACGAGAGGAGTCCAGATAAAACTGCAACAGCTCGCTTAGCTTCGCGCGGCCGGTGGCGTATTGAGCCAGCCGCTCCCGCAAATCCGCATTGCGAACGGCGATATAGCGCTGAAAGACCAGCAAAAACAATGAACGCTTATCCTGGAAAGCCTTGTAGATGCTGCCAACAGAGAGGTTCATTGCTTCACCGAGATCGGCCAGCGATGCGGCATGATAGCCTTTTTGCCGAAACACAATCATTGCCTTATCCAGAGCCTGTTCCATATTGAACTCTCTGGGCCGACCGCGTTCTCTGTGTTTACAGGCTGTAGATAGCTGGCTGTTCATGACGACCAATGTGAAAGGCGACATCTTCGGCACTGGCCGAAAACGATATGCACCCGTGATTGTATCTCAGGCGTGGATCACAAGTATACCCCGAATCCCAGCCCTGATGCAGAAGCCTGCACGAAGGCATTGCAGGCGACCGCTCAGGGCGCACGTGCGAGCCTTTAGCGGTTAGCGTTAAGTAATGCTTCTGCAGCCAGTTTACCCAACGCATTGGCGGCAAACGGGCTGTCGCCGGTTAATACCCGACGGTCTTTATGTACGGTGCCTTTGATATCACTGTTGACCAGCGTGAGCCCCATTGCCTGAAGCTTCTCGCCAAAATACCAGGTTAAATGCCCCGGCATATAGCCGATATCGGGCGTTTGCTTATCCGCTGAATCCGGGAATGCGCAGATAGCGTAGCCGTTAAGCGGGTTTTCCCCTTTACCCAGCGCAAGAAACGCTGCCGGGCCATGGCATAGCGATATCAGATGACGATCGTTTGCCAGCGTCCAGCGAATCGCCTCTGCGACCGCCTCACTTTCTGGCAACCCAATCAACGCACCGTGCCCCCCCGGAATAAACACACCGGCATAGTCTGAATGAGGCGTAAGTGATGCCACCACGTCGCTTAGCGTTAAAGGTGAACGGAACAGCGCCAGGCAATGGTTGTAAAATCCGACCACCACCTCATCCTGCTGGGGCATTGCCCAGTGTTCAAACTTCACCATCTGTCCGGACAGCGTGGCCACGTCAAACTGAAAGCCGGCCTGATACAGGTGGTACAGCGGCAGCAGGGTTTCAATGGGATGATTCCCGGTTGAAAACAGCGTGTCGTTATCCAGCGGCAGATAGCGCTCGTCAGCGCAGATGACCAGAATTTTTTTGTGCCCTGAGTACGGTTGCGCGTATTCAGCATCGCTCAGATCGGATTTAGGGCTGGTGAACTGGTCAAGAGAATAGGCTGACGGGAAAAACGCGTTATGTTCAGCCTGATCGGCCACTGGAGATTTACTGAGTTCTGACATGACAATGCTCTCCTTAAGGGCGAATGAATACCTGTTTCATCCTAGACCAGAAAGCCTGGTTTACGCAGAGCGGCAGCACAAAACGGACCCTTTATGAGAGCATTCCGTCTTATGACCGCGCCTGAAACCGATGTCACGACGGCCGCCGTCACTTCACCACGGGCAAATCGCTCAGGCGGGTGGTGTAAGCCGGCGACAGCATCTCGCGCTTCATGGCCCAGCGTTTTTCCGTCCCCTGCCCGGCAAACCACATCTTTCCTTTGCCCTCTTTGTGAATCAAATCGATCACCTGCATCAGATCGTTACGGCCGGGGTTAACCGATCGTTCGTCGAACAGATCCAGCTGCGTTACGCCATGGTCGAAAAAATCACTCAGGACAATGCCGGCCTTGATATAGCGATGCCCTTCTATCCAGATATAGTCGAGCATCTCGGTCGCCACCCGGATGATGTCGCGCGTATCGTGAGACGGCGTCAGGAGTTGCCCCGTGGCCTGATTACCGTAAAAATTTTCGCCGGGCGCGTGTGGACTGGTGCGCAAAAACACACCGATTTGTCTGCAGTACTGTTTTTCTTTGCGAAGTTTTTCGGCCGCACGTTCGGCGTAGGTGCAGACGGCCTGCCGCACCTGCGTATAGTCTGACAGGCGACTGCTGAAGGAGCGTGAGCACATAATCTGTTGTTTGGTGGGTTCGAGCGCCTCCAGATCCTGACAGGGTTCGCCGCGCAACTCTCTTACGGTGCGCTCCAGCACCACGCTGAAATTTTTACGAATCAGGCTGGTGCTCTGGCAGGCTAAATCATCTGCCGTTTTAATCCCCATTTCCTCAAGTCGCTGGCTGAGCCGTCTGCCAACGCCCCATATATCGGCGACCGGCACAAGTGAAAGCAACTTTTTCTGTCGATCTCTGTTGGACAAATCCAGAACACCGCCTGTCTTACTCCACTTTTTTGCGGCATGGTTAGCCAGCTTTGCCAGCGTCTTGGTGGGGGCAATGCCGACGCACACATTGAGATGAACTTCTTTTTTTATTCGGGTTTTGATCTCGCGGCCGAAGGTGTCGAGCGACATACAGTGACTGACGCCCGTCAGATCCAGAAAGGCTTCGTCAATGGAATAAATCTCTACCGAGGGAGCCATTTCCTCCAGCAGCGTCATCACTCTGGTACTCATATCCGCATAAAGGGCGTAGTTGGAACTAAAAACCTGCACGTTGTGACGGGCAATAATCTCCCGCATTTTGAAAAAGGGCACGGCCATCGTAATGCCCAGGGCTTTTGCCTCCGCATTGCGTGCAATCACACAGCCATCGTTGTTAGATAACACAATAATGGGCTTTCCTTTTAGATCGGGCCGAAACACCGTTTCACAGGAGGCATAAAAGTTGTTCACGTCTACCAGCGCAAACATGATTAATAAACCGACTTGATCACATAGGTCACCACACCAAACACTTCCAGCGCATCCTCCGTGCTAATCGCAATCGGTTTAAACTGCCGGTTCATCGGCATCAGTTGCAGACAGGGCTGAAGCTGAAGACGCTTAACGGTAAATTCCCCCTCGACAGAGGCGACCACGATATCGCCATGCGAGGCTCTTAGCGCGCTGTCCACCACCAGCATATCGCCGTCATTAATGCCTGCGCCGGTCATCGACTCTCCACTTACCCGTACAAAATAGGTCGAACTGGGGTGCTGAACGATCAGCTTGTTCAAATCAATACGTTGCTCTACGTAGTCCTGAGCCGGCGATGGAAAACCACATGGCACCCGCTCCATAAACAGCGGCAATGCGAGTAACGCACTGACGTTTGCTGGCCTGATAAGCTCCACATTTACCTCCCTTCCAAAATAACTGTATATAATTACAGTAATCGCGATCAACGGGTTTGATCAAGTGAAATGGCAAGGGTTTATATGAAGCGGTTGATGTGGATACAGATTTTTTTGCAGCCGCGTCGGGCAGGTTTTACGCAACTGTTCAGCAATCCTGCATTCAGGTCATTCTTTCACCTGCGGCTTTCTCTGCGCCTTAACCTGTTTCGTTCGTGGCGCGCTTTTTGTCTGACGCCGTGGCTGCGTCATGTTCACGACCCTGAAACGGTCACACGCACGGTATTTCAGTGGGCCGTTCACCTGCATGTTTGCCGTTAATTAACGCGCTTTTCTGTTTGGTCCCGATGAACGGAAGCGTAAACATCGACAGCATTTGTATTCTGGCGCTGACTGATTTAATTTTCTGCCAATAATAAACTGCAAATAATGATTGTCGTTATGCCTTATATTAATACCGACGTATCGCTATTCAGATAGCGATTTGATGAAAGACACAACATGAAAGACACAAGGCGCCGCCTGTTGCGTTAACCTCCGGCCGTTTTTATTATTCTTCCCGGCCTGATGCCAGGACAGGGTATTTATCCCCGCACGCACAGCACACCGTTCGATAAAGCGGAATCACAGAAACCTGGCCCGTCAGTGATAGGCCGTTTCAGCTGGCCCCCGGCGGGGCGCGCCCGATATCGCGGTGCGGTAAGAGATGCTTTTCCTGACTGCTTCTGATCATGCCTGCGTAGATCAGATCTGATGAAGACATATAAACATCTGATTTAACTGTTAATATAATTATTAAGATAAGTAAAGAATACGTGAAGTGTTCTCACCGCCGCCCAGCGCTATGATGCGCCCTGACCTGACAGCCTTATAAGGGAAAGGAGCACAGCATGGAATTAAAAAACCGTCACGGACAGAAAGTATCTTTAACAACCGATGAAATTTCATTAACGTGGTTTTTATGACGGGAATGGAAATGAATAAAATAGCAGACTGGATGGCGCTTCCCGTGCACGCTGCATATTATATTAAGCAACGTGTCATGAAAAAGCTTGGCGTGAAAAATAACAGTGAGTTTATCATCTGGTTTCTTAATTACCGGGAAACCAGCGAAAATGAAAAAGCGGCGCAGAGCATTCCTGAACGCAGAGTGGGCATAATAAAATGAATCCCTGTTTTTTTACGCCTGTGACGAAGGGGCCAGTGAAAAAACCGCTGGCGGCTCACAGGCCGCCTTGCTCTCTTAATCCGGTTAACGCGGGTTACCTCGACCCGAGTAATGTTATTCACAACAGGCTGTCGGGCTTATCCGGCTATTCGCCTTCGCCTGTTGCCCGCCGCCCTATCCATTCACGAAATATTTCCATCGATGGCGTCATCTTCTTTGAACGGAGCCAGGTTAGCCAGTAGCTGCCGACATCAATCTCTAGCGCAAAAGGACGGGCCAGCGTACCGGCATCCAGTTCACGCTGGAACATGCACGCCGGCACCAGCGCAACGCCGCCCGTATGAAACGCGGCCTCAATCATCAGACGTGACGAGTCAAATACCGGGCCGGTGATCCTGGGCGGTGTTATCCCCGCTGCCGTAAACCAGCTGTCCCACTCATCAGCCCGGTAGGAACGTAACAGATTTTCCCGTAACAGGCAGGCGGGTTGTTGCAGGCGGCGGGCAACGTCGGGGCGACAGAGCACCGTAAGCGGAGCCGTAAACAGCCGTTCATTCTGCGTGGCGGGCCAGGCGCCAGAGCCAAACCGAATCGCATAGTCCACGCCCTCGCCCGCCAGGTTGACCACGTTATTGTTGGTGCGTACGTTCAGTTCCAGCGCCGGATGCTGCTGACGGAACGCCTCAAGCCGGGGTAACAGCCAGCCCAATGCAAAAGTCCCCACGCAGGCGACAGTCACTACCTCTCGGTATTCACCCCCTTCGAAACGACGCCAGGCGTTTTCAAGCTGCGTGAAGGCTTCTGACACTTCAGCAAACAGCAGCCTGGACTCATCCGTCATCTCCAGACCGCGCGGCAACCGGCGGAATAAGACGACGCCCAGTCGTTCTTCCAGCAGTCTGACCTGCTGACTGACGGCGGCCTGAGAGACAAACAGCTCCAGGCCCGCGCGGGTAAAATTCAGGTGGCGGGCGGAGGCTTCGAAAGCCCGAAGTGCGTTAAGCGGAACATCATGTTTCACATTTACCCCCAGAAATTCTTTTGGCTCCTCTCAAATTATCTCGCTTGTCGGAATTTTGAAATCCCCTACCATCTCCTCCGCTAACGCTTTTCTTCAGAAAAAACGTGCTATAGCAGGATGCAGGCCTCAGCGGACAGCTTCCCAGGCGCGAGACATCTTTTAAAGCGACATAAGTTTAACGAGGGGCTGAAGGGCAACTTTTCGTTTAATCCTGACCGCGCAACGATGCGGCTAACCGTTATGCTTTGCCTCTGTTCAGCGAGGCGGGCATTCATCAGTGGAGATTGACTATGACTCATCTGTTCAGACGACGCGCCAGCACGGCCGTTACCCTGCTGGCACTCGCGATGCCGCTTGCCGCCCAGGCCGGCTTTGACGAGGCCGCACTGCAACGCGGCATCCAACAGCTGGAAAAAAACGCGGGCGGACGACTGGGTGTGGCGGTAACCGACACCGCCGATGGCACCGTTTTCACCTACCGGGGAGATGCGCGCTTTCCGCTATGCAGCACCAGTAAAGTTTTCGCCGTTGCGGCCATCCTGAAAAAAAGCGAAAGCGCGGACGGATTGATGAGTGAAAAAATCGCCATTCATAAAGCCGACCTGGTTAACTATAACCCCATCACTGAAAAACACGTCGGCGCCACCATGACGGTAGCAGAACTCAGCGCGGCGGCGCTGCAATACAGCGATAATACCGCCATGAACGCACTGCTGATCCGCCTGGGTGGCCCGCAACAGGTCAATGCGTTTGCACGTAGCATTGGCGACAGCACCTTTCGGCTCGATCGCAAAGAACCGGAGCTGAATACTGCTATCCCGGGTGATAAGCGTGATACGACATCGCCTGATGCCATGATGCAAAGCCTGAAAAAGCTGGTGCTGGGCAAGGCGCTGGCACCCGCGCAACGTCAGCAACTGACCGACTGGATGAAAGGCAATACAACAGGTGCTAACAGCATACGCGCTGGCCTGCCCGCCAGCTGGACGGTTGCAGATAAAACCGGAAGCGGTGATTACGGCACCACCAATGATATTGCCGTCATCTGGCCACCGCATCATGCACCGCTGGTGCTGGTAACCTATTACACCCAGCCTGATAAGCACGCCGCTGCGCGTAAAGATGTGCTGGCGGGTGCAGCGAAAATTGTCGCCTCAGGGTACAACAAGTAAGGGCGTTCAGCGCGCGACTGCGCACACCGCCACCCCGCTGGCGGCGGTGTGCTCAAGCGCCTCGTCGGCCAAAAGGGTTAGTGCGGGATAATCACCGCCCTGAATTGAGCAGTTGCTCAAGAACATCAGATTGCGGTATGTTGATGTCGGCCTGGCACGCTGCCTGAGCCAACCTGCTTTCCGTTGCGGCAGCGGCCGTTACGGAAATCGTCTCTTTCTTTTTCTGACAGGAAATGCAACATGCGCCTCGCTTCTGACGCATTACAACATGTCCGCTATCGACGCGGGATTTTCACCGCGATGCTGTTTGCATTGAGCGTCGCATCCGGCGTTAGCCTGGCGGCACAAACTCCGCTAAACGTTGCCGTTTATCGCGGTGCGGCAGGCTGTGAGGGCTGTTCTGAAATGGTGGTGAAAGCGCTTCGTGGCGTCGCGATGCCACTCAGCATTGCCTATATCGGTGAGCACGAAAAACGAAAGCTGAATGCACAGAACCTGCGCCAGTTTGATCTTTATATCCAGCCCGGCGGCGGCCAGGACATCCCCGCTGCCTATGACGCGCTCGGTGATGAAGGGGCCCGTGCCGTGCGCGATTTTGTCCGCAGTGGCAAAGGCTATCTCGGTCTGTGCATGGGAGCCTACCTGGCGGACAGTAACTGGCTGGGGCTCATCGCCTCGCCCCTTGACTCTGAAGTGGGACGTCCGGGCTCACACATCGCGGATGAGGGTGATTACACGATCGCGGTGACCTGGGATCACAGGCAAGAAATCTTTTATTATCAGGATGGCCCTTATCTTGTTGGTCAGACACAGCAGGACGGTTTTACACCTGTGGCTTTTTACCGTAATGGCGATGTGGCGATGGCGCGTTACGTCTACGGCAAAGGGACAGTTGTGTTAACCGGGCCGCATCCGGAAGCGGATGAGCGCTGGATGGGCGACGTCAGCGACAGTGGCGTAACTGACACCTCACCCCAGCAAAAGATGACGCGCCTGCTGGCTTATTTCTCCACACAACGCGCGGCGCAATAATGCGGATCGCTTCGTCAACGCCTGACGGGCTGCGCCGCCCGGACAACCTGAGCCCCGGCGGCTAATCCAGGGGCCGGACGCTGCCCTGACGACAGCGCACTGACACCGTTATACTTCGCTATCGGACTCCAGCGCGTCCTGAATCGCATCGGCCAGATTGGCGATTTCGTTTGCCACGGCCTGCAGATCCCACGCCGCTTTCGAGCCATTCGCAGACGTTGAAGCGCTGACGGACTCTTTTGCCACCGCCAGTGCCGCCGCAACCGCCACCGTACGTTTATGCTGTTCCTGTGTCATGCCTGCCGGCGGCAGCGAAAAATAGTCGTTAACCATTATCATTTCCTTCTGATTCGAGAGGCGTAAACCTTAACGCCCTGCGGGGGCAGAAGGAAGTGAATTATTGCAACGCCGCCCACAAAGCCAGCGTCAGGCCCCTGTAACGCACAAACAGGGTTGTTACTGCCCTCTTTCTGATTTCTGACGCGCATGCAACATGGACGTCATCTCTGACGCTATCTCGCCACCCGGCAGCGCAGCGCCATCCTGTCGCTTTGACAGATTATCTCACCTGCCAGCGGACAGGGATCGGGCTCAACGCGGCTTTATCAGCGTTATGTTGTACAGATTTTTCCTGGCGGGCAGCGTTTTGATGCCGTTTTATCCCAGGTTATACAGCTTGATCTGTACAACTTTGTACAGTCTTGTACAACAGCGAGGAGGAAACCGAAACGCGGAAAAATGAAAAAAAACCTTATAAATCAGAGTAAAATACCGAGCAGAGCCATTACACAGCGTTGCTGATGGTGAAAAAACTCCTCCGACCACCGATTTTTTTTCGCAAAAAATTGTACAAAGGTAATTTTTTTGTATAACTTTACGGCGTGATGTTAAGTCACTTGTAACGAAAGGTGCCTTGCACCGCATCTGAAGGTGAGTGGATTTCCACCTTCAGATGCAAAATTTTTCTCTGCCACGGGCAGAAACGGTTTCCACGATTTTGAGGCTACTATGCAAACGACAACCAATACCGAGTCTCAGATTTCTGAATATTTCATGAATGCGGGTGAGCATTTCACCAGTGAAAAAGATGTGATTGCAGAGACCTGGTCAGAACTCGCGGCCTTTAAAGCACACGTTTCTGAAAAAGATATGGTGCTGGGCTTAATCCATAAACTGGAAAGCGAAACCGACGCGACCAAACAGGATATCTATCGTCAGGCCCTGGAGATTGTGCTTCAGCGTACGCCGGGCGAGGCTCGTTTTTAATTTTGTTGTGATGACACGCTACTTAGCAAGGACGCTTTGCCTTCCCTAAAAATTTGCCCCTGATTCAGGGGCTTTTTTATGCCTGTCTGGCAATCTTTTCACGACAATAGTTGAGCAAGAGGGCGTGATAACCCTGCTCGTCGCGCGTTAGCTTTCGCCCGTTTCTGTGAATTTTCCTGCCGTTGGGTTTAATCACGTCCGGGAGAAGCATGTTTCGTCACTCATCAAGCTGTACGAAGAGGAACCGCCACCTTCCTTAGGCTGTCAGCCGGGAAACGCCAGCGAAGGACACACTGGCTGGCGGCAGAAACCCATCCCGGATCCTCTCATCGGCCCTGCCCGTCAAGGCGAACGGCAGGCCTTTTGATATGCGCCCTTAGCCAATGGGATTTGCTGGCAAAGGTCATCGCCGAAGCAACAGGTCAGATGCTGGCTACGCGGCGTTATCCCCAGACAAAGGATACCGGCCTGAACGATTTCCTGGCATTCCCGATCGCGCTGCGACCGTCGCGATCAAAGCGCAACAGCCACTACGGGCTGCTGGCCGGGTAAGCCGGTGCCCGCCGCTGACGTCACTTCAGACCCGCAACGGGCACGTCTCAGGTAATCAGGCTATTACGCCTGCCCCAGTCATACAGTTGTTCACGCGCCAGGTTTTTCATTTTTACCTCACACATGATATCGAAGTCGCCGAAGGACAAAGCCCAGCCGTTGAGCGTGGCATTGAAATAGTAATCAGAATGCGCACGCAGTTTGGTTTTCGGCACACTGAGATCCTGCTGGTCCGGAAAGCCTTCGGCCGGAATAATTCCCTCCTGCGAAATCGAGTAGTGCATCACCGGGCGTACGCCGCGCCAGGAGTCGATAATCTGCGCCATCCTTGCATCACTGGCCTGAATAAACTGATTCTCTTTAACCCAGTGATGATGAATATCCAGCACCACAGGGCAAAGCGCCCGGGCCTGCAGCACATCATCCAGCGAACACGATATCTCATCGTTCTCCACCGTCAGCATCAGCCGGGCTTCGGGGCTGAGCCGCTGAAATGCCTGCCTGAACCCTTCAAACCCGAGTTTGCCATTCATATGAATGTTGATTTTAAAATCCTGAAAGGTTTTGCCGTAGCCCATCAGGCAGGCACACAGAGCATGATATTCCACATCCTCTAAGGCACGTGACACGACATCAGGATTATCCGACGCCAGCACGCTGTACTGTCCTGGGTGGAATGACAGCCGGATATGATGCGTCCGCGCCAGCTCGCCGCAGCGGGCGAACAGCGGATACAGCTCGGGTAAAAACGTTGCAAATAACGGCTTAGCCTGCGGCACCGTATACAGCGGCAGTAAATCACTGCCAATGCGCATCATCCTTAACGCCTCTGGCAGTGCCGCAATAGCTTCCAGCGTCAGATACAGGTTCTGCAAATTTGTCTTTGAAATCTCGTAAATCAGCGCGGTGCGCTGGGCCTCATCCAGACCGAGAAAACGGGTACGCGTGGTCGCACGGAAGGGAAAATATTGCTTGCCCTGTTCGTTTAAGTACTTACATGCAAAGCCTAATTTCATAAACACTCCTGAACGGTATTCAGAAAGTGTAACAGCTAATTCAAATTTCGCTATTTAGAGCATAACTATCAATAAGTTAATGCTTGATTTTACCAATAATTTCGCACTGACGGGCAGAGTGTAACGGATGACGTATAACAGCACATTGTGGCGCCCGACCTGTTCAGCCTGCGGGCAGAATTTATTCACTGATTTTACAAGTAAATACCCTTACATTTCGTCCAGGAACAAGGGATGACAAAGTGGCATAATTTCGTATCAGAACTAAACTTACCGCTGTGACTAGCTAGTCCTTCTTATCTAAGGAACCCTGATATGAGGTCTTGTCTATGACACAACAGAAATACAGAGGTGGTGCCGGTAATTTTGCCAACGATCCTGAGCGAGCCAGTGAAGCGGGCAGTGCAGGAGGCAAAGCCAGCGGAGGTAATTTCAAAAACGATCCTGAAAGAGCCAGGGAGGCCGGTCGGAAAGGAGGCAAAAACAGCCGTCGCACCTCTAAGTAGATCTGAGTAAGGCGCCTTAAGGAGGTAATACGCCATGGACTGGCGATTTTCACTCTTTCTCACCCCTGCCTGTTATTCCCGTTAAGGATAACGATCCCCATGTTTAAATACCGATTGCTCACGGATAATATCGGCTTCGCTTGTGCGTTAATAAGCGCAACGGAAAAAATAAAACTCAGCCGACTTTAGCGAAGCGTAACCGACTTAATCCCCGCATTTTCAGAAAAGGCCTGGTTTGATAAAACAGCTTCACGCCATCAATACACAATAACCTCCCCGACTAATAAATAACAAACCGATAAATATCAATAGATTAAATAACCACCGCCACGCTTAAATAACCATTTAGTTTCATCATTAAATTATTTTCTCCTTTCTTAATATCTCCCTGATTTTGCGTTACGCCATCCGATAATTATTTTACCAGCGCCATTAAACGCAATATTTATAAGCTTATTAATTAAGTTGTTCTATATTTACTGGCACCTCAAGTAGTAAAAAAAAGCTGGAGCAACGTGTCATGTCGAATGAGAAAAAGAATAATCCTCTGAATCACCCAGCCCCCACAACGGGTCCGGAATCCTCACAACCCGGACTGGGCTCGCTGGCACCTAAAGAGGGTTCACATCAACCCCCAGCCGAACCGACGCCGCCGGGTAAAAAACCCACCGCGCCGGGTAGCCTTAAAGCACCCGACACGCACAGCACGAAACTCGATCAACTGGAAGCGAACCGTAAAAACGGAACGGACAGCCCGCTGACGACCAATCAGGGCACCCGTATTGCAAATGATCAGAACACATTACGCGCCGGCTCACGTGGGCCGACGCTGCTTGAAGACTTCATCATGCGGGAGAAAATCACGCATTTTGACCATGAGCGCATTCCGGAGCGCATCGTGCATGCGCGCGGTTCAGCCGCCCACGGCTACTTTCAGCCCTACTGCTCACTAAAGGATGTAACTAAGGCGCACTTCCTGAGTGAGCCAGAGCAGATCACGCCAGTATTTGTGCGCTTCTCGACGGTCCAGGGCGGCGCGGGGTCAGCGGATACGGTGCGTGATATTCGTGGTTTTGCTACCAAGTTCTACACCGATGAAGGCGTTTTCGACCTGGTTGGTAACAACACGCCGGTGTTCTTTATACAGGACGCCCACAAGTTTCCCGATTTTGTACATGCGGTAAAGCATGAGCCGCATAATGAAATCCCTCAGGGACAGAGTGCTCACGACACGTTTTGGGACTATGTGTCGCTACAGCCTGAAACTCTGCACAACGTGATCTGGGCGATGTCTGACCGGGGTATTCCGCGCAGCTACCGCACGATGGAGGGGTTTGGCATTCATACCTTCCGCCTGATTAACGATGAAGGCAAAGCGACATTTGTTCGTTTCCACTGGAAACCGCTGGCAGGCAAAGCCTCGCTGCTGTGGGATGAATCCCAGAAGCTGACCGGTCGCGACCCCGACTTCCACCGCCGCGATCTGTGGGAAGCGATTGAAGCGGGAGATTTTCCGGAATTTGAGCTTGGCCTGCAGATGATCCCGGAAGAAGATGAGTTCCGGTTCGACTTCGATATTCTGGACGCCACCAAGCTGATTCCGGAAGCGCTGGTGCCCGTCGTGCGCGTCGGCAAAATGGTGCTGAACCGCAATCCGGATAACTTCTTTGCTGAAACGGAACAGGTTGCCTTTCATCCGGGACATCTCGTCCCGGGACTCGATTTTTCTAACGATCCGCTGTTACAGGGCCGTCTGTTCTCCTACACCGATACGCAAATCAGCCGCCTCGGTGGGCCAAACTTCCACGAAATCCCGATCAACCGCCCGGTTTGCCCGTACCACAATTTCCAGCGCCAGGGCATGCACCGGATGGATATTGATACGAATCCGGCCAACTACGAACCCAACTCCATCAACGACAACTGGCCACGGGAAACACCGCCTGCCGCAAAAGGGGGCGGTTTCGAAAGCTATCAGGAGCGCGTTGAAGGACACAAAGTTCGCGAACGTAGCCCCTCGTTTGGTGAGTATTATGCCCAGCCGCGTTTGTTCTGGAACAGCCAGACTGACATTGAACAGCAGCACATCATTGCCGCCTACTCTTTTGAGCTGAGTAAGGTGGCCCGCCCTTACATCCGTGAACGCGTGGTGGACCATCTGTTGCGCATCGATGTCAAACTGGCCCAAGGGGTGGCCGCCAACCTCGGGATTGATCTCAGCGATGAGCAGCTCAACACCGCCCCGCCAAAAGACGTCAATGGCCTGCAGCGCGATGACAGCCTGAGCCTGTATGCCATTCCCGATGCCGACATCAAAGGCCGTCAGGTCGCGCTGCTGCTGAGCGAAGGCGTAAAAGCCGACGACGTATTGGCTATTCTGCAGCATCTCACCGCTGCTGGCGTGCACACCAAACTGCTGGCGGCGCATATGGGCCAGGTCAGCGCGGACGATGGTTCTTTGTTGCCGATCGATGCCACGTTTAACGGGCTACCTTCGCTGACCTTTGATGCGGTGATCGTCCCCGACGGTAACGTTGATGCCCTGCTGAAAAGCGGAGATGCACGCTATTTCCTGCTGGAGGCTTACAAACATTTGAAAGTCATTGGCCTGAGTGGTGAAGCACGCCGTTTCAAAGCGCAGTTTGATCTGGATGAAAATCAGCAGGAGGAAGGCATCGTGGAAGCCGACAATGCTGAAATCGCGCTGATGAATGATTTTACTGCTGCGATGGCAGAACACCGCGTCTGGTCGCGTAGCCAGAAGGCCGAATCCATTCCGGCCTGATGACATGAGCAGCCCGCCCTGCCACGGGAGGGCTGACACCTTAAACGCACGCAGAATGGGCGTCCGCCTGGTCTGTTTGCGCCAAAACCGCTGTTAAAGGCGGTTTTTTTCTGCCTGATGCCCGTGCTCTTTTTCTGATTTCCCCTGTGCAGAGGTAAATGGAGGCCGGGCTCATCGGACAGCCCGGCCTCGCTGGGGGGAAAAGCCACAGGGTACATTGCGCGCGGCGGCAGTAAATGTTGGAACCTGGTCTATGATTATTTGTTGAGAGTGTTGTGTGAAGCAGGCACTGCCGGGTGCCTCATGCGGTATTACACATAACAATATCTGAATAATGGCACGGGGAAAGGCTGTTAAGGCGCACCGACCTCCCGGGCTCCTGATCTCGCTAACATCATTTTGCATTCGCATCATCGGCTTACCGATAGCGTGGTGGTGCTTATTGCGTACTTTCTGGTTAAAGAGGCAACGGAATGGTATCTACATCTTTTTTTAAGAGTTGGGGAAGCGAATATCTGGCCGATGGCAACGTGCGTTTCCGCGTCTGGGCAACGGGTCAACAGCAGGTCAGTTTACGACTTTCGGATAAAGATCTTGCCATGACGCCCGCCGGAGACGGCTGGTTTGAGCTGCAGGTCAGCGGTGTACAGGCGGGCGCAACTTATAACTTTGTGCTGAACGATGGCACGGTGATTCCCGATCCCGCTTCACGCGCGCAACAGAATGACGTTAACGGCCCATCTCTGGTCGTCGATCCTGCTCACTACCGCTGGCAGAACACCACCTGGCAAGGCCGCCCGTGGCAGGAAAGCGTAGTTTATGAAATGCATATGGGTACCTTCACCGAAGAAGGCACGTTCCAGGCTGCGATAAAGAAACTGCCTTATCTGGCGGAAACCGGCATTACCATGATTGAAGTCATGCCCGTTTCTCAGTTTGGCGGGCAGCGCGGTTGGGGCTACGATGGCGTGCTCCTGTACGCGCCACATGCCGCTTACGGAACGCCCGATGACTTTAAAGCGTTTATTGACGCGGCTCATGGCTATGGCCTGGCGGTTGTTCTGGACATCGTGCTTAACCACTTCGGCCCGGAAGGGAATTATCTGCCCTTGCTGTCACCTGACTTCTTCCATAAAGACCGGATGACGCCATGGGGCGCCGGCATTGCCTATGATGTGGATGCGGTGCGACGTTATATTGTTGAAGCCCCGCTCTACTGGCTGCAGGAATACCACCTGGACGGCCTGCGCTTCGATGCCATCGACCAGATTGAAGACGTTTCCGACACGCCTGTTTTGATCGACATCGCTGAACGCATTCGCGCAGATATTCCCGAGCGCCAGATCCATCTCACCACCGAAGACTGTCGCAACGTGATTTTCCTGCATCCCAGAGCGGAAGATGGCACCGCCCCACTGTTCACCGGCGAATGGAATGATGACTTTCATAATGCCGTTCATGTGTTTGCCACAGGTGAAACGCATGCCTATTACAAAGATTTTGCCGATCGGCCGGAAAAACGTGTGGCACGCGCGCTGGCTGAAGGGTTTGTCTACCAGGGCGAGGTCTCAGTGCAGTCTGGTGAAGCGCGCGGTGTTGACAGTACCGGACAGCCGCCGGTGGCCTTCGTGGACTTTATCCAGAACCACGATCAGACTGGCAACCGTGCGCAGGGAGAAAGGCTGATTTCTCTGGCCGGTGCCGAACGTACTCAGGTGCTGCTGGCAACGTTGCTGCTGTCGCCCCATATCCCTTTGTTGTTCATGGGGGAAGAGTACGGCGAAACCCATCCTTTCCTGTTCTTTACCGATTTCCATGGCGATCTGGCGAAAGCCGTGCGGGAAGGCCGGGCGAAAGAGTTTGAAGGACATGCCGGTCATGAGGGCGAGAGCGTTCCCGATCCTAACGATGAAGCGACCTTTACCCGTTCAAAACTGGACTGGAGCAAGCTGGAGAGCGAAGAAGGAAAACGCTGGCTGAAGCTGACCCGCTCACTGCTGGCACTCCGGCAGCAGCATATTGTGCCGCTGCTGGCGACGGCGGGTGGAAACAGCGGAAAGGTACTGGACACCGCAGAGGGATTTGTTGCCGTGAGCTGGCGTTTCCCGGCGGGCACGTTATCAATGGCATTCAACATCGGTGAACAGGATCGCGCCCTGCCGGCGATGCCGGGCGAGACAATCTTCGCCTGGCCAGAATCAACCGATGCGCTCCCTCAAAACGCGATCGTTGTTCGTCTGGCTGCCGGAGAACCTAAATGAGCATTCCAACCGCCACCTACCGTATTCAGTTCCGCAATGGCATGACCTTCGATCGCGCTGCAGCGCTGGTGCCCTATCTGAAAAAAATGGGGATCAGCCATCTCTATGCCTCACCGATCTTTACCGCCACCCGTGACTCCACTCACGGTTATGACGTGACCGATGTTAATGAAATCGACCCGGCGATTGGCGGACGCGCGGGGTTTGATCGTCTGGTCAGCACGTTAAAACAGGCCGGACTGGGGCTTATCATTGATATCGTCCCCAACCACATGGCGGCATCGCTGGAGAACGGCTGGTGGCACGACGTGCTTGAACACGGTAAAGACAGTCGCTATGCCGACTACTTCGACATCGACTGGTCACGCCGTCTGACGCTGCCGTTTCTGGGTGATGATATTGATACCGTTCTGGAGAATGGCGACCTTGCCGTTAAACGCGATCCCCAGACCGGCAAGCCTGCGCTGGCCTATTTTGAAAGTTACTATCCGCTTACGCCGGAAAGCTGGCAGGGGCGGGAAGAAGCCGTGCTCCAGCTGCGCAGCAAAGCCGGGCTGGATGCATTGCATCAACAGCAGCCCTGGCGGCTGATGTCGTGGCGCGATGCCGCACGGGACCTCTCCTACCGCCGCTTTTTTGAGGTAACCGGGCTGGTTGGCGTACGGGTTGAAGATCCCACCGTCTTCAGGGATGCACACCGGCTTATTCTGGAACTGGTCCACAGCGGCGCGGTTGACGGCCTGCGCGTCGATCACGTTGACGGACTGGCCGATCCTAAAGGTTATCTGACGCAGTTGCGTCGCGAGGCCGGCGAGGCATGTTATATCACCGTTGAGAAAATCCTGGGTGAAGGCGAGCAGATCCCCAGCGACTGGCCAATTTCCGGCACCACAGGCTATGAATTTATCGCCGCGCTGTCGCATGTGCTGGTTGATAATCACTCTCTCAACGCCCTCCGCCAGGCCTGTGAAAGCGTCAGCGGCCAGGTCGTGCAGATGGACGACGAACTTCGTAAGGCAAAATGCCTGATGGCAGATCGCAATTTTGCCGGGGAATTTTCGCGCCTGATGGACCTGGCCAGCGCCATTGCCGAGGGGGAAAACATCGCGGTTGATCCCGAGCGGCTCCGCAGCGCACTGCGCGAACTGCTGGTGGCGTTCCCGGTCTATCGAACCTACGGCAATGCGCACGGCCTGCCTGCCAACGACCAACAACGTCTTCAGGCCGTCGCTGACGACGTCAGGGCGTCGGAACATGCACCTGACAGCCACATGCTCGATTTCCTGCTGCAGATCATGCAGGGCGACGTCGCCAGCCAGTCCACCGCGCTGGCGAACAGCTTCCGGACCCGCTTCCAGCAGCTCACCGGTCCGCTGATGGCGAAATCCATCGAAGACACGCTGTTTTACCGACAGAACAGCGCGCTGGCGTTAAATGAGGTGGGCGCGGAACCCTTACAGACGCAGTTTTCCCCGCAGCAGTTTCACCATGAGATGGCAACGCGTCTTGCGCGCCAGCCGGACGCCCTTTCCGCCAGCTCGACGCATGATACCAAGCGAGGCGAAGACGCGCGCGCGCGGCTTTACACGTTGACGGAAGCCCCCCAGCGCTGGGCCGAGAACGTGGCGCGCTGGCGCGAACTCAATCGCCAGGCCGTGGGTGCCCTTGAGGACGGCCCTGCGCCGGAACCATCCGTGGAGTGGATGCTGTATCAGGCGCTCGCCGGTGTCTGGCCGCCCACCTTAGATCCCCAGAACAGTGCGGGGCTGGATGCCCTTGCCGAACGCTTCGCAGGCTATGTCGAAAAAGCCCTGCGTGAAGCCAAACTGCGCACTGACTGGACCGAGAACAACACCGCGTACGAGCAGGCCGTGCTGGGCTACGCGCGTCACCTGCTCTCACCTGCAAATCAGCCTTTCCTGCAGGATTTCGTTGAGGCGCTGCAACCCTTTATCCGTGCCGGCCTGGTGAACAGCCTGAGCCAGAGAGTCATTAAGCTGACCGCGCCCGGGGTGCCGGATGTGTATCAGGGAAGCGAAGCACTGGACTTCAGCCTGGTCGATCCTGATAACCGACGCGAACCGGATTATGCCGCCCTGGAAGCGATGTTACGTTCTGCCACGACGGCCCTGCCCGGTAGCCATGATAGCTGGCTCAGCGGTCAGGTTAACCAGCTTGCCACCCTGGCGCTGCTCAATTTACGCCGGGACAGGCCTGAACTCTTTGCCCGGGGCACTTATCTGCCGCTTACGGCCGAGGGCGCGCAGTCCGACAGGCTGCTGGCGTTTGCGCGAACCCAGGGCAGTGAGGCCTTTATTGTGGTGACATCCCGACTTGTGTTCGACGCGCAGCTCAAGCTGGAAGCGCCCCCAGCGACGCACTGGGCCGCCACCGAGATCGTGCTGCCGGATGAACTGGCACATCGCCGTTATCGCAATGTGCTGAGCGGCGAAACGATCGACCTGACCGACCGTATTTCGCTGGAAACGTTAAATAACTACTGGGCACTGGCATTGTTAGCTTGCTGAAAGCAGGTCAGTACATGGATTGAAACACCGTAACGGGGTTCGTTAATTGAGAGGGACAGATGTCAAATCATCGTTTTGAAATTACGTCGGGATCGGGCCAGCAACTTGGGGCGAACTTTGATGGCAAAGGCGTAAACTTTGCGCTGTTTTCTGCCCATGCAGAACGCGTGGAGCTGTGTCTTTATGACCCAAGCGGAAAAAATGAAATAGCCAGACTGGATTTGCCCGAGTTCACACATGAGATTTGGCACGGTTACGTGCCCGGTTTGCAGCCCGGCGCGCTCTATGGCTATCGCGTTTACGGTCCTTACAATCCGGAAAACGGCCATCGGTTTAACCCGAATAAACTCCTTGTCGATCCCTATGCCCGCGAACTGGCCGGGGACATCGCATGGAATGAGGCGCACTTCGCTTATGACCTGTATCACGAAGACAAAGATCTGACGTTCGACGATCGCGACAGCGCCCCTTTCACGCCAAAATGTCGCGTGATCGACCCCAACGAATTTGACTGGCAGGACCAAAACCGCCCGCAGGTTCCCTGGTCTGAAACGATCGTCTATGAAACGCATGTGAAAGGCTTTACCCAGTTAAACATGGCGCTGCCGCCTGAAATGCGCGGGACTTACGACGGCATGAGTCATCAGTCCACGGTGGGATATATCAAGAGCCTGGGTATTACCTCCGTCGAACTGTTACCGGTGCACTGGTTTCCGGACGATCAGCACCTGCTGGATAAAGGGCTGAAAAATTTCTGGGGTTATAACTCGCTGAACTTTTTTTCTCCGGCGACACGCTATTTTGGTCCGCGAGGCATTCAGGGTTTCCGGGATATGGTCCGCGCCTTCCACGACGCGGGCATTGAGGTGATCCTTGACGTGGTTTATAACCATACTGCGGAAGGCAATGAACTGGGGCCAACGCTGTCCTTTAAAGGTATTGATAACTTCTCTTATTACCGCACCTTACCCGATCAGCATCGCTATTACATTAACGATACCGGCACAGGAAACACCGTAAACACCTCTCATCCGCGTGTGTTACAGATGGTGACGGATTCACTGCGCTACTGGGCGGACTCTATGCATATCGATGGTTTCCGTTTCGATCTTGGCACCATTCTGGGCCGTGAACCGGAAGGCTTCGATCCCCGCGGCGGCTTCTTTGACGCCATTACGCAGGATCCCCTGCTTTCACGCTTAAAACTGATCGGTGAGCCTTGGGACATTGGCCCCGGTGGTTATCAGGTCGGCGGCTTTCCACCGGGCTGGGCGGAGTGGAACGATCAGTATCGCGATACCGTGCGCGATTACTGGAAAGGAAACAATGTCCCGACCGATTTTGCCGCCCGTCTGCTTGGCTCTGGCGATCTGTACGATCAGCGCGGACGTCGTCCCTGGGCCAGCGTTAACTTTATCACCGCGCACGATGGCTTTACGTTGAACGACCTGGTCTCCTACAACGAGAAGCACAACGCCGACAATGGTGAAGACAACAACGACGGTCACAACGATAACCGGTCTTATAATTATGGCGTGGAAGGCCCCACTGACGACGAAGGCATTAACGCCGTTCGCGAGCGCCAGAAACGTAACTTCCTGGCCACGCTGTTTTTCTCCCACGGCACCCCGATGCTGCTGGCAGGCGATGAGTTTGGCCGCAGCCAGATGGGAAATAACAACGGGTACTGCCAGGACAGTGAAATTTCATGGGTTCACTGGGATAACCTGCCCGCTTCGGCCGAAGCCCTGCGTGAATTCACCCGTCATGTGATTTCACTGCGCAAAACCCAGCCGCTGTTACGGCGTGAAAGCTGGCGCGACGGGATGGAAATCAAGTGGTTCAATGCCGGCGGCGGCCTGCAGCAGGCTGAGCAGTGGGACGAAGGTTCAACGCTCGGTGTCTACATCGGCCGACCCGATCTGCAACATCAGGATGGCGTCTGGTATGACGTGCTGATGCTCATCAACCCGTTTGAAGGTAATGTGCCCTTCCAGATCCCTCAGTTCGGTGAGGGCGGCTGGGTGCTGGAACTTACCACCAGCGATACCAGCAAACACGGGATGGTGATCACCAAAGAGAAGGACTTTGAACTGGAAGGCCGCAGTATGGCGCTGTTCAGAAGGCCTTAAGGACGCCCGGCGCGGCGCGAACCGGCTGCGTAACGGTTAAACAATACGCATCCGGTACCGTTGCGCTTGACCTGGGCCGCAGGGCTGCCAGGCTGAACAGGGTTAAAACAGTAAGCGACGCCATTAAGGAGGCAAAATGTCCAGATTTACAGGTAAAATCGTTGTAGTGACAGGAGCCGGATCAGGAATTGGTGAAGCAAGCGCCAAACGCTTCGCACAAGAAGGCGCATCTGTCGTGTTGGTTGGCCGTAATCAGGATAAGCTGCAAAAAGTCCTGGCACAGTTGCCCGGCGATGGCCATATGGCAGCGGCCTGCGACGTGGCTGAGGCCGATCAGGTAAAAGCGCTGGCCGCCCGCGTTGAAGAAAAATATGGCCGCATGGACGTGCTGGTTAACAATGCCGGGATTATCGTTCAGGGACGCATCCACGAGATCGAACCCGCTGACTGGAAGAAGCTGATGAGCGTCGATCTCGACGGCGTATTCCACTGTGTGCACTTCTTTATGCCTGCCCTGCTGAAATCGAAAGGCAACGTAGTGAATATTTCGTCGGTATCAGGATTAGGTGGCGACTGGGGCATGAGCGTCTATAACGCGGCCAAAGGCGCCGTTACCAACTTCACCCGGTCACTGGCCATGGATTATGGCGCGGACGGCGTGAGAGTGAATGCGATTTGCCCGGGCTTTACCTTCACCGAGCTGACGGAAGCGGTGAAAAACGATCAGGCCCTGCTTGAGCGTTTCTATGACCGCATTCCGCTTAAACGCGCAGGTGAGCCTGAAGATATTGCTGATGCCATTGCCTTTATCGCCAGCGATGACGCACGTTATATTACCGGCGCAAATCTGCCGGTTGATGGCGGCCTGACCGCTTCGAACGGACAGCCTAAACAGGCGTAATCATCACAGCGCTGTAGTTTTCGGCGTTAAGCTGTAGTTTTCGGCGTTAATATTAACAGGCGTGAGCGTCACGCCTGTTAACCAGGTAATAATGTGCACCCTTCTTCGCGGTTATTATTATTTCACCTTCACACATTATTTCTTTATATCGCGCTCACGCCTCAGGCGCAGTAAACCGATATCTCCGCCGCGCGTAACGTCGGCGCTGACGTCCGTAATATTCAGGAAGACTTAGGTGTATGTCGCGTCGGCATGGCCCGATTGCGCGATGCCAGACTCCGCCCGGCAGTGGGACAGACGAAAGGGCTAAGGCAGGCGGTGCAGAGAATCGCATCCGGATGATGGATTTTCGCGACCGTTAAGGCCTGTTGCCGGGTGTAGAGTGAACCGATAAATTCACTTCCACGGCTGTTATCCAGCTGGCTACAACCTTCTTTATGAATTATCCATCCGCCTCGGGTAAAAGGACATACGTAATAGTAGCTTGATTTAAGCATAGGACTGCCCCTGCTGGTCGCTGTGTCAATCAGGACGATAAAAAGAGTGATGTAGGGTTTTATTTAATAATGTAGCGTTGTTAACCCTAGCTGAGAATTATCCCTAAAACCACAGGGATAATGACAAAACAGGGGTTTTGAGATTTATTCGCAGCGGGGTCACTGACTTACGTTAGCATCTTATCAGACTCTGGCTGCTGAAAAAGGCGCCAGGTGCAAGATCATAGTTGATACTTTAATCATTGTGTTTACCTCTCTTCTTCGACATTTTGGTTAAAAAAACATGCCAAATCAGGCTACTGCTGTTTTCTTTTCAAGGGCAGCAGTCAGGGAACCAGGATAATTTGATTACCCCAGGTAACCTGAGAATAATACTCATCGGTGTCATTTATTAACGGACCATAACCTGCAAAAAAGATACGTCTATTCAATACCTAACCACTGAAGTGCTGATATAATAGAAACAATGCGTAACACGCTGGTAATGAACAGAATAATAAAAAACCTGTTTGCCCCCGCCATGGTCTGTTATCCACCCCATGGATCGATCGTGTTAAACCTTCTGTGACAACGGAACATCACAGGTAAGCGCCCCCTGTGCCGTGCTGGAGAAATGCACGGCAAGGACACATTTTGCGATGGTATTACAGCAGGATTAGGCTCCGCCTGATAAGCGATCTGGCAATGTGTGCGGTAAAAAACAAGAATCTGGAAGACTTTATGTTGTCTACAATTATCTATCGCAGTCACATCGCTGACCATGTTCCGCTTAAGATGCTGGAGGGATTAGTCACCAAGGCTAACAAAATTAATGAATCATCCAGCGTCACCGGTATTTTATTGTTTAATGGCACCCACTTTTTTCAGCTCCTTGAAGGTCCTGAACGTGATGTGCTGGCGGTTTACGAACGTATTTGCCGCGATACCAGCCATCATAATATTGTGGAATTAATGCGCGATTATGCCCCTGCGCGACGTTTCGGCAACGTGGGCATGGAGCTGTTTGACCTGCGGCAATACGATAAAACCACGGTGCTTAATGCGGTGCTGGAAAAAGGCACCACCAAATACCAGCTGACCTATGAAGATCGGGCGCTTAAATTCTTGCGTACCTTTGTTGAAGCGCGCGAGAAAGAAAATTATTTTGAAATTCCCTCAGCAGACAGCTGGGATTTTATTCAGGATGAGGCCGAAACCCGCGAAGGTGATGTTGCCATGCTGAATCAGGAAGGCGTAAATTTTGCTTTTCAGGCCATTATTGATCCCTTTGCACGCAAAATTGTTTCCCTTGAAGCGCTGCTTCGCGGCAATCAGGGTGAAACGCAACAGCACTATTTTTCCCGCCTTGATCCGAATGATATCTACCGCAACGATTTGCACTCTAAACGCACGGCCTTTGCACAGGCAAAGGCGCTCGGCCTGGATGATATGGTGCTGTCGATCAATCTGCTGCCGATGTCGCTGGTGCTTGTTCCCGACGCGGTCGATTTTCTGCTGACGGAAATTCATGCCCACCAGCTGGTGCCGGAGCAAATTGTCGTTGAGTTTACCGAGAATGAGATCATCTCTCGTCCTGACGAATTTGCCGCCGCGCTGAAACAGCTCAAAGCCGCCGGTATCAGCGTCGCGCTCGATGATTTTGGCGCGGGTTATGCCGGGTTATCACTGCTTACCCAGATCCAGCCCGATAAAATTAAAATCGACCGCAGTATTATTAGTAACGTGCACAAGAGTGGCCCGAAGCAAGCTATCCTCCACGCGATTTTAAAATGTTGTTCATCGCTGGAAATTACCGTGATTGCAGAAGGGATTGAACAGCCCGAAGAGTGGATGTGGCTGGAAGCCGCCGGCATTTCACAGTTTCAGGGATTCCTGTTTTCCTGGCCGAAATTAAATGGCGTATCTTCCGTTTCCTGGCCCGAGCTTAAATAAACCCTGGCTCCCGCAACACAATAAATTTTCATTCTCTCTTGCCGGACATAAAACGTGCTGCTAAATATTAGTAGCACGTTTCAGATTGTGTCATTGCGCTGCAATATTAGACGTGCACGCTGTTTTTTAAATTATCGATGATGTTAAGCAGTCAGATGTTCAGTGTTAAAGACCGACGCAACGCGCCCTGTTAAGGCGTGCCCCACAGGTATAGCATTTGAGGGACTGAATGAAGCAAATCATCCGCGGTGATAAAGAACCCGTCCATATCGTTGCCGCCTCGCGCGCGCTGGAAGCCCATATGTCTCGTTATGGTGAGGGAAATAAATACCATCCGGTTATCTATTCAATTGCCTATCGCAGCAAATACTACCAGGTTGAAGTCATTACCCGGCGTGAAACCATCGTGGCAACCGTCATCACGGGCGTGCGCAAGTTAACGCATCTGCCTGGCGTGGCCTGATTCGTTTTACGCTGTTCTAAAAGGGGACAGATTCAGTCCCCTTTCCCCTGTCGCATGAACAACGGATTGGCGGGATAAATGGCGCCAATCACGCTTTTTTCGCGTGCGCCGGTGACCGCAGGCAAATTTCCGGGCAGGCCGGACAGGGTGCGAAACGCCAGCCAGGCAAACGCCAGCGCTTCCATATCATCCCCGTTGATACCGATCGTGTCGGTTGTCGTCACTTCGGTACCCGCAAGATGCGCCGCCAGTCGCGCCATCAGTAACGGATTGCGGCTTCCCCCACCACAGGCCAGTAAACGATCGCATCCGTCATTGAGTTGCACCTGTTGCGCGATGCTGACGGCGGTAAATTCATTAAGCGTAGCCTGAACGTCCTGTGCGGCGATGCCGGGAAAATGACGCAGATGTTGTTCAAGCCAGCCCAGGTTAAACAGCTCCCGTCCGGTGCTTTTAGGCGGCGGCAACGCGAGCCAGGGCTCGCGCAGCAACGTATCAAGCAGGGCATGACTGACTTTGCCACTCAGCGCCCACTGGGCATCTTTATCGTAAGCTTTGCCCTGATTACGCCATATCCAGGCATCAAGCAGCATATTGCCAGGCCCGGTATCAAACCCGCGAACAGGCTGCCCCGGGATGAGTAAGGAGAGATTCGCAATCCCGCCGATGTTCAGCACCATGCGACGTTCGGTGGCATCCATCATCAAGGCCTGATGGAAGGCCGGCACCAGCGGAGCGCCCTGCCCGCCCAGCGCCATATCACGCCGCCTGAAATCCCCCACGACCGTAATGCCGGTCGCGGCAACAATCTGATTGTGATCGCCAATTTGCAGCGTATTCGGCGCTGCGCTCTGTGGCTCATGCCATACGGTTTGCCCGTGACAACCGATCGCCGTGATATCGCCAACTTCAAGGGATTCACGGCGCATCAGGGTCAATACCGCCTCAGCAAACAGCTGCCCCAGCCGCGTATCAAGCTGTCCTAACTGCGACAGCGTCAGGGCCTGTCCCTGGCAAATGGCCAGAATAGCCTGACGCAAATCCGGTGGCATGGGATGACAGTAGCTGGCCTGCTGAGCCACCATATTTTCGTCAATGGCCGCCAGAACCACATCCACACCATCAAGACTGGTGCCCGACATCACGCCGATGTAGCGTCCTGATTTCATAGCCGTTCCTTTTCATTAAGGTGAAAATGGTGTTACGCGCGTTAAGCCTGACAAAAAATTGCGGTTAAATCCATGATTAATTTGTTTTTAATCAATAAATTGCCTGTGAGTTAACGCCTTGGAACTTTTTTTCTCATCGATTGAATCATTGTTAAAATTTAACGGTCTATGCTGGCGTCAGCCATGTTTTATACCGGCAAAGGTCAATTCTCCAGTTTTCTGTCTTATACTGTTTACAGGATTTCGCGAGAGATAGGCGCATTCTTGAATAAAGGAGTTTTCAAATGATTAAGCGTGTAATTGTGGTCGCTTTGACTGGAGTGATGCTTGCAGGTTGTAGCAATACCGATACGTTGTCGGGCGATACCTACAGCGCCAGTGAAGCCAAACAGGTCCAGAGCGTTTCATACGGTACCTTAGTGTCCGTACGTCCGGTTAAAATTCAGGGCGGCGATGACAGCAATATCATTGGCGCTATCGGTGGTGCCGTACTGGGTGGATTCCTGGGCAACACGATTGGCGGCGGTGCGGGACGCAGCCTGGCAACAGCCGGCGGTGCCGTACTGGGTGGCGTTGCGGGCCAGGGCGTGCAAGGTGCGATGAACAAAACAGACGGTGTTGAACTGGAAATCCGCAAGGATGACGGCAACACCATTATGGTGGTGCAGAAACAGGCCGCCAGCCGTTACTCTGTAGGACAGCGCGTAGCGATGGCGACCGATGGCAGCCAGGTCACCGTTTCTCCACGCTAATACAGTCACCCACCGACGCCGGTGACGGGCACTGTGCGTCGGTATTACTTTTCTTTGTTCTGTAGTTCGAGAATATTCTTCTCAAGGCGCGCAATCAGCGAGACCATCTGATTGATCTCATCGCGGCTGATACCGGTGAGAATATCGTCACGGGTAATGTCAATCACGTGTTCGACCTGCTGAATAACCGGCTCAGCCTGTTGTGTCAGCTTAATGCGTTTGGCACGGCGGTCATGTGCGCAGGTGGTTCGGGTAATCAGCCCTTTTTCTTCAAGCTGATCTAAGGTTCTGACCAGCGAAGGTTGTTCGATACCGATGGCTTTGGCTAACTGAATTTGTGACTGCTCAGGCGGTAACTGATGGATATTGTGCAGCGTAACCCAATGCGTTTGGGTTAAATCGAGTGGCTTCAGGCGTTGATCGATCAGAGCCCGCCAGATGCGCACCAGTCTGGACAGGTCCGTTCCGAGTGGGGTATCCATGTTATCTCCTTATAATTAGTCGGCTAGCTATCAGGCTGCATTGTATAGTATTTTGCAAGCCGGAAGTTAAATTACTAATCACTAAGTAGACAGTTTCGGCTGAAAATATTTCACTAACCTGTTCCAGAGTGCATCCCCATAATGGATATCATCAGCAACGGATTTCTCAGTGTTCACCCGCTTACGGAACTGATTTTCGGTGCGTCACTTTACTTTCCTCCCCTGTTTAAAGCGGTGCTGGCCGGTTTTTTTCTCTGGCTGCTGATTCACCCACTGCTGCGCGGCTGGCTCGCCTCTGGCGACGTCTGGCATCCCACACTCTTTGATCTTTCCTTATTTGTGCTGTGCGTGACGGCCTCACTCTGGCTGATGGATCACGGATGAAAACGATGAAATTTTCCGGATTAAAGTACTTTTCAACGCTGATTGTTTTTACCCTTGCGCTGCTCAGTGCCTGGTGGGCCTGGAATTACTACATGCAGTCGCCCTGGACACGAGATGGAAAAGTGCGTGCCGAGTTAGTGGATATCACGCCGCAGATTTCAGGACGCATTGTGGCATTGAAGGTGACAGATAATCAGTTTGTTCACAAAGGCGAAACGTTGTTGACGCTGGATCCCGTCCCCTGGCAAATCGATCTGAATAAAGCCGATGCGCAGCTTAGCCAGGCAAAAGCCGATCTCGCTAAAGCGCAAAACGAGTTCAGCAGGCGAAGCCGGCTGCCGCGCAATACCATTTCAGGTGAAGATCTGGATGTTGCCCGTCTGAACGCCGATGCCGCACTGGCCAGCGTGAAGGCGGCACAGGCACAGCGTGATCAGGCGCAATGGAACCTGCAGCAAACCACCCTCACCGCCCCCACGGACGGTTGGGTGAGTAATTTAACCCTGCACCCCGGCAACTACGCCAGCGCCGGTACGCCGCTTTTTGCCCTGGTCGACAACCACTCTTACTACGTCGTCGGCTACTTTGAAGAAACCAAGCTGCGCCACATTCATCCTGGCGCCGCAGCCAACGTGGTGCTTTACAGCAGCGGCGCGCAGTTGACCGGTCAGGTAGAAAGCATCGGGCGGGCTATCTACGATCAAAGTCTGGAGGCAGATAACGGTTTACTGCCGGATATTAAACCGAACGTGCCCTGGGTTCGTCTGGCGCAACGTGTCCCTGTCCGTATCCGCCTCACATCGCTTCCCGATCGCGCGCTGTTGATCGCCGGTACAACCTGCACGATTACGATAGCACCATGAATCTCAACGGGCTAGCCTGGGGAAACCTTCCCTGGGTAAAGGCGGATCGCAATCAATGGCGCTATGCGTTACGCAATGCAGGCGCGATGTGCCTTGCGCTGAGCATTGCCTATGGTTTGAACCTGGACGAGCCTTACTGGGCCATGACCTCAGCAGCCGTGGTAAGTTTTCCTACCCTTGGCGGCGTGATCAGTAAAAGCCTGGGCCGCATCGTGGGCAGCCTGTTGGGGGCGGCCGCTGCGCTGTTGATTGCCGGCCATACGTTAAACGAGCCCTGGCTGTTCACCCTGTATATTGCCGGCTGGCTGGCGCTGTGCACCTGGGTGGCAAACCACTATCAAAACAATGTGGCCTATGGTTTTTCGCTGGCGGGTTATACCGCAGCCATTATTGCCTTCAGCTGTGTCAACCTGACGGACATCACCAGCCTGTGGGAGATTGCTCAGGCGCGGGTATGTGAAGTGATTTCCGGGCTGCTGTGCGCGGGCTTTATGATGATGCTCTTACCCAGCACCTCTGACGGCGATGCACTCATCCACGCGCTAAAACAGATGCACGCCCGCCTGCTGGAACATGCCACGCGCCTGCTGCAGGACACCCGTAATGACGAGATACGCAGCGCCCATGAAACGGTGATTGGTCAGATCCTGACCATGAACTTATTACGCATCCAGGCCTTCTGGAGCCATTATCGCTTTCGCCGCCAGAATAACGTGCTGAATTACATCCTGCATCAGCAGCTGAGACTGACCAGCGTGCTGTCCAGTCTTCGTCGTATGCTGCTGAACTGGCCCGATGCACCTGAGGCGCTGTTTGAGGTACTGAAGGCTATCATGCAGGAACTGGCCAAACCCGACTGCAATAAGTATCGGCTCGCGGCGTTGTTGCGCACGATTACGCCTGCCAGCGAAGGGGATTATCGACAGCGGGCGTTCTGTCAGCGGCTGCGCTACTTCTGCTGGATGTACCTGAACGTATTGCGCTGGATACGACTGCTGGAGCACGCCGAGGCGGATACCCGCTTTCAACCACCGGCCGTATCTGCGCTGGCCAGTGAGAGCGATAGCGCAGAGGCAGGCTGGAGTGCACTGCGCACTTTTACTGTCGTGGTCGCGGGTTGCGCATTCTGGATTACGACGCAGTGGTCTTCGGGCGCATCGGCGCTCACCTTCACGGCGATCGCCTGCGTGCTTTACGCCTCGGCTCCCTCACCCACAGGCAGCATTACGTTATTACTGAAAACGCTGTTGTGGCTGTTTGCATTTAGCTTTGTGTTTAAATTCGGGCTGATGGTGCAGTTTAATCAACTATGGCAACTGCTGGCGGTGTTATTTCCGTTGTTGCTGACCCTGCAACTGTTCCGGGTGCAGCAGAAACAGCGGGCCGCCATGTGGGGACAGTTTATTGTTTTTCTGGGATCGTTTCTGGCCGTGACCAATCCACCAGACTGGGACTACCAAACGTTCTTTGACAGCAATATCGCCAAAATTTGCGGCGTACTGCTCGCCTGGCTGGCGTTTCAGCTGCTGCGCCCCAGTTCGGATAGCCGCCGCAGCCGACGCCATATTCAGTCTCTGCGCATGGCTTTTCTCGATCAGCTTCGCCCCCGGCCCCATTTGAGTCAAAACCGCTTCGAGTCGCTGATCTATCACAAGATCGGCCAGCTCAGCAGCAGTCGGGATGAAAAAGCGCGCGTCTGGCTACTGCGCTGGGGCGTGGTTTTGCTCAACTGCTCACACCTCGTCTGGCAGCTGCGCGACTGGACCACCGAATCCGCCGTACTGAATCAGTATCGCGTGCGCGCGATGCAGGATCTGCAACATGTGATGAGCCTTCGCGGTGTTCAGCACCGGCAACTTGATGCGGCACTGGATGCGCTACAGACGATGAAAGATGAAACGATCAGGGAAAATACCCGGGAAGCCGAAACGCTTGCCGGATTGTTGTGGCGCTTACGTTGTTCGCTGGAACAGCTGAAACAGGCCATTCCCGACTGACTACTGACAGTACTGCTGATGCTGGCGGTTAAAATCATCCTGCAGTTGCTGTACCGTTTTTTGTCCTTCGAATCGCGTCTTATCCGCCTCAGAAACCGGCTCAATAACCAGCGCTTTTTCATCCGGGGAGAAAATAAAGCGCCGGGAAATGAAGGTGCCAGTGAAGCTTTTCCCCGTGATGCCGCCGCAAATCATCACCGTATTGTGGTGATAGATCGTGGTATCTGTGAAATTGGTTTCCGTGGCGCTACGCAGAACATTTTGGCAATGTGATGCTTCAAGTTTTTGCACCACGTCCCGACTCAGCCGCTCACGGCCCTTCGCGATATGTTCACACCGAATCCGTGCAGGATTGGTATCAATGGTACGCTGAAGCTCTCGCCCGGTTTCGGTTACCAACTGCGTATCATTGGGTTTATCACAGCCTGCCAGCAGCAGGCACAGTAACCATGCGCCCTTCCATTTCATTTACCCTGCTCCTCAGGTTGTCAGGCTTTATGACGGGAATCAGTATCATAGGGGGGAATGAAGGCATGATGCTACAACAAATCTTCAACGTACGAAAAGCCATGCTGGCGGCAACCGATGCCGCCAGACTGTCTGATCAGATTACGCCGCAGGCAAAGCGGGCCCCGCCGCCGCCTAGCGGTTTCGGGTGATCCGCGTGATTATCGCCGCCCACGTGAACCATCAGTGCCTTGCCTTTTATCTCACTCAAGTTTTTGATCCGGGGTGCCAGCACGGGATAGCTGGCCTTGCCCTGGTCATCCACGTAGAGCGCTGGCAGGTCCCCTAAGTGACCTTCACCGTAGGGTCCGAGATGTTTACCGGTATTATCTGGGTCCAGATGACCACCCGCCGCGCCCGCGGCCACCGTTTTCCCCTCTGATTCACCTGGTTCACAGCTGCCTTTTGCATGGACATGGAAGCCGTGGATGCCCGGTTTTAGCCCCGCCAGCATGGGCGTAAACTGCAAACCATATTGCGTTTCTTCGATCTTCACCGTGCCAACAGATTTGCCGATACCCTGCGGCGACACCTCATGAATCGTCACCTCTTCACTGGCGGCCTGGGCTGCGCCGCAGGTTAACAGCGTCAACAACGCGATAGTTTTCACTTTCATTGTGGCTCCTTAGTGCTCTGGGTTCAGCTTAAGCCTGGCCTCAGTGCGCAAAGATTGCCGCAAATTGACGAATGTTTACGCTCAGGGTACGTCGTAGCCCAGCGCTGCTTTACGAATACGGAACCACTGTTGGCGACTGAGCGACAGATCCACGGCCCCCGCCGCCTCGGTGACGCGCTGGATTTTGCCGGAGCCGATGATAGGTAACGGCTTGCTCGGCAAGCGCATCACCCACGCGTAGACGACCTGTTCCAGACTGGATGCGCCTGTCTCCTCTCGGACCCGCGCCAGCTCGTCGCGCAACGGCTGGAAATGGGGATCGCTGAACAGACGTCCGCCCCCGAGACAGGACCATGCCATAGGGCGCAGGCGTTGCTGCTGGCAGTGATCCAGCGAACCATCCAGCAGCACGTTTTGCTGAACGGGAGAGATTTCAAGTTGATTAGTGACCAGGCTAAAAGGCAGACGCGACTGCAACAGGGCAAACTGCGCAGGTGTAAAATTGGACACGCCGAAATGAAGCACTTTACCGGCCTGATGCAGTTGAAGAAACGCATCGGCAACGTCATCGGCGTCCATAAGGGGATCGGGCCGATGAATCAACAGGAGGTCGAGATAATCGGTGTGAAAAGCCTGCAGCGAACGCTCTGCGCTGGCAAGAATGTGTGCGGTATCGGTGATGTAATGGCCAATCTGATGTTCGGGTTTGGCGCGCGTCGCAATGCCGCATTTCGTGACAATCTGAAGCCGCTGGCGCAGCGAGGGTGCCTGTTTTAATGCTTCACCAAACGCCGCCTCGCAACGGTAATCACCATAAATATCGGCATGATCGACCGTGGAAATCCCCAGTGAAAGATGGTGTTCAATAAAGGCGACCCGTTGCTGTGGAGTCATGTCCCACTCCATCAGGCGCCAGTAGCCCATAATCAGCGGTGAAAAGTGGGGGCCCTGTGGCGCAATAGCTTGCGGTTGTAACATCGTGTTCTCCCTGTGACACAAAAGCGGCTGGTTGTCTGTCAGGGAGTATAACGGAAATCGCGCGGGGGTCAGAACAAGGTCGGTTGCTGGGGTTCCTGAGGCTCATCCTTACGCTGCTGACGCAGCATACGCAGGCGGCGCTGATGGCAAAGGCGCAGCACGTCACGTTTCTGGCTGTCGGTATAGCGCATCCAGTTAAAACGCTCGTCGCGGCTGCGCAGGCAACCGAGACAATAGCCACGTGAATCTGTCTGACAAATACTCCGGCATGGACTGGGAACCGGAAAAAACTCAAGCTGCTCTGCCACAACTGCCCCCGCTAAAACGTGCATCCCTCTATTGAAGACAGACTGGTGCGATTGTGCAAGAAATAATCACAACACGAACGATTTATTCACTTTCAATACGTGATGATTTAACACTCTGTGCCTGTCCCGCGATTAAAATTTGCATTAGACCGATTGGTCTACCAGGATAAAGCCCATGAACAAGATGCCACAACGTCATGAAACACGTGAACACCTGCTGATAACGGGCGAGAAGCTTTGCCTGCAGCGCGGATTTACCGCCATGGGGCTGAGTCAGCTGCTGACACAGGCGGCCATTCCGAAAGGGTCGTTTTATTACTATTTCCCGTCAAAAGAAGCGTTTGGCGTTGCCCTGCTTGAGCGCTACTTTGTCCGCTACCTGCATGAGGTAGAGCAACAGTTGTCTCAGCCAGCGGGCACGGTGAGAGAACGATTGTTAGACCATTTCAGACATGCGCTTGCGGTGTTTGAACAACAGGGGCACATCGTCGGTTGTCTGAGTGTGAAACTGTCGGCTGAAGTTTGCGACCTGTCTGAACCCATGCGCGGTGCCCTGCAGCACGGTGCCAGTCATGTTATCGCGACTTATAGCCGCGCCTTAACGACGGCACAGCAGGAAGAAGGACTGATATTGCCGCATCCGCCTGAACAGCTGGCAGAGCTACTCTATGTCTTGTGGCTCGGAGCCAGTTTGCAAAGCAAGCTTTCCCGTAAGGCACAGCCCCTGCGGCTGGCATTTATTACCATCGAACAGTGGCTGAAAGCGCCACTGGTTTAAAAAACCACAATTTGTAGACGACCGGTCTACTTGAAAGGAGTTGTTATGGCGAGTACTCAGCTGTTTCGTCCGCTAAAAGTTGGCGCAATTACCGTGCCTAATCGTGTCTTTATGGCCCCGCTGACGCGCTTGCGTAGCATTGAGCCAGGCGATATCCCGACGCCGTTGATGGCCGAATACTATCGTCAGCGCGCGGGGGCGGGCCTGATTATTACCGAAGCGACCCAGATTTCTTTCCAGGCCAAAGGTTATGCGGGTGCGCCGGGTTTACACACCCAGCCGCAAATCGCCGCGTGGAAAAATATCAACGAAGGTATCCACCAGGCAGGCGGACACAGTGCCGTACAGCTGTGGCACACCGGCCGTATTTCACACAACAGCGTCCAGCCGGAAGGTAAAGCGCCGGTTGCGCCTTCGGCGATTCCTGCAGGCACACGCACTTCCCTGCGTGCCGAAGACGGCAGCGTGTATCGAGAAGATACCTCAGTGCCGCGCGAACTGAGCATCAGTGAAATTCAGCAAATCGTTGCCGATTTTGGTCAGGCCGCTGCCAATGCGCGGGAAGCAGACTTCGACATGCTGGAACTGCACTCCGCTCACGGCTATCTGATGCACCAGTTCCTGTCACCGTCCTCGAATCAGCGTACCGATGAGTACGGCGGCAGCGTTGAGAAACGCGGACGTTTTGCGCTTGAAGTGGTCGATGCCGCGATTGCCAACTGGTCAGCGGATCGTGTTGGTATCCGTGTCTCTCCTGTCGGCAGCTTCCAGAACCTGGATAATGGCCCGAACGAAGAAGAAGATGCACTGTGGTACATCGCTGAACTGGCGAAACGCAAGATTGCCTATCTGCATATGTCAGAACCTGACTGGGCAGGCGGTACGCCTTACAGCGACGCGTTCCGTCAGAAAGTCCGTGATACCTTCCCGGGCGTAATTATTGGCGCTGGCGCTTACACCGTTGAGAAAGCGGATGATCTTATCAGCCGCGGCTTGATCGATGCCGTTGCCTTTGGTCGGGATTACATCGCTAACCCGGATCTGGCCCAGCGTTTACAACAAGATGCACCACTGAATCCACAGCGTCCCGAATCCTTCTACGGTGGCGGCGCTGAAGGCTATACTGACTATCCTGCACTGTAAAACGCAGGCAGCCGTGAGTCTTTCACGGCTGCGGTTATTCTTTGGCGATTATCGTCGCTATACTGAGTGTTTGTGTCATCCGGGGATGACGTTTTTCAAAAGAGGAAGCTATGCGTTTACTTCATACCATGCTGCGCGTTGGCGATTTGCAACGCTCCATTGATTTTTACACTCGCGTGCTGGGCATGCGCCTGCTGCGCCAAAGCGAAAACGCTGAATATAAATATACCCTGGCGTTTGTGGGCTACACCGAAGAGAGCGAAGGTGCCGTTATTGAGCTGACCTACAACTGGGGCGTTGACAGCTACGATCTCGGTAACGCTTATGGTCACATCGCGTTGGGCGTTGATGATGTTGCCGCAACCTGCGAGCGCATCCGTAACGACGGCGGTAACGTGACGCGTGAAGCCGGCCCGGTCAAAGGTGGCACCACGATCATTGCCTTTGTTGAAGATCCAGACGGTTATAAAATCGAACTGATCGAAAATAAACATGCCGGACACGGCCTCGGCAGCTAAGCCGTCAACATCAGCCCGCGCAACGCGGGCTGATTCTTGCTTCCCTTACCTGTACCTGCTGCAGACGGGGCGCTTTTTTGGCATACTACGCGCTGCCCTTTTTCTGCAATGAGATCCTGATGTCTGAATCGTCTTCCCCCAACGCACTCAATCAACGCTTTCGTGGTTTCTATCCCGTGGTTATCGATGTGGAAACGGCGGGCTTCAATGCGCAAACCGATGCGCTGCTGGAAGTCGCGGCCATTACGCTGAAAATGGATGACGAGGGTTGGCTTCATCACGACCAGACACTGCATTTTCATGTTGAACCTTTTGTCGGCGCTCTGCTGCATCCGGAAGCCCTTGCCTTTACCGGCATCGATCCCAGCAATCCGTTACGGGGCGCGGTGAGCGAATACGAAGCCTTGCATGCCATTTTTAAACTGGTGCGCAAAGGCATTAAAGATACCGGGTGCAATCGCGCGATCATGGTGGCGCATAATGCGACCTTCGATCTTAATTTTATGAATGCCGCCGCCGAACGCGCCAGCCTGAAACGGAATCCGTTTCATCCTTTTGCCACTTTCGACACGGCCGCCCTGAGCGGGTTAGTGCTGGGTCAGACGGTACTGGCCAAAGCCTGCAAAGCGGCCGGGATGGAATTTGACAGCAGTCAGGCGCACTCTGCGCTGTATGACACGCAGCAAACGGCCACGCTGTTCTGCGAACTGGTCAATCGCTGGAAACGTCTGGGAGGCTGGCCGCTGGCTCTGTCGGAAGAGGCAACAGAAGATCAGGGCGCGGCGGAGTAAACGCCCGTTAAACGAAGAAAAGGCCGACGATGTCGGCCTTTTTTATTATTCCGCTTCTTTAAACTTCTCAGCGGTTTCTTTGACCAGCGGTTGTAATTCACCACGCTGGAACATCTCAACAATAATGTCACAGCCGCCAACCAGTTCGCCATCGACCCACAGCTGAGGGAAGGTTGGCCAGTTAGCATACTTTGGCAGCTCTGCGCGAATATCCGGGTTCTGCAGAATATCCACGTAAGCGAAGCGCTCACCACAGGCAGACAGCGCCTGAACCGCCTGGGCAGAGAAACCGCAGCTTGGCAGTTTCGGCGAACCTTTCATGTACAGCAGGATCGGGTTTTCTGCGATCTGGCGCTGAATTTTTTCTACAGTACTCATTATTGCCTTCCTTAATTCGTCACTTCGTGTTTCTTTATTGTAGCGACTTCCCTTCAGGACTGAAAATGAGATTTTCTTCCCGTTAGGGCAAACCGCCATGTTTGTTAAGTCCGCTTGCGCGCTATCCACCCGCTCATCGGGACCCAAAAGGTGAATGCATTAATAATTTGCAATAATTTTGCTGAGTTAACCTGCTGAAATTACTTATTTATGCCTGCTTTTTACCCAAGTTATTAATTAATAAAAAAAGGACTTACTGTTTTAAAAAAAACTGGACTAGAATGTCTTCGGCGCTGATCGTTGATCAGATTTTTCTTAACCTTGTCAGATATCTGTTGAACCTGACAGCTTAACCAGTAAACGGACTATGCGTTCAATTATTACGCTTCTTATTCTGGCTTTTGCGCAACTGTTCTTTAACGTCGCCTCTGCATCACCGCAGGCGCCGGTTAAGGCCAGCTTGCATAAGGTAGAGAAAAAAAGTGCGCGCGAAGATGAGCGGCGCAAGCGACGCACGGTTAAAGCTTCGGCGAAAAAAAGCCGTTCCTCCGCAGAGCAGAAATCCAGCAAAACGCTTAAAACCAGTAAAAATCCCTCTCACGCGGTTGCCTCTCACAAAACCCCGACCAAAGCGACTGATTCACACAAGAAGCTCACCAAAAAAGTGGCGGCCAACGCCACCAGCAAGAAACGCTATGGTCATCAACGCGCGGTGAAGGTGGCGAAAGCGGACAGCAAGGATACCGGCACCATCAAAATGAGCAACGCACACCGTCAGCGCTATCAAAAAGCACGTGAAACGGCGATGGCAAAACTGATGGGACAGCTGGGCAAGCGCTACCAGTGGGGCGGAAAATCGCCGCATACCGGTTTCGACTGCAGCGGCCTGGTGTGGTACGCCTACAAAGATGTGGTGAAATTTAAAATTCCGCGTACTGCAAATGAAATGTATCACCTGCGGGATGCCGCGCCGGTGAATCGGGAAGCGCTGGAGAAAGGCGATCTGGTGTTTTTCCGCATCAACGGACGTGGCACGGCCGACCACGTGGGTGTTTACCTGGGTAACGGTAAATTTATTCAGTCACCGCGTACCGGAAAGGACATTCAAATCAGTGCGTTAAGCGAAGATTACTGGCAGCGCCACTATATTGGTGCGCGTCGCGTCATGACGCCAAAAACCGTTCGCTAAACGTCACTCCTCCGTCATACCGACGGAACGCAGCCGGGACAGGGAAACCTTCCCGGCTTTTTTATTAGTTCAGAATGGCGGTAAAGCTGAACGCAATAATCATCAACAGTGCTGCCGCCGTGGTCATCAATGACAGTTTAAGATCGGTACTCATCACAACTCCTTAGGCACAGTTTTAGTAGGGGTTAAGCATTTTCCCACACGCGTGGGTAAAAATCTCGTTTTATCCGTGCAGCCTTGTTAGAATCCCCTCTTTGTTGCGCAACAGCGCGCAACATCGGTTGCGTCAGCACCCTTTTCAACCGTTATTTCCTGCCCCGATGCCCCATAACCGGTCAGAAAAACGATTTTTTTGCAGAAATAACCGCCCGCTGACGCAAACGTTTAACAACATGCTTATCAACAGGTTAGATAAGCCCGGGAGTTCGATTTTCATGGCAACAATCAAAGATGTGGCGAAACGTGCAGGCGTCTCTACCACAACCGTTTCTCACGTCATCAATAAGACGCGCTTTGTCGCAGAAGATACCCGCGAAGCGGTCTGGGAAGCGATTCGGGAATTACATTATTCACCCAGCGCCGTAGCACGCAGCCTGAAGGTGAATCACACCAAAACGCTGGGCCTTTTGGCCACCTCCAGCGAGGCGCCCTATTTCGCTGAAATTATTGAAGCCGTGGAGAATCACTGCTTTGATAAAGGCTACACCCTGATTTTAGGCAACGCGCATAACGACCTGCAAAAACAGCGTGCCTACCTCTCGATGATGGCGCAGAAGCGCGTCGATGGGCTGCTGGTCATGTGTTCTGAGTACCCGGATGATTTGCTGCAAATGCTGGAAGCCAACCGCAATATTCCCATGGTGGTCATGGACTGGGGCGAATCCCGTGCCGATTTTACTGACACGGTGCTGGATAATGCGTTTCAGGGCGGTTATCTGGCCGGCCGCTACCTCATCGAACGCGGGCATCGCGATATTGGCGCCATTCCAGGGCAAATGGAACGTAACACCGGTGGTGGCCGTCATGCCGGTTTCCTCAAGGCGCTGGAAGAAGCCGGAATTCAGCCGCGTTCAGAGTGGATTGTGCAGGGCGATTTCGAGCCTGAATCCGGGTATCAGGCTATGCAGCAAATTCTGTCGCAGAAGCAGCGCCCAAGCGCGGTGTTCTGCGGTGGCGATATTATGGCCATGGGCGCTATCTGTGCCGCCGATGAAATGGGCCTGCGCGTCCCGCAGGATATTTCGGTGATTGGCTACGATAATGTGCGCAACGCACGCTATTTCACGCCTGCACTCACTACCGTGCACCAGCCAAAAGCGCAACTGGGGGAGAAGGCTCTGGAGATGCTGCTGGACCGCATTACCAGCAAGCGTGAAGAGTCGCAAACCATCGAAGTGCATCCGACACTGATTGAGCGACGCTCTGTAGGCTACGGTCCCTATCGCGACTACCGTCGCTAATCCTCGCTCAACCACTCCTGATTGAGCGTTTGCGCATCACCCAGGTAATTGAGCAACCAGCCCAATGCCGGTGATGCGCGATCTTCCGCCCAACTGACGCAGCAGGGACTTTCTGGAAAAGGCTGGGGCAAGTTAAGTTCGGTCACTTCGCCGCTGTCCAGTAGCGGGCGGGCTAAGTGCCCCGGCACCATTGCGACGCACAGCCCGGACCGGACGCAGTCCAGCCCGGTCTGCCATTCAGGCACCACCAGTCGGCGTTGATTATCCAGAGCCCAGGTCATACGGCGCGGTAACGCACGCGAGGTGTCTTCCAGCACCAGCGAAGGCCAGTTGCGCAACGCCTCATCATCCAGCCGGGCGACCTGGGTTAACGGATGTTCCCGCGCGACGATGCAGCGCCAGTTCAGGGTTCCCATATCGCGGAAAGCAAACCGCCCGCCCACCGGAATCGCCTGAGTCGCGCCTATTGCGACCTCGACTCTTCCGTCAGCCAGCGCATCCCATACGCCGTTAAACACTTCATAACTGATGTGGAGCTCCATATCCGGAAAGTGGCGGTAGAAATCCCTGACGAACTGACGGGTTCGGTGCGGTTTCACAATGCAGTCCACCGCAATCGCGATTTGCCCTCGCCAGCCGTTGGCCAGTTGCTGGCACTGACGGCGCGTGGCATCCATTTTTTTGATGACGCTGCGGCCTTCTCGCACAAAATGTTCGCCCGCAGGTGTCAAAACGACCTCCCGGTGCTGCCGTTCAAACAGCGGTACCGCCAGCCAGGTTTCAAGCTGGCGAACGGTATAGCTGATGGCAGAAGGCACACGGTGCAACTCCTGGGCCGCAGCACTGAAACTGCCGCCACGCGCGACCGCATCAACCACTTCAAGCGCATATTCAGACCACATATCCTGCCTTTAAATTTTTTAACAGCAACAGGCAAATTTTACCGTTTCACAGTATGAAGTACAGCTTTTACACTGCCCCGCGTTTATCCTGCAAAAAAATGAGAATCAGATGTCAGCTTCTAAAGGATTTATTCCCTATCTTGCCGTGCTCAGTATGCTGGGCTTTCTGGCCACCGATATGTACCTGCCCGCCTTCGGGGCCATGCAGCAAAGTTTTAACACCTCCGCCGGGATGATCAGCGCCAGTATGAGCCTGTTCCTGGCGGGTTTTGCCTGTGGTCAGCTGGTATGGGGACCGCTGTCAGATCGTATTGGCCGCAAACCGGTATTGCTGGCAGGACTGAGCCTGTTTGCGCTGGGTTGTGCGGGGATGCTGTGGGTGGACGACGTCGTACTGATGCTGGTGCTGCGCTTCATTCAGGCCATCGGCGTGTGCGCGGCTGCCGTGAGCTGGCAGGCCCTGGTGGTCGATCGCTATCCTCAGTCGCGCGCGAATAAAGTCTTTGCCACTATTATGCCGCTGGTCGCGCTGTCTCCTGCGCTGGCCCCGCTGCTGGGTGCCTGGCTGATTAGCCATTTTCACTGGCGCTCAATTTTTGTCGTTCTGACCGCGATTGCCGCAGCCCTGATCCTGATTACGCTGCGCCTGCCATCGGTACAAACAGCCCGCCGCCCGGCCCCGTCACAGCCCGGTTTTATGACGCTGCTACGTTCACGCGTCTACAGCGGTAACGTCCTGATGTATTCTGCCTGCTCGGCCAGCTTTTTTGCCTGGCTGACCGGATCACCGTTTATTCTGGCAGCGATTGGCCTGTCGCCTGCTGATATCGGCTTAAGCTATATTCCGCAGACCATTGCTTTCTTAGTCGGCGGTTTTGGCTGCCGTGCGCTCCTTAACCGTTTCAAAGGGGCGCAGTTGCTGCCATGGCTGCTCATCGTCTATAGCCTTAGCGTACTGGCCCTGTTTGCCGTCGCCCTGTCAGGCTCGGTTTCACTCACCGCTTTGCTGGTGCCGTTTTGCGGCATGGCGCTGGCGAACGGGGCGATTTATCCCATCGTCGTATCCAGTGCACTTCTGCCCTTCCCCCATGCGACCGGCAGAGCCGCCGCCCTGCAGAACACGCTGCAGCTGGGCCTGTGCTTTGTCGCCAGCCTGGCCGTCTCGGCGGGCCTGACCCAGGCGCTGTTCACCACAACGCTCATCATGGCGGTGACGATTGTACTGGCGCTGGCAGGCTATCAGATGCAGCGCCGCACCGGCGCACAAACTGATATTGCCTCAACGGCACATCCCTGCCAGGATAATCACTGAGGCAACGACTTTTGTCGTCTGAGTGATCAACACGTGACGGGCCCGCCAGCGCCTCCTGTGCCGGGCCCTGATTCGCCGTATCATCATAATAACAATGTTTCACGCAGCCTCATCGCTGTGAAGGTGTCTTTGTGGGCAGATGCACTCTGCTGGCCCCTGCATTGCACCCTTTCTCTGTACGCTTAAGGTTGTCTGGCGCAAGGCGTCATCTGTGACTTTTCTCATAATCCTGAGAAACGGCTCCTGCTCTTTCTCAGGTTCTGACAGTTCTGGTGATGGAGTGGCTATGAGTTCAACATGTGTAGCAGAAGTGAATATCGAACGAAACCATTGGTACCGTATCGTTCATGAGTTATTGCAAAAAGCAGACATCGAAATCAACGGTTCCCGCCCATGGGACATTCAGGTTAAACATCCCGATTTTTTTAAACGCGTCCTGCAAAAGGGCTCCCTGGGGCTGGGCGAAAGTTATATGGACGGCTGGTGGGAGTGCGAAAGGCTGGATATGTTTTTTCATCGGGCGTTGAAACATAAGCTTGATGAGCAGCTTCCTCATCACGTGCAGGATATCGTGCGCATTGCGCTGGCCCGCCTGGTTAACCTGCAGTCGAAAAAACGGGCCTGGCAAGTCGGCAAAGCGCACTATGATCTGGGTAATGACCTTTTTACCCTGATGCTCGATCCTTACATGCAATACTCCTGTGGCTACTGGAAAGACGCCACGACGCTTGAGGCGGCACAGGAAGCCAAACTGGACATGATCTGTCGCAAGCTGCAACTGAAACCCGGTATGACCTTGCTGGATATTGGCTGTGGCTGGGGCGGTCTGGCGGCTTATGCAGCAAGAAACTATGGCGTCAGCGTACAGGGCGTGACGATCTCTGCAGAACAACAAAAGCTGGCGCAGCAACGCTGCGAAGGGCTGGATGTCACTATCCTGCTTCAGGATTATCGCGATCTGAATCAGCAGTTTGACCGCATCGTCTCGGTGGGGATGTTCGAACACGTGGGACCAAAAAACTACCCAACCTACTTTGCCACGGTCAATCGCAACCTCAAGCCAGACGGAATTTTTCTGCTGCATACCATTGGCGCGCTCAAAACGGATATGCACGTCGATCCGTGGATCGGCAAGTATATTTTCCCGAATGGCTGCCTGCCTTCTTTACGCCATATTGCCGACGTCAGCGAACCGCATTTCATTATGGAAGACTGGCACAACTTCGGCGCTGACTACGACACCACGCTGATGGCCTGGCATGAGCGTTTCCAGCGTGCCTGGCCTGACCTGGCCGGACGTTATGAAGAACGTTTCCGACGCATGTTCTCCTACTACCTGAACGCCTGCGCCGGCGCGTTTCGCGCCCGTGAGATTCAGCTCTGGCAGGTTGTCTTCAGCCGTGGCGTTGAGGGGGGATTGCGGGTGGCGCGATGATTGCGCCCGTTTATGCGCCGTGGCAAGGTCGATATTGTCCGGACCGAACGCGGACGGCAGCCGGTAACCCCGGTTGCCGCGTTATCTGCCTGCCCCCACCTTCGCAGACGGGAAAATGGCGATCTTAAACCGCAGTCCAGGGCTGCAGCACATTCGCGCCGGGCGTTTTCGCCCGGGCAGTTGACACTGCACAGCCGTCAGTCGTCCCGGAAGACGGCGGGCGACACGGCAACCTGCTGGCCTGTGGGCAACGCTTTGGTCACGGCTGGCGTTATTTACCGCTATTTACCGCTGTTAATCCCGATCCGTTTCGGGCTGATCGGCCTGCTCTGCGAGTGCCTTGAGCGCGGCATCTTCACGCTGGGCGAGGACGCGCTCCACCGTGTCCACAATAGCCTGAGTATGGGGATCGATTTCTATGTTAACTCTGTCGCCGAAGGTTTTGGCGCCGAGAGTGGTTCGCTCCAGCGTCTCGGGGATAAGATAAACGCAGAATTTTGTTTTGGTCACGTCGCCTACGGTCAGGCTGATACCGTCGATGCCCACAAATCCTTTGTGCAGGATATATTTCATCTGCAAAGGATCCTGAATTTTAAACCAGACTTCGCGGTTGTTTTCAGAGCGGACAATTTTGCAGATTTCAGCCGTGGTCATGATGTGGCCGGACATCAGGTGGCCGCCAATTTCATCGCTGAATTTTGCCGCCCGCTCGATATTCACCACATCGCCCTGCTTGAGATCACCAAGATTGGTCACGCGCAGAGTTTCTTTGATCAGGTCAAAACTCACCAGATCGCCGTTGATTTCGGTGACGGTCAGGCAGCAACCGTTATGGGCAACCGATGCGCCCAGCGCTAAACCCGGCAATAGGTCAGCAGGAAGCCTGGCCACATGGGTGCGAAACAGACCTTTATCTTCAATGGACACGATTTCTGCGGTGCCCTGCACAATACCGGTAAACATAGTCTTTGCCTCTACGAAATTTGTGCCAGTTTAACACAGCCATGCTTAAGTGTTAGGTTTCAACAGCCTGAGAGACAGGCGGCACAAGTCCAAAACGCATTGCGTGACAAAGATTGGAGAAATCGGTCGCGCCAGTTACACTAAGCCCTGCTTCGTCTGAAGCAGTCCTCATTTCTTTATTAATCAGATAAGTCAGGTGTTTACGTGCAGAAGTATTTAACAGAAGCGCGTCAATTGCTGGCCCTCGCGATCCCCGTTATCCTGGCTCAGGTGGCGCAAACCGCGATGGGATTTGTAGATACCATTATGGCCGGCGCCGTCAGCGCCACGGATATGGCCGCCGTTGCTGTTGGCACGTCCATTTGGCTTCCCGCCATCCTGTTTGGTCATGGTGTTTTACTGGCATTGACGCCCACCATTGCGCAACTTAATGGTTCAGGTCGCCGTGAGCGAATCGCTGAACAACTTCGTCAGGGCTTTTGGCTGGCGTTTTTCCTTTCTCTGCTTATCATGCTGGTGTTGTGGAATGCCGGGTATGTTATCCGCTCGATGCATGATATCGATCCGCTGCTGGCAGAAAAGGCCGAGGGCTATCTGCATGCCCTGCTGTTTGGCGCGCCAGGCTACCTGTTTTTTCAGGTTATGCGTAACCAGTGCGAGGGGCTCTCCAAAACCAAGCCCGCGATGGTGCTGGGTTTTCTTGGGCTGATGCTGAATATCCCGCTGAACTACATTTTTATCTACGGCCATTTCGGCATGCCGGCGCTGGGCGGCGTAGGCTGTGGCGTGGCGACGGCCTCGGTGTACTGGGCCATGTTCTTCTGCATGCGTTTTTGGGTACGACGGATGCGCAGCATGCGAGACATTCGCGTGGAGAGCCGCTGGTCAGCGCCTTCACGCGTTATCCTGCAACGTCTCACAGGGTTGGGTTTGCCGGTCGCGCTGGCGCTGTTTTTTGAAGTGACCCTGTTTGCCGTGGTGGCCCTGTTAGTCTCGCCGTTGGGGATTATTAACGTCGCCGGGCACCAGATTGCCCTGAACTTCAGTTCGCTGATGTTTGTCCTGCCGCTGTCGTTGGGCGTTGCCGCCACCATTCGCGTTGGCTATCGGCTGGGTCAGGGCTCGACAGAGCAGGCGCGGGTCGCCGCATGGACCGCGCAGGGCGTTGGCGTCAGCATGGCGGTGATTACGGCCATTTTCACCGTGACCTTTCGCCATCAAATTGCCCAGCTTTATAACGACAATCCCGCGGTGGTCACGCTGGCTGCGCAACTGATGATGCTGGCTGCGATTTACCAGATTTCGGATTCTATTCAGGTGATCGGCAGCGGAATTTTGCGCGGTTATAAAGATACGCGATCGATTTTCTTCATTACTTTTATCGCTTACTGGTTGCTGGGTTTACCTTCTGGTTACATCCTGGCACTGACCGACTGGGTGGTGCCGCGCATGGGACCAGCCGGCTTCTGGTGTGGATTTATCGTTGGCCTGACGTCGGCCGCCGTCATGATGCTGTGGCGCGTGCGACGTTTGCAGCAGCTTCCTGCGGAATTAATTCTTACGCGCGCATCTCGCTAACTCGCTGAACGGGCCCGAAAAGGCCCGTTACGTTCAAAAAAACGGCGCATCGCGCAGATGATGTTCATTCATTGGCAAATTTGCGTTTTTCCCCTTGCCAGCCTCTTACGCTGCCGTTAATATTCGTCCCCGCTGTCGCCCTGACAGCGTGTTGCGCTCTTAGCTCAGTTGGTTAGAGCACCACCTTGACATGGTGGGGGTCGATGGTTCGAGTCCATTAGAGCGCACCAAGTGCGTCCGTAGCTCAGTTGGTTAGAGCACCACCTTGACATGGTGGGGGTCGGTGGTTCGAGTCCACTCGGACGCACCAAATTTGATATGCGCTCTTAGCTCAGTTGGTTAGAGCACCACCTTGACATGGTGGGGGTCGATGGTTCGAGTCCATTAGAGCGCACCACTCTTTTTACGTCCTTTCTTCTTTTGCGCAACAACCCTTTTCTTGATTTACATTACCTTTACGTACTGTTTTTCGATTGGTTTTCGCATACTTAGTGATTATACTGGCCGCGTTGTCCTACTTGAAAGGTTTCAGCGACTACGTGCTTATGACGATAATAAAGATTGTTTGCGCAACAACGTCCCGGTGGTTAACCAAGCTAACCACGCAACTTCCCTGCACGCCTGGCCTTCGTCACCTATTCTTATCCTGTACTGCCCTTTTCGATTTCAACCAGAGTTCTCATTTCGGTGCACTGTCATCGAAATCCTGTTTTTCATCCATCACAACTTACAGATAACCCGTCATGAAAAAGACTAAGATCGTTTGTACAATCGGCCCAAAAACCGAATCCGAAGAGATGCTGACTCAGCTGCTTGAAGCAGGCATGAACGTCATGCGTCTTAACTTCTCTCACGGTGACTATGCAGAACACGGTCAGCGTATTACCAACATGCGTGCCGTGACGAAAAAAACCGGCATTCCTGCGGCTATCCTGCTGGATACCAAAGGGCCGGAAATCCGCACCATGAAGCTGGAAGGTGGCAACGATGTGTCACTGAAAGCCGGTCAAACCTTTACCTTTACCACCGACCAGAGCGTGATTGGTAACAACGAGCGTGTTGCCGTGACCTACTCAGGCTTCGCGAACGATCTCAAAATTGGTAACACTGTACTGGTCGACGATGGTCTGATCGGCATGCAGGTCACCGAAGTCACTGAGAACAGCGTTGTGTGTGAAGTGCTGAACAACGGCGATCTGGGCGAAAACAAAGGCGTGAACCTGCCTGGCGTTTCCATCCAGCTGCCTGCACTCGCAGAGAAAGACAAGCGCGATCTGATTTTTGGTTGTGAGCAAGGCGTGGATTTTGTTGCAGCCTCGTTTATTCGTAAACGCTCAGACGTGCTGGAAATTCGTGAACACCTGAAGCAGCACGGTGGCGAAAACATTCAAATCATCTCCAAGATTGAAAACCAGGAAGGCCTGAATAACTTCGACGAAATCCTCGAAGCCTCTGACGGCATCATGGTTGCGCGTGGCGATCTGGGCGTTGAAATCCCGGTTGAAGAAGTGATCTTCGCGCAGAAGATGATGATTAAAAAATGTAATAAAGCCCGCAAAGTTGTCATCACCGCGACGCAGATGCTGGATTCCATGATCAAGAACCCGCGTCCAACCCGCGCTGAAGCTGGCGACGTGGCTAACGCCATTCTGGATGGAACGGATGCGGTGATGCTGTCTGGCGAGAGCGCGAAAGGCCGCTATCCGCTGGAGTCGGTCACCATCATGGCGACCATCTGTGAGCGTACCGACCGCGTGATGAAGCCACGCATCGACGGACAGAATGACAGCCGTAAGCTGCGCATTACCGAAGCCGTTTGCCGCGGTGCCGTTGAGACAGCCGAAAAACTGGAAGCACCACTGATTGTAGTCGCCACAGAAGGCGGTAAATCAGCCAAGGCCGTGCGTAAGTACTTCCCTAATGCAACCATCCTGGCACTGACCACCAACGCCACCACGGCGCGCCAGTTGATTCTGAGCAAAGGGATCGAGACACGTATGGTCAGCGAAATCGCCTCTACCGATGATTTCTATCACCTGGGTAAAGAAGCGGCGCTGGAAAGCGGTTTTGCTCAGAAAGGTGATGTTGTTGTGCTGGTTTCAGGTGCGCTGGTACCCAGCGGAACGACCAATACGGCGTCGGTACACGTTCTGTAATATCGCGTTTAACGCCTCTTTTTTAAAAAGCGCCTTCAAAGGCGCTTTTTTATTGTCTTCATAATACAGATTCAGGAAAAAGCCAGCGCGTAATGACAATAAAAATGCGCTGCAAATTAAGGTTAATCCGATTAAATCTCTCTGTTTTAGCTAAATTTTTTTATGTTGTTCTTCAATTCGCTGCTTCTTTGAGCGAACGATCATGTTTAAGCATGTTCTTATCAAAAAATTATTCTCAAGTTAAAAAGCTTTGTGTAATACTTGTAACGCTACATGGAGATTAACTCAATCTAGAGGGTATAAATAATGAATCGTACTAAACTGGTACTGGGCGCGGTAATCCTGGGTTCAACTCTGCTGGCTGGTTGCTCAAGCAACGCTAAAATCGACCAGCTGTCTTCAGACGTTCAGACTCTGAACGCTAAAGTTGACCAGCTGAGCAACGACGTGAACGCAGTGCGTTCTGACGTTCAGGCTGCTAAAGATGACGCAGCTCGCGCTAACCAGCGTCTGGACAACCAGGCTCACTCTTACCGTAAGTAAGAGTTCTGGTTTTAAAAATGGTGCCCTTGTGGCACCATTTTTTTTGTCTGCAGTTCGGGATAACGACGTCCGCCCTACTCGCCCACAGCGCGCTGGGATGACGCAGAGGCCGCAGCCTCATCCTCTATCGGCTCACCCGCACTGACCAGCACAGGCATGCCTGAGCGACGCGTCAGCGTGGCTTTAATCAACGCTCTGTCACTCTTCTCGCTCTTCATAAAGGATCTGAAGTCCGCACTGAGCGCTAACGGAGCCGTTTGCGGATCCTCCTTCTCATTACGTGACAGCGGCTGATGCACCTCGACGTAGCGCTTACCATCCGGTTCAACGCTGAACTTTACCGGTTGGTTAATAATCTGTACCCGCGTCCCTACCGGCACGCTATTGAACAGCGCTTCGATATCCTCGGTACGTAAACGAATACAGCCTGAACTGACGCGCATACCGATACCAAAATTGGCATTGGTGCCGTGGATAAGATACTGGCCTGTTCCACGCGCCATACGCAGCGCATGCAGCCCCATGGGGTTATCCGGGCCTGCTGGCACGACGGCGGGCAGCGTGATGCCCTCTTTGGCATAGCGCTTGCGGATATTCGCCGTGGGCGTCCACGTAGGATTGGGTATTTTCTGGCTGATGCTGGTCACCATGATGGGCGTGACGATCCCCATCTGACCAATGCCAATGGGATACACGATAACCTTGTCTTCGCCCTTTGGATAATAGTACAACCGCAGTTCGGCCAGGTTCACCACAATGCCTTCACGCGGCGTGTCCGGAAGAATCATCTGCAGAGGAATGGTCAACTGGGTGCCCGGTTTCGGTAACCAGGGATCGGTACCGGGATTCGCTTCCAACATGCCCAGCAGCCCGACCTGATAACGCGCAGCAATCTCTTCAAGAGGACGTTTGTTATCCGGTACCTGGGTCACCACATTCTCACCAATCAGGCGGCTGTCGGCGGGCGGTAACGGGTATTCCGTGGCAAAAACGGGTGCAGAGAGCCCAAAACAGGTCAGCAGCAATGCACCAGCTAAACGCAAAGCAGGTTTCATGCGGTTTTCTCGTCAGATAGTAAAAAGACGCCGGATGGCGTCTTTGAAGTGTATCTTAGCTGAGGTTCTGAGCGGTATGGCGAATTGACTTAATCATCGCTTCCAGCCCCTGCGAACGCGTTGGCGTGAGGTGCTGAACCAAGGCCAGTTCGCTGAACCAGTGGCGCACATCCAGCGCCACAATGTCAGCGGGCTGCAGGTTTTGATAGAGACTAAATACGATAGCTATCAATCCCTTAACAATGGCTGCATCACTGTCACCTTCAAAGCCGATGGTGCCATCTGCCTGCGGTGTCATCTTGATCCACACCTGGCTCTGGCAGCCCGTAATGGCATGTTCGGGCTGATGCAGTGTTTCAGATGATTCCGGAAGTTTGGCACCCAATTCAATGATGTAGAGGTACTTCTCTTCCCAGTTGGCGCAACGGTTGAAGTTGCGCACCAGTTTCTCTTTTTCTGGCAACGTCGCCATTAATCACTCCGTTTACTCTGCTCAACCGCCCAACAGACGATGAATACGCGTCAGGCCGGCCGCCAGGCGATCGACCTCTTCTTCACTGTTGTAGAAGGTGAAGGAAGCACGGCACATCGCCGGCACCTGATAGTGGCGCAGTAACGGCATTGCGCAATGATGTCCGGTGCGAATCGCAATACCGTACTGATCAAGGAAGCTGCCGACGTCAAACGCGTGGTGTTTGCCAAGGTTAAAAGCAATCACGCCTGCGCGCTGCTGCGGACCGTAAATCTGAATATCAGGTACGGATGAGAGTTTATCAAGGGCATAGTTCATCAATGCGGTTTCACGCTGATGAATCGTATCCAGACCCAGCGCCTGCACATAGTCCAGCGCCGCACCCAGCCCAATAATGCCGCCGGTGTTTGGCGTACCGGCCTCAAAACGCCATGGCGCCGTATTCCAGGTGGTGCCGGTTGGCAGCAGGACTTCACCAATCATCGAACCACCACCTTCCCACGGCGGCATGGCATCCAGAAGTGCCTTGCGGCCATAAAGTATGCCAATGCCGTTCGGGCCATAGAGCTTGTGGGCGGAGAAGACATAGAAGTCGCAGTCGATGTCCTGCACGTCAACGGTGTTATGCATCACAGCCTGAGCCCCGTCAATCAGCGTGACGACGCCAGCCGCTCTGGCCTGCGCGACGATCGCTTTCACCGGGTTAACCGTGCCCAGCACGTTTGAAACGTGCGTCACAGCCAGTAAGCGGGTCCGGCTGTCGATCAAACCAGCCAGTTGGTCCAGCGCCAGCTCACCGTTGTCGGTCAGCGGCAGCACCCGGATCTCGGCACCGCAGCGCTCTGCCACCATCTGCCAGGGCACGATATTCGCATGGTGCTCCATCTGCGTGATAATCAGATTATCACCAGGCTGAAGCTGACTGCCGCCCCAGCTGTTGGCGACCAGATTGATCCCTTCCGTCGTACCCTTTACAAAAACAATCTCTTCCGACGACGATGCATTGAGAAAACGTGCCACCTGTTCGCGAACGTTTTCCATATCGCTGGTCGCCTGCTGGCTGAGCGTGTGAATACCGCGGTGCACGGCCGCGTAGCCGTGCTGGTAGAAATGACTTTCGGCATTGATGACCGACAGAGGACGCTGTGCGCTGGCGGCGCTGTCAAGGTAGGCCAGCGGATGACCGTTGACCTCACGCTTCAGGATGGGAAAATCCGCCCTGATACGCTCGAGATCGAAGTTCATCATGAGTCGCCTCCCGGGAAGCGCTGCGCGATGCGCTGCAGCACAGCCTGGCGCAGAATTGGGTTATCCAGCGTTTCGGTTAACTCGGCAGCAAAGGCATGGATGATCATGGTCTGCGCCGCGTCCTGTTCAATGCCGCGAGAACGCAAGTAGAACATCTGCTCGTCATCAATACGGCCTACGGTCGCCCCGTGGCTGCACTTCACGTCATCCGCGTAAATTTCCAGCTGCGGCTTGGTATCCACTTCCGCCAGACGGCCTAACAACAGGTTGTTATTGGTCATCTGTCCGTCAGTTTTGAGTGCGTGCTGCGCGACTTTGATGTGACCGTTAAACACAGCACGGCCTTTATCACGCACGATGGTTTTATGCATCTGGCGACTCAGGCAGTGGCCTTTGTTGTGTTCAAGATAGGTGCGGGTATCCGCCACTTCCTGATTCACCGGCAGCACCAGGCTGTTCAGCGACAGCTGGGTGTTCTCACCGTTCAGTTGCGTACTGGTATTGTGACGGCTCAGGCCAGCACCCAGTAAGAAGCTGGTGCTGGTCACCTGCGCATCGCGGTTGATCACCATGTCGTTATGGGCAAAGTGATAGCTTTTGCTGCTCTCAAAAGCCAGCTTGGTGTGACGAAGCCTGGCATTGTCCGCAACGGCAAAGGTGAAACGGGCGCCGGTAAAATGCGCGCTGTCGTTTAGCGTGACAAAGTGCTCAATCACTTCCGCTTCTGCGCTTTCTTCCAGTTGCAGATGATGACGATGATGAACCGTGTTCATGCCGTCGTCTTTGCCGCTGGTGATATGCAGCAGATAAAGCGGACGTGCCGCCGCCTTGCCACGCGCCAGCCGAATATGCGTGACTTCTTCAGCCAGGCTTTCGGTCAGGTGCAGAAAAATCTCCGGCTGCACGGCGGCAGGCAGAGCGCGGCGCTCGGCCGCAACGCTGTGCTGAATCTCGAACAGTTCGGTATCGCCGCTACTCAGCCCAGGCTGGAATCTTCCGTCGACAAAAACCAGACGTACGGCATCCAGCGGGAGCGACAGCGCATCAACCTGCGTAGCGCTGAGCTCGTACGCCTCAGGCAACACGAAGTGATGCGCCAGCAGGCCATCCAGCGGCGTGTATTTCCAGTTTTCATGTTTGCGGGTGGGCAAGCCCAAACGCATTAACTGCTGCCAGTGCTGCTGAGCCTGCATTGAACGCATTTCACCGCGTGATTCAAACAGGTGGTGCCACTGTTGCAGCGCGGTATCACTCTTCGTCGGTAAGCCAGCCATAGCCCTGCTCCTCCAACTGTTTCACCAGCGAGAAATCGCCTGATTTTACGATTTTACCCTGATACAGCACGTGTACGAAGTCTGGCTTGATGTAGTCCAGAATACGCTGATAGTGGGTTACGATGATAAATGCACGCTTTTCGTCACGCAGGCTGTTTACGCCATTGGCGACGATTTTCAGGGCATCGATGTCCAGACCGGAGTCGGTTTCATCCAGAATGCAGAGATCCGGCTCCAGCGCTGCCATCTGCAGAATATCGTTACGCTTCTTCTCACCACCGGAGAAGCCTACGTTAACGGAACGCGTCAGCAGATCTTCTGGCATCTTCAGCAGATCGATTTTTTCTTCAATGAAGTCCTGGAAATCAAAGCGATCAAGCTCGTCCTGCTGACGGTATTTGCGCACCGCATTCACGGAGGTCTGCAGGAAAAACTGGTTGCTGACGCCGGGGATTTCAACCGGGTACTGGAAAGCCATAAAGATGCCTTCGCCTGCACGTTCCTCAGGTTCCAGCTCCAGCAGATCCTTGCCCTTAAAGGTTACGGAACCGCCGGTGACTTCATAGTCTTCACGTCCGGCCAGGGTCGCAGACAGCGTACTCTTACCCGAACCGTTCGGTCCCATGATGGCATGAACTTCGCCGGGCTTAATCTCAAGGTTCAGACCACGTAAAATCGCTTTGTCTTCAACGCTAACCTGTAAATCTTTAATACTTAACATGCTTATTCCTTCACATTGCTTCCGGCAACGCGTGTGACGGCGTCAATCAGCCCACACTGTGCTCAAGGCTGATGGCTAACAGTTTTTGCGCTTCCACTGCAAATTCCAGCGGCAGCTCAGAGAATACGTCTTTACAGAAACCGTTCACGATCATCGAAATCGCATCTTCTTCACTGATGCCGCGTTGCAGACAGTAGAACATCTGATCTTCGCCGATACGTGAGGTGGTGGCTTCGTGCTCCAGCTGAGCGGTATTGTTACGGGTTTCAACATACGGGAACGTATGCGCGCCACAATCCGGACCAATCAGCATGGAATCGCACTGCGTAAAGTTACGTGCGTTGGTGGCCGTGGGCATGATTTTTACCAGGCCACGGTAGGTATTCTGACTTTTCCCGGCGGAAATACCTTTAGAGATAATCGTCGACTTCGTATTTTTGCCGATGTGGATCATCTTGGTACCGGTGTCCGCCTGCTGGCGTCCGCTGGTCAGTGCCACCGAGTAGAACTCGCCCACGGAGTGATCGCCACGCAGGATACAGCTTGGATATTTCCAGGTAATGGCCGAGCCGGTTTCCGACTGCGTCCACGACATTTTGCTGTAATCCCCTTCGCACAGGGCGCGCTTGGTGACGAAGTTGAGGATACCGCCCTCGCCTTCACCGCCCGGGAACCAGTTCTGAACGGTGGAATATTTCACTTCCGCGTTCTTATGAATGATGACCTCTACCACCGCAGCGTGCAGCTGGTAGGTGTCACGCACGGGCGCGGAACAGCCTTCGATGTAGCTCACGTAGCTGTCTTCATCTGCAATCAGAATCGTACGTTCGAACTGACCGGTTTTCGCAGCGTTAATGCGGAAATAGGTAGACAGCTCCATCGGGCAACGCACCCCTTTCGGGATGTAGACGAAAGTACCGTCGGAGGCTACCGCAGAGTTCAACGCGGCAAAAAAGTTATCATTGGGTGGCACCACGGTACCCAGGTACTTTTTCACCAGCTCTGGATGATCGTGGATCGCTTCGCCAAAGGAGCAAAAGATAATCCCCTGCTCGGCCAGCTTGCTGCGATAGGTCGTGGATACGGATACGGAGTCGAAGATGGCGTCAACGGCCACTTCTTTACCTTCACGTACCGGAACGCCCAACTGATTAAACGCGTTCTCAACTTCCTGCGTCAGATAATCACTGGCCGGGGCGCTGCCCGATGCCTGGGTTGCGCCCGGTTCAGAGGCACAGGTGTCATCGCAGTTTCCGCACGATGGCGCGGAGTAGTAACTGTAGTCCTGATAATCCAGCTTTTCGTAATGCGCTTTCAGCCAGTGCGGCTCTTCCATTTCCAGCCAGGCACGAAAGGCTTTAAGACGAAACTCCAGCATCCACTCTGGCTCGTTACGCTTAGCCGAAATTGCCCGTACCACATCTTCATTGATGCCGTTGGCAAATTCTTCGGTTTGCAATTGGGTAAAGAAGCCCTCTTTGTAATTGAGCTTACCTTCCCACATTTGTACATCGTCAGATGTTTCGCTGTGTCGTGACATATTTCACTTACTCGACGCCAAAGCTTTCACCGCACCCGCAGGCGTGCTGAGCTTTAGGGTTATTGAATTTAAAAATCTGATTCAGGCCTTCGCGAACATAATCCACTTCGGTGCCATCGATAAACGGCATTGCCTGAAGCGGCACAAACAAGGTTGCGCCGTAGTAGCTAAACTGCAGATCATCCTCTTCTGGCTGCTTCACCAGATCCATTACATAACCAAAACCGGCACAGCCGGATTGTTTAATTGCTAAACGCAGGCCCTTGACTTCTGGGTTTTCTGCGGCCAGATTTAGAATTTGTTTCGCTGCGGTTTCAGTCAGCGTTAACCCTTTCCACACATACTCGTCGGGTGAGAAAGAGTCTGCATTCACGGATGACATGTTGATACCTCTTGAGTCCGGACCTTTTCAGGCTATCCCCCTATGGTAGTGATCTGACAAATCACTTCAACCTCTTGTTTTGCAGGGATAATCATAAGATGCTATTTTTACAGCTCATTTCTTAAGCATAGTCGCTGCAGCCAGGCTTGCATCGACGAGCGCCCGCTGAATTCGGGTTCTGTAACCTGTTAATAAATCGTAAATTTTTAAATGGCACCTTTACGATAATGCCTGTATTGATAGGTTACGCCTTTCTGGCATGTAAACAGATTGTTATTTCCGATTATACCGACAGGTGAGATAAATCGAAAAAAATTTCTTGCCGGGGAATTGCATTCCCGCTCCAGTTGAATATGATAATTATTATCATTCAACATTGAGGCGCGTTATGTCGTTATCGGTTTCAGCCTGGCTTCAACATAAACTCGATGAATACCGTTTTTCGGTTCGCGATCTCACCGTTGATTTTTACCTGGCACAGGCCAAACTCAACCGGGCTGAATGTACGATTCAGCAACTGCGTCAGTTTAACGATACCTGCTTAGACATGGCAGAGATCTGCCAGTTGAACGGCGATGACCTGAGTTATCTGCATGCCATGGGCAAACTTCACCACCGGCTGGTCCAGGAGATGCAAAACCCGGATCGTGACCGGCTGTTTCGCATCCAGGCTTACCAGTTGGCGCGACTCTCCCTGACTCAGCTGTGTCATCAACTCGCGATAACCGGTGAATGGGAACAAGCCACCGTATTGCAGAGTGAATTCGTCAGGCACGCAGGCTGGATATTCTAATCCAACCTGCGTCCGGCGTCGCCTCACCTTTTCAGATTAACTCTAGCAGTGCCTGAAGAGGATGACGCATGCCGTTGCCCTCCACGCGCTTGACCTGACTGCGGCAGGAAAAACCGGTTGCCAGGCAGCGCTGGCGCGGCAGTTTCTGCAATTGCGGATGCCATGACAGCGCATAAATTCCCAGGGAGTTCTCCAGGTTCTGGCTCTCATGACCGTAGGTGCCGGCCATGCCGCAACAGCCCACATTGATGTTTTCGAGCTTTGCGCCGAAGCGTGAGAAGATCGCCTGCCACTGACCGGGCGTGCCCGGCAGAGCGGTCACTTCGGTACAGTGAGCAAACAGATACCATGCTTCTCCGCTGGTGACCTGCACCTCACGTTCCTGCAGCGCCTGATGGAGCCACTCATGTACCAGAAGCACGTTGAAATCGCCACGGGCCTCGCCCAACATCTGGTGATACTCATCGCGGTAACAGAGCACCGTTGCCGGATCGATCCCCACCATCGGCATGCCCAGCTTAGCCACGCGATTCAGGAAATCGGCTGTTTTACTGGCCGTACGCGCAAAGCGTTGCAAAAAGCCTTTCACATGCTGCGCTTTGCCGTTGGGTGAGAACGGCAGCAGAACGGGCTGGTATCCCAGTTTCTCAATCAGTCGGATAAAATCATGTACCAGTTTGGCTTCATAGAAACTGGTAAAGGGATCCTGCACCACCAGCACTTTTTGGGCTCGCTGTGTTTCACTGAGCGCTTCGAGCTGCTCCAGCGTCATATTCATCGCCGGATGACCACTCAACTGCTGCTTGAGCGTAGGCGAGGACAATAAAGGCAGGTCGACCATGCCAATGTGTGTCTTACTGAATGAGGTCGCCCAGGGCTGTTTCAGGAAAAAGTTAAACACCCCCGGTGCTTTCGCCATCAGGGGCGCGTAGCTTTCTACGCCTGCCACCAGATGGTCGCTGAGCGGGCGTAAATAGCGTGTATGGTAAAGCTGTAAAAAACGCGAGCGGAAGGCCGGAACGTCAATTTTTATCGGGCATTGGGTCGAGCAGGCTTTACAGGCCAGGCAGCCGGACATCGCCTCTTTCACCTCATGGGAAAAATCATATTCCCCTTTATTGGCATACCAGGTATTGCGCATTCTGCTTATCAGCGCGCGAAGCGACAGGGAACTTTCCGGCAGCTTTTTCTCCAGCATCACCGGATCGGCGCCCTGCTCTGCCAGCAACCGAAGCCATTCCCGCGTTAAGGTCGCGCGCCCCTTCGGCGAGTGAATGCGGTTACGGGTGATTTTCATTGACGGGCACATCGGACTGCGGGCATCGAAGTTAAAGCACAACCCGTTTCCGTTGCACTCAAGCGCACCGCGCCAGGTTTCTCGTACCTGAAGAGGGATCTGACGATCGTAGCTGCCCCGTTTCGTCGCATCTACCTGCATCATTGCCGCCTCGCTGTCGAAAGGCGTACAAATCTTACCGGGATTGAGACGATTGTGGGGATCGAAGGCCGCTTTAATGCGGCGCAGCTCGTTAAACAGCGTTTCGCCAAAAAAGGCCGGACTGTACTGCGCGCGGAATCCCTTGCCATGTTCTCCCCACAGCAGGCCACCATAACGTGCCGTTAAGGCAACCACCTCATCGGAAATTTGCTTCATCATCATTTCCTGATGGGGATCGCACATATCCAGGGCCGGACGGACATGCAGCACGCCGGCGTCCACGTGACCGAACATGCCATAACTCAGACCATGGCTGTCCAGAAGCGCGCGAAACTCAACAATATAGTCGGCAAGGTGTTCAGGTGGAACGGCGGTATCTTCAACAAAGGGGATCGGTTTGGCACGGCCTTTGGCATTACCGAGTAAGCCCACCGCCTTTTTACGCATGTTATAGATGCGTTCAATACCGTCCAGATCGTCACAGAGTTGATAGCCGATCACCCCGCCCTGCTGCTGCGTCATCAACGTATCCAGACGGGCGCAAAGCTGTGTAATCTGCCGATCGATTTGCCCGGCATCATCCCCGGCAAACTCAACGATATTCAGCCCTAACATTTCTTTATCCGGGATAGCCGTAATCAGCTCGCGCACGGAATGCCAGACAATATCTTCCCGCGCCAGATTGAGCACTTTCGAGTCAACCGTTTCCACCGACAGCGCCTGCGCCTCGACCATCAGGGGGGCATTGCGAAGTGCAGAATCGAAGGCGTCATATTTAATATTAACCACGCGCCGGACTTTAGGTAGCGGCGTGATATCCAGACGGGCTTCGCTGATAAACGCCAGCGTTCCCTCTGCACCACACAGCAGCCGCGTCAGGTCAAAGGTCTGCATGTCATCGCTAAACACGTGGCGCAGGTCGTAACCGGTCAGGAAGCGGTTGAGCTTAGGAAACTTCTCCAGAATCAGTTCGCGATGCTCACGGCAGCGGGTGAGCACCTGCTGATAAATTCGGCCTTCAGGCGTGGGCGTTTGCGCCAGATTTTCAGCCAGCGCGGTAGGCACCGGTCGGGTATCCAGAATATCGCCGCCGAGCAGCACGGCCCTGAGCCCTAAAACATGGTCAGAGGTTTTACCGTAGACCAGCGAGCCCTGACCGGATGCATCCGTGTTAATCATGCCGCCCAGGGTGGCGCGGTTACTGGTGGAGAGCTCCGGTGAAAAGAAGAAACCAAAAGGTTTCAGGTACGCATTAAGTTGATCTTTGACTACCCCAGCCTCGACGCGCACCCAGCGTTGTTCGGTATTGATTTCCAGGATGCGGTTCATGTGGCGCGACATATCCACAATGATGCCTTGATTGAGCGACTGACCGTTGGTCCCGGTGCCGCCACCGCGCGGGGTGAAGACCAGACTGGAGAACGCCGCTTCACCCGCCAGTCGGGCTATCAGTGCCACGTCTGCCGTCGAGCGCGGGAAAAGCACCGCATCGGGCAGGAGCTGATAGATGCTGTTATCGGTTGAAAGCGAAAGTCTGTCGGCGTAGCTGGTGGCGGTATCGCCGGTGAAACCCTGCGCTTTGAGGGTTTCAAGAAATGTCAGCACCCGCTGGATAAGACCCGGTGCCTGAGAAATCTGTGGGATCATGGAGTATGTGACCAAAGATGTTGTGTAGGTTTGCGTCTGTATCTTGCTTTAATCCTCAGTTTTATCACATTTCCCACCGCGCTGTCGTTTTTTCAGGAAGGGCTGAAACCTTTTCTTTACAAGCCTGTTTAAACGCCCTGAAATAGCCCATGATTACGGGGCAGCGTCATCCCCTGAGTTGACGAATTCCAATGAGGTAACGCACAAGATGAAAAGCCTGGAACGGCAGATTGATCTTCCCCAGATGTTATTTACCCTGATTTTTATTTTACTCCTGATCGCCGCGTGCTTGTGGGTTGTCCAGCCATTCATATTGGGCTTCGCCTGGGCAAGCATGGTGGTTATTGCCACCTGGCCCCTGATGCTGAAGATACAGCGCCTGCTGTGGGGGCGGCGTTCGCTGGCGGTAATTGTGATGACTATCCTGCTGCTCCTGCTGTTTATCATCCCGGTTGCCCTGCTGGTTAACAGCCTGATAGATAACAGCGCACCGGTCATCGCCTGGGCGACTCAGGGACATATGTTACCCACTCTGAGCTGGCTCAACGATATTCCCATGGTGGGTGAGAAACTGCATGCCAGTTACCAGAAACTGGTGGCGGGCGGCGGCGCAGCGATCATGGCGAAGTTACAACCTTATGTTGGCCGTACCACCGGTTTTTTTGTGGCGCAGGCCGGGCACTTTGGCCGTTTTATGATCCACCTGGCCGTGATGCTGTTGTTCAGCGTACTGCTCTACTGGCGCGGTGAGCAGGCGGCACAGGGCATCCGGCATTTTGCCTGGCGCATGGCTGGCCGACGCGGTGATGCTGCCGTATTGCTGGCCGGACAGGCAGTACGCGCGGTGGCGCTGGGCGTTGTCGTCACTGCGTTGGTGCAGGGCGTACTGGGCGGTATCGGGTTAGCCGTTTCCGGTATCCCCTACGCCACCTTGCTGACCGTGTTGATGATCCTCTGCTGCCTGGTGCAGATCGGTCCGCTGCTGGTGCTGGTGCCCGCGATTGTTTATCTCTACTGGAGTGGAGACACCACCTGGGGCACGGTACTGCTGATCTGGAGCTGTGTTGTGGGCACGCTGGACAATATTTTGCGGCCGGTGCTGATTCGTATGGGCGCCGATCTGCCGCTGATTCTGATTCTGTCCGGCGTTATCGGGGGATTAATCGCGTTTGGTATGATCGGCCTGTTTATCGGGCCGGTTGTGCTGGCTGTCTCTTACCGACTGGTCTCTGTCTGGATGCATGAAGTGCCTGCGCCGCAGGCCGATCCGCTAAGCGTGGTAAGTGAATCACCGGAGCAAAAGCCCTGATCCCTCCTTTTATATGATTAGTACTCGTTAAGTGGGCTGGCTGATTAAGATATCGCCAGCCTTTTTTTCATTAGCGTACTTTAAGATAAAACGCATGTTTTACGCCTTTAGCCCCTCTCCCGCCTTAAAATGATTACTTTCTAAACATAATAACGGTCCGAAACGCTCTCCCTAGCCGTCAAAATATTATTTCCTTTAAACTAATAAGAGGATTCTTAAAGACGCCAGCGAGCCGTGTGAATACCATGTTTCCTATGTTGGAAATCAAGTTACTGATTTCTAAACGCCCTAATTTCCCCTGAGTAGCGTAAAGAATTGCTGTGTGTAGTCTTTGCCCATCCCCTGTGATGGGCTTTTTTTTGCCTGTCAAAAAGCAAAAAAAAAAGCCAGCTTGCGCTGGCCTTCTGGCATCGGAGGTTATCCATCACCTCAGGCGGGTTTGTTTAGCGCCGCCAGGCTTAACCAGGTTTCCACCACGGTGTCCGGATTCAGAGACAGACTGTCGATGCCCTGCTCCATCAACCAGGCCGCGAAATCCTGATGATCTGACGGCCCCTGACCGCATATTCCTACGTATTTGCCCTGTTTTTTCGCCGCCTGAATCGCCATGGACAGCAGCGCTTTGACCGCCTCATTACGCTCATCAAACAAGGCCGATACCACGCCGGAGTCGCGATCCAGCCCCAGCGCCAGCTGAGTCATATCATTAGAGCCGATGGAGAAACCGTCAAAGTGTTGTAAAAACTGCTCGGCCAGCAGGGCATTCGAGGGGATTTCACACATCATAATGACCTTGAGCCCGTTCTCGCCGCGCTTCAGTCCCTGGCGACCCAATTCCTCTACCACCGCCTGAGCCTGATCGACCGTACGCACAAAGGGCACCATGATTTCCACGTTGGTCAGCCCCATCTCGTTGCGTACGCGCTTCACCGCTTCGCACTCCAGCGCGAAACAGTCGCGGAAACTCTCGGAGACATAGCGGCCTGCGCCACGGAACCCCAGCATCGGGTTTTCCTCTTCGGGTTCGTAACGTTCTCCACCCACCAGATTGGCATATTCGTTCGTTTTAAAATCCGACAGGCGGACAATAACGCGCTTCGGCGCGAACGCCGCGCCCAGCGTCGCGATCCCTTCGGTCAGACGGGCGATGTAAAACTCAACCGGATCGTCGAAACCTTTCATCATCTGACGAATCTGCTTCTGCAGTTCAGGGGTTTGCTGATCGAACTCCAGCAACGCTTTTGGATGGACGCCGATCATGCGGTTGATAATAAATTCCAGCCGCGCCAGACCAACCCCTTCGTTTGGCAAACAGGCGAAATCGAACGCGCGATCCGGGTTGCCCACGTTCATCATGATTTTAAGCGGCAGGTCCGGCATGGTATCAACCTGTGAACTGGTGACGTCGAAGTCGAGCAGTTCATCGTAGACATAGCCGGTATCGCCCTCAGCACAGGATACGGTAACGGTATGTCCCTCTTTCAGCCGCTCGGTGGCATCGCCACAGCCAACCACCGCCGGGATGCCCAGCTCACGCGCGATAATCGCGGCATGGCAGGTACGGCCGCCGCGATTCGTCACAATGGCGGAGGCTTTTTTCATGATCGGTTCCCAGTCGGGATCGGTCATATCGGTCACCAGCACGTCACCTTTTTCGATGCGGTTCATTTCGCTGATATCGTGAATGACCTTGACGGTACCGGCGCCGATGCGGTGACCAATCGCACGGCCTTCAATCACCACCTTGCCCTGTCCCTGCAGGCTGTAACGCTCCATGACCTGACCGTTGGAACGCACGGTTTCAGGGCGCGCCTGGACAATAAATAACTTCCCGGTGTGGCCGTCTTTGGCCCACTCAATATCCATCGGGCGCTTGTAGTGTTGCTCAATGAGTACCGCCTGATGGGCCAACGCCTCCACTTCGGCATCGCTCAGACAGAAACGATCGCGCTCGGCTTCCGCCACATCTTCGATGCGCACCTGCTCGCCATGTTCACGCGAGTCGGCGTAAACCATCCGCACCTTTTTCGAGCCCATGTTGCGGCGAACGATAGCAGGACGTTTCGCAGCCAGCGTCGGCTTGTGCACATAAAACTCGTCCGGGTTCACCGCGCCCTGTACCACCATTTCGCCCAGACCCAACGCGGCCGTAATGAACACCACCTGATCAAAGCCCGATTCGGTATCAATGGTGAACATGACCCCTGAGGACGCCAGATCGGATCGCACCATGCGCTGAATCCCCGCCGACAGCGCCACGCCGCGATGGTCGTACCCCTGATGGACGCGATAGGAGATAGCGCGATCGTTAAACAGTGAGGCATAAACGTGTTTCACTGCCACCATGACTGACTCGATGCCCTGCACGTTCAGGAAAGTTTCCTGCTGGCCGGCAAAGGACGCGTCAGGCATATCTTCGGCGGTGGCGGATGAGCGCACGGCGAAGGATGCCTCAGCATCGTCGGCAGAGAGCTGCTCATAGGCCGAAAGAATCGCGGCTTCCAGTTCAGGCTGGAACGGGGTTTCGACTACCCACTGGCGTATCTGCTTACCCGCCTTCGCCAGTTGATCCACATCATCAATATTGGTGTCATCCAGCAAAGCATAAATACGCTGGTTCAGACCGCTCTGCTCAAGAAACTGATTAAAGGCCCAGGAGGTGGTCGCAAAACCGTTGGGAACGGACACGCCCAGAGATGACAAATTGGTAATCATCTCACCCAGAGAAGCATTTTTGCCTCCCACCCGATCAACATCATGCATGCCAAGCTGGTTGTACCAAAGTACTAACGGCTGTTCGCCTTTATTGGACATTGAACTGATCCTTTATTAATGAATGGGCACATGGAAAATCCTGCTATTAACAAATCCAGCCTGGCATAACGTCTGATTAAACACGATCTGTTGAATCGTTAAAGCAGATTCTCAGACACAGTTTCAGAATTGCGCCTGGTTTTTTTCAGCGTTGCGCAAGGCCCTTATTTTTTGCTAATACGCTGATAATTCGATCATTATTTTTTTTACTGCCTGTTATGCGGCGTTTTTGTTGCGCAACAAACACAGGCGTTGTCTGTCGCCTGAGGCGGTGTTAATGGCGCAAAAAAGAGTGAACAGGTGACGTCATGATGCAAAAGCGAGAGGGAAACGATGCCCCAGACTACACTTGCCCCTGAAGGCATGCTTATATTATCTCACTTGTTTTTACGACTTCCCTGCCCGAGGCACGACTTATGACCACCGACAGAAGCGTTTTCTACATCTCCGACGGGACAGCAATTACAGCCGAAGTATTAGGCCATGCCGTGTTATCTCAGTTTCCGGTTAACACCACGAGCGTGACCCTGCCGTTTGTTGAAAACGTACAGCGTGCGCAGGCCGTTAAGGCGCAAATCAATGCGCTTTATCAGCAAAGCGGCGTGCGCCCACTGGTGTTTTTTTCCATCGTTACGCCTGAAGTCCGTGACATCATTGTGCAGAGCGAAGGCTTCTGCCAGGACATTGTGCAGGCACTGGTCGCGCCGCTTCAGCAGGAGTTGGGGTTGTCACCGGCACCGGTTGCGCATCGCACCCACGGGCTTGATGCCAGCAATCTCGGCAAATACGACGCCCGTATTGCGGCAATCGATTACACGCTGGCGCATGATGACGGCATCTCGTTGCGCGGCCTGGAGGATGCGCAGGTGATCCTGTTAGGCGTTTCACGCTGCGGCAAAACACCCACCAGCCTGTATCTTGCCATGCAGTTCGGTATCCGTGCTGCTAACTATCCGTTTATCGCCGACGACATGGATAATCTGAAATTGCCTCCCGCCCTGCGTCAGCATCAGCACAAGCTGTTTGGCTTGACGATCGATCCGGAACGCCTGGCGGCCATTCGTCAGGAGCGCGCAGAAAATACCCGCTATGCCTCTATGCGCCAGTGTCGGCTGGAAGTGGGTGAAGTTGAAGCGCTGTTTCGCACTCACCAGATTCGCTACCTCAACAGTACCAACTACTCTGTGGAAGAGATTGCGACGAAAATCCTCGATATTATGGGCCTGACGCGCCGCATGTATTAGTCATTTGCCGACGGCAGCGCTGTAACGTCCCGCTGCCGTCATTTTGACTTTCATTATCATGTTGTCGCTTGAATTCGCAGGTTAATGGTTTATTGTGACCATCATCACTTCCCGGTATTTCACCGCTGCGAAGAAAAAGCTTAGAGAACACCATGAACAAAACTGATGAACTGCGCACCGCGCGCATTGGCAGCCTGATTTCCCCTGCCAGTCTGGCAGCTGAACACCCGCTTTCGACAACCATGGCCGATAACATCACCGCCGCACGCAAGCGCATTGCCCGCATTCTGACCGGGGAAGATCCCCGTCTGCTGGTGGTGATTGGCCCCTGTTCGCTGCATGACCCGGTCGCCGCGCTGGATTACGCTCAGCGTTTGGTCGCCCTGCGTGAGCGTTATCAGGATCGGCTGGAAATCGTGATGCGCACCTATTTCGAAAAACCACGCACGGTTGTGGGCTGGAAAGGCCTGATTTCCGATCCCGATCTGGACGGCAGCTTTGACGTTAATCGCGGCATCAGCATCGCCCGCAAGCTACTGATTGATATCAATGCGTTGGGTTTACCGACCGCCACCGAATTCCTGGATATGGTGATCGGCCAGTTTATTGCCGATCTGATTAGCTGGGGGGCAATTGGCGCCCGGACCACCGAAAGCCAGATCCATCGTGAAATGGCCTCGGCGCTCTCCTGCCCGGTCGGTTTTAAAAACGGAACAGATGGAAACGTCCGCATTGCCGTGGATGCCATTCGTGCATCCCGTGCCAGCCATATGTTTCTGTCGCCCGACAAACAAGGTCAGATGACGATTTACCAGACCAGCGGGAATCCGCACGGCCATGTGATTCTGCGTGGCGGCAAACAGCCTAATTATCATGCAGGCGACGTTGCCGAAGCCGCTGCCTGTTTAGCTGAGTTTGGTCTGCCGCAGCAGTTGGTGATTGATTTCAGCCACGGCAACTGCCTCAAGCAGCATCGCCGTCAGCGCGATGTTGCACGGGACGTCTCCGGGCAGATTAAAAGCGGCTCTCGCGCCGTTGCCGGGGTAATGATTGAAAGTTTTATTGAGGAAGGCAATCAAAAAGTGGTGAGCGGTGAACCCCTGACTTACGGTCAGTCGATCACCGATCCCTGCCTCAGCTGGCAGGACAGCGAAGAGGTCCTTGCGCTGTTAGCTGAGGCGGTTTCTCACCGTCTGTAAATCAGCTTGAGCAGCTGACCTCCAGTGTCTTGCCCCAGTCCGGTGGCCGTTGACGATATTCAGCGGCCGCCGCGTCACTAAAGGGCTGCTGAAGCGCCTGATGTAAACGCGCCAACGCGCCGCTCTCTCCCTTCTCCGCCTCGTCTATCACCTGTTGAGCAAGGTAGTTACGCAGCACCACGGCTGGATTGGCGGCTTTCATCACCTGCTGCCGTTCGGCATCGCCAACCTGCTCCTGCAGCAGGCGTTGACGGTAGCGCTGATACCAGCGATCAAAAGCAGAACGATCGATAAATTCATCCCGCAGTGGCGAACGGCTCTCCGCCTGCTGCGTATCACTTAACAGACGGAACGTGAGCGTATAGTCGCTGCGTTCCTGACTCATTAAGCTGAGTAATTCGGTAAGAATCTCATTATCCCCGGCATCGGCCGTCAGCAGGCCCAGCTTCGCCCGCATCCGCTCTCCCCAGACGCGCATCAGCGCATTCTCATAGCCGCTTAAGGCCTGTTTGAGCTGTTCGGTACTCATTAACCCCGATAACGCATGGGCCAGACGGTTGAGGTTCCATAAGCCAATCATGGGCTGATTCTCGAAGCTGTAGCGGCCCTGATAATCGCTGTGATTGCAGATATAATCCGGCTGATAGTCATCCAGAAAACCATAGGGACCGTAATCGAGGGTCAGGCCGAGGATCGACATGTTGTCGGTATTCATTACGCCATGAGCGAAGCCCACACTCTGCCACTGGGCGATCAGTCGCGCAGTGCGCAGCACGATATCGGCAAACCACAGCTGATAACGATCGGCCTCATCCACCAGCTGCGGCCAGTGGTGGCGAATGGCATAGTCTGCCAGCTGTTTGACCTGTTCCGGCTGCTGGCTGTAAAAAAAGTGTTCGAAATGCCCAAAGCGCAGGTGACTCGGTGCAATACGCATCAGCATCGCGCCACGTTCGGCGGTCTCGCGGTAAACGGGCTCGTCGCTAACGGCAAGGGTGAGTGCGCGCGTGGTGGGAATGCCTAAATGATGCAGCGCTTCAGAGGCGAGAAATTCACGCACCGTGGAGCGTACCACGGCACGACCGTCGCCCATGCGCGAATAAGGCGTTAGCCCGGCACCTTTCAGGTGCCAGTCGAGCCTGCGACCGTCTTCCAGCCGCTGTTCGCCCAGCAGAATACCGCGGCCATCCCCCAACTGACCGGCCCAGACGCCGAACTGATGCCCACTGTAGACCTGGGCCAGCGGTGCCATGCCGGGTAATAACGCAGCACCATACCACACGCCATGGCCCTGCCCGGAAAACAATGCGCTGTCCAGTGCCATTGCCTTCGCCAGCGGCGCGTTGTGATACAGCAGTCGGCCGCCCGCAAGTGGCGTAGGGTTTAACGCGGTATAGCTGCCAGGAAGCTCACGAAACCAGCTGTTATCAAAGATCATCAATTCTCCCAACGACACCGGGTATCGTGTGATAAAACCCACAGTGTAGCGTTGATGACCAGGATTGGACAGGCGGCAGGCGTGCGAGTATCAGGGAGTGTGCAGGAATTGCTCAGAGTAGATTAACGTCTCAAAGGCGTCTGATTTAACAACTGGAAACAGCGCACCCTGGAGGTGGACGTTACTGAGCTGGCTAACTTTATCCAGTAAAATTTCATCATCCACACCACAAATAATCATCCGATCGCAATGGCTGCGGAAATTATCGATGATGCTCTGCATAAATGGTAAAAAAGAAGCACGTTTAGACAGTGAGTGAATAAAGTGTTTATCCAGTCTGATACAGCTAAACAGATTATCGTAAACGGCTGTTGTGGAGGATTTCCCTGCGCCAAAATGGGACAGAGACAATTTAAACTCACGATTTAACGCGGCGAGTAATGGGTTATTTTTTCCCAAATTCAGCGAGAGAAACGTTTCGCTGATATCCAGCATCATAAAAGGAAGCTGTTTTATTTTGCGCGTCAGAAACTCACTCTCGAGAATGGTGTTCGCCATGCCCTCATCGACAGGCATAAAAGCCAGCAGGTGATGGGTTTCAAAAAACGTCTGGTGTTTTTCCAGCAGCGAGATCTGGCGCTGCAGCAGGCGCAGGCGCTGTGTTTCATCAAGCTGAGGCAACAGAACATCCTGCGGCAACGTGATCGGCGCACTCTCGTGCACGAACTGCGTAGCCAGCTCAATGGCGGTTAAGTGCCCTTCCTGAGAACAGGCGGCATAAAACCAAATTTCCGACTGATAGTCGGCAGACAGGTGAATTTTCATTTTACAGCCAGAATATGTGGCGATAGTGCATCGTATATGATTAAAAACATACTGGCAATAGTAGCAAAGGACTGATGAGATGGATATTTTTATCGCTTCATTACCGTTAGGCTAAAAAAATAAACTTTAAGCCAAATAATTCCAGGAACAATTCTGTTAACCGTGAAAAACATTCTTAGGTCCGGTGTTATAAATAAAACGAACCGGTTAAATCCGAATTAAGAATATTTTTCCAGGTCCGTTTTTTTTGATTTAATCCGCACAAACCCACTGGTTTTCCAGCGGAGAAATTAGATGCGGCGCGCCTGCCAAAAGACCTTCCGCCAGTAGACATTATCCAGCGAAGAGCGGATTACGCCCTGACTGGTGGACGCATGGATGAAAGCGTTATCCGTGTCATAAATGCCCACATGCAGGCCATTTTCACCACTCCCCGTTTTGAAGAACACCAGATCACCGGGCAAGAGATCGTCTTTGCTGATGCGGGTGCCAATATCGCTTTGTGCGGAAGTGGTGCGGGGAAGTTGCAGATCAAACCTGTCGCGAAACGTCAGGTAGACAAAGCCTGAACAGTCCACCCCGCCGCGGCTCATGCCACCATAACGGTAAGGCGTGCCCCGCCAGCTTCCCAGTTGATCTCTGAGTTGCGCTATCACGGTGATGGAGTCAGAGAGGCGACTGTTAATGGGCGGTGCATGATGGCTACAGCCCACCAGCAATAAAACGAATAACAGCAACCCCATGCGCATCACAGCTCATCCTTAATAAAGAGTAACCGGATTAATGTAGCGGCAAAGCGCGCCAGGTGGCAAGTCTCAGGGCAAAACGGTCAGCAGAGGCCGTCCTTCTAAGATGAGCTGACGAAACGGAATGCCGTACAGGGGCGAAAGCTGTTCTGGCCGAAGGACATCCGCAGGCTCGCCCTGCAACACCACCTGGCCCTGATGTAACAGCCAGACCTGATTGGCATACCATAAGCTATGGTTAAGATCGTGACTGCTGGCGACAACGCAAACTCCTGCGGCACAGAGTTCACTAATCAGATCGTCCACCGCTTTTTGTTGAGCAACATCCAGCGCCGTCATGGGCTCATCCAGGATCAGTAATTGCCCTCTGGCGTTGATCTGCGGATCGATTTGCATCATTACCGCGCCAAGCCGCACCCGCTGCCACTCACCACCGGAGAGCTGGGTCAATGGCCAGGCTAATTTATCATCCAACTGCAACCGCGACAGTATCGTGGCGAGCCGGGCTTCATCTGGCGAGGTGGAAGACGAAAGATGCAGCCGCAGATAGTGGTAAACCGGCATCTGCCCCGGAGGAAGCTGTTGCTGAGGCAGCCAGCTGCGCACGCTGGCCAGCGCCGGGCCTGTCCAACTGACGAGGGCGGTATTCAGTAGCGTGGCGCGGCCGGTAAAGGGTTCCAATCCCGCCAGGGCTGACAGCAGTGTGCTCTTCCCTGCGCCATTCGGCCCCACCAGATGCACCCGTTGCCCGGCCTGCATCGTGCCGCTCACCGGTTGCAGCCGTCCGGGGATGGCTGCATTTTCCAGGCTAAGCAACACTTACTTTGCCAGCGCCTGTTTGATCGTTTCCAGAATAATGGGATCTTCTGGCGACATGTCCGGTGAGAAACGCTGAATAACGCTGCCATCACGCCCTATCAGGAATTTTTCGAAGTTCCACAGAATATCGCCCGGCGCTTTGGGAGCCCGTCCTTTGCTGACCATGCGCTCATAAAAACCACTCTCTTCCGGACGCACGGCCTCGGGTTTCGCCGCGACCAGCTGTGCATAAAGCGGATGACGATGCTCACCATTGACCTCACACTTTTCGAACATCGGAAACGTCACACCGTAGGTCGTGCTGCAAAACGTTTTGATTTCTTCGCTACTGCCTGGCTCCTGCTCCAGAAACTGGTTGCAGGGGAAACCCAGCACGCTGAAGCCCTGCTCATGCCAGGCTTTATGAATATTTTCCAGCGCTTCATATTGTGGGGTTAAGCCGCATTTAGAGGCCACGTTGACCACCAGCAGCACCTGTCCCTGCCAGGAGGACAGCGCCGTTTTCTCACCATCCAGTGTAACCAGTTCAGTTTGATAAATGCTCATACGGAGTTCCTGTGGTTAATGCATGTATGTCAGCTAAAGCTGACGTGACGATTTGACTAACAAGATGATAAACAGCGGTGCGCCGAGCGTTGCCGTGACCACGCCGATGGGTAACTCAGCGGAGGCCAGCGCCAGGCGGGCAATAATATCCGCGCCAAGCAATACGCTGGCTCCCGCCAGCGCCGAAGCCGGCAGCAGCGCACGGTGGTCATTCAGCCCCACCAGCCGCAGCAGGTGCGGAATCACCAGGCCCACAAAGCCAATTGCGCCAGCAAGCGCCACGCTGACGCCAACCAGCCATCCCGTGGCCAACACCAGCAGATTACGCCAGTAAAACAGTGACAACCCAAGCTGGCGGGCTGACGTTTCCCCCAGCGCCAGTAAGTTAAGCACCCTGCTCGCTGTGGTGAGCGCCAGGATAACCGGCAGCAGCGCCAGCATCATCCAGCCATAGCGCCAGTCGATACCGCTGAAGCCGCCCATCATCCAGTACATGAGTTGGCGCAGATCGAGGCTGCTGCTGAAATAGACGGCCCACGTCATGATCGCGCTACAAATAATCCCCAGCGCAACGCCAGTGAGCAGCAAACGCGTGACGGATAAATGACGCCGGGCAAAATGCAACAGAATCAGGGTAACGACCAGCGCACCGGCCATTGCCGAAAAGCTGAGGCTCCATAGCGAACCGCTGCTCAACAGAACGCCCGCGACCAGGCCAATGCCGGCCCCATTGGAAACGCCAAGCAGCCCGGGTTCGGCCAGTGGGTTGGTAAACAATGCCTGCATGACAACGCCGCTCAGAGCCAGCGCGCTCCCCACCAGGATAACCGCAAGGCTGCGCGGCAGGCGAAGCTGGCCGACAAAAAGCCTGCCGCTGTCGCTGAACCATTGTGTGGGGCTTATCCAGCGCTCACCCGCGCACAGGCTGAGGATAAATAACACCAGCAGCAGGCTGCCGAGACCCAAAAGCCAGGCTTTACTGCGGCGATCGCTGTGCAGAGCAAGTTGTTCAAGCTGGGACATAAGCAGAATTAGCCAGAATGACAGAGGATTGATTGTAAAAGGATTGCGAAAAAAAGAAATGAAAAAGGCCGCTTGCGCGGCCTTTTTGAAACACTGGGATCAGTCACTGTCTTTTGGTGTGGCGTTTTCAACGCGACTTTTAAGCTTCTGCCCTGGACGGAAGGTCACTACGCGACGCGCAGTAATGGGAATATCTTCTCCCGTTTTTGGGTTTCTGCCCGGACGTTGGTTTTTGTCACGCAGGTCAAAATTACCAAACCCCGACAGTTTAACCTGTTCTCCATTTTCCAACGCGCGGCGAACCTCTTCGAAAAACAACTCCACCAACTCTTTTGCGTCACGTTTGCTCAGCCCGAGTTTCTCAAACAGGTATTCTGACATCTCAGCTTTTGTAAGCGCCATAGGTTCAATCCCTCAAGGTTGCCTGGAATCGCTCTTTTAATGCCGCAACGCATTTGGCAACCGTCGCGGCAATCTCCTCTTCTTCGAGTGTCCGGCTGGTATCCTGCAAAATCAGGCTGATTGCGAGGCTCTTATAGCCCTCGGAAACACCCTTACCTCGGTACACGTCAAACAAGTTTACGCCAACTACCTGATTTACGCCAACTTTCTTACACTCTGCGATGATATCTGCTGCCGGCACATTTTCGGCCACAACAACGGCGATATCACGGCGGTTTGCCGGGAAGCGTGAAACCTCTTGCGCATCAGGCAGGACGCGGTCTGCGACCTTATTCCAAAGCAGTTCAAAGACTAAGGTACGACCGTTGAGATCCAGCTTACGTTCAAGCTCGGGATGAACCACTCCGATAAATCCGATTCGTTCATCCTGTAAATAAATTGCCGCACTTTGTCCAGGATGGAGCGCTGGATTCGCCTCTGCACGGAAGCTAATCGCATTCAACTTGCCGGTTAAATCCAGCAACGACTCTAAATCACCTTTCAAATCATAGAAGTCAACGGTCTGACGCGCCAGATCCCAGTGTTCTTCATAGCGGTTGCCACTCAGCACGCCTGCCAGCATCAGATCCTGACGAATACCGAGATCCGCCTGAGTATCAGGAACAAATCGCAGACCGCCCTCAAACAGACGCACGCGGCTCTGCTGACGGTTCTGGTTATAGACCACCGCGCTGAGTAAGCCAGTCCACAGTGACAAACGCATGGTGGACATGTCGCTGGAGATCGGGCTGGGCAGCAGCAGCGCCTCTTCACCCGGATGCAGCAACTGCTGTACTTTCGGGTCCACGAAGCTGTAGGTGATGGCTTCCTGGTAGCCTTTATCCACTAACAGCATTTTTGCACGCTTCAGCGACAGGTTAGCTTCACGGTGCTTTGTCATGACCAGACCGGCCTGAACCGGCACGTCCGGGATGTTGTTGTAACCATAAATGCGGGCGATCTCTTCTACCAGATCCTCTTCGATAGCCATATCGAAGCGCCACGCGGGGGCGACCGCCTGCCATTCCCCAGGGGTTACGCTGACCTGACAACCCAGGCGCGTCAGAATATCCGTGACCTGCTCATCGCTGACAACATGACCAATCAGCCGATCCAGCTTTTCACGACGCAGTGTGATCGTGGCCGGTTGCGGCAAGGCGTCCGCCGACGTCTGATCGATAACCGGGCCCGCTTCACCGCCGCAGATGCTCAGCAGCAGCTGAGTCGCGCGTTCCATCGCCTTGTGTTGCAGTGCAGAATCCACACCGCGCTCGTAGCGATGTGATGCATCGGTGTGCAAACCATGACGGCGTGCGCGGCCCGCAATCGCCAGCGGTTCGAACCAGGCACACTCCAGCAAAATATTTTGCGTTTCGCCGTTTACACCGGAATGTTCACCACCAAAAATGCCGCCCATCGCCAGGGCTTTCTGATGATCGGCAATCACCAGCGTATCGCTGCTGAGCTTCACCTCTGTGCCATCCAGTAGCGTGAGCGCCTCACCATCTTTCGCCATCCGCACGACGATACCGCCGTCAATGCGGTCCAGATCGAACGCGTGCATTGGCTGGCCCAGTTCGAGCAACACGTAGTTGGTGATATCAACGACCGGATCGATAGAGCGAATACCACAGCGACGCAGCTTCTCTTTCATCCACAGCGGCGTTGCTGCGCTGACGTTGATGCCTTTCACGACACGGCCCAGATAGCGTGGGCAGGCAGCGGTGGCTTCGACATTAATCGGTAACGTATCAGCAATCGTCGCCGCAACCGGCTCAATGACCGGCGCGTTAAGCGGCAGGCTGTTCAGCACCGCCACATCGCGGGCAATCCCGATAATGCCCAGGCAGTCTGCGCGGTTAGGCGTGACGCTGATTTCAATGGTGTTGTCGTCCAGCTGCAGGTAGTCACGGATATCCGTGCCAATCGGCGCATCGGCGGGCAGTTCGATAATGCCGCTGTGGTCGTCGGAAATCCCCAGCTCAGAGAACGAGCACAGCATGCCTTCGGACGGTTCGCCGCGCAGCTTAGCCGCTTTAATTTTAAAATCGCCCGGCAGCACGGCACCCACGGTGGCGACTGCGACTTTCAGGCCCTGACGGCAGTTTGGTGCGCCGCAGACGATGTCCAGCAGCCGATCGCCGCCGGTATTGATTTTGGTCACACGCAGTTTGTCGGCATTAGGGTGCTGACCGCATTCCACTACCTCACCGACCACAACGCCGTGAAACGCGCCCGCAACGGGCTCAACGCCGTCCACTTCCAGGCCGGCCATGGTGATTTGCTCAGATAAGGCCGCACTGTCAAGGGCTGGATTTACCCATTCGCGTAACCAAAGTTCACTGAATTTCATTGGATAACCTGCCCTTACTTAAATTGTTTGAGGAAACGTAAATCATTTTCGAAGAATGCGCGTAAATCGGTCACGCCGTAGCGCAGCATGGTCAGGCGCTCCATGCCCATGCCAAAGGCGAAGCCTGAATAGACTTCCGGATCGATACCGACATTGCGCAGGACATTGGGGTGCACCATGCCGCAGCCCAGCACTTCCAGCCACTTGCCGTTTTTACCCATTACATCCACTTCAGCGGACGGCTCGGTAAACGGGAAATAGGAAGGACGGAAGCGGATCTGCAAATCTTCCTCAAAGAAGTTGTTCAGGAAATCGTGCAGCGTGCCTTTCAGGTTGGTGAAGTTGATATTCTTATCGACGATCAGCCCTTCCATCTGGTGGAACATCGGCGTGTGCGTCTGATCGTAATCGTTACGGTACACGCGGCCCGGCGCAATAATGCGCAGAGGCGGCTGCTGGTTCTTCATGGTGCGAATTTGCACGCCTGAGGTTTGCGTGCGCAGCAGGCGCGTGGCATCAAACCAGAAAGTATCATGATCGGCACGCGCCGGGTGATGGCCCGGAATATTGAGCGCATCGAAGTTATGATAATCGTCTTCAATTTCCGGACCGGTCACTACCGCAAAGCCCAGCTCGCCAAAGAACGTTTCAATACGATCGATGGTGCGGGTCACCGGATGCAGGCCGCCGTTTTCGATACGGCGTCCCGGCAGGGAAACGTCGATGGTTTCTGCCGCCAGACGGGCATTAAGGACCGCAGACTCCATCTCCTCTTTACGCGCGTTCAGACGATCCGTTACCTGCTGTTTAGCCTCGTTAATCACCGCACCGGCCGCAGGACGCGCTTCCGCTGGCAATTCACGCAATGTGGTCATCTGTAATGTCAGATGCCCTTTCTTCCCCAGATATTCGACGCGCACCGCGTCAAGGGCGGCGATATCGGTCGCCCCGTCGATGGCCGCCGTGGCGTTCGCCACCAGTTCTGCTAGTTGGGACATGTTTTCCTCTTTTTCCAGTCAGGCTGGTTAGTACTTGTTGGGACCTGCCGGTCCAATATGCCAGCGCCAAAAACAAAAAAAGCCTCCACGTGGGAGGCTTTCAGCGCGATTTTTCGTTTCTTTTCTTATGCGCAAAAGCCCCTGATTGTCAGGCGCTAAAGTAAAAAAAGAAACGGAAAATAGCAGCATTCATGCTTGCGTTACCTTGTCATGATTTCCAACGGCACTATTGAAATGCGCATCGGCGAAAAAGTCAATCTTTTGCTCAGGTTACAGGTAATAAAAAAGGGAGCAAGCTCCCTTTTTCAACTGACTTACGCCAGCGCTGATTTCGCTTTTTCTACCAGTGCAGTGAATGCCACTTTGTCGAATACGGCGATGTCGGCCAGGATTTTACGGTCAATTTCAATGGCTGCTTTTTTCAGACCATTGATGAAACGGCTGTAAGACATACCGTTCTGACGCGCTGCTGCGTTGATACGCGCGATCCACAGCTGACGGAACTGACGCTTACGTTGACGACGGTCGCGGTAAGCATACTGACCAGCTTTGATAACAGCCTGGAAGGCAACGCGGTAAACACGTGAACGTGCACCGTAGTAACCTTTAGCTTGTTTTAAGATTTTTTTGTGACGTGCGCGAGCAACTACACCACGTTTTACACGAGCCATTTAGCTCTCCTGTTTAATATTCTGAATTAATTAAAAAAATTTACTTATGCGTACGGCAGGCAGGCAATAACCAGACCCAGATCGCCTTTAGACACCATGCCTTTCGGACGCAGGTGACGTTTACGCTTAGTAGATTTCTTAGTCAGAATATGACGCAGGTTTGCGTGTTTACGCTTGAAGCCGCCAGAAGCGGTCTTCTTGAAGCGCTTAGCCGCGCCACGTACAGTTTTAATCTTTGGCATTTTAAAAAATATCCACTTCGCATTGTTGATAACATGACCCAGACAGGCGAACAACAAACCGCACAACGCAAGCGCTGCGCGGTCATTGCTACTTGAATGCCTACTGTTTCTTCTTAGGAGCGAGCACCATGATCATCTGGCGGCCTTCGATCTTCGAAGGGAAGGATTCGACAATGGCCAAATCCAGATCTTCACACAGGTCTTTACGGACGCGGTTAAGCACTTCCATACCGATCTGCTGGTGCGCCATCTCACGACCGCGGAAACGCAGCGTGATTTTGGCTTTATCGCCTTCTTCCAGAAAGCGAATCAGGTTGCGTAGTTTGACCTGATAGTCGCCATCATCGGTTCCAGGACGGAATTTGATTTCCTTAACCTGAATAACTTTTTGTTTCTTCTTCTGTTCCTTAGAAGATTTACTTTTTTCATAGAGGAACTTGCCGTAGTCCATGATGCGGCAAACCGGCGGTTCGGCGTTCGGGCTGATTTCAACTAAATCTACACCCGCTTCCTCAGCTTTTTCCAGAGCTTCGCGTAGACTTACAATACCAAGTTGCTCGCCTTCAACGCCTGTTAAGCGCACTTCTGTTGCGCGAATTTCACTGTTGATGCGATTCGGACGCGTAGGTTGTACTCGTTTTCCGCCTTTAATACTTTATTCCTCCAATTGGTGAAGATTGCGGCTGCGAATCTCTTGCTGCAGCTTCTCAACAAACACATCGACGTCCATCGACCCAAGGTCTTTACCACGGCGGGTGCGAACGGCCACTTTGCCAGCTTCCACCTCTTTATCACCACAGACCAACATATAAGGGACGCGACGTAATGTGTGCTCGCGGATTTTAAAGCCTATCTTCTCGTTTCTCAAGTCCGCTTTCACACGAATGCCAGCATTCTGCAATTTACGTGTCAAAGTCTCAACATATTCTGCCTGACCGTCGGTAATATTCATTACCACAGCCTGCATCGGCGCCAGCCAGCTTGGGAAGAAACCGGCGAACTCCTCGGTCAAAATACCGATGAAGCGCTCCATCGAACCCAGAATCGCACGGTGAATCATTACCGGCGTCTGACGATCGTTGTTTTCACCCACGTAGGTGGCATCCAGACGCTTAGGCAGGGAAAAGTCTAGCTGAACCGTTCCACACTGCCAGGCGCGGTCAAGGCAATCGTATAGTGTAAATTCAATTTTAGGGCCGTAGAACGCGCCCTCACCCGGCTGGTACTCAAACTCAATGTTGTTTTCATTGAGCGCCGCAGCCAGATCTTCTTCTGCACGATCCCAGGTTTCGTCAGAACCAATACGCTTTTCAGGACGGGTGGACAGTTTCACCACAATCTTTTCAAAGCCAAAGGTGCTGTACATGTCATAAACCATGCGGATACAGCTGTTCACTTCGGTACGCAGCTGATCTTCCGTACAGAAAATATGCGCATCATCCTGGGTAAAGCCCCGCACACGCATCAGGCCATGCAAAGCGCCTGAAGGTTCATTACGGTGGCAGCTACCGAACTCAGCCATACGCAGCGGCAAATCGCGATACGATTTCAGCCCCTGGTTAAAAATTTGGACGTGCCCTGGGCAGTTCATCGGTTTGATGCAGTACTCGCGGTTCTCAGAAGAGGTCGTGAACATCGCATCTTTGTAGTTTTCCCAGTGGCCGGTCTTTTCCCACAGCACCCGATCCATCATGAACGGGCCTTTAACTTCCTGATACTGGTACTCTTTTAGCTTACTGCGGACGAACACTTCCAGCTCACGGAAAATTGTCCAGCCGTCATTATGCCAGAAAACCATGCCCGGCGCTTCTTCCTGCATATGATAGAGGTCGAGTTGCTTACCAATTTTACGGTGGTCGCGCTTCGCCGCCTCTTCCAGACGCTGTAAATAAGCCGCCAGCTGTTTCTTATCTGCCCATGCTGTACCGTAAATGCGCTGCAGCATTTTGTTGTCGCTGTCGCCGCGCCAGTATGCGCCGGAGATTTTCTGCAGTTTAAAATGGTGACAGAAACGCATGTTCGGTACGTGCGGACCGCGGCACATATCGACATATTCTTCATGATGATACAGCCCGGGGCGATCGTCATGACTGATGTTCTCATCCAGGATGGTGGTCTTGTAGACTTCACCTCGCGCCGCGAAGACATCGCGCGCTTCCTGCCAGCTGACTTTTTTCTTCACAACATCGTAGTTGGTCTCGGCCAACTGATGCATGCGTTTTTCCAGCAGCTCAATGTCTTCCTGGGTCAGGGTACGATCGATATCGACATCATAATAGAAGCCGTTGTCGATCACCGGACCGATCGCCATTTTGGTATCTGGCCACAGCTGCTTAATCGCATGGCCTAACAGATGCGCGCAGGAGTGGCGAATGATCTCCAGACCCGCTTCGTCTTTGGCAGTGATAATGGCAACAGACGCGTCGTCGGTGATGGGATCGACCGCATCAACCAGTTCACCGTTAACTCGTCCGGCGATGCAGGCTTTTGCCAGACCGGGACCAATATCAAGCGCGATATCCATGACGCTGACAGGGCGGTCGTATGAGCGCTGACTGCCATCAGGAAGCGTAATTACAGGCATAGAATGTCCTTAGTTGCAGTGGTAAGCCACACGAAAGCTTACATACAAAATTGAGTAGTGTTATTGACCTGGCGTTATGTCAGACCCACATTGTCGGAATGTCGCCAGGAGTGTAATGCGGGACGGATAATAGCAGTTTTCAGGCGCGAGCAAAACCCATGCGTTTGTCGCTAAGCCTCAGAGAGATCAAAAAAAAGCGGCCAGGCACTGTGCCAGACCGCGCTTTTTCAGACATCCTGACGCCTGTTACATCGCGTAGGTCAGCATGACGGAAGTTCGGGTATCGGTACGGTCTGGTGCAGAAGCCGGTGGGTTGTTGTTCCAGGTCACGTTGTAGGCCAGCTTCAGGGCAAAGTGATCGTTAATAGCCACCTGTAAACCCGTTTCTGAGTTCACCGTGGTGTCTTCTCCCAGCGAGCTCAGCACGGAAACACCCTGAATGAACTTAGTGGTGTCGGTAAGTTGCCACTGATAGCTCACAGCGCCGTAAGCCAGCCCCTGCGTTTTGTGATCGCCGTCGCGGTAATCGTCGTAACGCACACCCGGACCGAATTCAGCACGCAGTGAATGCACCGGGCCGTTCAGAATCTGGCGACCATAACCGGCGGTCAGCACATCACGAGAATCATAGCCGTTATAACGATCGCTCAACCAACTTGCCTGACCAAACAGGTAGTCGTAGGCGCTCATGTTGTAACGCGAACGGGCACCCAGGTTGTAGGTTTCCGAAGAACGCTCATCGTTGGCAGAGGTGTTTGCGGCGTTACCCCACAAGCTGTAGGCCATTGATTCTGTGTACCAGGTCATATTGGTTTGCGCGGTCAATGATGAACTGGTGGTGTTACCGGTTTGTGCCAGGTAACCCGCAGAAGCAGAACCTTCAAAAGGCTTTTTCGCCGTTGAAGGGTCATCCATTGCGGTAAAGACAGCATTATCGGCCAGCGCCTGGTGACAAAACGCTCCGGCAGAGAGCAAAAGAACAGCAGACAGCTTGTTAAAGGCTTTCATTAAATGTGATCCGTGCAGCAGTTTTAAAAACGAAGATTCTGAAGGGTTTCCCAATGCGATCAATGCAATTTACGGTAACTTTTGTAAAAAAACATGAATTCGCTCAGAACGGCATGCTTTAGCGTAACGCCACGTATTCACTAGGCGTTAACCTGATTTCGGCGCGCATTATAGAGCCATTTTTGGCAAATGGCATCTTTTCATTTACAAGATTTACACAGGATTTTGCCTGGAATATCAGCGAAATTTGCACACAGATTGATCTGATTTTACGCCTCATCTCCTTCATTATTCGCCTGTTTTTTCACCCTGTACTACGCTGTGTATTATTTGAGCATACCGAGGTGCAGAATGAGCAACGGGAATTTACACCGCTATGTCGTCACGTTTCATTACCGGGAAACCGGTCTCAGTGACGTGCTGACGTTAACCGGAGCGATGACCTCCGGCGGCTTTTCTACCACGCTGATGGATGACAAGGGAAACCCGCATGAGCTTGGCACCAACAGTTTTGGCATTGTGACTACGCTTACGCAGGAGGATTTGAAACAGCAGGTCATTGCCGCGGGCGAAAGCGCGCTGGGACAAACGCCCGACGTGACGCTCACCACGCTTGACGATTTTCTGCGCGACGCAGCACGTTCAACAGAGTAGTCTGTGCGCAGGCGCAGACTTTGCGCTGTGCTAACGCGTTACAATCGAATTCAGGCAGCGAATAAAGAGGATAACCCGATGTGGTCAGCCATTAGTCGTCTGTTAAGCGAGCAATTTGGTGACGCCGATATTACCCAACGCCACGAGCTCCCCGGTGGCGATGTGCATCCCGCCTGGCTGATTCGCTATGGTGAGCAGGATGTCTTTGTCAAATGCAACAGCCGCGATAAGGTTTCGCTGTTCAGTTGGGAAGCCGATCAACTCGCCCTGCTGCGCCGTACGCAGACCGTCCGGGTCCCCGAGGTTTACGGGGTGGGCAGCGATCGCGACTACAGCTTTCTGCTGCTGGAATACATCAAGCCTCAGCCTCTCGATGCGCACAGCGCACTGCAGCTGGGCCAGCAGCTGGCACATCTGCATCAGTGGAGCGAACAACCGCAGTTTGGTCTTGATTTCGATAACAACCTGACCACCACACCTCAGCCAAACAGTTGGCTACGGCGCTGGTCAGTCTTTTTTGCAGAGCAGCGTATCGGCTGGCAGCTGCAAATTGCCGCCGAGAAAGGCATTCTCTACGGCAATGCCGAGCTGATTGTCGACTGTGTGCAGCGCACCCTGGCCTCCCATCACCCGCAACCTTCCCTGCTGCATGGCGATCTGTGGCCCGCCAACTGCGCAGCCAGCCAGAACGGGCCATGGATTTTTGATCCGGCCTGTTACTGGGGCGACAGAGAATGTGATCTGGCGATGCTGAGCTGGTTTAACGATCTGCCCAGAGAAATCTTCGACGGCTATAATCAGGTCTGGCCGCTGCCGGATGGCTTCTCACAGCGCCAGCCGGTTTATCAGCTTTATTATCTGCTAAACCGGGCCAACGTGTTCGGCGGCAACTGGCTGGGGGCCGCGCAGTTTGCCGTAGGTCAGTTACTGGACGACGACGCGCTGGCGGCCGGCCAGGCTAAACCGGCCTGACCGGTTAGAGAAAACCGAGTAACGAAAGCAGAAAATATCCGGCGATAACAATCACGATGGGCAAAATATAGAGCGGGAAAATCTGCAGAAAAATGGTGTGACGAGGAATGCGCACCTTCTCTTCCACCTGCTGACGCGTGCGCCCTTCGCTGCCTTTCGCCTGTTCGAGGATCATCTGGTCTTCAATGCCTTCGCGTACATGGCGAACCTGCCTTCCCATACGCGCACCTGACGCTTCCAGGGCCAGCCCGATGAAGATCAGAATATAGATTAGCCAGAACCCCAGGTTCATCTGGCCGTTAAACTCCGGCACGGGCGAGTTGTGCCAGAAAACGTTCAGAAACGGCGTGTTAAAACGAATCATATCGACCATGACATGAATAAAATCGAGCATCACGGCATCAATGCCGGGTTTCTTTTCACTGTGTTTAAAGAGAAAACTCAGCAGTGAGATGATCGTGGAGAGCAACGCCAGTAAAAAAACTATCCAGCCGACAACGCGTTTAAGGATGGCAATACGGCCAGCCTGTTGATAGGTCATGATATCTCCTGAACCCAAAATCCTGTTAGCCTTCAGTCTAACCTGCCCTTAGGGAATTTTCCCAAAAAAAAGAGCAGGCTGCGCCCGGCAAGGCTCTCGTTAACCCCCCGCCTGCGTTCGTGGTAAGGTAGCGGGATTATTTACAGGGGAGCGCCTTATGTCTTACCACCGCCCGGTTTACGCTGCTTTATTTGATATGGATGGATTACTGATTGATTCGGAACCGCTCTGGGATCGGGCCGAAATGGATATCTTTTCCACCCTGGACGTTGATTTAACGCGCCGTCATACGCTGCCCGATACGCTCGGGCTACGCATCGATCAAACCGTGCGCATGTGGTATGAAACGCTGCCCTGGACCGGTCCGTCGCAGCAGGAGATTACCCAGCGCATTATTACCCGCGTGATGGAACTGATTGCGACAGAACGTCCTCTGCTGCCCGGTGTTGAATCGGCCCTGAGGTTATGTAAGCAGCAGGGGCTAAAAACCGGCCTGGTCTCGGCCTCGCCGCTGTTTATGCTGGAAGCCGTGCTGGAGATGTTCAACCTGCGGCCCTGGTTTGACGTGCTGTCTTCGGCGGAGAACCTGCCTTACAGCAAGCCGCACCCTCAGGTGTACCTTAATGCGGCGGAGGCGCTGGGCATCGATCCGTTAAACTGCGTCGCGCTGGAAGACTCCGTTAACGGAATGGTGGCGAGCAAAGCGGCACGGATGCGCGCCATCGTCGTGCCGGCTGCCGTCCATCAGGAAGATGCTCGTTGGGCATTGGCCGATGTTAAACTCGGCAATCTGACACAGCTGATGCCCGCCCACTTACTGGGGTAATCGTGCCTGTGTTGTAACCTGTTGCACAGGCTTAAAAAATTAACGCTTCGTTACAGCGTCACAGGTTCTCATTTACTGGATAAATCCCTATACTGGATGCATCGACAGTTTTTGCAGCCAGGTTTTATCATGACGGCCGAGGGCCATATCTTTTTTGCGGTTGCCAGCGCTATTTTTGCCAAACGGGCCGAACTCACGCCGGTGATGGCGCACGCAGACTGGTGGCATTTGATCCCGGCCACGTTACTGACCTGCCTGCTTCCCGATATCGATCATCCCAAATCTCTGTTAGGACAGCGGCTTCGCTGGCTGTCCCACCCTATTGCGCGGGCCTTTGGTCATCGGGGATTTACCCACAGCCTGCTTGCGGTGGCGGCCAGCCTGTGGCTGTTTCAGATTAACGTCCCGAAAAGCTGGCCCCTCCCGGCCGATGTATTGCAGGGCATGACACTCGGTTATCTGAGCCATATTGTGGCGGATATGCTCACTCCCGCTGGCGTTCCACTACTCTGGCCCTGCCGCTGGCGTTTTCGCCTGCCGGTACTGAACAGCCAGAAAGGCAATCAACTGGAGCGAGCGCTCTGTTTATGCCTGATCGGTTACGCTCTGTGGTTCCCGGTAGGGATGCCTTCATTTGGCGAAAATGGCTGGCCCGCCCAGGTATTCGACACCTTACAAAATGGCGTTAGCCGTCTCATTTCTGCGCAATCTGAGCGTTAATTGCCCGGCAAAAAGGGTAAGGTTATAAGCTATTCCATTTGGATATAAGATTGCGCGATTTCTAACTGTTACCATTTCTGGATACGTATCTTTACGATCAAACCTCTGCTGCTCTCCTGACCAGGGAATGCTGCATTACATCGGAGTTGCTATGGATATTCCTCTTACGCTTAACGTCGTGGCATTTGTGCTGCTACTGCTTTTGCTGTCGCGCCTTGGCCGGGCAAACTGGAGCCTGTCGAAAAAGGTTCTGACTGGCCTGGTGCTGGGTGTGGTGTTTGGCCTCGCGCTCCAGCTGATTTATGGCGGCAACAGCGATATCGTTAAAGCCTCTATCGGCTGGTTTAACATCGTGGGTAACGGTTATGTTCAGCTGTTACAGATGATTGTGATGCCGCTGGTGTTCGTGTCGATTCTCAGCGCCGTGGCCCGCCTGCACAATGCCTCCTCACTGGGAAAAATCAGTTTTCTGACCATCGGCGTACTGCTGTTTACAACAGCAATTTCTGCCCTGATCGGCGTTTTTGTCACCGGCCTGTTTCACCTTAACGCGACCGGTCTGGTACAGGGCGCCCAGGAAACGGCTCGCCTGAGCGCGATTCAGAGCAACTACGTTGGTAAAGTCGCTGATTTGACAGTGCCTCAGTTAATCCTGTCATTCATTCCTAAAAACCCGTTTGCCGACTTAACCGGTGCCAGCCCAACGTCCATCATCAGCGTGGTCATCTTTGCCGCGTTCCTGGGTGTGGCTGCCCTGCAGTTGCACAAGGATGATGAGGTAAAAGGCCAGCGGGTACTGACCGCCATTGATACGCTGCAGTCGTGGGTGATGAAGCTGGTTCGCCTGATTATGAAGCTGACACCTTATGGTGTGCTGGCGCTGATGACCAAAGTCGTTGCCGGCTCCAACGTGCAGGACATCATCAAGCTGGGCAGCTTTGTTGTGGCATCCTATTTGGGCCTGACCCTTATGTTTGTGGTTCATGCGTTGCTCCTGTCGGTCAACGGCATCAATCCTATGCGCTTCTTCCGCAAAGTGTGGCCGGTATTGACCTTTGCCTTTACCAGCCGCTCCAGCGCCGCCAGCATTCCACTGAACGTGGAGGCGCAAACCCGCCGCCTTGGCGTACCTGAATCGATTGCCAGCTTCTCGGCCTCATTTGGTGCCACCATTGGACAGAACGGCTGTGCCGGTCTTTATCCGACGATGCTGGCAGTGATGGTCGCCCCGACGGTCGGCATCAATCCTTTTGATCCGCTGTGGATTGCCACGCTGGTCGGCATTGTGACATTGAGTTCAGCAGGCGTAGCCGGTGTCGGCGGCGGAGCGACCTTTGCCGCGCTGATCGTCCTGCCTGCGATGGGGCTGCCGGTCACGCTGGTCGCGCTGCTGATTTCCATTGAGCCTCTGATTGACATGGGACGAACCGCGTTAAACGTTAATGGCTCAATGACCGCAGGATCGCTTACCAGTCGCTGGCTGGGCCTGACCGATAAACGCGTTTTAGAGCGCAGCGAGCACAGTGAATTAGAGCACAGCTAATCACGCCAAACCTGGCGTACATCGCCAGGTCTTTCTCTCTGTTTTTGTCTTATCTTCTCCTTATTTCTTCATCATCATCCTGTTCCCGTTAAGAAAACGTTAAGCGTGGTAAACGGGCAATAATGCACAGCATTTCCCCTTGTCTTTACGCAGCAAAAAGAGAATTCTGCAGGTAATAACTGCAGGAGAATGCTCATGAAAACGGTTATCGCCTCATTACTGGCGCTAGCAATTGTCGCGCCCACTCACGCGTTTGCTCGTCCCGGCGACTGGGGCCCGGGTCCACACTGGCGACCCGGCCCAGGCTGGCATGGTCCGGCACCGCGCTGGCACGGCCCCGATCACTTCCATGTTCTGCCGCTGGCCGCAACGGCGGTATTGATTGGCGGATTAACGTATTACCTGCTTAACGGCAGTTATTATCAGCGTCACGGAGAAGAGTACGTGGTGGTTGAGCCGCCTGTGCAAACCTACGAAACGGGCATGAGAGTGCTGGATTTTAACGGCAGGCGCTTTTATGTGCAGGACGGGCACTACTATCAGCGGGAAATTAACGGCAGCTACATTGAAGTGCCCCGACCGGCAGGATTGTAGCTATAAAAAAAACGGCTCACCCAATGGCGAGCCGTTTCTTATTTAAAGCGGCTAATTACTGCTTAACCTGCGGGTCTGTGTCGTATTCAGCACAGCTCTGGAAGCCGTAGTTCATCACGCGGCCTACATCGTTGTAGCTGACGAAATAGGTTTGGGCTTTACCGTCACGCTCGCCGATAACGTAGGTCTGGCAGGTACCACGTGCATGCACCATGGTGATTTCAGTGGAAGCTGGGCCAGCAATCTGGCGTACCTGCTCGCGGGTCATGCCTTTTTTGACGTCCTTAACCACCGGCTTAGTCACGTAGCTTTCGGCACGATCGTAAGTCGTACAACCAGAGAGCGCAGCCAGCGTCAGCGCCGCAGCGATACATCCCATCACTTTATTCATCTTGTTGTTCCTCGTTTTTTGTCCATGTGCTGAAAAGCCTGGAACATAAAACGGTTTTTTTCAAGTTAATGACAGACTTAAACTCAACTCGCTCAGGATGCTTTGATAACATGCCCCGAGATGACCTTTGCGCAGCCGCCAATAAGTGAGACAGCACGCTTGCCGGGCCTGCCCTGGCAACAACCCTTAAAAGTGACAATGTCACATTTTACCTACAGAGGATACATGAAGCTTTCATCACCAAACCGCCTGGTTTATGCCATTACACTGGGATTGCTCGCCGCGCTGGGGCCGTTGTGCATTGACCTGTACCTGCCCGCGCTGCCCCAGTTGGCAACGGATCTTCAGACATCGACCTCAACGGCACAGCTCAGCCTGACGGCCGGGCTGCTCGGTCTGGGAGCCGGGCAGCTGTTTTTCGGGCCGATGAGCGATAAATTTGGCCGCCTGCGCCCACTGACGTTGTCCCTGGTGCTGCTGTTTATTGCCTCGGTGGGCTGCGCGCTGGCGCAGGACATTAACCAGTTGCTACTGGCTCGCCTGTTTCAGGGACTGGCAGGCGCAGGCGGTGCGGTGCTCTCACGGGCAGTTGCTCGTGACATGTACAGTGGTCATGAACTTACCCGCTTTTTTGCCCTGTTAATGCTGGTAAACGGCCTGGCACCTGTCGCTGCGCCTGTACTGGGCGGCGCACTCATGACCTTTCTGAACTGGCGCGGTATCTTTGTGGTGCTGGGCTGTATCGCGGTTTTACTTATCCTGCTGGCGCGCGGGAAGCTGCATGAAAGTCTGCCCGCCGGGCGACGCAGTCAGGGATCGGTCTTTTCTGCCTATGCGGCGCTGGGCCAGGTTATTACCCATCGCCCTTTTATGGGGTTTTGTCTGACGCAGGGGCTGATGATGTCTGGCATGTTTGCCTATATTGGCGCCTCGCCGTTTGTTCTGCAGGAACGTTATGGCCTGTCACCGCAGGCGTTCAGCCTTTGCTTTGCCGCAAACGGTTTCGGGCTAATCATCGCCTCTCAGACCAGCGCCCGGCTCTGTCCGCTGTGGGGGGAGTTTCGGGTGCTAAAAGGCGGGCTGACGTTGGCAGGCGTGGCATCCAGCCTGTTGCTGATCGCGGGAATAAGTCATGCTCCCCTGCCGCTGTTACTGCTGGCCCTGTTCTTTACCGTTGCCAGTAACGGCGTGATTTCCACGGCGGCGGCCTCACTGGCGATGCAAAGCCAGGGGCAGCGCGCCGGTAGCGCTTCAGCCGTGATTGGCGTGACGATGTTTACCCTGGGGGCCATTGCCATACCGGTGACGGGCATCGGAGGAACATCAGTAATCAGTATGACGCTGACCGTTTTTGGCTGCTACATGCTGGCTATACTGACGTTTATGGCTTTGGCGAAAAAACCGGCATCTGGTGCAAAAACCCTGTGATTCCGCCTGCCCTGATAAAAACAGCTGTCGCTTTGGCTTGTTGTTTACAGGGATGCGCGTTAGCGTTAAAACAGGCGTTGTATTGTGCCAATGAGCGACAGACTTGAGGAGATGTTGATGTCACTGCAGCAGGAAATCATTACCGCACTCGGCGTTAAGCCGACTATCGATCCACAACAGGAAATCCGCACTAGCGTTGATTTCCTAAAAGCGTACTTAACCCGTCACAGCGGCGTTAAGACGTTGGTACTCGGTATCAGCGGCGGACAGGATTCAACCCTGACCGGCAAACTGGCCCAAATGGCAATAACGGAACTTCGGCAAGAAACGGGCGATAAGGACTATACCTTTATCGCGGTGCGCCTGCCTTATGGCGTGCAGGCCGATGAGCAGGACTGTCAGGATGCACTGGCCTTTATCCAGCCGGATCGCTCGCTGGTGGTCAACATTAAAGAAGCGGTGCTGGCCAGCGAGCGGGCGCTGAAAGACGCGGGCATCGTCCTGTCCGATTTTATCCGCGGTAATGAAAAAGCCCGCGAACGTATGAAAGCGCAGTACAGCATTGCCGGCATGACCAAAGGTGTGGTGGTCGGTACCGACCACGGCGCAGAAGCCGTTACCGGTTTCTTCACCAAATATGGCGACGGCGGGAGTGACATCAATCCAATCTTCCGCCTGAATAAACGTCAGGGAAAACAGTTGCTGAAAACCCTGGGCTGTCCCGAGCATCTCTATCTGAAAAAACCCACCGCCGACCTTGAAGACGATCGTCCTGGCCTGCAGGATGAAGTCGCGCTGGGTGTGACATACGACATGATCGATGACTATCTGGAAGGCAAAACCATTGCGCCGGAAAGCGCGAAGATCATTGAAGGCTGGTACCTGAAAACCGAGCACAAGCGTCGTCCGCCTGTGACCGTTTTCGACGATTTCTGGAAATAATCCCCCCTCGTCTTTATCCGTTAACATCGCGCCCGGTCAGCTCAGTAGCCGGGCGCTGCCATGTAATAGGTTCCCGATTAAAAACGCTGCCAGTCAGCGTCACCTGCCGCTGCCATCGCGTTGCGGGCAGGAAGTGGCACGCGGTCTGCACGTCCGACCATGCTGCTTTGGATCGGTGCCTGGCGCTGCGTTTTGGCGAGCGTGAAGGTAGCAACCAGCTGGTTGAGGGTTGAGGCCTGATCCATTAATGAACGGGATGCAGAAGACGCTTCTTCAACCAGAGAGGCATTTTGCTGCGTCACATCATCCATCTGGTTTACGGCCAGGTGCACCTGATTAATCCCTTGAGACTGTTCGTTTGCAGCAACCGAAATCTCATCGACTAAATCGGTCACCTGACGGACCGCGTCTGTCATGCGCGTAATATTGTTACCCACGCCTTCTGCCTGATTCGAGCCGGCTTCCACATGGAGCATAGAAGCTTCAATAAGCGCTTTGATCTCCCTGGCAGAAGAAGACGATCGCTGAGCCAGATTGCGCACCTCCCCTGCCACCACGGCAAAACCACGCCCCTGTTCGCCTGCCCGCGCCGCTTCAACCGCTGCGTTAAGCGCCAGGATATTGGTCTGGAATGCAATACCTTCAATCAGCGCAATAATATCGGTAATTTTTGTCGAGCTCGTCCGGATATCACCCATGGTCATCAGCATCGCCTTCACGCGTGACGCACTGTCTTCAGAGATATCACGCGCGTTTTGGGCAAGCTGGCTGGCAAGTCGCGTATTTTCTGCCGTCTGACGCACTGTTTCACTCAACTCAGACATGCTGGCAGCCGTCTGTTCCAGGGAGGCAGCCTGCTCTTCCGTACGGGAGGAGAGATCTTCGTTGCCCGCAGAAATTTGTGCGGAAGCCGTGCTGACCGACTGCGCCGCGCTTTCTACTGCGCTGAGGGACAGGGCAACGTTTTCCACCAAATGGTTGAATGCCTTTGCCGTCAGGCCGATTTCATCTCTGCGAGCGTCATCTGCACGTAATGTCAGATCCAGATTTTCGCTCGCGGCTTCCATTGTGTGGCGCATCGCGTTGAGCTGACGACGAATAGCAAAAATGGTTTTAAGCGTAAAAAAGCCCAAAAGCAGTATGGCTGAAGCTGAGCCGGCAATCAGAATGAGTAAAGTATGACGATAGGTGCTGTCATTTTCTTTACGGAGTTGATTACCAATATCCACATTGAGTTGCAGCTGTTTCTGATAATCGTCAATCAGCTGTCGGGTTACCGCACCGATACCGCTATTACCCTGCAGCATCGACAAAGAAACCGCATCGTTCTGTGCGCGTGAGGCGGTGAGAAAAGCAGGCAGATCAGCCTCAATTCTTTTAATGGTGACAAATGCCTTTTCGGTCATCTGTCGATCTTCCTCACTGGAAATATCGTTCTTAAGGTAATTCTGGTTGAGCAGCGAAATATGGTTTAAGACACCGTTGATTTCTTTCTCAATCTGCATCTGCTTAGCGGGATCGGTCATGCTCTGATGATGGTAGAGCGCGATGATAATGGCGTTGCTGCCGTCAACCATTTTGGCGATATCAGTAATAGAAGGAAGGGTATTTTCCTGCACATACTGGAAACGGTATTGAAAACCGTCCGCCACAGAAACCGCCACGATAACCATGGTTATCAGCGCCATGCAGAGAAGAGAAAAGGTCAGTAAAAGCCGCTGTGTTATAGTCATATTTTTCACCTGGTTGTAATTAAAACAGTTAATTCGTCTAAAAAATTCAGACGCAGACCTTAACTATCGACATAAAAAGGTGATAACAGCGCCCAAAACAGGCATTGTTTATTAAGCATTTAACGTGGATGAATTATTTGAAAAACAATAAGTTATTATTATGATGACGTATAAAAAAACACATCGTTACGCACTGTAATAAATCCTTAACCAATTCTTAACGCTCCACCCTGTTTTGGCGCTCGCGGACGGAAATCTATGAAACCTAATCCTGTGGTCATTCCCCTTTGCCTGCGCAGGGTTGATGCGCTTGCGAGGCTCGTCAATAGAGGGAAAGCCACAAGGGTTGGATTGCGATCGCGTTATGCAACCTGTTAATCAGGCCATTCATGAAGGGCGTTGAGGGCAAAACGTTGCTCCGCACAGGGCCTGTTACAGGTTCCCCTGGCGGAATACCTGATGGACAGGCTACATGCTTACCGTTAGCATACTTTGCGCTCGCTGCCCGCTGGCGGCTCCTTTAAACGTTGAGTTTTATGCCTGCTAACTTATCACGCGCAACCTTAATCGGTTTGAGTGCGATTCTGCTCTGGAGCACCACCCTTGGCCTGTTGCGCAGCGTCAGTGAGGCGTTTGGCCCGACCGGCGGCGCCGCGCTGATTTATTCCACGACAGCGATTTTACTGTGCCTCACGCGCGGCATCCCCCATCCGCGCTCCCTGCCAGGGCGCTATCTGCTTGTGGGCGGCACCCTGTTTGTCGGCTATGAAATTTGCCTGGCGCTGGCGATTGGTCTCGCCAGCAACCGTCAACAGTCGCTGGAACTGGGGATGATCAACTATCTCTGGCCATGTCTGACCATCCTGCTGGCCATTCCGCTTAATCAACAGCGTTTTCGCCTGTGGCTGTGGCCCGGACTGCTGCTTTCCCTGTGCGGAATCATCTGGGTGATGAAGGGCTCCAACGAAGATGTACTGGGCCAGATGACGCAGAATATGACCCGCAATCCCACAGCCTACCTGCTGGCGTTTATTGCGGCATTAACGTGGGCACTCTACAACAACATCACGCGCCGCTTTGCACGTGGCAGCAACGGCGTCACCCTGTTTTTTGTGGTGACGGCTCTGGCGCTGTGGCTCAAATTCGCGTTGTTCACCCCTCAGGAAACCATGCAGTTTAGCCTGACGGCTGCTGCAGAAGTGCTGTTTATGGGCGCATCGACGGCGGTTGCCTATTCGGCCTGGAACTATGGTATCCAGCATGGCAACCTGACGCTGCTGGCGACCGCATCCTACTTCACGCCGGTGCTCTCGGCGCTGCTGGCCTCGCTGTGGCTGGACCTGGCGCCGGCGGTGAGTTTCTGGCAGGGCGTCGCCCTGATCACCGCCGGGTCGCTACTTTGCTGGCTGGCGACCCGACGTTTATAAATCTCAGACTGGCGAACGTTTAACCTGCCTGTTACACTGTATGGACAACCAGTACAGGAGTCCGTTTTGGTAAGACGTGCAGCGACCCATCGCCTCGAATTTGACGCGGCAACCATTTATGAATACCCGGAGCATTTGCGTGAATGGCTGGAAGGCCTGCCCAATCAGCCCGGCGTTTATACCTTTCATGGCGACAGCGAGACCTTGCCGTTGTACATCGGCAAAAGTGTGAATCTGCGTTCGCGTGTGATGTCCCATTTTCGTACGCCTGACGAAGCAAAGATGTTGCGACAGTCGCGGCGCGTCAGTTGGATCCCTACGGCGGGCGATCTCGGTGCGCTGTTGCTGGAAGCGCAGATGATCAAAACGCAGCAGCCCCTGTTTAATAAACGTCTGCGCAAAAACCGCCAGCTCTGTTCGCTGCGCATTACTCCAGAGGGTAAACCGGACGTCGTCTATGCCCGTGACGTCGATTTTAGTCAGTCACCGAATCTGTTTGGACTTTACCGCAGTCGTTTTGCCGCGCTGGAACGCCTGAAACAGCTCGCCGATGAATATCAGCTCTGCCACGGTTTACTCGGTCTGGAAGCGGTGAGTGCCAGCCGGGGCTGTTTCCGCTCTGCCCTGCGCCGTTGTGCCGGGGCCTGCTGTGGCAAGGAGCCCGTCAGCGATCATCAGGACAGGCTGCTGTCTGCGCTGGAGAGCGTGCGGGTATTCTGCTGGCCGTGGCAGGGTGCCGTGGCGCTGGTGGAGGAAGGCAAACACATGACGCAGATCCACGTTATCGATCACTGGTTTTATCTGGGCTCGGTAAACACGATCGAAGAGGCAAAAGCCCTTAAACGTGGCAAAGGTGGATTCGATCATGACGGCTACAAAATTCTCTGCAGCCCGGTGCTGTCTGGCAACTACCCTGTTATTCCCCTCTAACATAAAAAAAACCGCCGACACTGCCCACATCACGTGGACAAGGCCGGCGGTCTTCAACCGTGTTTACTGATTAACGTGCAGCTTATTGCGCGGGTGCAGGTGCGGGTGCCAGTTTGCCGTGCATCGGACGTTTTTCAGTCAGGTGCTTTTCAAAATTGGCGTTGTACTGTTTTTTCTGCTCCGGCGTCAGCACGTTATACAGCTTATTCTGCGTTTCCATCATGGCAACCGCGTTTGCTTTCGCGTTGGCCGTCATTTTGTCTGCCTGGGCTTCAGCCTGGGCTTTATCAAAGCTGTCAGAGGCGATGATGGCATGGGTTGCACGACGCTCATCCAGTGACGGACGCTGCATTTCACCACGGCGCTCTTTCATAATTTCATGCATTTTGGTTTTTTGATCGGCGGTCAGATTCAGACCGCCGAACATCATATCCATACCGTGCCGCATTGGTTTATGCATCGGCTTTTCCGTGCCTGCCGGTGGCGGTGTCAGATTATCTGCCTCAGCATGAACAACCGATGCCGCGCCAAATGCCAGAGTAGAAGCCAGTAACAGAGAAGTTAATTTACGCATCACAGTGTCCTTTTTATTCACTTGTTCAGTTTCGTAACGACAGCACTCTGTCGCGTCTTCGGAAACAAGCATACGACGCTGAACGTCAATTACTGCGAGCGAGAGTAAAAGCGTGAAAGCGCAAAAGCCACAATTCAGGCAATCATGGAGGGATTAAGAAGAAAGCGGTGAGAAATTGAAAAAGAGTATGAATAATCAGGAGATTTCGGATAAATCGTGGAGAATTGTAATGCCTTTAGCAGTAAAGCGGAAGGTGTCTTCCGCCTTTTTATTTGGATAAGGTCAGAGAGGCAATGCCTGGGTTTGTTCGCTTTCTTCAACCAACATCAGGCCCGCCCGCAGCCCCAGCGCAACACGCGGGTTAGGAAACAATACATACTCCCGCGCCTGCTGCACGAAATAGCGTTTTTCCCCGTCTTCAGCCAGTAAGGCCCCCTGCGGGAAGGCGGTGAAGTTTTTGGTGTCATCACTCATATGAAGCTGAAAGTTCTCGCTGTGGCGGGTGATCTGCTGGCTTACCCGATAGCGGCGCGGAACGGATTGCGCTTCCGGTAAGGTCTCGCCATACAACAATGCTGCCAGAGCCTGGGCAGCCGCGCTAAACTGGGTTAAATCGTTTTCGCCAAAGGGCCGGGCCTGCCCCAACTCCAGCGTACAGCTGGCTGCGCCGAAATGCTCACAGCTGAAATGGGTGAAGGTGCCCGCTGGCGAGCGGTGGAAAACCAGCGCCTCCAGTCCGGCTACCGCCAGCCAGTGCAAAAACGCTGCCGGCCATGGCCGATCGTTTCTGGGCATTACGCCAAAACGCGTGTGATAAGAACCGCGCAGGGCCGTATGCATGTCGAGGTGCCAGCGGGTTTCATCACACTCGCCCAGTTGCCAGAAATTCTCCAGCGTTTGTTCCAGCCGCAGCACTCGCCGCGCCTCATCCCCGTCATCAATCTGCTGCCAGCGTCCGCCGAACAGTCGGTTAATGTCGTAGGCCACATAGCGTTTTCCTGCGCGCAGCGCCGAGGGATTACCCAATACCACCAGCATGCGCTGCTGAAGCGGCTTCTCGCCCTGAAGTAAGGGAGTGATGAGCTGGTTAAGCATTTCTACAGGGGCAGTCTCATTGCCGTGAACCCCTGCAGAAAGCACCAGCGCCTGTTTGACCGGCGTTTTGGGCTCCATGAGAAGAATACCGTGATACAACCACTGCCAGCGAAGATGCGCCGTCTCACCTTTACGCTTACGCGGTGCTTCACCAGACAGCGTCTGCTGTAAAAAGTCCTGCATCGTTCCTCCTTAAAACCGGAAGCGGGCAGCCCTCATGGCAGCGCCTGCTTCACTGCTGAAATGCATACACATTTCCTAAGTCTAGCAGTCTGGTCAATTCATCAAGGGCAACCCGCCCTTCTTGCAGCAATTGCGGATCGGTTAAATCGTCTTGCGTTAGCCTGTCGCGGTAGTGACGGTCGACCCACTGGTTGAGCGTGGTGAACAGGCGATCGTTCATCAGTACCGCAGGATTCACCGCCCGTTGCTCATCTGGCGTTAACACCACGCGCAGACGCAGGCAGGCCGGTCCACCGCCATTATGCATGCTTTCCCGCAAATCAAATACCTGTAATGACTGCAACGGTCCATCGCGTTCTACCTGCTCGCTCAGGTAGCGCCATACGCCAGGATGCTGGCGGGACTCTTCGGGCAGCACCAGCATCATGCTGCCGTCGGCACGGGTCAGAAGCTGGCTGTTAAACAGGTAGGTGCTCACCGCATCCTGCACGGAAACCCGGGAGGTTGGCACTTCAAGCGCGACAAACCCCGGAACACATTCGTGCAAGCGACGTATCAAAGCGGGCTGATCGACAAATGCCTGCTGATGGCAGAACAGCATTTGCTGATTGCTGACCGCAATAACATCGTTGTGGAAAACGCCCTGATCGATGACCTCCGGATTTTGCTGAGCAAAGATCACCTTGTCGGAGGCAAGCTGATGAAGACGGGCGACGGCTTCGCTGGCCTCGCGGGTTTGTCGGGCAGGATAACGCTGCGGGGCCGAGCCAGACTGGTTATCACGACCGTAAATAAACAGTTGTACGCCAGCATCGCCATAATCGCCGCCCAGACGGTTATGGTTGGCGGCGCCTTCATCGCCAAACAGCGCGACCTGAGGCAGCGCATCATGCACGGAAAAATGGGCCGGATCGCGAAATATGGCCCGCAACAGCGCCGCCGTTTCCGGGGCTTCAATCGCGCGATGAAATTTATTATTGAGGTTGGCAACGGTAAAATGCACACGACGATCGGCGCTGTCGGCAGAAGGCGAAACCGTGGCGGCATTTGCCACCCACATCGCCGAGGCTGAACTCGCTGCGGACAGCAGCGCCGGTGCGGTTTTCCCTGCTTTTTCCAGCACCTGTGCGTCGCTGCCGCTAAAGCCCAACTGACGCAGCACGGCGATATTAGGCCGCTCATGGGGCGGTATCACGCCCTGAACGAATCCCATATCGGCCAGGGCTTTCATTTTCAACAAGCCCTGCTTTGCCGCCAGGCGCGGGTTCGACGGCTGTCGCTGGTGACGCGTGGAGGCTTCGTTGCCAAATGACAAGCCCGCATAATGGTGAGTTAGTCCGACCAGACCGTCGAAATTCGCTTCAATGGCTTTCATTAACGGGCTCCTTGCGGCGAAAAGTCGAGGCCCGGCGACAAGGCTTCAGGAAGGCTAAGCTCAGGTGATTCCAGTGAAGCCATCGGCCAGGCACAGTAATCCGCCGCATACCACGCGCTGGCACGGTGGTTGCCTGATGCACCAATACCGCCAAAAGGTGCCGTACTGGCGGCGCCCGTCAGGGGTTTATTCCAGTTCACGATCCCGGCCCGCGCTTCCAGCAGCAGTTGTTCAAACTGTGCACGCGAGGGCGAAATCAAGCCGCATGACAGACCATAGCGCGTCTGGTTGGCCAGACGAATTGCCTGAGGATAATCGTCATAACGGATCACGCCCAGCAGCGGCCCGAACACTTCCTCATCAGGCAAACCGTCCACCGCCGTCAGATCAATAATCCCCGGGGTTAATAACGCCTGTTGGCGATCGGGCCAGCGCATCGCCAGCAGCACCTTGCCGCCCGCCGCGACGCGCTGCTGCCATTCGGCATAAATTTTTTCGGCGGCGGCGCAGGAGATCACGCTGCCCATAAAAGGTTGGGGACTGGCGTTCCAGGCGCCCGGCTGCAGCCTTCCTGCCACCTCGATCAGCCGCTGCAGGAAGGCATCGCCTGCGGCACCGCGCCTGACCAGCAAACGTCGGGCGCAGGTACAGCGCTGACCTGCGGTAATAAAGGCCGACTGAATCGCAACATGCACCGCGCCCTCAATATCCGCCGGATCTTCAACGATCAGTGCATTGTTACCGCCCATTTCCAGCGCCAGCATTTTTTCCGGCTGCCCGGCAAACTGGCGATGTAACTGATAACCGGTATGCGCGCTGCCGGTAAACAGCAGCCCGTCAATCTCCTGTTCCGCCGCCAGCGCCTGACCGGTTTCACGGCCGCCCTGGACCAGCCCGATGACGCCGGCAGGCACGCCCGCAGCCTGCCACAGCTGCACTGTTTTTTCTGCGGTCGCAGGCGTAAGTTCGCTGGGTTTAAACACGACACAGTTTCCCGCCAGCAAGGCCGGCACAATGTGCCCGTTGGGCAAATGTCCCGGAAAGTTATAGGGGCCAAATACCGCCAGCACGCCATGAGGACGATGACGCAAGGCGCTGTCGCCCTGCTGCTGTTCCCCGGTGCGCTGATGATAGGCCTTCACTGAAATACCAATTTTATTGATCATTGCGGTGACTTCGGTCAGGGCTTCCCAGCGCGGCTTGCCCGTTTCCTGCGCGATACACTCGGCCAGGGCCGTTTTATGTGCCTCAAGCTCTGCCGCAAAGCGTTCGACCAGGGCCTGACGCGCGGCAAACGGCTGTCTCGCCCATGCCGGAAATGCCGCCCGCGCCGCCTGGCAGGCCGCGCTCACCTGCGCCGTTGAGGCCGCTGAACCTTGCCACAGGATTTCACCGCTGACCGGATCCTGTTTGGAAAAATGCACTGACTCGCCGTTGAGCCAGTGTCCGTTAATCAGGTGCGTCATGCTTTTTTCTCCTCGCTCCACAGCGTCACGACGCGCAGGCTGTCGCCAGGCTGGCAGTGTAACGCCTGCAGCTGTTCATCATTGAGCTGAACACTTTTCGCCATGGGTTCGACAGGTAAAAGTGCAACACGAAACTGGTGATAATTGCTATTCGCGACTAAACAGAGCGGCGCATCCTGTGACGGATCCCCCCGTTGAGCCGTCAGTACCCGGCTTTCGCGCACCGCACGAATGTCATCGATATCGCACTCCAGCGTGGGGCCACCATCGAAGATGTCGATATACTGGCGATAGCGAAAGCCTTCGGCTTCCAGCACCGCACGCGCGGGGGCCGTTTTGGGATGTACCTGACCAATAACGGCCTGCGCTTCTGGCGTCAGATAGTGCAGATAAAGCGGGTGCTTGGGCATCAGTTCGGCGATAAAGGCTTTTTGCCCGGTGCCACTCAGAAAATCGGCTTTGCGAAATTCCATTGAAAAGAAGTGAATGCCCACGCTGTCCCAGAACGGTGAATGCCCCTGCTCATCACTGACGCCGCGCATTTCGGCAACCACCCGCTCCATAAAGTATTCGCGGAAGTTCGCCATAAACAGAAAACGGGATTTCGACAGGAGATAACCGTTCTTGCCATCGCGGTAATCGGCATCGAGGAACAGCGTGCAGAGTTCGCTGCTGCCGGTATGATCGTTACTCAGCGATAAGGTCGGTAAGGCGGCGTAAACGTTCAGCTCTTTCGAGGCGTGCACCTGTGTTCCCACACGAAAGTTATACCAGGGTTCCTGCAGCCCAACCGCAACCTCAATGGCGCAGATCCCCACCGCACGATTATCCTGGCTGTCGGCCAGTACAAACACATAGCCCTGCTCGGCCCGCGGCAAACTGCCCTGCCAGGTTTGCAGCGATCGCTCAATTCGGGCCTGTAAGGTGGCGCTGTCAACCGGCAACGAGGTCAGCCCGCCGCCCGTTTTCGCCGCCAGTTCCATCAGTTGGCTGAGATCGTCCCGTTCGACCGGACGGATCACCATCATGATGTCTTTCCTTGTAGCAGGTGTTCACACGCCTGGGCAAAACGCGCCATGCCGGTCTTCACTTCCTGCTCGCTGATGTTGAGCGCAGGCGCGAAGCGCACCACGTTGGCTCCGGCAATCAGCACCATGACGCCATATTCCGCGGCGATAAGGTTGATCTGTTTCGCCTTGCCCGCAAAGTCGTCGCTGAGCACGGCACCGATCAGTAACCCCAGCCCGCGCACCTCTTTAAACAGGTGCAGACGCTGATTAAGGTCGTTTAGCGCCGCGACAATCCAGTCATGACGTTGCGTGACACCGGCCATCACTTCAGGCTGGTTAATCAGTTCCATGACTTTTCCGGCCACTGCGCCCGCCAGCGGATTGCCGCCATAGGTCGTTCCGTGGGTACCTACGCCCATGACCTGAGCCAGATCCTCGCGCGTCAGCATCGCCCCTATAGGAAACCCACCGCCCAGCGCTTTAGCACTGGTTAGCACGTCCGGCGTCACGCCATAGTGTATATAAGCGTAAAGCGCGCCGGTCCGGCCCACGCCGCTCTGCACTTCGTCGAAAATTAACAGCGCGTCATGTTTATCGCACAGTTCACGCAGCCCACGCAGGAAGGCGGGTTCGGCGGGCACGACGCCGCCTTCCCCCTGAATGGGCTCGACAATCACGGCGCAGGTGCTGTCGTTGATCAGGTCTGCCGCAGAGGCAAGGTCATTAAAGGCGGCGTGCTGAATGTCCGCAGGGAGCGGCGCAAAATCCCGCGAATAGGCGGGCTGGCCACCCGCTGAGACCGTAAACAGCGTACGGCCATGAAAGGCATTCTTAAACGCCACGATGCCGCTTTTATGCTGCCCGACTCTGTCGTGTGCCACTTTACGGGCCAGCTTAAGCGCCGCCTCGTTAGCCTCGGCACCGGAGTTACAAAAGAAAACCCGATCGGCAAAGGTGGCATCAATTAACTGCTTCGCCAGGCGTAAAACGGGTTCATTGGTGTAGCCGTTGCCCGTGTGCCAGAGGCGTGAGGCTTGATCCTGAAGTGCCTGCTGGAGAGCGGGATGCGCATGCCCGAGCGCATTAACGGCAATGCCCCCGGCAAAATCGATATAGTCTTTTCCCTGCTGATCCCAGAGGGTTGAACCTTCAGCACGGACGGGTACAAAGCTGGCGGGTGCATAAACGGGCATCATCCATTGATCAAAATCCTGACGCGAAACCTGCAGTGACATAGCCCTTCTCCTGTTCCCCAGCGGGTAACGTATTTGTATGTTAATTGTTAAAAATGTAATAAATCTCGGCTTACTCTAGTTTGCAGATAGCGTGCCAGCCAAGGACTAAAATGCATAAAACAAGCTGGGTTAAGGAATATCAATAGGTTACGAAAGGTCACTATTCACTTATTTTGCATAAAAAGTGAATAGTTATCTGATAAAGGCGGGATAGCAGAGCTTTTTAAAGCAGAATTATGCATTCGCGGGATGAAATATCGCTTTTGTGATCGCTGATAAACTATCTGCTCAAAATAGTGCAGCAACCGCCTTAAATCAGGGCAGTTGCACGGCTGTCGTGCAGAGGAGGATAAGTACCAGAGATAACGTTAATGCGACAGGCATGATTTTTATCGGCGTAATTTAAAAAGGTGATTTAAAAATACTCACCCTCTCAATTTAAATATATTTATATGAAACTGGTAATATTGTTTCGCAGGTTATCATCAGAGCGTTAATAAATTATCGATCGCCGATTTAATTATCACTAAGCAACCTAATGGTTAACCATCAAACCTGTTTTGTTCATTTATTGCACAATGAATGTTGATTATTTAGACAGAAAGGCTAGCAATATCATTTTTTTGCCATATTGCATTTCCCCTTTCTATAAAAATCACTAATCATCTGTTTTATATGCTTTTCTTGCATTTACATTGCTGGCAGGGTCATAAGAAAAAGCACTGACAGGTAGCACCATCGCCGCCAGACTGGCTTGGTTGGGATTTAGTTCCTTAAAATACACAATTAGTTACACTTATTGCGCTAGGCTGAATTAACAATTTGTGTCATTTTCTTTTCACCCCAACAGAGGGGAAATAATAATATAACCACAGGGTAAATAATAAATGATGAAGCGCACATTAGTGGCGGCATTAATGCCGTTACTGATCGGTCTGTCTACTGCTCAGGCCGCACAGATTTATAATAAAGACGGGAATAAGCTGGATTTCATTGGCAAGGTTAACGTTATGCGTCTTTTTTCAGACGATAATAGCAACAACGGTGACTCAAGTTATACCCGCATAGGTTTTAAAGGTGAAACGGCGATTACCGATCAGCTCACCGGTTACGGTTTCTGGCAGTACCAGTACAACCTGTCAAATTCTGAGGGCAGTGATGCCAATAGCGGCAGCAAAACCCGTCTGGGCTACGCCGGTCTGAAATTCGGCCAACTGGGTTCACTGGACTACGGCCGTAATTATGGCCTGGTTTATGACGCACTGGGCTATACCGATATGCTGCCTGTGTTTGGTGGCGACTCGGCTAACACAGATGCATTCCTGAGTCTGCGTTCGGGCGGCCTGCTGACCTGGCGCAATAAAGACTTCTTTGGTCTGGTTAAAGGCTGGAACGTCGCGGCGCAGTACGAAGGCAAAAACGATCGCACCAGCACCACTGATACAGGCCTGGAAGTGCGTCGCTCTAATGGCGATGGCTTTGCCCTGTCTACGTCCTACGACTTTGATTTTGGCCTGAGCTTTGTGGGCTCCTATGCCAGCCTGAATCGTATTGCGGCGCAAAACACTGCAGCCTTTGGTCGGGGTGAGAAAGCACAACTGTGGGCAACAGCAGCCAAATATGACGCTAATCAGATCTATCTGGCAGCCATGTACGGTGAAACCCTCAACGCGACTCCAATCAGCGGTGGTTTCGCAAATAAAACGCAAAATCTGGAAGTTGTGGCACAGTACCAGTTCCTGAACGGCTTCCGCCCTTCTGTGGGCTATGTCACCTCCAAGGCTAAAGACATTGAAGGGATTGGTGACGCCGACCTCTATAAATACACTTCTGTGGGTGCAACTTACTACTTCAACAAAAACATGTCCGTCTATGCGGAATACAAGTTTAACCTGTTGAAGAAAAACAATCCGCTGGGTAAAGCAACAGACGATATTACTGGCGTGGGCTTGACCTACCAGTTCTAATTACTCACCCTCATTGCAAAACGGCCCGGCCTGTGTCTGACGGGCCGTTTTTTCATCCGCCAGCCTAAGCCCGATCTTCCCACTCACACTTCAAACCCCTTTAACAGCGCCAACGCTGGGAGTGACAAATCACGTCGACGTTCAACAGCCTGCGGGTTCAATAATCACCCGCGCTGTCAGTTCGCGGATAAGATTTTTGATGATGTCAGCGCGTGCACTTCCGTCTGAAGATATCGCCACAATCCCGAACGGGATCGGTAAAAGACACAAAATGTCGCCTCGAGTCTGACCCGAGAAGGTGAATACGTCTGCGCATCCAGGCTGGCAGCAAGAAGAAGCAAGGCAACCCATTAACCGCCATTTTTAAAAGATCGCAGGCACTTTCCCGCACGACAACATACTCTCTTGCTCTGTAACCTTGCTTATTCGCTAAAACTCAGGCTATTACTGGACGAGGGCATCTGGACAGCACCCTCAACCGCGGGCTCATCCATCGACAATGGCGCTTGCACTTTCAGGGTGATCCAGTTTGAAGTGACGCGCTGCTGCTTACTGTCTTCCACCGTGACCGACAGACGGTACTCATTGCTGGCGCCCGGCGTGCTGTCCCAGGGGGGAACGATCACGCTCCAGCCATCAATGGCATTATTGTTCGGCGGTGATGTCAGGCTCAGTGCCTGAGTATCGCCCTGCCAGCTCAGCGCCTTAATGCTATGACTGGCGCGCAGTTGCAGCTTGAGCGGTACGCTCTCACCGGGATTAAGCTGCCACGGCGGCGTCGCCAGGAATACAGACAGCGTTTTACGCTGCCTGTAGGCCATCACCGGGTTTTGGCTGCGCGTCACCGTGTCGTAGCGGCTGCCCCGTAAGGAGCGCGCTTCCGCGACGTTATTGGCATCCAGCTGCTTGCTCAGCGCGACCCCAAAGCGGTAATTGAGTTTAAGGCCAAGCTGATCCTGGCTCTCTCCGGCACTGCTGGTTTTATGGCTGGCCGAAATGGTCACCAGCGGCACGGGCGTATAAGACAGCCCCAGCGAGAGCGCCGCCGGGTTATGGTAACGGTTGCCGCTGTTAAACAGGTCAACCTTTTCCCCCAGATATTGCTGATAGCTGAATGATACGCCCAGCTGACGATAGAACGGCAAATAGCTTTGGGTGGTGATGTCGTAACCTTCGGCCATGCGGGACTGCTGGCTGTCACCACGATTACGCCATCCCGACAAGGGATGATAGTAGTTAGCAGAAAAGCGCAGATTGTTGCTCCAGGCCTCAGTGCCCACCGAGGCGCGCTGAAGTCCAGTGCGAAAGCTACGATCGATAAAACTGTTGTAACCCAACAGCCAGTTGCCTGCGTCCCAGCGCTGACCCAGCCCGGCATTACCTACCACGCCTTCAACAGAGTCGTGCAGCCCAAGCTGACTGAACGTAAGGTAGCGATTCTCATCAGCCAGCGGGCTGAACAGATTGCCGCCGGTGCCGTCAAAGTTGCCGGCCATGTCCACGTTTAAGTTGAACTCGGCGTTGCCATAAGGCGAGAGTAAAGACTGCCCTTCACTCTCAACCCGCGTCGCCACTTCGTCGCGCAGTCGGTCAAAAGCCCACTGCCCGGCCTGCTCGCCCAGGGTCAGATCACTGCTACTTTCATTGGCTTCCGCAATACTTTTGGCCGCCTTCGCCAGCTTTTTACTCCAGTCATGGTTATCTTCGACGTTGCCAAGAGAAGGAAGATCGTCCAGTGACTGGCGAAAACGCGTGGGATCGCTAAAAGGGGTTTCCGACACCTGATGATCCGTTTGCAGCGCACCGGCGGGCAGCGCCAGAAGCGCTGTCAAAGCAGCGAGAGAGAAAGTCACAGGTCTAAACATCAAATCATTACGTCCGGGCATAAAAATCATCAGGTGGTTTCTCAATGAGAATGATAAAACCAGCGCTAATTATTTTAGCATAATGTGACCCAGATTCATGACTTAACTCGATATTTGTGCATCTGCGAGCCACCTGGCCGCATGTCGCGGCCAGACAACCCGCTTGTTTCAGGAAAAAATTAGCCCGCCATCAACATTAACGGTTTGTCCGGTAATGTAGCGCGCATCATCCGATGCCAGAAAGGCGACCAGCCCGGCAACGTCCTGTGGCTGCCCGGCCCGTTTAAGGGGAATGTTCTCTACCCATTCCGCCATCAGCTCGCCTTTACCATAGGTTTTTTGTTGCGTGCTCAGAATTTCGCCCCAGACGCGATCGTTGTAATCCCACATTTCGCTTTCGATGATGCCAGGGCAAAACGCATTAACCGTGATATTCCAGCGGGCCAGCTCCAGCGCCAGACTTTGCGTAATGCCAATGACGCCCATTTTGCTGGCAGCATAGTGCGGCGTGTAGATAAATCCTTTACGCCCCTGCCCTGAAGACGTGTTAATCAGGCTGCCGCCGTTTTGCTGCACCATGTATTTAGCGGCTTCACGACAGCACAGCCAGACGCCCGTGGTGTTCACCGCCAGCACCCGTTCGAAATCGCTTTTGGGCATATTCCCGAAGGTATCAATCGTGATAATGCCCGCGTTCTGAACCGAAACGTCAATGCGGCCAAAGCGCTCAAATGCCTGCTGATACACCTGCTGCACGTCGTTCTCATCGGTTACATCCGCCTGCAGGGCCAGAATCGCGTTGGCGATGGGCCGCAGGCTGTCCGCCGTAGCAAAAACACGTTCAGAATTGGATACCATCACCAGGTTTGCGCCGTCCTGGGCAAACCTGGCGGCAATGCCTGCGCCGATACCGCGACAGGCGCCGGTGATGACGACCGTTTTCCCACTAAAATCCCGGTTCATTGTGTTCTCCTGTTATCCATGACGAATGTCAGCATGTGGCACCGCCGGCGGCTGCTTATCATGGCGGCGCAGTAGTATCACTTTGCTTTGTAAACGCTGCTGGAACTGGTCAATCACCACGGCGGTGACAATCACCACGCCCTTGATCACCATCTGCCAGAAATCACTGACGCCCATCATCACCATGCCATCGGCCAGGAAAACAATCACGAAGGCACCGATAATGGAGCCCGACACGCGGCCACGGCCGCCTGCCAGCGCCGTGCCACCCAGCACCGTGGCACCGATGGCATCCATCTCAAACATGTTGCCTGTCATGGGGTGCGCGGTCTGCAGCTGAGAAGCCACCACCAGCCCGACTAATCCGGCACACAGCCCGGAAAAAGCGTAAACAAACACTTTGACTTTGATGATGGGCACCCCCGCCAGCCGCGCCGCCGACTCATTGCCGCCGGTGGCATAGATATAGCGCCCAAGCGGCGTTTTCCGTGTCAGGTACAGGCCAAGGAGTAAAAAGCTGATCATCAGCCAGATGGGAATAAAAACCCCCAGTACGGTGCCGGAACCCAGCAGTGCGAAACCGGTATTGCCCAGCGCGGGCATGCCAACCAGATTGGCGTAGGTGGCGCCATCGTTAAACAGCAGCGCTGCGCCACGGGCCACATACATCATGCCCAGCGTACAGATAAAAGGGGCAACGCCGAGGCGAGTAATTATCGTGCCGTTGACGATGCCCACCAGCGTGCCAAACAGCGCGACCGTGAGGATCACCTCCGGCACATTAAGAAACAGTCGCGCGCCATTCCACAGCGGCACGCCCGACGTCAGTAACGCGCCCGCCACCATGCCGCAGATCCCGGCGACGGCACCGACAGACAGATCGATACCTCCGGTCAGGATCACCAGGGTCATGCCGATGGCCAGCAGCCCGGTAATCGCCACGTGCTGGGTCATAATCAGCATGTTCGACGGCGTCAGGAAATTAGGCACCATCACGCTAAAAAAGCCGACCACGATCAGCAGCGCAATAAAGGTACGCGCCTTGAGTAAGTACATGTACAGCAGATATTTTTGATTCATCTTATTCTCCGGCAACCTCAGGCTTGCGGGGTGGATGCACTAATCAGTTTTTCGCGCGTGGCAGCGGCACGGGGCAAATCGGCAGTAATACGGCCATCGGCCATGACCAGAATCCGATCGGCGAGCGCCATGACCTCATCCAGTTCGGACGACGAAAACATCACCGCCAGCCCCTGCTGCGCCAGTTTGCCAATCAGGTGATACACATCGGTTTTGGCCCCGACATCAATGCCGCGGGTGGGCTCATCCAGCAACACCACCGCAGGTCCGGTCATCAGCGCTTTTCCCAGCACCACCTTCTGCTGATTTCCGCCGCTTAATGCGCTGATAGGCAACTCGCTGTCGCTGACTTTAATCGCCAGGTGCTGAATCATTTCATTGACACGCTGCCGTTCTTTGTCAGGGTGCACGATGCCCAGCGCCCGGCGAAAGCCGCGCAGGCTGAGATTCGACAAGGTCATATTGGCGCTAATCGACATCAGCTCGATCACGCCTTCACCTTTACGATCCTCCGGCACCAGCGTGATGCCGCGCTTCAGTCGCTGCTGGAAACTGCAGTTGTCCAGCCGCTGTCCACCTAACTGAATCTCCCCATGCTGACAAGGCAGTAACCCGGTTAATCCCTTAAACAGCTCTGTTCGCCCGGCGCCCAGCAGGCCATAAATACCAATCACTTCGCCTTTGCGCAGGCTGAAACTCACCGCATTGAGCCGGTAGCCACCGTTCTGATGCAGTGCGGTGAGCCCCGCCACCTGCAGCACCGTCTCCCCCTGCGGCGCGGGTTGATAGTCGAAGTGCTTTTTCTTGTCGCCAACCATTTGTTCAATGATCCAGGGCACGCTGACGTCGCGCACCTCACGCGCGGCGATGAAACGCCCGTCCCGGAAAACCGTAATGTGGTCGCCGATCTCCATTAGCTCTTCCAGCCGATGGGAGATATAGATAATGGTGACGCCGCGTCGCTTGAGCTGTTCAATGACGTTGAACAGCACTTTAACTTCCGACTGACTCAGGGCGCTGGTCGGTTCATCCATAATCAGCACGCGCGTATCCTTCGACAGCGCGCGGGCGATCTCGACCAGCTGTTGATGACCAATGCCCAGCGCATCCAGCGCAGCATAGGGATCGACGTCCAGTTCCAGCCGTTCCAGCAGTGCTTTGGCCAGCTGATACTGATACTTTTCGTTGATGACGCCGCGCTGGAAGAACTCATTGGCGATAAAGATGTTGTCCATCACGTTCATATTCGGGAACAGGTTCAGCTCCTGAAAGATAATGCTGATGCCCAATTTTTCGGCCTGTTGGGTGGAGTGAAGCGTCACAGGTTTGCCATCCAGCAGAATCACGCCTGACGATGGGGTTTCCACCCCGGCCAGCATCTTCATCATGGTGGATTTGCCGGCACCGTTTTCCCCGATGAGCACATTGACCTTGTTGCGATAAACCCGGTAGTTAACCTGATCCAGGGCGGTCACGCCGGGATAAACCCGCGACAGGCCGCGCGTCTCAATAATGACGTCGTCTTGCTGTTCAGTAACATGCATGATCACCTCCTCACTGACGCGTGATCTGGGCGGGCGTAATATCGGGTAGCGCGTGGGGAATGTCCCAGCTGCTAAAAACGCCGACCACGTCAACCCGGTCGCCCGGTTTTAAGGCGGCGTTATGTATCATGGTGACCGCCTGCTGATTGATGGCTTTACCAAAGTCGCTAAACATCACCTGATCGTTAAAATCCTGATAGCTGGCCCCTTTGTAAGCATCCCGCAGCGCCGTCCCACGGATGATGGGTCCGATCTGAATAGTGACAGTGTCACCTGATGCCGCTTTAACTTTCATTTTGCCGTTACGTGAGGTGGTATCCAGCGCCGTGACTTCCCCACTCACGCTGACGCTGAATATGCAGGGATTCTCACTCTGCGCCCGGTAGCCCAGGGCGCGACAGGCGCTGTCCAGATCCTTCTCTGACTGCAGGCGCTGAGTGAGCTCGCCCAACGGCTTTGCCTGCGCCACGATCTGTGGCACCAGCTTCTGCTGCCAGAGTTGCCCGATATTGGCCATGTGAGGATTCGGGGGATTCTTGAGGTCGGCCAGTTCCTGCTGCGACACAATACGACAGCTACCCAGTGCCATCACGATCGGTATCAGCCAGAGTCGGTTGTACATGACATTCTCCCTGGCGCCCGTCAGTACGGGCGCGACAACAATGGATTACGACTTGTAGTTAAAGTCCTGTACGTTTTTTGCCTTGTCCGGCGTGATCAAAATGCCGCGAAACATCACGCGCTGCTTCTCAGGCTTCACGCCTTTCTGAATGTAATTATCAAGATCGGTTACGCCCTGAGCGGCAATGGCCTGCGCCTGGAGCATCACGGTGGCTTTTAACGTTCCGGCCTGCACCGCATCGCGTTCATCGTTACTGCCATCAATGCCGACGACCACGACATCATTGCGTCCGGCCGCTTTCAGGGCGGCAATGGCGCCTAACGCCACCGGGCCGTTACCACAGATAACGCCTTTTACGTCCGGGTGAGCCTGCAGAATACTGTCCATGATGCGCTTGCCGTCAATCAGCGTGCCTTTGGCATCCTGACGCGCGACGCTTTGCATATCCGGATACTGTTCCAGCACCTGATGGAAGGATTTCGAACGGGTGACGCAGTTATTGTCGGCGAGGTTGCAGGTCAGCTCGGCGTATTTCCCTTTTTCTCCCATTTTCTCAACAAACACGTTGGCCACATCAGAGCCCGCCTGGAAGTTATTGTGGGTAATCTGTTCCAGCGCCACGTCATCTACCGGAATTTCACGGTTGATCAGCACCACCGGAATACCGGCCTGTTTGGCTTTTTGGATGGCCGCCACGCTGGCCGTGGAATCCGCGTTGTCCAGGATAATGCCCTGCACTTTTTTGCCGATAGCCGCATCAATCAGCTCGTTCTGCTTCTTAACGTCTTCACCGTGAGAGAGCACCGAGGTTTTGTAGCCCAGCGCCTGAGCTTTCACGTTGGCGCCCTTGGCCTCCGAGGCGTAATAAGGGTTATCCAGTGAGTTAACCAAAATCATAATGGTGCCTTTCTCAACCGCCAGCGCGGTGTGAGAAAACAAACAGGCGGCAAGCGTGGTGCAGAGCAACGTCGTTTTTTTCATGGTGTGTCTCGCTATTAGGGGGTTGGCAGAGGAAAACGAAGCCTGGCGGTGGCCTTACCAGATGGTAAAGCCACCGTCGATCATCAGGTCGGCCCCGGTAATCATGTCGCTGCCGTTGCTGGCAAAAAACAGCACGGCGGCGGCGATCTCGTCGGTGTAGGCAAAGCGGCCTAACGGGATCAGTTTTTTCATTTCGGTGCCCTTCTCACCGCGCCAGGCTTTTTCCCCCATCGGGGTCAGCACCACAGTGGGCGACAGGGTGTTCACGTTAATGCGGTGCGGAGCAAACTCTTTCGCCATCACTTTGGTCATGCCCAGTAACCCGGCTTTGGCGGAGGTATAAGCAACGTGGTTGTCGATAGCGATGGACGCCGCCTGAGAGGCGATATTGATGATCTTGCCGCCGTTGCCCGCCTTGACCATCTGCTTGCCCGCAGCCTGTGAGCACAGAAAAGGCCCGGTCAGGTTCACGGCGATCTGCTTTTGCCACTCGGCAAAATCGGTTTCCAGCACGGGCTGAAGCATCACGTAGCCGGCACAGTTCACCAGAATGTCGATATGACCGTAGTGATCAACAATGGCGTCGAACGCCTGCTCAACGTCGGCAGGATCGGTCACGTCGCAGCAAATAAACTGCACCTGTCCGGCCAGGGCTGCGCGCGCACTGTCGACCTTATCCGCTTCAAAGGGCGGATAAAGCAGCGCCAGGCTCGCCCCTTTCTCCAGCAGCATCTGATTACTGGCCATGGCAATACCGCCCAGCCCGCCCGTCACCACGGCCACTTTGCCGCTCAGATTCGTTGTGGTGTCTACGCCATAGCGCAGGTTAACGTCATATTCACCGCTCATCCGACTGTCCTCTCTGGTATTTTATTTGCCGCATTCATTTTCGAACAAAAATATAAGCTATCGAATTGATGGTTAATGTGGCTAAGATCAAATTTCACAACACTGCGTGCCTGGCGGCGTGATTCGCTTCAAAGCGCGTGATCCCGGTTGCAAACTGACTGAGTAATATGGATTGTGTTGCTGTCGCGAAGGTGAAAGGGATAAAGCATGGCGCATATTGACTTTCGAACGAAAATAAACATCTTTTCATGCTGACTCGCAAAGGCGAAATCTGCGGGTTAAACTCTGCGACAACGCGTTATCGCTATAAGCCCGATGCGATTAAAAGAGGGAGCGTTTCGATTGAAAAGCAAGACTGAGCAGCTAGCTGAAATGCAGCAGCGTCGTGACAAGATCCTGGAGATGATTCGGGAGGACGGGACGGTGACGGTGAAAGCGCTGACGAAAACGTTCGGGCTGACCGAGGCCACGCTGCGAACCGACCTGCGGATGTTGCAAAAACAGGGTTTCGTGCAGCGCTACCACGGCGGCGCGACCCTGATGACCGGCAAACAGAATACCGGCCTGCTGCAGCTGGAACGTCAGACCCACATGGAAGAAAAAGACGCGATTGGGCGCCTGGCTGCCCAGCATATCGAAAACGGTGATACGGTGATTTTCGATTCTGGCACCACCACCACGGCTATCGCGGATGCCATCAGCCACATCCGGCGTTTATCGGTAGTGACCACCGCCGTGAATATCGCCCTGAAGTTGGGTGGCGAGCCCGGGATCAATGTGCTGCTGACGGGCGGGACCTTTAAATTTCCGACGCTTTCAACGTCCGGAGACAAGGCCGCCAGCTTCTTTGAAAACGTGCTGTCAGAAAAACTGTTTCTCGCCACCGCCTGTATCTCGCCACGGCTCGGTCTGAGCTTTCCCAGCGAAACCGACATCAAAGTAAAAATGGCGATGATCAAATCCGCCAGCACCGTCTACGTCGTGGCCGACTCCAGCAAGATTGATAAGGTCTCGATGTTTGCGCTGCCCTGCGACTGGAGCCACATCCACTACCTGATTACCGACAGCGGGATCAGCCAGGCGCACATCTCCGCGTTTGAGGCATTGGGCGTTAAGGTGCTGGTTGCGCCCTTACCCGCTCGCCGCGCTCCCTGATTTTACCGCGTGGCCTTGGCGACCTGATTATCACGCCTGGCAAATGGCCGCCTCTGCGCCCAGCCTGACAAGCAGGTCGGCTCGATAGTAGCGAACCACGTCTCCGACGATCAGCAACGACGGCGACACCGGTTTATGCTGCGCGATCGTCTCTGGCAGCCCTGCCAGCGTGGTCACCAACACCCGCTGATCCTGGCGCGTGCCGTTTTCGATAATGGCGACCGGCGTATCCTCCCTGCGGCCATACTCACGCAGACGGCTGCTAATGACGCTGCTCCAGCTCAGCCCCATGTAAAACACCAGCGTCTGATTACTGGCTGCCAGCGCGGCGGCATCCAACTGAGGCTCACCGCTGCGCCCGTGTCCGGTAATAAAGCGCAGGGACTGGGCGCAATCCCGGTGCGTCAGCGGAATCCCGCTTGCGGCGGCACAGCCGACGGCAGCCGTAATGCCGGGCACGACCTCACAGACAATGTCAGCCTGCTGCAGGCTCACCATCTCTTCGCCACCGCGACCAAAGATAAAGGGATCTCCGCCTTTCAGCCGCACGACGTTGCGCCCGCTGAGCGCCAGATCTACCAGCAGTTGATTGATCTGCGCCTGTTTCAGGCCGTGGTGACCGGGCCGTTTACCAACGTCGATGCAGAGCGCGCTGTCCGGCACTTCCGCCATGACCGCCTCACTCACCAGGCGATCGTAAACCACCACTTCAGCGCCGTGCAGTAAACGCAGCGCTTTTACCGTCAGCAGGTCGACATCGCCCGGCCCGGCGCCCACTAACCAGACGCGGCCGGGGCGGGACGCGTTTTCGGGCGCCAGCAGTTTATCTAAGGTGTGAATAGCCAGCGTCATAATTCCTCCGGGACAGAGACGGAAAGCAGAAGGTGTTTTAGCTCCGGCAGGCAGGAGCCACAGTTGGTGCCACATTTGAGCGCTTTGCCCAGTGCCTGGGTGCTGTGGCAGCCCTGACGAATAGCATCAAGAATCGTTTGTTCGCCCACGCCATAGCAACTACAGATAATGCGTCCGGTCGCCGGGGCCTGCGCCGCCTGGCCTGCCAGCAGCGCGTGGCGTTCAGCAGCGTCCGCCGGTGCCTGACGAAAGGCCTGAGCGACCCTGTCGTGCTGGATTTCAGGTAAGCGCTGGTCAGCATAAAAGGCCAGCTGCAGTTCACCGTCGCGCCATGCCAGAAGTCGATAGCTGTGGCCGCCATCGCTGGCGGTTTGCAGTTGCAACCCTTCAACGCTGAACTGAGACGCCAGCCAGCGCTGCGGCTGGTCCTCTCCGGCCAGCGCAAAGCGATGCGCGCCCTCATGCGGGGTGCGCGCCCAGTAACGCAGCCCGGCCGGTGGCGCACTGTTTCTCTGCCAGAGCCAGCCCTGCCAGCGGGGTTGTAATAACTGAATTCGCACCGCTGTCTGTTTAAAGGCGGGCTGAGCCGAAACCGGGCAGCGGGTCGCGGCCACTAAACCCCCGACGTTACCCTGCAGGCTGAACTGACGGTTCCAGTGCATCGGCACAAACAGCTCCCCGCGCCGCAGACCGCTGTCCAGCGTCACGCGCACCACCATCCATCCCCATTCAGACTGCACGCGCGCCAGCGCGCCGGCAAACAGGCCATAACGGCGCGCCTCTTCCGGATGCAAGGCGGCAAAAGGTTCGTCACAGTGCTGCATCAGGCGAGGCACCAGGCCGGTGCGCGTCATGGTGTGCCACTGATCGCGTACGCGCCCGCTGTTCATCAGTAAGGGATAACGAGCACTGCGCTCTAAAGGCAGCGGCGTGGCCGGTGGCAGCAGCCGTGCCTTGCCATCGGGATGATAAAAACGCCGGTCGCTGAACAGCCGGGCACAGCCTTGTGGGTGACGGGCATTGACGGGCCACTGAACAGGCGTCAGCGCATCCCACTCAGCATCGCTGAGCTGTGCCAGGCCGCTGATATCAAAAGCGCGTTCGCCGTGGTTCTCAAAGCCGGACAGCGCCGCATGCTCGCGGAAAATCGCCGCCGGATGGGTCCAGTTAAATGCCTGCCCGAAGCCCAGCCGCTGCGCCACCTGCGCCAGCAGCCACCAGTCGGGTTTGGCTTCCCCGGCGGGTGCAACAAACGCACGCTGACGGGAAATACGGCGTTCAGAATTGGTCACGGTGCCGTTTTTTTCGCCCCATCCCTGGGCGGGGAGCAGAATATGGGCAAAGGCTGTGGTATCCGTGTGCGCCAGCACGTCGGAGACGATCACCAGCGGACAGTTGGCCAGCGCCCGGGCCACGCGATTGCCTTCCGGCATTGACACAGCCGGATTGGTGCCCATGATCCAGACGGCTTTAACCTCTCCCCGATCGATCGCGTCAAACAGCGCCACGGCGGTCAGTCCGGGCTGGCGGGCAATGGTCGGGCTGTGCCAGAAACGCTGTAAACGATCGCAGTCCGCTTCGTTAAAGCTCATGTGTGACGCCAGCTGGTTGGCTAAGCCGCCCACTTCACGTCCGCCCATGGCATTGGGCTGGCCGGTGAGTGAAAACGGCCCACAGCCGGGACGGCCTATTTTTCCGCTGAGAAGATGCGCATTAATTATCGCATTGTTGTTATCACTGCCGCTCTGTGACTGATTGATGCCCATGCACCACAAGGACAGGACCCGATCACGCTGAGCAAACAGCTGATAAAAGGCCACCACCTGCGCATCGCTGAGATCGCAGTGTTCCGCAACTTCAGCTATTCCCCACTGGCTGGCTGCCTGCAGGGTGGCTTCAACGCCGTCCAGGTGCGGCAGCATTGTCGCCTCAATGCCCTGATTCTGGGCCAGCCAGTGCAGCAGGCCTGAAAACAGAGCCGGATCGCTGCCCGGCCGCACCGCCAGGTGGAGATCGGCGATATCACAGCTGGCGGTGCGGCGCGGATCGATCACCACCACCTGCATCTCCGGCCGCTGCTGTTTCGCCTGTCTGAGTCGCTGAAAGATGACCGGATGGGCCCAGGCCGCGTTGGAGCCGACCATCACAATCAGATCCGCCTGCTCCAGATCCTCATAGCAGCAGGGTACCGCATCCGCCCCGAGCGCCCGCTTATAGCCCACCACCGCTGAAGCCATGCAGAGGCGCGAGTTGGTATCGATATTGGCGACGCCAAGAAAGCCTTTCATCAGCTTGTTGGCCACGTAGTAATCTTCCGTGAGCAACTGGCCTGAGCCATAAAAGGCCACGGCCTCAGGGCCGTGCTCTGCGATAATCTTCCGGAGCCCGTCAGCGGCGGCATCCAGCGCCGCCGCCATGCTGACCTGCTGTTGATGAATACAGGGATGCAGCAGGCGTCCCGTCCGGGTCAGTGTTTCCCCCAGCGCGGCCCCTTTAACGCACAGTCGCCCGCCGTTGGCCGGATGCAGCGGATCGCCACTCACCTGTGCAGATTCGCTGTGTTGCTGGGTCACCTCGACGCCACAGCCCACGCCGCAATAGGCACAGGTGGTTTTCATGATGCCTGCGCCATCAGGTTAAGCGGACGGTTAGCGACCCAGACCTGGCCATCCTCCAGCTTCACCGGCCAGCAGCGCAGCTGATGCTGCGGATCATCCAGACTTTGGCCGTCGCGCAGGCGCACGCGCTGTTTGTAGAGCGGTGAAATAACGACGGGTTCACCGGCCACATCGCCGAGAATGCCCCGCGACAGCACGCTGGCGTCGCTGCCCGGCTCGCGATCTTCCAGTGCATAACAGTCGTCGCCGAAACGGAACAGCGCAATGCGCACGCTGCCGAGGCGCGCACCGATCCCCGCTTCGGCCGGAATGGCATCCAGCGAACAGACTTCGCTCCAGGTTTCGGCGGGCAGGTGCATCAGCGGAATACCGCTGGCGGTGTGCGGCTGACGCTGACCGCGTACGCGCGCATAGTGCAGCGTTTCATCCGGCTGATCGCTGTTCACCGTGGCGGTAAACAGCGCACGGCGCGATGGCTCTGCCAGCGTGGTCTGCCATTCACACTGATACGTTTCCACAACCTGCTGCATTTCCTGCTCCAGCACTGCGGCAATACCGAGGCTGTCATTGATCACGACGTCGCGCAGGTAATCCAGGCCGCCTTCCATGTTATCCATCCAGACGCTGGTGCGCTGTAAGCGCTCCGCCGTGCGCACGTAGAACATCAGAATGCGATCGACATAGCGGATCAGGGTTTCATCATCCAGATCGCTGGCAAACAGCTCGGCATGGCGCGGTTTCATGCCGCCATTGCCGCACACGTACAGGTTCCAGCCCTTTTCTGTGGCGATCACCCCAATATCTTTGCTCTGCGCTTCCGCACATTCGCGGGTACAACCCGAGACGGCCATTTTGATTTTGTGCGGCGCGCGCAGGCCTTTGTAGCGATTCTCCAGATCGATGGCGAAGGCGGTGGAATCCTGCACGCCGTAGCGACACCAGGTCGAGCCCACACAGGATTTCACCGTACGCAGCGACTTCCCGTAGGCATGGCCTGTTTCAAAGCCTGCTGCCAGCAGGGTTTCCCAGATCTCAGGCAGTTGATCCAGCCGTGCGCCAAACAGGTCGATGCGCTGACCGCCGGTAATCTTGGTGTAGAGATCGTAACGTGCTGCCACTTCGCCAATGGCGATCAGCCCCTGCGGCGTGATCTCCCCGCCCGGCACGCGCGGCACGACGGAATAGGTGCCGTCTTTCTGGATATTGGCAAAGTAGCGATCGTTGGTATCCTGAAGCGGCAGATGGGCCGGTTTCAGCAAATAGTCATTCCAGCACGAGGCCAGCAGAGAACCGACCAGCGGTTTGCAGACCTCGCAGCCGCAGCCGCGCCCGTGGCGCGCCAGCAGGTCATCGAAGGTTTTGATTTCGTTGATGCGGATCAGGTGATAAAGCGCCTGACGTGAATAGGCAAAATGTTCGCAGATATCTTTTTTCACCTCAACGCCCAGGTCTTCCAGCTGGAACTCCACCACCTGCTTCACCAGTGCCGAGCAGCCGCCACAGCCCGTCGCGGCTTTGGTGCAGCTTTTAATGCTGGCCATATCGCCGCAGCCACTCTGCACCGCCTGGCAGATATCGCCTTTGCTGACGTTGTGGCAGGAGCAGATCTGGGCGCTGTCGGGCAGCATGGCAACGCCCAGACCTTTGGCTGGCGCACCCTGCAGCGCAGGCAGAATCAGCCCTTCCGGCGCCTCGGGCAGCGGCATCGCGTTTAACATCATTTGCAGCAGCGTGGCATAGTCGCTGCTGTCACCGACCAGCACGCCGCCCAGCAACCGCTTACCGTCAGCGCTGACCACAATTTTCTTATAAATGCCTTTCGGACCATCGGCCCAGTAGTAGCTCAGGCTGCCTGCCGTTTTCGCGTGCGCATCACCAAAAGAGGCCACTTCCACGCCCAGCAGCTTCAGTTTGGTGCTCATATCGGCCCCGCTGAACCGGGCTGGCTCGGCGGCCAGATGCCCGGCCAGCACGCGCGCCATCTGATAGCCCGGTGCCACCAGGCCAAAAATTTGTCCGTTCCACAGGGCACATTCGCCGATAGCGTAGATATCGTCATCGCTGGTCTGGCAGACGTCATTGATCGTAATGCCGCCGCGGGGACCAACGCGGATATCGGCGGTGCGGGCCAGCTCGTCACGCGGCCGGATGCCCGCAGAGAACAGCACCAGATCGGTGGCCAGTTCGCCACCATCGGCAAAGTGCAGCACCAGGCTTCCGTCTGGCTGGGTCGCAATCTGTTCAGTCTGCCTGGAGGTGTGAACCGTCACGCCCAGCGAATCAATTTTCTGCCGCAGCATCAGCGCGCCGCCTTCGTCCAGTTGCACGGCCATCAGGCGCGGCGCAAACTCAACGACGTGGGTTTCCAACCCCAACTGCTTCAGCGCATTGGCGGCTTCCAGCCCCAACAGACCACCGCCGATGACCACACCGCGCTGGCTTTTACCGGCACAGGCGGCGATCGCATCCAGATCGTCCAGCGTGCGGTACACAAAGCAGCGTTCGCCCTCATGTCCCGGTACCGGAGGCACAAACGCGCGCGAACCGGTCGCCAGCACCAGTTTATCCCAGCACAGTGCTCTGCCGTCGCTGTCGTGCAGACTACGCTGCTGACGATCGATCGCCTCCACCCGACAGCCGCTGCGCAGTTCAATACCGTGTTGGGCAAAAAAGTCCTCGCCAACCAGCGAGAGCTGCGCGGCCTCTTTGCCGGTGAAGTACTCAGACAGGTGCACGCGATCGTAGGCCGGATGGCGCTCTTCGCCGTACACCACGACGTGATACTGCTGATGCAGATCACGCGCTACCAGCTGTTCCAGAAAATGGTGGCTGACCATGCCGTGACCCACGACGGCTAATACAGGTTTAGAGTGATTCATCACGGGGTTTCCTGCAGCCTGCGGCTGCGTTTCAGGTTCATCAAGGCCAAACAGCGTATTGACAGAAACCTGCCTGGCGTTATGCAGTTGGTTCAGCAACGCGGCACCCTGCTGGCAGTCGCCATACAGCAGCACACCGTTGAGCCGCCCCTGTTTGAGAAAAAGACGTCGATAGTGACCGGAAAGCGGATCGAAACTGGTGACGGAAGGGGCTTCACGGATATCACCCGCGCTGAACAGCGCGATCCCGCTCACCTTAAGACGCGTGCCGGTGGCTTCACTGTAGAAATCAGCCTGAGGACATCCCGCCAGTTGGGCGGCCAGCACCGCCGCCTGCGCCAGGCAAGGCGCAACCAGGCCAAAGGTTTCTCCGCTGATTTCACAGCATTCGCCGACCGCATAAATCCCGGCATGGGCGGTGCGTAACTGCCGATCCACCAGAACGCCGCGCTGACAGGGAATGCCTGAGGCCTGGGCCAGGGCGATGTCTGGCTGCACGCCCGTTGCGATAACGACCTGCGCCGCCGCCAACTGTCGGCCATCGTTGAGAGTCAGTGACTGCGGGCCGATTTCTGCGACACTGCAATTCAGTTCACAGCGGATACCGCGTGCGCTGAGCTGGGCAAACAGTAATTCCCCTGCCATGGCGTCCAGTTGTCGATCCAGTAAGCGCGACTGACGATGTACCAGCGTGACATCGCGCCCTTGCGCCTGAAGGGCTGCCGCGGCCTCAATGCCCAGAAAACCGCCGCCGGCGACCACGACCGGCCCGCTACCGGCCAGCAGTAAATCCACATCCTCCAGCGTGCGGAAAGCCGTTACGTGCGGCAGATCGATGCCTGCCACCTGTGGCATGCGCGGTTGCGATCCGGTCGCCAGAATCAGACGATCCCAGTGCAGCAGGCGCTGGCAGGTGCGCAACGTGCGCGCCGCCACATCGATCTGCTCAGCCGTTTCCCCGGCCAGCAAGGTGATACCCTGGCGCGCGTACCAGTCACGATCGTGAATCTGGATTTGCTCCACGGTTTTTTCGCCAGCCAGCAGCGGCGACAACAGCACGCGGTTGTAGTTACCGTGCGGTTCACGGCCAATGACCGTAATGTCATAACGCTCCGGCGCCAGCTGCAACAGCGTTTCCACCGTGTGCATGCCCGCCATCCCGTTACCGACCACCAGCAGCCGTTGTCTCATGGTGTTTTCCTTACGCCGCCGAGGTCTGTTTTTCGTAGAGAAAATGCAGCACTTTTTGGCGCAGTTGGTGATAGCGCGCATCCTCAGCCAGCGCCACGCGCGAACGCGGTCGGGGTAAATCGACGGTAAGTATGTCCCCCACCTGGGCGGCCGGGCCGTTGGTCATCATCAGGACCCGATCAGAGAGCAGCACGGCCTCATCCACGTCGTGGGTGATCAGCACAATGGTGGTATTTAACTCCTGCTGAATACGCATCACGCTGTCCTGCAGGTGCGCGCGGGTTAACGCATCCAGCGCGCCGAACGGCTCGTCGAGCAGTAAAACGCGCGGCTTCATTGCCAGGGCGCGGGCGATGCCGACGCGCTGCTTCATCCCGCCAGAGATCTCGCCGGGACGCTTGTGCAGGGCATGGCTCATTTGCACCCGGTTGAGGTTGTGCTCGATCCAGTCGTGCATCTCCGCCTTGCTCATCTTGCCTTTAAAAACCTGCTGCACCGCCAGTTCGACATTCTGAAACGCCGTCAGCCACGGCAGCAGAGAGTGGTTTTGAAACACCACCGCCCGCTCAGGGCCGGGACCGGTGACCTCGCGGTTATCGCACAGCAGCACGCCGCTGGTGGGTCGGGTCAGGCCGGCAATCAGGTTAAGCAGCGTGGATTTACCGCAGCCGGAGTGACCGATCAGACTCAGGGTTTCGCCCTGATGAATATCGAAACTGACGTTGTCCAGCGCCAGAAAGTCTCCCCCCGAGGTGGTAAAGCGCTGGCTGACCTGTTGTACGCGAATGATAGGTTGCATGATGTTCCCCTTATTTATCCCAGCTAAAACGACGCGCCAGCAGCATCAGTCCCTGCTCAAGCAGCAGGCCGACCACACCAATCAGCAGAATGGCAATCAGGATGTTTTCAACGTTCAGGTTGTTCCATTCGTTCCAGATCCAGAAGCCAATGCCCAGACCGCCCGTCAGCATCTCCGCCGCGACAATCACCAGCCAGGCGATGCCAATCGAGAGGCGCACCCCGGTGAGGACGGCAGGCAGCACGGCGGGAAACAGGATGCGGCGCATAATGGTCCATTCAGAGAGCTGCAGCACGCGCGCCACGTTGAGGTAATCCTGCGGGATGCGCTGTACGCCTTCTGCGGTGTTGATGATCATCGGCCAGATCGAACAGATAAAAATGGTCCAGCTAGAGGCCGGTTCCGCCCGCTGGAACAGCAGCAGACCGATAGGTAACCAGGCCAGCGGACTGACCGGACGCATCAAGGCGATAATGGGATTGAACATGCGCGCCACAAAGGTGAAACGCCCCAACAGAAAACCGGCGGGAATGCCCACCAGCGCCGCCAGACCGAACCCGATGGCCACGCGCTGCAGCGAGGCCAGGACGTTCCAGCCAATGCCCTGATCGTTAGGGCCGTTGTTGTAAAACGGATCGGCAAACAGGACTTTCGCCGCCGCCCAGGTCGCGTAAGGCCCCGGAAAGCCCTGGCTGTACAGCGCCGCGATCTGCCATACCAGAAGCAGGAGCAGGACACCGCACAGCGCCGGAATACAGCGCTGTAGCAGCGGACGCAGGCGCGCAGGCGGGCGCACTTTTTTAGGCGTAACCTGGAGGGAAACCACCGTTGCCTGAGTGGGCGTATTGACCGGCTGCGCCAGTGGACGAGTCTGGGTTTTCATCAGGGCCTCTCTTAACGTTTGATCGCGAAGCTGGCGGCATAGGCGGCGGGATCGGTGCCATCCCATACTTTGCCGTCCAGTAAAGTGCTGCTGCGCATGTCGCTGCCGGGCAGCGTGACGTTGCCGACCGCGCTGGCAGCCTGTTTGTAGATATCAATACGGTTAATCTGCCTGGCGACGGCCAGATAATCGGGATCGCTGTTGAGCATGCCCCAACGCTTAAGCTGGGTCAGGAACCACATGCCATCGGAGAGATAAGGGAAGCTGACACTGCCGTCGTGAAAGAAACGCATCGCATGGGGATCCTGCCATTTTTGACCCAGTCCGTTTTCGTACTGGCCCAGCATGCGCCCTTCCAGCGTCTCGGGTTTGGTGTTGATCCAGGCGCGTCCGGACAGTACCTGCGCCGTTTCACGTCGGTTATCGTCTGACGCATCGATCCAGCGCGCGGCTTCCAGCACCGCAGACGTGAGCGCGCGGGCCGTATTCGGGTTGTCTTTGACCCACTCTGCGCGGGTGCCCAGAATTTTTTCCGGATGATCCGGCCAAATCTGCTGGCTGGTGGCGGCGGTGAAACCAATATTGTCGCTGATCGCCCGCTGGTTCCACGGCTCTCCCACGCAGAAGCCGCTCATGTTACCAATCTTCATATTCATCACCATTTGCGGTGGCGGAACCACGACGGTGCGCACGTCCTCAAACGGGTTGATACCGGCGTTAGCCAGCCAGTAATAGAGCCACATGGCATGGGTGCTGGTAGGAAAGGTATGCGCGAAGGTCATGCTGCCCTTCGCCTGGCTGTCGATAGCCTTTTTCAGGCTGGCGCCATCGGTCACCTTCTGCGCCTTGAGCTGGTTTGACAGTGAGATGGCCTGACCGTTGTTGTTTAACGTCATCAGGTTCGCCATATCGTGCTGAGGACCGGCGACGCCCAGTTGAAGGCCATAGATCAGGCTGTAAAGTACGTGTGCTGCATCCAGTTCACCCGAGGTGAGTTTATCGCGTACCGCCGCCCAACTCGCTTCTTTGCTGGCCTGCAGCGTCAGGCCGTATTTCTTGTCAAACCCCTTTACCGAGGCCATAACCACCGGCGCGCAGTCGGTCAGTGGAATAAAGCCGACGCGCACGGTCGGTTTTTCTGGCGCGTCGGAACCTGCCGCCCATACCGCGTTGCGCAATCCCGGCAGCAGCCAGAGTCCACCGACGGCGGCGCCGGATAACAGCAGTTGACGACGAGAGAGTGAAACTGGCGATTTGCTCATCTTTACCACCCTGAAGAAATAAAAAAAGGCGTCCTCCCCACTGCTCTCGCAAGGGGACGGACGCCTTTATCCAAAGCACTCGCTCTACCGCCGTTGGCAAAGCAAATACGTACACTCTTTAAGGTAAAGCAAACCGCGTGCCAGAATTATTTGCCGTCACGTCTGCCCTGCGCGGCGAGAGGTGGCGGATTTTTAATCGTTTTTGCACGTTGGTGACGCAGGTCACGCACAAGCGTTGTGCAGCTAACCCTTTCGGGTTAGCGCTTCACTGTGGCCGCGACCGTCACGATCGCCTGGGCGATTTCCGGCAGCCGTTTGTTTTGATCCATCGCGCTTTTGCGCAGCGTCTGCCAGGCCTTTTCTTCGCTCAGGCCATGCTGCTGCATCAGCCAGTTTTTAGCCTGATCGAGCAGCTTGCGCTCTTCGAGCGTGGCGCGCATCGCTGCCAGCTCATTAGCCTGACGCTGCAGATGCTGAGACTGCTCACCAATCAGCGACAGTAACGATCGCCCCAGCTGTGGGGCGAGGCCTTCGCTGTTAAGCGCGGTGGGCCGGGTAGCCAGCCAGTCTGCGCCAGACACATAGAGCGTGAAGTCACAGCCTGACGGCGCCACGCTCAGGGGCGGGCCAGCCTGATGCTGCGCCAGGGCGATAGCGTCCCGGCAGTGCGCCATCAGCACGGCAGACAGTTGGTCCTCCAGCGACTTCATTTGATCGATGCGCTCAGATAGCAGCGAGAACCAGTGCAGCGCCCCGCTGTCGTCGCGCCTGCCGTCGGTACAGGCGATGCGCCTCAGCCGCTCAATTTCCCGGCTGGGCTGCGCCAGCGGCTGCCAGTTGAGCAGCACGGCCTCATCGGCAAACTGCTGAAAAGTATTAAAGCTCTGTTCCTGCGCCTCAATAAGCGCCACCATTGTGCTGCGCTGTTCGGCCGTAAACTGCCCGGCCGCAAATCCGGCCGCGCCCTGGGCCCGCTCCTGTCCCGTCAGCTCTTTGCCCTGCATAAAGCTGAACAGGGCGATAAGTGCCCGGGTGATTTCCGGATGGCTGGCGGTGTCGGCCGCTTCAAACACCAGATTAAGCAGGCTACGAATAATCGCATTGAACGCCGCCATCGCCTGCGCATGTGTGACGTCCTGACGGGCGATCTTCTGGCGCAGAACCGGCAAGTCTGCCAGTGCCTGTATCGCTGTCGCGATCAGGTTGCAAAAACGGCTGTATCCGGGTTGAGCCTCCGCTCTGGGTAATGCCCGGCTGAACGCAAGCTGGCTCCGGCTGACATCCTGCTCACTTGCACTGCGCTCCTCGCCATACAGCCGCCCTTGCGAACAGATCCACAGGTTGCTGGCCCCCCGTTCGCGCTGCAGCTGATGAACCAGCTCGCTGACCGTAGTAATTAATTTACCGGTCTGCCGAAGTCGCTCCAGACTGGCAATATCGCTTTGCCGTGAGGCCTGCAACCAGCTCAGTGCGTCATCCATTGCTCAACCCTCTGAATGCAAAAAAAGAGTCAAGCAAAAGCCGTGCCGCTTCCGATCGCAGGGCCATAAGGATGAGGGTGCCTGAACAATGACTGCCAGGATCGCAGTCCAGGCAATGCGTGCTGTTAAATTGTTATTGGCGCTTAGGCTTTTTTTTGCCTGTCATCTGACTGTGCCACTATCCAGCCCGACGTGTCTGGCTGGCCTAGGCATGTCTGCTTTGCCCTGTGCGCGACAAGGTGAAACCGACGCGACAACGCGGTGTGATAAGAAGGTGATGAACGCGCTTTACCATGCTATATCATTGGGTGCAATGGTTTGAATTCTCAAAAGTCTTAGGTAGACTGAGCGCTGTACAGGATAAATGTCATTTACCGCATTATCTTAACGGCTTACCTACCCGACTGCGCTTCCTCCCCAGTGAAGGTGAACAGCCGTGTTCTGATAAACAACATGCAGGTATATTGATAATATCGTGAGGAAAAAGGTGAAAAAAAATTTAGCGTTTATCCTGTTAGCGGGACTTTTATTGTCCGGCTGTAAAACGCCACCGCCTGCGGTGAATGATGACACCCTGGTCACCAGTGATGTGAACGGTGTGAAACTGGTACACCGTCATGCCGTGGCGGCACCAACAACCTTTACGCCCATAAATCAAACCTGGCGTGCCCTGTACAAGGCGTCGGTGATGACCCAACCCGATTACGGCGGCAAGGTTGTTCGTTACCTGGAGGCGGGAAAGTCTTTTGAGGTTCTTGGCAGCGTTGAGAACCACTGGCTGGCCATTGCTGATAAGCCGGATGGCATGTTAACCGGTTACGTGCCGCTGAAGGCGGGCGTAGAAAGTCATCGTTATGATGACACGTTACGCAATGACCGTCCGCGTCCGCGAAAAACTAAACAAGTGTGCGTTGACGTCGGAGGCGACAGCAAAGCCTGTCGTAATACCGCGACGGCGACCTGGATTCTGAACTAATGAAATTAACTACCTGCCGTGCTGGTCACGTTGCCAGAAACGCTATCTGTCGCGGGAAGAACACACAGTAATGAGCGTGGAATCCTCACCGCGAGAGGTCACGACCTCGGGTACCGAAAATCTTTTGCTTAAAGCGGCCGCGCCACTGCTGAATGCGGTGGTGCAGATTCGTCAGGCCGCCACGCACGACGATCCTGCGGGTTTACGTCAGTCACTGATTGATGAAGTGCGCGTCTTTGAACAGCGCTGCAAGCAGGCGGGTTTGCCGTTTGAAATGATCATTGGCGCACGTTACTGCGTCTGCAGCGCGCTGGATGAGGCGGCCGCGCAAACGCCCTGGGGCACGCGCGGCGTCTGGTCCGGTAACGGCATGCTGGTCACCTTTCACAATGAAAGCTGGGGCGGTGAAAAATTCTTTCAGCTGCTGTCTCGCATCTCGCAAAGCCCTCAGCAACATCTCTGGCTGCTGGAAATCATCCATTACTGTCTGTTACTGGGTTATGAAGGTCGTTATCGGGGCAGTGAAAAAGGCCGGGCGCAGTGCGACAGCCTGCGGGCACGACTCAAGGCCCTGATTGATGAAACCCGCGCTCAGCAGAGTACCGATTCCGCCCCGCTGGTGCAGGTGCATCCGCTGGTCAGCACGCTCGCGCGGCCGATGGTGCCGCTCTGGGCCTGTGCGATGCTCGTCGCCCTGATCGGCTGTCTGATTTACAGCGGGCTGAACTGGCGACTGGGCAATGCGGCCGAACCGCTGCTGCGCAGCCTCTACAACATGCCGCTGCCGCAAATCACGGTAAATCGCCGCCCTTCCTCGCCGCAGGCCCTGCTGGATTTACGCCAGCGGCTCAATGACGTGATCGCCGCCGGTCAGCTGGAGGTCAGTGATGGCGCGTTTGGCAGCAAGGTGATTATTCCTGCTGACAAGCTGTTTGCCGAGCAGGGAACGGTCATCAACCCGGTTGGACGGGCCATCCTGGCGCGGGTTTCCAGCGCGATGAAAGATGTGAAGGGCACGATTCTGGTGTCGGTGTTTACCGACGACAAGCCCGTGGACGGCAGCCGCTTTGCCTCCAGCTACGAATTTTCTTTTGCCCGGGCGCGTTCCGTCAGCCAACTGCTGCAGGTGCAGCTCGCTGACACCCACGTTATCCGCTCTGAAGGACGCGGTGACAGCGATCCCCTGCTGCCGAACGACAGCAGCGAGAACCGAACCCGCAACCGCCGTGTTGAAATTACGCTGTTCGCCGCACCTGAAACACTGAGCACTCACCAAGGAACACACTGATGCGCGCTTCTTTTCGCTTATTTTTAACGCATCGACTGCTGTGGAGCTTTATCGGTGTAACAGCACTGAGTTGCCTGATGTGGATGCTGGGGCCGCTTATCACCTGGAATGAAACCCGTCCGCTTGAACCCGCCCTGCACCGCGAAATCGCCGTGAGCACGCTTTATCTGCTTTGGATCGTGCTTCAGTTAATCCCTGCGGTTTACCGTGCCTGGTATAACAGTCGTCTGCTGGATCGGCTGCAGGTGGTTGAAAGCGACGATCCCGCCGAGCGTCAGGCGACGGAAGCCCTGCTGAGTCAGCGTTTTAGCGAAGCGGCCATGCGCCTGAAACGCACCCATTTTGGCCGGCGTCAGGGCAGCCTGTGGGCACGCATCAACGCGAATTATCTTTACCAGCTTCCCTGGTACCTGATGATTGGCGCGCCGGGTGCCGGTAAAACCACTGCGTTGCTGAACGCCGGACTGAAGTTTCCCCTTACCGATACTTTTGGTAACGAGGCTGTGCGCGGCGTCGGCGGAACACGCAACTGCGACTGGTGGTTCACCGACAGTGCGGTATTGATCGACACAGCCGGACGTTATGCGTTACAGGAGAGTCAACGCGCCCGTGATGCCAGCGAGTGGCAGAGCTTTATTAATTTGCTGAAGCGCTATCGTGCCCGACAGCCGATCAATGGCGTTATCATGAGCATCAGCGTCGCAGATTTGCTGAGCGACTCGGCCGAGGCGCGTTTTGAGCAGGCTAATGCCCTGCGCGACCGCCTGAACGAACTGCATCAGCACACCGGTATTCACTTCCCCGTGTATATCATGGTGACCAAGACCGACCTGCTGAAAGGCTTTATGAGCTATCACGGCTCGCTGGATAAAGCCCGACGCGATGCCATCTGGGGATTCACCTTTCCCTGGGATGCCGGTAAGCCCAATAAGCAGGACTGGCATCCGCACTTTGACCTGCAGTTTACCCAGTTAGAGCAGAAGCTGCAGCTACAGCTGGCCGATCAGATGACCCACGAGCGCGATCTCAATGAGCGGGCAGAGTGTTTCCTGTTTCCTCAGGAGTTCTCGTCTCTGCGCCCGCTGCTCAGCGAATACCTGGACATTGTGTTTTCACCCCGCGCTGAAACCGTCGCCTGGAATCCGCGCGGGCTGTTCTTTACCAGCGGCACCCAGGAGGGCTTACCTTTCGACAGAGTAATGGGTGAGCTCAGCCGCAAACTGCAACTGCGCCAGGCCGGTTCCCATTCGATTGCCGCCTGGGACCGCGTGAACCGCAGCAGCCCGATTCCCGGAAATAAAGGCCAGAGCTTTTTTATTCGCGATCTGCTGAGCAATCTGGTGTTCAGGGAGAGTGGTCTGGCGGGCAGCAACCGTCGCTGGGAGTACCGCAATCAGCTGCTGCACTGGATTGGCTACGGCATGCTGGCCGGCGCGCTGGTGATCATGAGCGGCTTATGGCTGACGAGTTACTATCAGAACCAACACTATCTGCAGCAGGTTACGGCGCGATTGCCGGTTATCTCACAACAAAGTCAGCAGGTGATACATCAGCCCGCTGATAATATTTTTGATCTGCTACCCTTTCTGAATAACCTGGTGAAGTTACCCGTGTCCGACCAGTTTTCTCTCGATAATCCGCCGCTTACTATGCGAGCCGGTTTATATCGTGGAAACCAGGTCAGCGATGCAGCCTGGGCGCTTTATCAAAATGCGCTTAAGTCTTTATTGCTGCCCCGCGTGGCGCAACAGATCACCAACCTGCTGCGTAATGACCCGGGGGATGATAACGAGTACAGCCGAAATGCGCTGCGTGCTTATCAGATGCTGTATCAGCCGAGAAATTATGATGGGGAATTCCTCCGCGCCTGGCTGCTGCAGAATCTGCAGCATTCGTTACCGGAGAAGGTCAGCGCCCGGGATTTGCAGCAGCTGGACTGGCACCTGAGTCAGTTGCTCGATCAGCAAATTCAGTCGTCACCCTATGCGCGCGACAATGCGCTAATGATGCGCAAGCTGGCTGATAACTTAAATAATGCGGGTCGCGACAGTACCCTGCTGGCCACTGCGCCGCGCAAAGCTCAGCGCCTGACGACGCATAACCCATAATAGCGAGGTGAACATGCCTGTCTCTCTGGCCCCTGGCTGGTACGGTAAATTACCCTCCACGGGGGACTTTTTGCATCATCGGTTAACCGAGCAGCTGATTGCGCCCTGGAACCACTGGTTTCAGCAAGGTCTGGTGCACTGGCATCATCAGGATGATGCGGTGAGCGCCGACTTCCTGCGCGCCCCGGTCTGGAATTTTGTGTTACCGATCACCCCAATACGCAATCAGGTGCAAATGGGTTGCCTGCTGCCCTCCTGCGATCGGGTAGGCCGTGCCTGGCCACTGCTGGCGCTGCTGAGTTTCCCCCTGGCCCAGTGGCATCCGGCACAGTTAACGATTTCGGGCGACTGGTATCGGGATCTGGGCGCGACACTGTTGAACGCCGTGACGCAGCAGCAGAGTCCGGCACAGCTGGAACAGGCGATCCAGACCATGACGCCGCTGATGATCCCGGTACAGCAGCACTCCGATATCATGGATGTAATCGGTTTCCAGGATTTACCTTGCACCCTGAGCTGGCAGGACGTTGCTGAACGTTTCGACCCTCAGCAACATATTAGTTACTGGTGGAGCAATCGCAGTGACGGTTTCGTTCATGCCACGCACAAGCATAGCGGCAACCTCACCCCCGAACTGTTCTCATTACTGTTTAATCCGGCGGCAGGTGCACAGCCGGGTCGCAATGGCCTCTATCCACCGATGTTTGAGTGAGGCGTTGCTACTGTCCTCACTGACGGGATAACTCATGCAATTTACCATCGTTCAATGCACGTCTGATGTTCCGGTGAAAACCGTCACCTTTCATCCCCCCGGCGGCACGATTGGCCGCAGCCAGGATAACGACCTGGTGCTACCGGATGAAGCCCGTTCTATTTCCCGCCTGCAGGCGCTGGTGCACCTGTCAGGCGAAGGCGAATGCCGTCTGACCAATCAGGGCAGCGTCACGCCTGTTGAACATAACGGTGTGGCGCTGAAGCGCGGCGTGCAGGTGCGCCTGAAGCACGGCGACGCCCTGCGCATTGGTGACTACGCCATCGACGTGCGCGATCCGGCAGTTCACGGCGTAAACAGCGATCCCCTGGCGTTTTTTACCGACGCTGCGACGCGAACGAATCCGCTGGATATTCCCGACCATGCCGACGTAGAGGAAGTGGTGGAAGAGCCTGTCGCGAAGCGGCCTGAACGGCGCGGCGACGCGAGGCTGGCCATTGATCCCCAGACCAGCGAAACTTTTCACGTACCCTTCGCCGCTGGAGTGGAGCAGGACAAACTGGTGGCGGCCCTGCTCGACGGCATGGGCCTTAATAACGGCCATAATACGGCTATCAGCGAAGAGCAAATGCGCACCACGGGCAGAATGTTGAGCCTGTTTTCACAGGGGACGGTTGCCCTGCTGTCATCACGTTCCATTCTGAAACGTGGCGTGAAAGCCGAAATGACGATGATCCTGAACGAGGCAAATAATCCGTTCAAAATCCTGCCTTCAGGCAAAACGGTTCTGATGCAGATGTACCAGAGCCAGATGCCGGGTTTTATGCAGCCCGAGCAGGCCGTGCGCGATGCGCTGGTCGATCTGCAGGCGCACCAGCTGGGCATGATTGCCGGGATCCGCGCGATTATCGCCGCGATGCTGCAGTCGTTTAATCCTCAGGGACTGGAGGAGCAGGCGCGCGCTGACGGTGCCGTATCCAAAACCCCGTTCTCGTCCTTTAAGAAAGCCGCCCTGTGGGACTATTTTACTCGTCGCTACCAGCGCACCGCCGGCGAGATCGAAGACGATTTTCATACGCTCTTTGGGGAAGCCTTCCTGCATGCCTACGACATGGAGGTCAATCAGTATAAAGACTCCCAGACGCGCACGGACGACGCATGAATATTGCCTTTGCCAGTCATTGTCAGCAGGGGCTGCGCGATGAGAATCAGGATCGAACCGGTGTGATACTGGATGCGCGCAAAGCCTGCTTTGTCGTGTGTGACGGCGTGGCTGGCCTGCCCGGCGGCGATCAGGCCGCACAGCTGGTATGCGATGTGCTGATTGAACAATTGCAGGATTGCGAGCAGGTTACCCCCGCCGTGACGCATCAGGCGGTGGAAAAGTGCCGTTCAATACTTGAAATGGCCCAGGGTAATAATCCGAATTTTTCCACCATGTGCACCACGCTTGCGGGCCTGTTTATCGACCGCACCCGACAGCGCGCATGGTGGGCGCACGCAGGTGACAGCAGGGTTTATCACTTTCGTCACGGGGTGCTGAATGAGGTGACCCGCGACCACAGCCTGGCGCAAAAGTTGAGCGATGCGGGCTATGAAAATACCGGAATTAACAGTAATTTACTCTATAATGCGCTCGGCATAGAACCCGCTCATCCTGTGACCTTCGCTGACGAAATTTTGCTGGAAGATGGGGATGCGTTTTTAGTCTGTAGCGACGGTTTCTGGCTGAATCTGACCACCAAGGAAATGGAACAGGCTCTGCGCATGGTCAATGACTGTGATGAGTGGCTGACGTTAATGGCGCAGGCGGTGAGCCGCGACGTAAAGAAAGACAACCTCAGCGCCCTGGCGGTGTGGATCGGTGAGCCGCAGGATGCCACCCTGCTCTACACGCTGGCTGACTCAGCACGTTTTCTGCCCTCAGGCTATTGATTAAAGGAACTCTATGAAATTGTGGTTGCCCGCTATAGCCACGTTGTTTATGGCCTTTGCTGCGCAGGCGGAAAATTATCGTGTGGTGTATTCACCCAGTCTTGAACTGGAAGTGTACATTGACAATGTTGCGGGCAAAACGCCTGATGACTGGTGCCAGGAAACGCTACCGATCCGTATCGTATCGGGCAAAGACCAGGATTCAGCGATTTTAAAATCCTTTCTGCCGCGCGTGGGCACGCTGTTAGCCAACCAGTGTAACGAGCTGGACGTCTTGCCCTGGCAGATGATGGACGGTGAGGGCAAGGTGCTGGCGACCGGCAGCGCCAGCAAGCTGCAGAACTGGCGAATGATCGTGAATACCGATGCAGCCGCCCCGGCACCACGGGCCAGCGCAGCCAGTCCGTCGCGTCCGGCAGACAACACGCCGCTGCAGCATTTCGCTTTACCGAACGGCTGCCGTTTCCGCACCGCGTGGGACGAGCGTGGACTGTCGATATTTGTGCCCGACAAAGGTAAGCAGCAGTGCTCATCTGAGGGCTGGCTGGAAGGCAAAAGTGAAATAACCCTGAGCGGTGGCGCGCAGCCACAGACGGTTGCGGTCAGTTTTTACCAGGGTTATCCCCTTGCCAACCTGACGCTCACCGACCAACGCCTGCAAATTGTGGATGTGAATAAACAGCGTATGATTCTGGCCCGATCCGATGCGCCAGACAGCTGGATTGTATTGCCCTTTGATGAACAGCAGCATCTGTGGCGCTTTGACGGAACCTTATTGATCAAAGCCGATCAGGCGACGACACAGCAGGATACTACCGCGCTGGCCTCGCGCATCAGCACCCTGCGCAGCCGCTGGGCAACCGGTTTTACGTCGTCGCAAAAAGTGAATGTGTTACTTGTCGATGCCTTGCGCGCGGATCGGGTCGATCCTGGCGCAGGTGCATGGCGTAACATCAATTAATTACCGCGTAGCCTGACAAGCAGGCCCCGTTCAGAGAGTCTATTATGTCGGCTAATGACAGTCAGAAAACAATACCGAATGCCTTACCTGACGGATATCGTTTTAACGAGTTCGAAATTAAAGAGGTGATTGGCGGCGGCGGTTTCGGCATTGTCTATCGCGCATGGGATCATCAACTTGAACGCACCATTGCGATCAAAGAGTACATGCCTGTGTCGCTGGCGGTCAGAACACAAGACTTATCGCTGGAGCTGCGCGGTGAACGCTTTCAAAAGCTGTTTAACGCCGGTCTGAACAGTTTTATTCAGGAAGCCCGACTGCTGGCGCGCTTTAACCATCCCGGCCTGCTGCACGTTCTGCGTTTCTGGGAACAGAACGGCACCGCCTATATGGGAACGCTCTACTACAACGGCATGACGTTGAAAGAGTGGCAGATCACCAGCCATGAGGCGATTTCAGAAGCCTGGATTCGCCGCCTGCTGCCGCCGCTGTTAGGGGCGATTAACACCATTCATCAGGCTGGCTATCTGCATCGCGATATCTCGCTGGACAACATCCAGATTCAGGAAAATCAGCTGCCGGTCCTGCTCGACTTTGGCTCCGCCCGTAAAGAAATTGGCAACCTGTCCGACGAAACCGAAATCATGCTCAAGCCGGGGTTTGCACCGATTGAGCAGTACAGCGAAGAAGGTGAAAGCGAACAAGGGCCGTGGACGGATATTTATGCCCTGGGCGCCGTATTACATACGCTGATTACAGGTGCCCCGCCGCCGGTCAGCGTGGTGCGCTGCATTGAAGATAACTACCTGCCGCTGGTCACGCGCAAACCGGCAGGTTACTCGCTGCCGCTGCTGCACGCGATTGACTGCGCGCTGATGATGAAGCCCCACGATCGCCCGCAGAATATCGATGAGTTTGCCGCGTTAATTGATTTGCCGGTTAGCGACGTTGAGGCGGTGGTGAACAGCCTGCAACAGCGTAACGACGAGCAGAATAACAGCGAGGCCGCCTCAGCCGATACCGCGCCACCGGTCGTGTTAGCAATGAATCATGGTGCCACGGCGGCAGAACCCGTGACCGGACGTAACGTCCGTCGTCTGTCTCCAGGATTAGTGGCACTGGCCGCTGTGGCGCTGATTGCGGTTGCGGTGGTGGTCTGGATTGAGAATTCGCGCGCGCCTGCGGCGTCCCTCGTCAATAAGGGCCCGTCATCATCGGGCGCCGTAACGGGCACGGTGCCTGCCGGGCTGGCGATGGTTTACCTTAAGCTCACCAACGACGAGCAGGTGGTACTGAACGGCCAGCCCGTTGCAGTACGTGCCAGCAGCAACGGTTTTGCGGTGCTAAACCTGGCCGCCGGGCAGTACCGCATTGACGTACGCGCCGGTAACAGGCTGCGCAGTCAGTCACTGGTGATCGATAAACCCGGCACCTGGCTGATTAATCCCACCAATTAGTGCGCGGCAATACAGGATAAGGGCAGCCTGGCTGCCCGTTTTGCTCAAGGATTTACTGTCTCAGGCCTGTTTCAGCCAGTCTTGTTGCAACGCACGTACCTGGTGCGCCAGACGGATCAGGTCTTCCTCCTCCATCCCGCGCCGGGTCAGCTCGGCTTCCAGCGAGAACAAATACTGGGCATTCGACCCCAACGGCCCGGTAGCCGCGGCAATCAATGGCGCAACGGCCTGCGGACAGGTGTCATCCTCATACAGCGGGTGACGCGGATCCATAATAAACACCAGCGCGGTCACGCGGCGGCCATCTTCCAGTGAAAGTTCACACCAGGTCGGCAGGTAGCAGCCGGTAATCATTTCTCGCTTCCACAGCAGCGCCAGCTCGTCGTGCAGGCGCGCTTCCGGCAGACGAAAGGCCAGCCCTTGGGTCATTCCGCCCTCTTTCAGCGCCAGCATGCGGCCCGGATGTGCAGCCGTGCCGCGTCCTGCGGTGAGGCGTAAACAGAATGCCCGATGCCAGCCGTCCAGTGACGCCGATGCCACCTCGTCTGCCTCAAATACCGGGTTCCACATCAGCGAACCGTAGCCGAAGATCCATACCGGGCTGTGATCGGGCCGACACGCCAGGGTTGCTGCCAGCGATGCTGCACGCTGTTCACAACTCCACAGGAGTGTTTCCTCGATATCACCAAATGACGTTTTACAATCTGCTTTTAATAAGAATTCCCGGGTTAGCAATGCGACCTCCTCAACGTTCATCACATCCTGTGCAAGTGGCTCCTCTGCTCTGTGACGTTCAACATTCACTGATTCACGCTCTGTTCATTTAACTGACATTAATTATTAACACAATGAGTTGCAAGCAAGAGTCGGAGTAGAAAGTAAAAATCTACTTATATTGCGTTATTAAAAGAAAGGTTAATTACATACCAAAATCTTATTTTAAAAAAATGCTGACATGTAACAGCTCGTTATCGTGGATTATGGACACTATAATAACGGCTTTTTATTAATAACAAATACGAAACAAATGCGACAGGTCGTTAATATCGGATTGGGCGCATGAGGGACAACGGCGGAGGCTGCCGCGCCCGCGTTGGCAGGCGACATCATTATTGGGGCAGGCGTTGAAGCAGAAACACAGCATCCCGTTCGGGGCGGGATGGGTGAGCGCGTCGGCTGAGCGGATGTTATTTTTTAGGATGCCATTTATCATCATCCCCTTTTTGATATTCATGTTTCACCGCGGCCCAGGCCACCTTATGTGCAACCTCTTCACGGGATTCATCCCCACGGCGATCGTCAGGGTCTTTGTACTCTGTCCATGCGTGGTTAAAAGCCTGCTGGTAGATGTCCTGCGCGTGGGCAGGCAGAACACGTTTAACAGGCTCCGGAAGATCGCTTCGCTTATCGTAGGGCATAGCCACTCCTCAGTTAACAGGGGAATGAATAAGCCTGGCGCAGATGGCCATAAATGCAAACCGGGTTTTATTGTGCCTTCCGCGATTTTTCTCTTCAATGGCAGGTTAATGCCCCCCCTTTCACTACCTTTTATGGGGCTAAATGCAAGGATAACCCTGGTAATTGCATCTTCTTCCGCCTGATTTCACAGAGGAAACGTGCGATAAGCGAAAGTTATTCGCCCTTCAAACAAAAAAAGCCTGAAAGTAAAAAGCGGTAAATTTTCACATTCATTGTGATTGAAAAGTTAAACTGCGTAACCTATAAGTTTCAATGTAATGATGGGTAAATGAATTACCCCTTTTATTCAGCAGAGAGGATGGTGAATGCCTTCACATGAAAAAACACGTCACAAAGAGTTTTCACTAATACTTCCCCTTATTGCCCTGGGCATACTCTATTTTTTTAGCGCACAAACCTCACTGCCTGTTGTGGTCGGTATTAACTTACTGGCGCTGTTGGCGATCCTCAGCAGCGCCTTCAGCGTCGTGCGCCATGCGGACGTTCTGGCTCACCGTCTGGGTGAACCCTATGGCTCGCTGATTCTCAGTCTTTCTGTGGTGATCCTCGAGGTCAGCCTGATTTCGGCGCTGATGGCCACCGGCGATGCGGCACCGGCGCTGATGCGCGATACGCTTTATTCCATCATCATGATTGTGACCGGCGGTCTGGTGGGCTTCGCGCTGTTGCTGGGTGGAAATAAATTTGCCACTCAGTATGTGAATCTGGCTGGGGTAAAACAGTATCTGATTGCCATTTTCCCGTTGGCGATTCTGGTTCTGGTGTTTCCGAATGCTCTGCCGGGTGGAAACTTCACTACGGCGCAGGCGCTGCTGATCGCTGCGATTTCTGCCGCAATGTATGGCGTTTTCTTGTTGATTCAGACCAAAACGCACCAGAGCCTGTTTATTTACGAGCACGAAGATGAAAGCGATGATGGCGATCCCCATCACGGTAAGCCTTCTGCCCACAGCAGCGTCTGGCACGCTATTTGGCTGATTATCCATCTGATTGCGGTCATTGCCGTAACCAAGATGAATGCCAACCCGCTGGAGCATTTGCTGAGCGAGATGAACGCACCTAAGCAGTTCACCGGTTTCCTGGTAGCCTTATTGATTCTTTCGCCGGAAGGGCTGGGCGCGATAAGGGCTGTATTGATGAATCAGGTTCAGCGCGCCATGAACCTGTTCTTTGGCTCGGTGCTGGCGACCATTTCACTGACGGTGCCCGCAGTCTCCATCATCGCCACCCTGACCGGACAGGAACTGATCTTTGGCCTGGAGCCGCCGCAGATGGTGATTATGATTGCGTCACTGATTCTGTGCCAGATCAGCTTCTCAACCGGCAGGACCAACGTACTGAATGGCGCGGCCCATCTGGCACTGTTTATTGGTTACCTGATGACGATAATGCTGTAATCCACTGATACAAGAAAAAAAAAGAGCGACTATTCGCTCTTTTTTCTTATCGGCAGCCGCTGGCTTAGTTGCTGGTATCCAGCGCCGGGAAGCTTTTGACCAAATCATCAATCGCTTTCATCTGCACCAGGAAAGGCTCCAGCTTGTCCAGTGGCAACGCCGACGGGCCATCGCACTTAGCACTGTTTGGTTCCGGATGCGCTTCGATAAACAGACCCGCAATGCCCACGGCCATACCGGCACGGGCCAGCTCTGCCACCTGAGCACGGCGCCCGCCCGAGGCGGCACCAAAAGGATCGCGGGTTTGCAGCGCGTGCGTCACGTCGAAAATGACCGGAGAATTATTGGTCACCTTCTTCATCACGTTGAAACCCAGCATATCCACAACCAGGTTGTCATAACCGAAGTTACTGCCGCGATCGCAGAGAATGACTTTGTCATTTCCGCCTTCGGCAAACTTATCCACGATATTGCCCATCTGGCCGGGGCTGACAAACTGCGGCTTCTTGACGTTAATCACCGCGCCGGTTTTTGCCATCGCTTCGACCAGATCGGTCTGACGCGCCAGGAAAGCCGGCAGCTGAATCACATCCACGACGTCGGCAACCGGCTGGGCCTGGGATGCTTCGTGAACGTCGGTAATGATTTTCACGCCAAACGCCTGCTTCAGCGCCTGAAAAATCTTCATGCCCTCTTCCAGGCCGGGACCACGGTAAGAATGAATTGAGGAACGGTTGGCTTTGTCAAAAGACGCTTTGAACACGTAAGGAATGCCGAGTTTGTCGGTCACTTTTACATAGTGCTCGCAGATGCGCATGGCGAGATCGTAAGATTCCAGCACGTTCATGCCGCCGAAGAGAACAAATGGCAGATCGTTTGCGACCTTGATATCACCGATACTGACGACTTTCTGTGTCATGCCCTTTCCTTATCTGGGGTGACGCTTAATGCAGCGTCACGCGTTTTTGTTCGATTGCGTGAATCTGAACTTTGATCATCTCGCTGACCGGGTCTTCAGGACACTGTTCAACGAAGTAGGTTAAGTCATTTAACGCGATATGTTCGCACTCAAGCTGAGCGTAAATTAAACCACGATCGCGAATTTCATAGGGATCGTCCGGATCAATTCGCAGAAGTACCTGACTGACGTTCAGGGCCAGCTCCATCTGCTTCTCTTCCATCAGGGCCGCTTTCAGCGTATCCAGCATCTTGCGCATGACGCTCTCGGTTTTGGCTTCGTCCAGATCGTCATCATACAGACGCGCCAGCGGACTGATATTGCCCTTCAGCCACACTTCCAGCGTGTGCGTGTCCAGGGTTTCCCCGTTAAAGGGATTAATCAGCCACTTGTCGCCGTCGAGCCAGTCGGCGCGCAGAATCAGCTGCGTCGGGAAAATCACCGGCATCAGGGGTAATTCCAGTTCAGCCGCGATATGCAGCAGGATCACGCCCAGCGACACCGCCGTGCCCTGACGGGTTTTCAACACTTTATCCAGCCAGAGCGCATCTGACAGGTTATAGACGCCGCTGGCACCGCCAAATTTCCACTGCTTGTAAAACAGCTCCAGCAGCTTTTCGAGCTTTAAATCGGCATCCTGTTCATGACTGACGTAGTCACGGGCTTCAGCCACTAACGCAGCTAACTGTTCTTCAACCGACAACGCCGGGAAATCAGTGCGGATGGCCATCGTGGCACCAATCACTGCCTCACACAGCGGTGTCTCACTGTAATCGAGTTGTTCGGTGGAGCTCATACTATCCCCAGTAACGGCATTTTACTCAGTGCCAGCTTAATGATCGTCACCAGCGCAATCAATGCCACGATAAAGGCGATCCAGCGGGTGCGGTCAGAACGTGGGCGACGGCTTAACGCAACCGACCCAAGGGCAATATAGATAATAACGCCTAACAGCTTCTCAGTCAGCCAGCTTCCCTGAGGCGAAAACGGATAGAAATGGGTGATCATCACCAGCGATGCACCGCTCAGCAGCAACAGCGTGTCATTGACATGAGGCAGGATGCGTACCCAGCGGCGTTGCAGCATCGCAGAGCCTGTGCGCTGCCAGTAAAATCGCAGCAAAAACAGCAAAATAGTTACTGCCACGGTCAGCAGGTGCAGATTCTTGATTAGCGGATAGTAAGCAAACATCGTTCATCCATGTTGTTCTTGAGTATTCTTCAATAGCGCGCTCAGGCCGGGTGCGGGGCTGCCTGCCCAAACGTGACCCGGGGGTTACCGCCATAATCATTCGCCGTCGCCACCGACAGGTAATGATGCTGCTGCATCAAGTGGCGCACGGCTTCGTCCTGCTGCCAGCCATGCTCCAGCAGCAGCCAGCCGCCTGGCTGTAACCAGTTTATCGCCTGCTCGATCAGCAGCCGTAAATCCGCCAGGCCCGCCTCTTCCGCCACCAGCGCACTGCGTGGCTCAAAACGCACATCGCCCTCGTTAAGGTGGCGATCGTTTGCGTCGATATAGGGCGGATTACTAACAATCAGGTCGAATCTGGCTGGCGTAATCTGCGCAAACCAGTGGCTTTGTATGAAGGTGGCGTTAGGTATGGCCAGATGCGCGGCGTTGCGCTGAGCCAGCGCGACCGCGGCAGGAATGCGATCGACACCGATGACGTCGCAATCCGGACGTTCGCTGGCAATCGCCAGGGCTATCGCCCCGCTTCCGGTGCCCATATCCAGGACGCGTGCGGGTGACTCAGGCAGATGCGCCAGCGCCTGCTCCACCAGTATTTCGGTGTCAGGACGGGGGATCAGCGTCGCGTCGTTCACCTGCAGCGGCAGCGACCAGAACTCCCGCTCGCCGATCAGATGCGCAACAGGTTCGCCCCGGGCGCGACGCGCCAGCAGCACATCTAACTGTTGCAGCTGCGCTTCCGTCAGGAGAGTTTCATCAAACGCCACCAGCCAGCTGCGGGATTTGCCGGTCACAAACCCCAGCAAAATCTCTGCGTCTCGTTTCGGACTGTCGCCCCCACACAAGGTGGCGACCGCCTGTTTAAGCCAGTGACGGATATCCATCAATCCTGACCGGCCAGCGCGGCCAGTTGGTCAGCCTGATATTCCTGCACAATAGGTTCAATCAGACTGTCCAGCTTGCCTTCCATGGTTTCATCCAGACGGTAGATCGTCAGGTTGATACGATGGTCGGTGACGCGGCCCTGCGGGAAGTTATAGGTCCGAATACGGTCAGAACGGTCGCCGCTGCCCAGCAGGTTGCGGCGCGTACTGGCCTCAGCTTCGTGGCGTTTTGCCATTTCGGCCGCATGGATACGCGCGCCCAGTACGGACAGGGCTTTGGCTTTGTTTTTGTGCTGAGAACGTTCGTCCTGGCACTCCACCACAATACCGGTTGGCAGGTGGGTAATACGAATCGCAGAGTCGGTGGTGTTAACGTGCTGACCACCGGCCCCTGAGGAGCGGAACGTATCAATTTTCAAATCAGACGGGTTGATCTCCGGCAGCTCGGCCTCCGGCAGTTCCGGCATCACCGCCACCGTACAGGCGGAAGTGTGGATGCGTCCCTGGGATTCGGTTTCTGGCACACGCTGAACGCGATGGCCGCCTGATTCGAATTTAAAGCGGCCGTAGGCGCCTTCACCCATCACGCGGGCGATCACTTCTTTGTAGCCGCCATGTTCGCCCTCGTTGGCGCTGACGATTTCAACGCGCCAGCGACGTGACTCGGCGTAACGGCTGTACATCCGGAACAGATCGCCGGCAAAAATTGCCGCTTCGTCGCCGCCGGTGCCGGCCCGCACTTCCACAAAGCAGTCGCGCTCATCGTCCGGGTCTTTCGGCAGCAGTAACAGCTGCAGCTGTTGCTCCAGAGACTCACTTTTTTCCCGTGCTTCCAGAAGCTCTTCCTGCGCCATATCGCGCATCTCAGGATCGTCGAGCAACATTTTGGCGGTTTCGATATCGTCCTGGTTCTGCTGCCAGTCGCGGAAGCAGCGCGTGACATCGGTCAACTGAGCATATTCACGCGACAAAGCACGAAAGCGGTCCTGATCGGCAATCACGCCGGCATCGCCCAGCATCGCTTCCACTTCTTCGTGGCGCTCCTGCAGCGCTTCCAGTTTAGCAACAATAGAGGTTTTCATTTAACTGTGGGATTCCCGTAACAGATGACGACAGCAGTGTGCCTAATCGAGACCCAGGCTGTCGCGTAAAATCTGCAGGCGTTCGCTATCGCCGTCGCGGGCGGCCTGCTGAAGAGATTTGGTTGGAGCATGAATCAAACGGTTGGTCAGCTTATGGGCCAGTTCCTGCATGACTTTCTGCGGATCTGCCCCCTGCTGCAGCGCCTGGAGCGCACGGCCTTCCAGCTCAGCGCGAATATCGTCTGCCTGCGAGCGGTACTCACGAATGGAGTTAACCGCGCCTTGCGAACGCAGCCAGGCCATAAAATCGCTGCATTCCTGCACCACAATGCTTTCGGCCTGCACCGCAGCGGCTTTACGCTGGGCAAGGTTTTGCTCAATGATGGCCTGCAGATCGTCAACGCTGTAAAGATAGGCGTTGGCTAATTTACCCACTTCCGGCTCCACATCGCGAGGAACCGCAATATCCACCAGCAGCATCGGCTGATTACGACGCGCTTTTAACGCGCGCTCCATCATGCCTTTACCGATGATCGGCAGCGGGCTGGAGGTGGAGGTAATCACGATGTCGGCATCGGCCAGGCGGGAATCAATATCGGCCAGGCTAATCACTTCCGCACCGACTTCGTTAGCCAGCAGTTCCGCACGTTCACGGGTACGGTTCGCAATGATCAGCTTTTTCACCTGATGCTCGCTGAGATGACGGGCCACCAGTTCCATGGTTTCTCCCGCACCCACCAGCAGCACGTTCACCGTGGACAGCGACTCAAAGATTTGACGAGCCAGCGTACAGGCGGCAAAGGCCACGGAGACAGCATTGGCGCCAATATCGGTTTCGGTACGAACGCGTTTGGCCACCGAGAAGGTTTTCTGGAACATGCGTTCCAGCTCGCTGCTCAGCGCATGACCACGCTGAGAGTCGGCAAAGGCTTTTTTGACCTGCCCCAGAATCTGGGGTTCACCCAACACCAGCGAGTCCAGCCCGCTGGCCACGCGCATCAGGTGGCTAACCGCCTCGTTATCCTGATGCCAGTAGAGGCTGTTGCGCACGTCCGCTTCATCAAGCTGATGGTATTCACACAGCCAGCGCACCAGACGTTCCTGAAGATCGACCTGTTGCTCTACACTGAGGTACAGCTCGGTTCGGTTACAGGTAGAGAGCACGACGCCGCTCTGCACCATAGGCTGGGATAACAGGCTGTTTAAGGCCTGCTCCAGCGACTCCGGCCCGAACGCAACGCGTTCGCGCAGAGCAATGGGTGCAGTTTTGTGATTGATTCCGAGTGCGAGCAGCGTCATAGCGTTTTAGGTTGGGTTATCCCAATAAATGTCAGGGTTTTGTGAAGCGCATTCTACAAGATGCAGCAGATCAAGAAAAGCCATACAAAGGCTATGACTGTAATAAGATTAAGCCGATCATAGCGTTTTTGCCGTATAAGAGCATTGACGGTTAAAACGCGGATGGTTAGCGTTACCTGTTATCAATTAAAAATGTGTCCGAGGAGATGACCACTTGATGCTGACTTCTACACGCAACCTGTTGCGCCTTTTACCCCTTGCCAGTGTTCTGCTGGCTGCCTGTAGCATCAATAAACCACAAGGTCCTGGCCCGAGCGTCACCGCGCCACAGTGGCAACAGCATCAGCAAGCCGTCAGCCACGTGACCCAGTATCAGACGCGCGGCGCGTTCGCCTATCTGTCGGATAAACAAAAAGTCTATGCCCGCTTTAACTGGCAGCAGACCGCGGCCGACCGCTATCGCCTGCTGTTAACCAACCCGTTAGGCAGCACCGAGCTTCAGCTGGATGCTCAGGGTTCAGTGGTGCAGATTGTGGACAACAAAGGCAAACGTTATGTCAGCAACGATGCGCAGAAGATGATCTCGCAGCTGACCGGCATGGATATCCCGCTGACCAACCTGCGCCAGTGGATGATGGGCCTGCCGGGCGATGCGACCGATTACCAGCTCAACAATCAGTACCAGCTAAGCAGCCTGACCTACAAGCATGACGGCCAGACCTGGCAGGTGACCATTGCTGACTATGACAACAAGGTCAATCCACCGCTTCCGGCCAGCCTGGAGTTAAAAGAAGGCGATCAGCGTATTAAATTACGTATGGATAACTGGACGCTGAAATGATGACCACCTGGCCTGCTCCGGCAAAACTGAATCTGTTTTTGTACATCACCGGTCGTCGGCCTGATGGTTACCATAATCTGCAAACCCTGTTTCAGTTTCTTGATTATGGCGACAGCCTGACAATCACGCCCGACACGAGCGATGAGATCAGGCTGTTAACGCCGGTGCCTGGCGTGCCGGATGCGCAAAACCTGATTGTCCGGGCGGCAGAGAGCCTCAAGTCGGCGGCGCGTGAAAACGGCAGCCTGACTGCCCGGGCCGGTGCGCGCATTGCCATTGAAAAGCGTTTGCCCATGGGCGGCGGGCTGGGCGGCGGCTCGTCGAATGCCGCAACCGTGCTGGTTGCGCTAAACCACCTGTGGCAGACCGGCTTTTCCCCTGAGGCGCTGGCGGAGCTGGGCGTGAAACTGGGCGCCGACGTCCCGGTTTTTGTTAAAGGCTATGCCGCCTTTGCCGAAGGCGTCGGTGAGGTGCTTTCTCCAGCATCGCCTGCAGAAAAATGGTATCTTGTTGCCCATCCAGGCGTCAGCGTGGCCACGCCGGTGGTCTTCAACGATCCGGCGCTTACCCGTGACACGCCCGTGCGCAGTTTATCAGCACTTTTACAGGCTCCGTTCGTCAACGATTGCGAATCAGTAGTAAGAAAACGTTTTCGTGAGGTTGATGAGCTTGTTTCATGGCTGCTAGAATACGCGCCGTCGCGCCTGACGGGGACAGGTGCTTGTGTGTTTGCTGAATTTGACACCGAGCATGCTGCTCGCCAGGTGCTGGAACTTGCCCCACCATGGGTGCGCGGTTTTGTAGCTCGAGGCCTTAACGTCTCGCCGTTACAGCGTACTCTGCAAGGCGATTAGCGATAGCGTGACTGTGTCACCCTGTTCCAGACACAGCACGTTTCGCACTCACATACCCGTGTGAACGTTCACGACAGTATTCGCCGGTTACTGTCATGACGTTCATTCTCTGGACGCAAAGCCTGAGGTTCTTCTCGTGCCTGATATGAAGCTTTTTGCTGGTAACGCCACCCCGGAACTAGCACAACGTATTGCCAACCGCCTTTACACCAGCCTGGGAGACGCCGCCGTTGGCCGTTTCAGTGATGGCGAAGTAAGCGTACAGATTAATGAAAATGTACGCGGTGGTGATATTTTCATCATCCAGTCCACCTGTGCTCCCACCAATGATAATTTGATGGAACTGGTCGTGATGGTCGACGCGCTGCGTCGTGCTTCAGCTGGTCGTATTACCGCTGTTATCCCCTACTTTGGTTATGCCCGCCAGGACCGCCGCGTGCGCTCCGCCCGCGTGCCTATTACGGCTAAAGTTGTGGCTGACTTCCTTTCCAGCGTCGGTGTTGACCGTGTTCTGACGGTTGACCTGCACGCCGAGCAGATCCAGGGCTTCTTTGACGTCCCGGTTGATAACGTATTCGGCAGCCCGATTCTGCTGGAGGATATGTTACAAATCGGTCTGGAAAACCCGATTGTTGTGTCTCCGGACATTGGCGGCGTAGTGCGCGCTCGTGCCATTGCCAAACTGCTGAACGACACCGATATGGCAATCATCGATAAACGTCGCCCGCGTGCGAACGTTTCTCAGGTCATGCATATCATTGGTGACGTTGCGGGCCGTGACTGTGTGCTGGTCGACGACATGATCGACACCGGCGGCACACTGTGCAAAGCCGCAGAAGCGTTAAAAGAGCGCGGTGCCAAGCGCGTGTTCGCTTACGCTACGCACCCTATCTTCTCTGGCAATGCGGTGGAAAACCTGCGTAAATCTGTTATCGATCAGGTTATCGTCTGTGACACCATTCCGTTATCAGAAGAGATGAAGTCGCTGCCAAACGTCCGTACCCTGACGCTGTCAGGTATGCTGGCCGAAGCGATTCGCCGCATCAGTAACGAAGAGTCCATTTCGGCAATGTTCGAACATTAATCTTCGCAGGCCGGGCATTATGCCCGGCCTTTTCTTTTGTCTCCTGTTTATTCCCTCCGACAAAGCTGCTTGGTTTTCAGAAATTTTCATTATGAGTGACCTCAGTTATTGTCACGATCACTACGAAAAACTCTTTCGCTGAAATTATGTTATCTGGCCTTTTGCCTTTTTGAGTTGAGTGGTAATTTGCCCGCACTTTTTATTGCGATCGCCGCCCACTATGAACCTCGACGTCTTTACGTTATTTATTTGCGAACTCTACGTACTGGGGTTTATGAGCCTGATTATGATCTTTGCCTGGGTCGGATCTCACTATGACCGCATTCTGGGCTATGTCTGTGTCGCCATCGTGCTCACGCTTGTTGCCTTTTTTCTCAGCAGTTTGCGCAGCAGGGGCGACCAGTTCTTGCCGGTGGCCGTAAGCAACGTATTAGTGATGCTGGCCTACGGGGGGTTATTTAGCGCTTTTCGCACATTCTGTGGTAAATCCCCAGGCATGACCGGCTTAGCAGGGGCGGCACTGTGGTCTCTGCTCTGCCTGTTTCCGACCTTTTATTACAGCTTATCACTGCGTGTTTTGGTGCTCTGCCTGCTTTGCATCGCCTATACCGCCGCACTCATTTATCTGCTCTGGCTGGCACGCCGTGATATGAATACCACCTTTTGGCCCGCACAATTATTGCTCTGGACTCACCTGCTTTTTCACGTCGCCCGGTTATTTCTGGATAACACCCGTCCTGTTGGCATACAGGGGGCGATCAGCGGTTCTGACTTTTCGATCTACGTGATTCTGGAATCCATGCTTTTCGTGATTGGCTTCACCGTCACCATATTAGCTATGGTGAATGAACGCACCCGTAATGCACTTAAGGACGCCTCGCTTCATGACCCGCTAACCAATATCTGGAATCGTCGTGCACTGTTTTCCGGGGCGGACGCTATGATCCGGTTTTGCCTGAAGCAAAACAGAGCGCTGACGGTGGTGTTATTCGACCTTGATCATTTTAAAGGGATCAATGACCGCTACGGGCACCAGCAAGGGGATCGGGTGTTAATTGATTTTTGTGACAGGGTCTCGGGAACGCTGCCACAGGATGGCCGCTTTGCAAGACTGGGCGGTGAGGAGTTTGCAGCGCTGCTGCCGCTCAGCTTTGAGCAAGCCCGAGTGTGGTGCGAACAGGTACGCCAGACCGTTCAGCATTCGCGTCCCGGCCAGATCGCCTATTCAGTCAGTATCGGTTTTGCGACTGCAGATAACGGCGAAATAGATTTTGGTCAACTAATGGCTCTGGCGGATAAAGCACTCTATCGCGCCAAAGCCAAGGGCAGAAATCGGACAGAACCTTACCTGGTTATGTCAGAAAATCTAATGTGACGAATGATGGGTGCGGCGACAGCGTTTATCGCCATAATGGCGCACCCAGTAATAGCGATCTTCTACTTTTTCACGACCGCTAATACAGGCGCCCACCAGCCATAACAGTGCGCCAAAGAAAATGCCGAACATCGCGCCCTGAGCCAGCATCTGTGGTAAATCAAGCGAAGGCAGCTGGTTGATAATCGAAAAACCGATGCCGAGAAGCATGGTCACGAGTCCAATTCCCATCAAGGCATTACCTGCCATGCGTGAGTGATGACGTTTCATCTTTCACCTCCTTTATGCGCGGTCGGATGAGCGCACACAATGTTAAACTGATAGTAGTGTAGGCAATGCCTTCAGGCTAATTTGTGCACTAACTCACATAAAGGCCAGATGATTTGTGACCAATACGTTATTCCAGTTTATTGATTTAGATGAAAAATAATTAATCACTGACACTAATAATTTCCCCTGCGCGGTCTTTGTGATCCGCGTCGCGGCACAGTAAACTATCGCCCTTGAGTTATTACAGCAGGATATTCCTTGTGAGCAGCATAAAACTGATTGTGGGCCTGGCGAATCCCGGCGCGGAATATGCCGCCACGCGCCACAATGCGGGTGCCTGGTATCTGGACTTGCTGGCTGAGCGTCACAATCAGTCGTTGAAAGAAGAAGCCAAATTTTATGGCTATACGGCACGACTGGCTTTAGCCGGTGAAGACGTGCGCTTGCTGGTGCCGACCACGTTTATGAACCTCAGCGGCAAAGCCGTGGCAGCCATGGCGACCTTCTATCGCATCGCGCCGGAAGAGATCCTGGTGGCCCATGATGAACTGGACCTTCCCCCTGGCATCGCCAAATTTAAACAAGGCGGCGGACATGGCGGGCATAACGGCCTGAAAGACATTATCAGCAAGCTCGGCAACAACAATAACTTTCACCGCCTGCGGATTGGCATCGGCCATCCCGGCGATCGCAATAAGGTCACCGGCTTTGTTTTAGGCAAGCCCCCAGCCAGCGAGCAAAAACTGATTGATGATGCCATTGATGAGGCGGCGCGCTGCACCGAACTGTGGCTAAAGGAAGACCGCATCAAGGCGATGAACCGCCTGCATGCCTTTAAGCCTGTCTAATCGCCCAGATTGTCGCGAATCTGTGTATAATGCGCGAAAATTATCTTACGTTTCCGGCGGAGCCTGCTAATGGCTCTGCCCATACAGCTATAAAGGGTACTAAACCATGGGATTCAAATGCGGTATCGTGGGCCTGCCAAATGTCGGTAAATCCACTCTTTTTAACGCGCTGACTAAAGCGGGTATTGAAGCGGCTAACTTCCCCTTCTGCACGATTGAACCCAACACTGGCGTCGTCCCTATGCCAGACCTGCGTCTGGATCAGCTGTCTGAGATCGTTAAGCCGCAGCGCGTAGTGCCCACCACCATGGAATTCGTTGATATCGCCGGTCTGGTGAAAGGCGCCTCCAAAGGTGAAGGTCTGGGCAACCAGTTCCTGACCAACATCCGTGAGACCGAAGCGATTGGTCACGTGGTGCGCTGCTTCGAGAACGACAATATCATTCACGTGAATAACAAAGTCGATCCGGCTGATGATATTGAAACTATCAACACCGAGCTGGCGCTGGCGGACCTGGACACCTGTGAACGTGCTCTGCAGCGCGTACAGAAGAAAGCCAAAGGCGGCGATAAAGACGCTAAAGCAGAACAGGCCGCACTGGAAAAATGCCTGCCGCATTTAGAAAATGCGGGCATGCTGCGCGCGCTGGATCTGACGGAAGAAGACAAGGCCGCCCTGCGTTACCTGAGTTTCCTGACGCTGAAGCCCACCATGTACATCGCCAACGTCAACGAAGACGGTTTTGAGAACAACCCCTACCTGGATAAAGTGCGCGAAATTGCGGCTAAAGAAGGTTCTGTTGTGGTGCCCGTCTGCGCCGCCGTTGAGTCCGATATCGCCGAGCTGGAAGATGAAGATCGTGATGAGTTTATGGCCGAGTTGGGCATTGAAGAGCCCGGCCTGAACCGCGTGATCCGCGCCGGTTACTCCCTGCTGAACCTGCAAACCTATTTCACCGCTGGCGTGAAAGAAGTTCGCGCATGGACTATCCCTGTCGGTGCCACCGCGCCACAGGCAGCCGGTAAAATCCATACCGACTTCGAGAAGGGCTTTATCCGTGCGCAGACCATCGCGTTCGAAGACTTTATTGCCTATAAGGGCGAGCAAGGCGCGAAAGAAGCAGGCAAGATGCGTTCAGAAGGCAAAGAGTACATTGTTAAAGATGGCGATGTGATGAACTTCTTGTTTAACGTCTAAATAATTTTTGTTGTTTCATGAGGTGTCATAACACCCCATGAAAACCACCTAATCCCTTAAAATCCACGCCATTGCGTGGATTTTTCATTCCATATTGTCCCATGTCATTCCATGAAAGCGCATTCTAAAATGAGTACATAGATGAGTACAAATCGTTTCCATTATCATTTTAAGTGAGTACAATGATAATCTAGTAAATAGACATGGATCCGCTATGCTCACTGATACGCAATGCCGCACTGCCAGGCCGAAAGAAAAACTCTATCGACTCAACGACTTCAACGGTCTCTACCTGGAAGTGAAACCCAGCGGCAAAAAAGCATGGCGTTATCGATTTAAACTCAACGGTAAATCAAGCATGTTTGCGTTGGGTGAGTATCCAGCAGTAAAGCTCGCCGAAGCACGAGTGAAATGCGAGCAAGCGAGAAAGCAAGTTGCAGATGGAATCAACCCGGCACAGGCTCGTCAGTTAGATAAGATCCGCAAGGTCAATGATGCATTAAACACATTTGAGCTAGTCGCCAAAGAATGGTTACAGATGAAAGACTGGGCAGAAATAACTAAAACTCGCCGACTGGATATGCTTGAACGTGTGGTATTTCCCTCAATCGGTAAGCTTCCTGTCAGAGAAATCAACTCACACCACATTCTTAAAATTCTTCAGGAAACTGCCAAACGCGGCGCACCAACTGTTGCCGCAGAAGCCCGACGTACCATATCATCGGTTTTCGAGTTAGCAGTAGCAACGCTTAGAGCTGATAGTGATCCCGTCTGGTCTGTGCGCAAGGCGCTTCCCGCGAATAAGACACAGCACAAACAAGCATTGAATACGAAGCAAATCGGTAAGCTATTAAGCTGTTTTGATAACAGTCGCGGCTCATATCAGGTTAACTATTGCATGTGGCTAATGTGGTGGACATTGGCGCGACCAGCCGAAGTCACCGAGGCAGAATGGGAAGAATTCGATCTTGACAATGCACTATGGATCATTCCGGCAACGCGCATGAAAGCTCGCAGGGAACATGTTATTCCCCTTCCCTCCCAAGCCGTCAACATGCTCAAAACACTACAAGGATTAACTGGGCACCGACAGCATATTTTTCCGGGCAGGGATAACCCGCTAGGCCCAATGACATCGCACTCTCTGCGTCAGCTACTCAAAAGCCTTAGTTGGAGTGGAACTTACAGCCCTCATGCCACCAGAACTACGGGCAGTACACGTTTAAACGAGATGGGCTATCGACCTGATGCTATCGAAGCTCAGTTAGCGCACGCTGATACAAACAATGTTCGCCGCACGTACAATCATGCAACTTACATCGATGAACGAAAAGCAATGATGCAGGAATGGGCAGATAAGCTGGACGAGTGGGTAGCAGAATACGATTAGTACTTATTGCATTCAGTAAATCATACAGATAAAAATCGCTATTCTTGCTCCGCTATGTGCTAAAAGAAAATGAATGGCTTTGTCGAGGGCTAATACAAATTATTTCCATTTATTTACCCTTCGCATATGTGAAAACCGATTATTAGACCATCCAATTAAAAGGCACTTTTGAAAAAAAGGTACTAAACAGTGAAGTAAAAAATAACATACATTACCCCCGCACTAGGAATTATATACTCCTCTTCAATGCAGAATACAATATAAGTTACTGCCGCACCCGGTGGGTTTGTCCAACCCTTCACAGCCAAAAACAAGTTTTAGTCTGCTCAGCGTTATATCAATGTCTAAAAATTAACAGTCTGTACCTGATTTCTGGTAGTGAAAGCTCCCTTATCTTTTTTACATTGTTCAAGTGCTCTGGACAACTTTTCATAAAACCGCTGATTTGAATATATCTGAGCAATTTCTTTACCAGACATCGTCATTTTGTTTCCAATGTTTTTTCTGTAACTTTTAATAAAATTTTCAATTTCAACTTTAAACTCATCATTGAAGATATTCTCGAATTCAGTTGTGGCGATTTCCGGATAACAATCAGAGAGAATTGAGAACAGAAAAAAAGCCATGTGAACTGTTGCAGCCGCGATAACCTCATCGTTACTTTCTATAACTTCCAGTGTAAGTTCATTCATTTTTATTTTTCTTCTCTGCCAGTTTCTTTTCAAGCATTGCAGAAAAAGTGTTATTAAGCTGCATTGCCGTTCCCTTTTCAGTATGTTTTATCATTGCATCAGGATGAGTAAAATTTTCCGATTCATGATGTACATTAGTATCATTTTTTTCATGATCTGTTTTTTTAATGTAATTTTTATTTTTTTGCTCTTTTCTCAGATTCTCATTCTCTTTGGCTCTGGCCCCGTTACTTAACCAGGTTTTTCGTTGTACATCTGTCGAACTGGCGAAAGTCAGAAGAAAACCAACTAACACATCATGATTAATATCCAGCCCCAGATACTTTGCTACTTCACCACCCAATACGATTTTTCTATGTGTTGTTTCTTTTCGTGTAAGAGCCTTTTGCTTTGTCGTTAATCTGTTCAGTTCCTGCTGTGCTGATGCAAGTAACTGCTGTAAATTTTTTCTTTCCATTAAATTTCTCCTGTAATATTAAATCCGATCACCAGGCACTACAAAACTGTATCGAGACCCAGCAATATCATTGTGTTTTCATCCAACGTCCCCAAACCATAAAGGGTTTGATCTTCATATCGTGTTACTTATTCAGTAATCCATTTTTCAGTAAATAAAGGGATATATTTTTGTTTTTTATTATCGTTTAGTGGCAGCAACCAGAACATCGAGACGGCCTTTTATCGTTTCATATTGTTGCCCGGCATTAATCACACCATTAAAACAGTCGAACAGCATTGATTTTTCATACTGCTGTATACTAAACCACCCGCCTTTACTGTCTGCTCGCCTACTATCTGATGCAAAGGAAGATAAAATCACCTCACGTTTAACCGAAAGGCCAAATAACTGCCTGATGACTTCTCTGGCGGTAGCATATGTACTGTCGATGCTGAAATAACTCAGGAAAAGACCCGTTACAATGATAATCAACTCCTGCATGATGCTTCTTTTCAGTGAAGAGACAGCATTACCATATCGCCCAGACAGGGTTTTAAAACGGGTTTGCTCGCAGGCTTCCAGCAATTGAGGCTCATACTCGCTACGTATAGCAGTAAAAGCTTCTTTAACGGTGTCTTCTTTTAATCTGATGCGCATACTTTCGTTGTTGTCGCTGTAATCAATCAGAAACCATTTTGTTTGTAGATCGCCATCTCCATTCTCATTGTTAATGACATTTATTATTTTATTCATTTTTACCTCTATTGTTGTC
>Ga0105126_1000007_pt1 | contig 168538 bp, 146 predicted proteins | sample LS_171metaG_FD_91488 | JGI IMG/M metagenome (GOLD analysis project Ga0105126, IMG submission 91488) | Switchgrass associated microbial communities from Austin, Texas, USA, to study host-microbe interactions - LS_171 metaG | ecosystem: Host-associated > Plants > Phyllosphere > Phylloplane/Leaf ...
AGCAGGAGGCCGTTTTGATCCCTTTTTTAATCAGGTCAGCCAGATTGCTTGCCAGCTCTGGGCTGTCACCAAACTGCCAGGCAACTGCTCCTGGATACTTTGCTTTTAATACCTCAACTGTAGCCATTAACAGCCCTTTTATCGTCTATGAAAAATGTCATAAAGAGTTTTAACATATACTTTCCGGGCATTTAAAGAGATGCTATCACTCGGGTGCAGGGGCTCTCATTTGGCTCATAGCTGAAACCGGTCTGTTCGTAAGTCCGCTCAGTGCCAACAGCGGACATTGCAAATACGCGAGATGAGAAAATTGGGACCCTTACGACGCTTTTTCATTAACCGTCATGATAAAACTCAGCGTGTTTTTACCCTGGTTTTCGTAGAAATGCGGAACATCTGTTTTAGCTGTAACGGAAAATCCGGCTTTTACCTGAAACACGCTCTCTTTCACGCCCAGCGTGAGCGTCCCGGACTGTACATGCAATAACTCCAACGTGCCTGATGTATGCCCCTCAGATTCAAACTTCTCGCCCGGTAGCATTTTCCATAGCCAAAGCTCTGTCATATCGGGTCCACCTGAACCTGCAAGCAGCCTGGCGCTTCCACCTTTATCACCTTTCCATAGTTCGGGGATCTCTGTATCAGCAATGATATGCACATCAGGCTGGCTGCTCACATCAACAAAATCGGCCACTGAAACGCCCATGGCAGCGGCAAGCCTGCATAGCAATGCAATGCTGGGATTAGCCTTACACCCTTCGATCTCTACCAACATGCCTTTACTGACATTTGCGCGTCGGGATAACTCATCAAGCGACATTTTTCTTTGTTTGCGGAACTGCTTAATCCGTAGGGACACGGCTTCATTAACGGTGCTGACATCCGCACCGGCATCGGTCACTAAATTGACTTTTTTGGTCATTGGTCGATATTATGCAGTAAAATGGTTATTACAGGATTATCCCGTGTTAACAGTCTCTGCGTCAATTGCCCCTGAAGTCTATGAAATAGCGCCCGGTTTTAGGGCTCTCAGCATCTCCGTGCAGGCCGCGCCAGTAGTGAACCCGCACATAGGGGAAATAGCATTGAAAGCTGCCTGCGAAGCGGTGCTGTCAGGAGTGCCCGATTGGGCTGAATTACATTTGGCCGCGTGGACAGAGGTATTTCAGAAGTTTGGGGCCAAACCAAAACGTACTCCCTGTTCTGCTGATGCGCTGCGTAAGCGCGTACTGCGCGATGGTGCCATGCCCGCTCTTGATCCCATTGTTGACTTATATAACGCAGTCAGCTTGCGGTATGCCGTGCCAGTGGGCGGAGAAAACATTACTGCCTATAAGGGTGCGCCTCGCTTGATTGTGGCTGCAGGCACGGAACCTTTTGATACGGTAAAAGAAGGTGCTGATGTGGTTGAATATCCTTCTCCTGGCGAGGTCGTCTGGTGTGATGATGTGGGTGTCACCTGTCGTCGCTGGAACTGGCGGCAGGGGATCAGAACCCGCTTAAGCGTCGAAGCTGAACACATGTGGTTTATTCTGGAAAGTCTGACTCAGATGCCACTTGAGCATTTACATGAAGCTGGCAAGATGTTGACCGATGGCCTTGAACAAATGATGCCCGGTATGCAGTTTCAAACAACCCTCATCGGCGAGTAACGCCTTCAATTCTATTCTGGAGAAACTGCATGTTCACTGGTTTGTCTGCTTTCCCGTTAACTCCTGTCACTGCCAGGGATATTGATGAACAGGGATTCAGCAAAATTCTGACTCGCCTGACGGCAGCCCGTGTCGATTCGTTAGGTGTTCTGGGTTCAACCGGTAGCTATGCCTATCTGAGCCGGGAACAGCGCAAACGCATCTCCACGCTGGCCGTGCAACTTGCTGGGGATATTCCAGTGATGGTTTGTGTGGGAGCATTCAGCACCGATGCCGTTTTGCAGCTGGCTGACGATGCGCAGTCTGCGGGCGCTAAGGCGCTGCTGCTTCCGGCGGTGAGTTACCAGTCGCTGCGAGATGAAGAGGTTTACACCCTTTTTGAGACGGTTACTCAGCATGTTTCAGTGCCGGTTTGCATTTATGATAATCCAGGCACTACGCATTTCACCTTTACAGATGAACTACACGGTCAGCTGTCGTCACTAGAGGGTGTTCACTCGGTTAAAATTCCGGGAGTACCGGATACCCAGGTTGCGGCTGCTGAACGGGTCAATGCATTGCGAAAACATCTGCGTCCAGGCGTGACTATTGGCATTAGCGGTGACGCCTTTGCCGGGCTGGGCTTAAATGCCGGTTGTGAAGTGTGGTATTCGGTTTGCGGTGGCTTGTTTCCGGAAACAGCGAAGCAGATTACCCAGGCAGCAGCTGTTAACGATGCTGAACGCGTCACAGCCTTAACGACTCGGCTCAATCCTTTGTGGGCGTTGTTCCGCAAACATGGTGGAAGCATCCGCGTTATAGCAGCTGCCGCAGGCGTGCTAGGACTCACCGATGCAGACTGTCTGCCTCGTCCTCTGTTGCCACTATCAGCAGGCGATATTGCAAATGTAGCACGTGTTATTGCTGAGCTGGATCTTAAATAATACACCGCAGGAACGGCAATCAGCCGACTTTCGACCTTTTTGACCCTCCCCTGAGGCAGCCATGTGCCAGAAGCGGACATTATCGTTGCAACTCATGCTCAAATGATGGCGTGTGTTCTCAAAGACGAAAGCCCACCACTGGATGCCGGATTTTTTCAAACTTACACAATCAATTATTCCAGCCTAATTTATGTAATGGCATAATCAGGCTGGAAAAAGTGGGGGTGAAGATGGATAAAACATCTAAAAATCAGATAGTAGATAGCGACATTGCACGTTTATTGCTTAAACACAGAAAGGCTCGCAACTTGACTGTAACTGAGCTTGCTCAACGATCTGGCGTCAGTCAGGCTATGATTAGCAAGGTTGAACGTGGTACTTCTAGCCCCAGTGCTACGATACTCAGTCGTTTAGCTAACGCGATGAATATTACGCTATCAAAGCTTTTCGCAGAGCTTGAACTCCGCCAGAACTCACTTGTTCTCTTTGCCGATCAGCAACAGCATTGGACGGATGAACAATCAGGCATTACCCGCTGGTCTCTATCCCCGGCAGGGGCCTGCCCGGAACTTATAAGAGTTGAAATTCCTGCAATGGGTGAGCTGACGATACCCGCTTCCGCAAATGAACATCTTTCCGGGCAAACACTTTGGATGCTGAGTGGCAGCCTTGATTTTCGAGTCAATCATCAGACCCATCATTTACAAGCCGGTGACTGTCTCGCCCTTGCCTTTTCAAGCGAGTACCAAATGAGCAATCCTGATAGTGAGCAGAGCTGTTCTTACATCGTCGCTTTTAGCCAAAAAGGTCAATGATATTTCCATGCCACAACAGTTACATCTTATTCGCTAATCTTAAATGCAACAGGGGGTATGGCCTTCCCTGATTATCCCGCTCGGAACGTCCTGATACCTGAAAACCCATATGCTGATAAAACCCTACAGCCTGCTGGTTCTGTTCATTTACATCGACGCTTAAATCTGGATGCAGCTCCAGTGCATGTGAAATCAACCGTTTGCCGACGCCAAGTCCGCGAGCAGAAGCATCCACAAAAAGTGCCTCCAGATGACCATCATGCAAAAACATGAATCCCAGTGGTTGATCAGCCTGATTTGTTGCAACCCATACAGGCGTTTCTGCAAAAAAGCCGACAACCTCTTTTTCGATTTCTTGTCGGTCTGACGCCGTCAGAAAATCGTGCGTAGCATCTACTGAACTCTTCCAAATTTGTATAATTTCTGATGCTTCAGAGGGCCGTGACATTCTGATTGCTAACATTTTTCAACCTTAAAGTGATTTTAGCTGGTGTATTAAAGTACAAGAGAAGCCCACTTAAATTTACTATAGTGAAATTAAAATTACTATAGTGATTTTATGGTTATATCTTTTATTCCTCATAAGTAGTGTTAACACTCTGCCTGACTTGAACCTTTTCATAATCTGCGACAAAGACCCTGACTTTTACACAAACGTCCGCTTCTCGCTCAAAGCGGACGATTGGCGTTCAAGATCCACTTTGTGCCATAAGCAGACAGTGACAGCATCGACATGTACACATATGCGGGAGGCAGATCATCTGCTGAGCGCCCGGGCCGGCATGTCTTAAGCCGGGAATTTACGATGTCGTGTGGTCTGGTCGCGGTTGCGATTTACTAGATAAGCAGAGAGGCTAAGCCATGAGCGAGTTTCTGGCCAGACTAGATGCAAATCCGCCGCAATGGGCAGGGGAGACGATTGGTGCCTGAGAAGACAGCCGGCTGCGGCTGCACGGCAGATTTCTTAAACGCCATTACAGGGCTAACCCCTCCCGATGCTCCCCTGAGCCATTAGTAAATAACGTCGCGTTTGATAAACGGATCACCGTATGAATATGAGCCTCATCCGTGCAAAACACCTCATAGACAGCATGCTCTTTCATGGTTCTTAGGCACCGGATAGTCCGGTGCCAGCTGACAGCCTTACTCCGCTTCACCGCGTGCTCCCGCATGAATCTGACTGAAAAGTCGCTTCGTCCATGCATCAGTGACGTGCTTTGGAGCGGATGAGATATACGTTGATACAACAAAGCTCCCCGCTCTGTTGCCGGTGGCACCCGTGCCTTTGAATGTACGGCGAACCTCAATCGTCAGCCTGTCATTTTCCGCCCAGTTTCTGGACATGCGGTAATAGTTGCCTGGCTCTGCTGACCAGCTGGTGCCTTCTGAAATGGCCGAGGCTGACCAGCCCGCATTCCCCTGGCCGCTGTTACGCGCGGCAGCAACATCCCCGTCAGAAAGGAAGCCAAACTTTTCTTTCAGGCGCATGGCCACCGTATCGGCCGGTATGGCAATAGGGCCGTAGGCATCACTGACCTGATTGCGTTGTTCCGCTGTTGTCTGGTCTTTTACGTCTGAAGGCACTGGATGGCCGTCATTCAGCGAACCAAACTGGCCGATACCGCTCATGAAGCTGCTGCAGCCTGTAAGTGTGGTCGCCAGCAAAATGGCAGACAGATTTAAGGCTTTTTTTGACATGCTATTCTCCGGTTAACAGGCAGGCTGCACCCGGCAACCCGCGTTGTTCATCATCAGAAAGTGAAAGAAAGCTGCGCGGCAGCGCCATAGCTGCGGTCAGTGCCGGCCATGCCGGTCAGGTCGAGATGCACGACGTTGAAGGGTGAAATCCCCAAACCGGCGGTAAACATGCTGCGATCGCTGTTGCGCATGTCTGCGCGGTAACCGGCACGCAGCTGCGCCCAGTTCCATGCATTCAGCTCAGCACCCACGCCGGCATACTGCACTTTTTCATCCGAGGCAAAACCGCTGGCCGGTGTCAGGTCAACGTCTGTGGCCAGTGTGACAAAACCATTGCTCCACGCCGTGCCGGCAGTCGCCTGCGGGCGGATCTGGAACGTGTCCGTGATGCCGTTGATTTCACGCGTACTGATGTTACGCGCCACAAGGTTCTGTCCGGTCAGTCCGACTGTCCACTCTGGCGTCAGCTGAGCCGCAAAGCCGACGTCGACGTTTGCGCCGCTTTCGGAACGCTTCCAGTCGACGCTGCGAAAATCTGACGCGCTGTAGTTACCGACGGAAACGTTGTAGTTCCAGGTATCCACGCGCTGGACCTTTGGCGTGATACCGACAGAAACCGGCGTGTCAGCCAGGGTAAACTGATGCGCTGCGGCGATACCGTACTCCGTGACCAGTGCGGCAACGCCCTGCGCCCGGGAGGTCATCTGGTCAATATCCGTCTGAGTCGGTGAGAAAATGCCGCTCTGTGCCGCATCGAGATACGCCAGGTCACGCTGTGTGATTTCAGTGCGGACCTTCGCCTGTCCCCAGCCTCTGGCCACAAAGGCGAAAGGGAGGGTGTCATTGGGAATGGCAATCACCGCAGAAAGCCCGGCACTGGCATGCCCGCTGTCGCCGTCGACGTCCTGCAGGGCCAGTTTCAGCGCGGCCGCCTGTCGTGAGCTGTTGCCGGTGCCCGCTGATTCGCGGAAGTCGTCAAAGGTGCTTTTTACCCTGTCCAGTCCGTCACGCAGGTTATCCGGATCGCTGATTTGTGCCCCCACGCCCGGCAGGATGAGCCCGACGTCGTCACCGGCATCGTGGCGGGTCATCAGCGCGGGGTTGGCCAGCGCTGCGGCAAGATAACCGGAAGAGGCCACGCCGGTTCCCCCCATGGCGTCGTTACGCGCTTCGGTCCAGGTTGTTGCAGCATTCACTGACGGCACGGCTGAAGCCAGTAATGCCAGAGTGATGCTGCGGGTTAACAGTTTTGCTTTCATCATTTATTTCCTTTTCTTGTTTTTGACAAAGGGGTTTCCCTGGTGCTGACGCACCAATAAAATAAACAGCCCGGTTTTTTGTTATTTAAATACGGTTAACCGAAACTTATGACTTCTTTCAGATAGTCTTCCCATTCAGGCGTAATATGAAATGCCGGATTTAGGAAAGGTATCCGTTCCTCCTCGCTCCACATGAAATTATGTCCTGGGCTGAGCTTACCTATAATTCTTTCATCAGTGACGGATGAGACCGAAAACGGCAACTCAGAGCCCTCTCTCAGACTGTCAAATAACCTGTCCGGTAATTTGCGAAAAGAAATTTGAGCAACCCTTCCTTTTAACCGCAGTAATTCACAGAAAGAAAGAAAAGCGTTTGTTTCTGATTCATTGTTGACATTAAGAGGGACCACGCCGGTTAAATAATTACTTTCAAAGGACACGCCATTGATATATTTATCCCGGGTCGCTGTGATTACCATCTCGTGGCTGAAATTTAGCGCTGGATCACCTTCATTATGCTGACGTCTGTAAAAATGTAAGGAGTTAATCACTGTACCTTTATGCGGCAGAAGGCATTCAGCTGCCTGCCAGAAGTCACGCAGTACCACGGACGGAACCGGAAGGATGTCTTTTCCGGCGAGCCAGCCGGACTGAACGCCGAACCATGACGCAAGCTGCTCCAGCACAGGCAGGGTAAGGTGATCAAGCGTGCGCTCCCGGTTCTCAAGCACACTCATGCCGATGTTCAGGTCAGAGAGCAGTGTGGCCACCTGAGCCACATCAAGGCTGTGGCGGTCCATCAGGTGCCAGAAGCGCTCATAAACGCGGTTTACCGAGGCTTTTCGGGGTGCTGTGGTTTCTGTCATGACGCCCTCAACAATCACATTAACCAGCTCCGAAACGGAGATGCCGAGCTTGTGTGATACCTGATTCAAAAATTCTCTTGATGCCGGCCGGAAACGAATGGTCACTGGCGGACTTACGGTTTTCTTCCCTTCCGCAAACTGCTCAAGCAGCTGCCTCTGCTCATCGGTCTGCTCTAAGGCGACGCGGGACAGAATTTCTGTCAGGTTCATTCGTTTCATAAAGGCCCTGGTGTTGGCTGAATGAGAAAATATTTTGTTAATCTTTTCTGTATTCGGTGTGAATACAGTACCTGGCAAAACCGTGCCTTGTATAACGCGATATTTCGATCGTTCAGATCGAATACATGTATGTAATCAGTGTGAACATTGCCATCGTGACTTAACACCCGAAATTATTTTTCCGGTTCAGAAGTTTTTTTCAGCAGCATCACCGGCCACCGGGTCCTGGACGGACAGCGCCAGTGCCACTGCCGGAAAAGGATTTCCAGCTGCATCAGCGCGCGGGCTGAATCCCGGAAAGGGACGCTGGTAAGCCTGCTGCGGTAAGACCAGCCCCGCACCTTCAGGTATGTCCTGAGCCTGGCCGCACGGGCAGGCGTCAGAAGGTGCGAAGCAACAACAACGGTTTTTCCCCCGGCTAAGGCGGCTTCCGTTGACTCAAACACCCCCGACCAGAACCAGCTCACGCGCTCAGGCGTGAGTCCGACGGTTGGCTGACAGGGTGACAGATGAACGGTGATGCGTTTTCTGCGGCTAAGCATGCAGGGCTTCCTGAGCAGCTGACGGGTCAGCCAGTCGAGGGGGCTGAGCAGAAACGGAGAGAGTGCCGTAAGCAGCCACATAAAAAAGAATGCGTCACAGCCGGATGAAATAAAAAGGCTGATGCTGCCGGACAGCGTCAGCCACAGCAGAAGGTACAGCGCTACCAGACGTTGCTGCATGAGTGTGTTCAGTTTAATTAAAGGAAGGTTGCGCAAGAAAAGCACGGGACGTTAAAGCCGTCCGCCGTTAATCCTGAATCCGTTCCTGAAAATTAACGCAAGCAGAATATCTCTCTGCACTAAATCCAGGATTAACGTTGCAAATGTCGCCCCGTATCTTAGCGTTACGTCATTTCAGATAAAGAGCGGGTGTCGATGGAACGGGTGATGAAGTGGCTGACGGGGCGGGGAAACAACAGGCATACAGGGCAGCCGGCGGATACGGTCGTCAGAGAAGTGGCGTTTCGTCCGGTTCTGGAGGGTAGTACGCTTTTGCAGACGGAGGAGCGACGCAGGTTTGTCAGAATGCTGGCAGATAACAGTCCTCTTTCGCAGTCTGTCACCGGGGCATGGTGGCTGGGACCTGCGCAGACGATGCTTGAGCGTGTGCAGGACTGCCCGGCCGCATGGAACGGTGCCTATTCGTCACCGGGGGGATTTGGTGACCTTAGCCTCGGCGTGGCAGTGCGGGCGGTCAGGCTCGTCAGGGGAATGATGCTGCCGCCAGGCGCCACACCTGAAGAGCAGTCGTCACAGGCTCCGGGCTGGGTCTGTGCGGTATTCTGGGCAGGCCTGTTCCATCATCTGCCCTGGCTGACGCAGGTGGAAGGCGCGACGCAGTCCGGAAAAATCTGGTATCCGGGGCTGCACAAGCCTGACGGCCCGTGGCGGGTCCGGCCCGCAAAGAGTGCCCGGGCTCCGGCCCTGACAGGTCAGTACATGGCAGCAAGATTACTGCCAGAAACGGGTATGCTGTGGCTTCACCAGTGGCCGGAAGCATCGCGCTGCCTTCTCCAGTTCCTGTCGGGTGAACGCGCCGGGGCTGGTGTGCTTTACAGCATCATCATGCAGGCACGGGAGGGGGCGGGTGTTGCTATAGATGGTCTTTCAGATACTACTGGAGCTTCTTCTGTAAACCCGGCGCCGGAAATGCAACATGTTGATAATCACCCAAATTTAGCACATAACGCACCTGTCCTTTTGTCCAGTAACATCATTTCAGCAAATGTTTCAGAGCCAATTGAAAGTAATGAGGCGACTTATACTCCCCCTCAGGCAGCCGGAGAGGAGACGGCTCCGGGAACAGAAATACCAGAGTTACCGTTACTGAGCTCCGCACTGCAGTCAGCACTCGGCGGGAACGAAGCGACTGAGTATGGTTCAGACAGTGAAAATGAAAAGGAAGATTTAGAAATTAAACAGGGAGTGGATTTACTTTCGGTACTGGACCTGATGGCTAAAGGGGAAGCACCCGTTTTATCAGCCGAGCAAGCTGCTGTGGTAATGAAGCAGGAGCAAACGGAAGACGGGAAGCCGGCGGTCGACAGTGAACTCTGTGGGGGCAACGTTTTTCTGGACTGGCTGCGGGAGAACGTGGAGGCCGGTAAAATTACCATTAATGAGTCTGACAGTCTTTTGCATGTGCTGTCCGGCTTTATTTTTATGATATCGCCCGATGTGTTTTTCCGGTTTATTTCCTCGCAGCCAGATAATAAATACGAAAAAAACAAGCTGCAGAAAAACTTTGAATCACTGGGCCTTCATCACTCACGAAATGGTAAGGGTCTTTACTCTTACCATAAATATGACTCGCCGGATAAACGCGGTCAGTTCACCAAACTGTCGGGCTACATGATTAAGTCTGACATTATTTTAAAGAATGGAAGCTGTCTTTCAGACAGCAAATGGCTCTTTCCCAAAAAAGAGTAATTACAGGGTTAATAAAATACGAGGTTACCATGTCTGAAAAAACGACCTTCGATGACATTCTGAACGACTATTTTTTCAGTAAGGTTCTCCGTCCAGCCAGTGAATGGAGCTACAGAAAGGTTGTAAAAACTTTCACAGAATTCAGTGAAGGTAAAATATTGCCTGAAAGTATATGTCGCCTTGATGTTCTTAAATGGCGACGTCACGTTTTGAACGAACAAAACTGCAGTAAACGGACATGGAATAATAAAGTTGCACATATGAGAGCGCTGTTTAACCACGCTATAACGCACTCTCTCATTACTGCCCGGGACAATCCGTTCAATGGCGTGGTCGTTAAGCCAGACCGTAAACGAAAGAAAACGCTTACCCGGGAACAAATGAAGAAAATTGATCTCGTAATGCATCGAAAAATTGAACAGGAGCAGATCGGTATTCATGATCCCCGGCCGAACGCGCTAGAACCCGCATGGTTCTGGATGACAGTGATTGAAACGCTAAAGTTTACGGGCATGCGTCAGAACCAGCTGCTGCATATAAGGCTGTGCGATGTTGATCTTAAACAGGGTGTTATTGAGCTGAGACCTGAAGGCTCAAAAAATCATCGTGAACACCGGGTGCCTGTCACTGACAAGCTGAGGCCTCGCCTTGAAGATCTGTACCGTCAGGCTAAACAAATGGGCGCAAGGCCGAAGGATCAACTGTTTAATATCAACCGTTTCAGTCGCTTAAAAAAGAAAAACGTCATGGGCGGTAACATGGATCACCCCCCAATGCGGGCGTTTTTCAGGCGGCTTTCACGTGAGTGTCAGTGTGATGTCAGCCCGCACCGTTTCAGGCATACCATCGCTACAGATCTGATGAAAACACCGGAACGAAGCCTGAATGACGTGAAAATGTTGCTGGGGCATTCAAGTGTTGCGGTCACTCTGGAATATGTTGAAGCGAATATGGATCATCTTCGAAGAAATCTGGAAAGCGTATTTATGCTCTAGGACTATTCCTAAGTCAAATTTCTAACGGATTGATATCAGTGGAGGAAAAATTAGCGCGGTTTCATTTACAGATCGTTGACACAAACCTTGTGAAAAGGTAAAAACCTGTAATTGAAATACTCGGGATGTGAGAAATCCGGATGATGCGTCAACATCATCCGGATTCTTAATCCCATAATCTTCAAGTGTAGAACGAATGTGACTCATCCTGCACGATGACGAAAAGGGATCTCTGTCTTGCCCGTTAAGGATCTCATCTCTTAACGAACAGGCTCTGAAGAGTGGTGCCCGAACCCGGAATCGAACCAGGGACACGGGGATTTTCAATCCCCTGCTCTACCGACTGAGCTATTCGGGCAACGGGGCGCATTAAACCGTAAAGGCCGCAGGCCGTCAACGGCTTTGATAAAAAAACCACGCAAAACGTGACTGATTGCCTGAATTTCAGTCAAAGACGATAAAACTCAGGCCAGTGCGCCGTTTTTACGGCAGAGGGCGATACTCAATACGTCTTCCGCCAGGCGTTTCGCCACATCAACGTCCTGCACGTTGCGTTTAACCAGCAGTTTGCTCAGGCAGCCTTCCAGTATCAGTTCCATTTGATCGGCAACCATACTGGGGTTATCCAGACCAAGCGAGGTTAAGATGGTATGTGTAAATTGCCATGAGGCGCGCTTCTGCTTTTCTGCCAACTGATGGATGGGCTGATCGGGCTGGGGATAAAAACTGCAGGCGGCGATAAACAGGCAACCGGGAAAGCGGCCCTTGTTGACCTGCTCATTTAATCCTTCATAGCGTGCCATCAGCTTCTGATCAGGACGCAGAGCGTCGTTCTGCAGAATGTCATGACGCCACTGTTCAATCTGCTGGGCGTGAAACTGCAGTGCATCGTAGAGCAGCGCGTCACGATCGGGCCAAAACTGTTCAAGCTGTGGCAGGCTGAGCTGCATATCATCGGCCAGGATTGCCAGCGATGAGGTCGCCGCCAGACCGTTTTGTTCCAGTACGTTTAACGCATGGTCAAGTATCTGTTCACGTTGCAAATCGTTCTCCTCTGGTGTGCAAGCCTGTTTTGTTCAGCAGACTGTGTCCTGGTTCCAGTGTTGTTTACTCATGCAATTTCTGCAAATGCGCGCGAAAATCATTCGCCTTCAGGAAGCCGGTAATACGCGATTCCGGGATCTCTTTTCCTGTCGCATCAAAGAACAAAATCGTGGGTAACCCGAGCACGTGCAAATGCTGCAACAGCGCATTATCGGTGGCCGTGTTCGCCGTGACGTTAGCCTGCAACAGCTGCACATTGTTCAGGCTGTCACGTACCGCGCTGTCGCTAAAAGTATATTTTTCAAACTCTTTACAGGCCACGCACCAGTCCGCATAGAGATCCACCATGGTGATACGGCCCTGAGCCTGCTGCAGGGCCTGGTCTACCTGTTCAAGGGTTTGAACAGGCTGAAAGGGAAGGTGCGCGATGTTTTGCTGCGGCGCGCCGCTGCCAAAGGCCCAGTCCTGCAACGGGCGGGCGCTGATCAGGGCGGCGACCAGCATCATAATTTGCATCACGCGCCATTTGCCGCCGCTGGCGCGTAAGCTCGCGCTGAATGCCCAGGCAAAGAATGCCACGGCCAAAAGGCTCCACAAACGCATGCCCCACAGATCGCCCAGTATCCGCTCCAGCAGGAAGACCGGCAGCGCGAGAATAACAAAACCAAACCCTTCTTTGACGGTCTGCATCCAGGGACCGCTTTTAGGGAGAAAGCGGTTGCCAAACAGGGTAACGGCAATCAGTGGCAATCCCATCCCGACGGCATAGAGCCACAGCGTACCGGCACCGGCCAGCAGGTTTCCGCTCTGCGCGATATAAAGCAGAATTGCGCTGAGTGGCGCAGTGGTGCAGGGCGAGCAGATTAGGCCTGCCAGCGCGCCCATCAGGAAAACGCCCGGCAGTGAGCCGCCTTGCTGACGATTGCTCCACAGTGCCAGACGCGTTTGCACGCTGGCGGGAAGCTGTAGCGAAAACAGGCCAAACATCGACAGGGCTAACAGGATAAACAGCGCCGATAAGCCAATAAGTACATAAGGATGCTGCAACGCCGCCTGAAAGCGCAGGCCCGCCGCCGCCACAATCACGCCCAGTAAGGTATAAGTGAGCGCCATTCCCTGCACATAGACCATGGCCAGCGCAAACAGCCTGCCCAGTGAATAGTTACGCTTACCGCCAAGGATAATGCCAGAGATCAGCGGATACATCGGCAACACGCACGGCGTGAAGGCCACGCCGATACCAATCAGCAGCGCCCACAACGGCGAAAAGGGCAGAGGGTTGGCGCTGGCAGGCGCAACGGCTGGCGGGGACATTATGGCGGCTACCGGGGAAAGGGGGATGCTGCGGGTTTCCGGTGGATAACAGAAGCCGGCGGCGGCACAGCCTTGATAACTTACGCTAAGGGTCGCTCCTTTCGCGGCCTGCTGCAGTATGATGGGCACGCTGAGATCCTGCGGGTAAATCTCGCTTTTACCAAAAAATTCATCTTCATGCGGCTGGCCCGCAGGCAGGGCTAACGGCGCAATACGTGCATCATGGGGCACGACCTTAATCTGTTGGCGGTAAAGGTAATAGCCCTCTTTGACTTTCCAGTGCAGGTTAAGCTGCGAGCCTTGCTGATCGAAATCAAAGGCAAAAGCCTGGTCAACGGGCAAAAAGCGGCTGGTGGTTTTGGGGGAAAATAAGGCAGCCTGCGCCTGCAGGCAGATAAACAGCGCCAGTACCAGTGTGATTAAGCGAGAGATGCGTGCAGCCATGACAAGTATTCACTGTCTCCATGTTGAACCGGAAGTACCAGCAGTTCTGGTACATCGTAAGGATGCGCGAGCTTAAGCAGTTCGATCAAGGCCTGCTGATGGGCTGTGTCGCATTTGAGTAACATCTGAACTTCGCTGGACTGCGCCAGTTGGCCCTGCCAGACATAATATGACGTTGCACCCGGCAAGAGGGTGACACAGGCGGCCAGCCTGGCCTGCAGCGCCTGTGTGGCAAGCTGTTGCGCACAGGCCTGGTCTGGCGCAGTACAGAGGATGATAACGGCGTTCATCGTAACGATCCTGTTGAAAATAACGCCGATAGTAGCACGTTCCCTGCCCGGCTGGAGTTACAGTAACAGCCCACCAAAAATAAAGCCGAACATGACAGACAAGGTGATAGCAAGGACGCCAGGAATAATAAAGGCATGGTTGAAGACAAACTTACCGATTCGGGTCGAACCCGTATCGTCCATCTCCACGGCGGCTAACAGGGTGGGATAGGTCGGTAAAACAAACAGCGCAGACACGGCGGCAAATGAAGCGATGGCTGTCAGTGGCGTTACGCCAAGCGCTAACGCGGCAGGCAGCAGGGCTTTGGCGGTGGCGGCCTGGGAATAAAGCAGCATGGAAGAGAAGAACAGCACCAGCGCCAGCATCCACGGATAGGTTTTTAAGGTATCGCCCGCCAGCATCTGGATATCAGCCAGATGGGCTTTTACAAAGGTGTCGCCCAGCCAGGCCACGCCCATCACACAGATGCAGGCGCTCATGCCAGACTTGAATGTGCTGGCGCTGAGGATAGCACCGGTATCAATTTTGCAGGTCAGACTGATCAGCGTGGCAATAGTGAGCATAAACACGACGATCGCCTCATTGCGCGGCAGCGGTGGGTTAGCGATCAGGTTGACGCTTTCGCTGGTGGCGGTGGCGTAAATCACCACGGCGGCAATACCGGCCAGGAACAGCAGTACCGATTTTTTAGCGCCGGGTTGAGTCTGATAAACCGTCTCGCCGCGTAGCGTCACTTCACCTTTCGCCAGCCTTGCCTGGTAAACCTCATCATCTTTTAGCTCTTTACCCAGAAAATTGGTCACCAGGGCGGCAAGAAACAGCCCCACCATGGTGGCCGGAATGGCAATCGCCAGCAGCATGATATAGCTCACCCCGCGCGGTTCCAGCAGCGTGGCAAAGAACACCACCGCTGCCGAAATGGGAGAGGCGGTAATGGCGACCTGAGAGGCGACAACCGCAATCGATAACGGGCGGGAAGGCCGGACGCCTTGCTCTTTCGCCACTTCAGCAATGACCGGCAAGGTGGAGAAGGCGGTGTGGCCGGTACCCGCCAGCAGGGTCATCATGTAGGTCACCAGCGGCGCAAGGAAAGTGACATAACGTGGATGACGACGCAGCAAACGTTCGGCAAGGCTGACCAGATAATCCATGCCGCCCGCCACCTGCATGGCGGCAATCGCGGCGATCACGGCCATGATGATTTCGATCACATCAAAAGGGATCGCACCGGGCTTCATGCCAAAGCCCAGCGTCAGGATCAGGACGCCTGTGCCGCCTGCGAAACCTATGCCGATGCCGCCCAGGCGTGCGCCCAGCCAGATCGCCATCAACACGATAAACAGCTCAATCAGGAACATCTGTCACTTCCTCAAACAGGATTAGCCGGTAAGCAAACTCATCCTTTTAACAAACAAAAAGGCACATCGTTTTGATTACGATGTGCCTTTTACATCAGTAAGTACAATTAAGCCTTACTGTTCGTTTTCGTCGGTGTAACGTTTGGCTTTATAAACCGGATACATCAGGTTTTGCACAGAGAAAATATCGTCCAGCTCGCTTTCGGTGAGCAGGCCGCGCTCAAGCACCACTTCGCGAACGCTTTTACCGGTTTCGGCACAAATTTTACCGACGATATCGCCATTATGGTGCCCAATGTAGGGGTTCAGGTAAGTGACGATGCCAATGGAGTTAAACACATAAGCTTCACAGACCGCTTTGTTGGCTGTGATGCCGTTAACGCATTTTTCCAGCAGGTTGTAGCAAGCGTTAGTCAGGATGCTGACCGACTCAAACAGCGCCTGGCCAATCACCGGTTCCATAACGTTAAGCTGCAGCTGCCCGGCCTCGGACGCCATGGTGACCGTGGTATCGTTGCCAATCACTTTGAAGCACACCTGGTTTACCACCTCAGGCACTACCGGATTCACTTTGGCAGGCATGATTGAGGAGCCGGCCTGCAATTCTGGCAGGTTAATTTCGTTCAGGCCGGCACGCGGACCCGACGAGAGCAGGCGAAGGTCGTTACAAATTTTAGAAAGCTTCACGGCCAGACGCTTCAGCGAAGAGTGCACCATAACGTAGGCGCCGCAGTCGGAGGTGGCCTCGATCAGATCTTCGGCTGGCACCACCGCCAGGTTACTGACTTCTGCCAGTTTCTGAACGGCTAAGTGTTGGTAGCCATCCGGCGTATTCAGGCGAGTACCAATAGCGGTCGCGCCCAGGTTAACCTCCAGCAGCAGTTCGCCGGTGCGCAAAATGCTTTTCGTCTCTTCATTGAGCAGCACGCTAAACGCATGGAATTCCTGACCCAGCGTCATCGGCACCGCATCCTGTAGCTGAGTACGGCCCATTTTTAAAATCGTCTGGAATTCGTCAGCTTTACGCTGGAAACCTTCGGCTAACTGGCTGATGCCGTCGAGCAGTTTCAACAGCGAGCTGTAAACGGCGATGCGAAAGCCGGTCGGGTAAGCATCGTTGGTGGACTGGCATTTATTCACGTGGTCGTTGGGATTCAGATACTGGTATTCGCCTTTCTGATGCCCCATCAGCTCCAGACCAATATTGGCCAGCACCTCATTGGTATTCATGTTGACCGAGGTGCCCGCGCCGCCTTGATACACATCGACCGGGAACTGATCCATGCAGCGACCTTTGTTCAGCACTTCATCGCAGGCCTGAATAATGGTATTGGCGATGTCACGCGGCAACGTCTGCAGCTCTTTATTGGCCATCGCCGCCGCTTTTTTTACCATCACCATGCCGCGCACAAACTCAGGAATATCACTGATTTTGCTGTTGCTGATGTAAAAGTTTTCAATCGCACGCAAAGTATGAACGCCATAATAAGCATCCGCCGGAACTTCGCGCATGCCTAACAGGTCTTCTTCGATACGAATGTTGTTCGCCATGATAACCTTCTTGTTGTCACTGCTAACCATCGCAGATGATGTGTTTGTTTTGTGGGGAAGCGCCAGAACCGCTATTTTATCCGTATTCAGGCGGGTGAGCACGATCCTATTCTGACCCAGCCCTAAAGCGCGAACAGAGATCACCTTACTGGCCTTATGACGTTAACAATATGTGAAATTGCTCACAAATTTAACCCTGCAGCAAAAATTTGCCTGGCACGGTTGAAATGGGCGGCCTGAATGACCATCTCTGTATCTTGTTATCATCATTTTTACGCTGCCGGGTCATCAGCCGGGCAGCCTGACTCACAGGAGAATCCGGTGCGCTGGTTACCGTTAGTGATCTTTTTCGTACTGGCCTGGATTGAGATCTCGCTTTTCATTCAGGTTGCACACGTCCTTGGCGTGCTGCTCACCATGCTGCTGGTGGTTTTCACCTCCTGCATCGGCGTGTCTTTGGTAAAAAATCAGGGCATGAAAAACTTTATACTGATGCAGGAGAAGCTGGCTCGTAACGAAAGCCCGGCGCAGGAAATGGTAAAAAGCGTTTCGCTGATCATTGCCGGTTTCCTGCTGCTGCTGCCGGGTTTCTTTACCGACATGCTGGGCCTGCTGCTCTTACTGCCACCGGTGCAAAAACACCTGACCTTAAAACTGATGCCGCATCTGCGCGTCTGGCGGGGGCCGGGTGCAGGCCCGGATAGCGGTTATACAATGGATGGCGAGTTCGAACGCAAAGACAGCGATCGCCTTGAACATCATGACGATCCAAAAGATCGTTAATCTCATCCTCTTAGCGCGACATCAGGTCGCGCTTTTTGTTTGTCTTCTGACCCGTCCGCGCGGTTTGTCTAAAAAGTCATCAGTTGCATCATCAGACTAAAAAAATTTGTGGGTTGCCCCCTTGAAAGTGTCAGGTCGCGGCCCTATCTCTCTGGTCACGAGGCCGGAAGCCACACAGCCCGGTATTCAACCCAAAAATGAATGATTGGACTTCTCAAAGGAGAGCTATCAAATGAAAATTCGTCCATTACACGATCGTGTCATCGTGAAGCGTAAAGAAGTTGAAGCTAAGTCAGCGGGTGGCATTGTGCTGACCGGTTCTGCAGCAGGCAAATCCACGCGTGGTGAAGTCCTGGCTGTGGGCAAAGGCCGTATCCTTGAGAGTGGCGAAGTGAAGCCGCTGGACGTACAAGTTGGTGACGTCGTGATCTTCAGCGAAGGCTACGGTGCCAAAACTGAAAAAATCGACAACGAAGAAGTCCTGATCATCTCTGAAAGCGACATTCTGGCGATTGTTGAAGCGTAAGTTTTACGCGTAATTCACTGAACGAAACGAATTTAAGGGAAATTTGAAATGGCAGCTAAAGACGTAAAATTCGGTAATGACGCACGCGTAAAAATGTTGCGTGGCGTGAACGTACTGGCAGATGCAGTAAAAGTTACCCTGGGCCCGAAAGGCCGTAACGTGGTTCTGGATAAATCTTTTGGTGCACCGACCATCACTAAAGATGGTGTTTCTGTTGCGCGTGAAATCGAGCTGGAAGACAAGTTCGAAAACATGGGCGCACAGATGGTGAAAGAAGTTGCCTCTAAAGCGAACGACGCGGCAGGCGACGGTACCACCACGGCAACCGTGCTGGCGCAGTCCATCATCACCGAAGGCCTGAAAGCCGTTGCAGCGGGCATGAACCCGATGGATCTGAAGCGCGGTATCGACCAGGCGGTCATCGCTGCGGTTGAAGAGCTGAAAAAACTGTCTGTTCCTTGCTCAGACTCTAAAGCTATCGCTCAGGTAGGGACTATCTCTGCTAACTCTGATGAAACCGTCGGTACCCTGATCGCTCAGGCGATGGAAAAAGTGGGCAAAGAAGGCGTCATCACCGTTGAAGAAGGCACCGGCCTGCAGGACGAGCTGGACGTGGTTGAAGGTATGCAGTTCGACCGTGGCTACCTGTCTCCGTACTTCATCAACAAGCCAGAAACAGGTGCTGTTGAGCTGGAAACCCCATTCATCCTGCTGGCTGACAAGAAGATTTCTAACATCCGTGAAATGCTGCCAGTGCTGGAAGCCGTTGCGAAAGCAGGCAAACCACTGCTGATCATCGCGGAAGACGTAGAAGGCGAAGCGCTGGCGACGCTGGTGGTGAACACCATGCGCGGCATCGTGAAAGTGGCTGCGGTTAAAGCACCGGGCTTCGGCGACCGCCGTAAAGCCATGCTGCAGGATATCGCTATCCTGACCGGCGGTACCGTGATCTCTGAAGAGATCGGTATGGAGCTGGAAAAAGCAGCACTGGAAGATCTGGGCCAGGCGAAGCGTGTCGTGATCAACAAAGACACCACCACCATCATCGATGGCGTGGGTGAAGAAACCACTATTCAGGGTCGTGTCACTCAGATTCGTCAGCAGATTGAAGAAGCCACCTCTGACTACGACAAAGAAAAACTGCAGGAGCGCGTAGCGAAACTGGCAGGCGGCGTTGCCGTTCTGAAAGTGGGCGCAGCAACTGAAGTTGAAATGAAAGAGAAAAAAGCACGCGTTGAAGATGCCCTGCACGCAACCCGTGCTGCGGTTGAAGAAGGCGTGGTTGCAGGTGGTGGTGTGGCGCTGGTTCGCGTTGCAGCACAGCTGACCGAACTGCGTGGTCAGAACGAAGACCAGAACGTGGGTATCAAAGTTGCGCTGCGCGCAATGGAATCTCCACTGCGTCAGATCGTTTCTAACGCCGGCGAAGAGCCTTCTGTTGTGGCGAACAACGTGAAAGCAGGCGACGGTAACTACGGTTACAACGCGCAGACTGAAGAATACGGCAACATGATCGACTTCGGTATTCTGGACCCAACCAAAGTGACCCGTTCTGCTCTGCAGTACGCGGCATCGGTTGCTGGCCTGATGATCACCACCGAATGTATGGTCACTGACCTGCCGAAAGGCGATGCGCCAGACTTAGGTGCAGGCGCTGGCGGTATGGGTGGCATGGGCGGTATGGGCGGCATGATGTAATCGCCCCTGACGCTTGCGTCATAAGAACCCCCGATCGGAAACGGTCGGGGGTTTTTCTTTTGCAGAGGAAAGGGTATAAGTAGGGGCGCAACGGTTACGTTGGCACGGATTAGGGCAATGAATGTTCAGAAAAAATGCGTGTTTTTCTGCTACGCTGCCATCCGACACTGATGATAATAAATGGGGATTATAATGCGTATTAACCTCTTGCTCGGTCTTACGGCTGGTGCGTTATTGCTTGCAGGCTGCAGCAGCTCAACCGACCTGACTTCTGCTGGACAGCGCGTCACCTTTACCGATCAGCAGCCTGGCAAACAATGTCAGCTTCTGGGCAGCCTGACCGGCTCGCAAAGTAACTGGTTAAGCGGAGCCGGTGGCGAAACCAGCGCGCTGCGCGGTGCAGCTAACGACCTGCGGAACCGTGCTGCCGAAATGGGCGGAAACGTCATTTATGGCGCAACCAGTCCTACACAAAACCTGCTTTCAGCCTTTGCACCACTCGACAGCAAGATGACCGGCCAGGTCTATAAATGCCCTAACTGATCCTGCGCTGAACAGGCAACATTTTTTGAGACGACCGGCCAATGTGCCGGTCGTTTTTTTAGCGTTTATCAATGGCTTTTAGCCGCCAGTGCAACGGGTTGGCAGCCCGCTGCTCGGCGGAAATGAGGCTTGCGGCTATCGGGCTGTGTGCCGCCCGTGATTTATTCCTGCCGAAGTTGCAGATCCAGCGGGGTTTTACTGGGTTCCCCGCCGATCTCACGTGCCAGCTTCGGCACCAGATAACCGGACACCCGCGGCAGCAGGCTACGCATCAACGCCCGGGCTTCTTCATCAGAAACGAAGAAATGCGCTGCGCCCTGCACTTTGTCCAGCACATGCAGGTAGTAGGGCAGAATGCCGGCATCAAACAGCGCATTGCTCAGCGCCGCCAGGGTTTGTGCATCATCATTCACGCCGCGCAGCAGTACGCTCTGATTAAGCAGCGTCACGTCAGCACGTTTCAGGCGCAGCATGGCATCACAAAGCGCCTCATCAATCTCACGGGCGTGGTTGATGTGGGTGACCATCAAGACCTGAAGCCGCGTTTCCGCCAGCGTCTGACACAGCGCCTCGGTAATGCGATCCGGAATCACGACCGGCAGTCGACTGTGAATACGTAGCCGTTTCAGATGCGGGATAGCGCCCAGCGCGTCAATGAGCCAGGCCAGCTCATGATCTTTTGCCATTAACGGATCGCCACCCGAAAAGATGATCTCATCCAGTTCAGGATGGGCGGTAATATAATCCAGCGCGGCCTGCCAGTTACGCTTGTTGCCCTGATTATCCTGATAGGGAAAATGACGGCGGAAGCAGTAGCGGCAGTTCACCGCGCAGCCGCCTTTGACCAGCAGCAATGCACGGTTTTTATATTTATGCAGTAATCCCGGCACGACGCTATTTTGTTCGTCCAGCGGATCGGTGCTATAACCTGGCGCGTCGACAAACTCCTGACGGCTGGTCAGGACCTGGAGTAGAAGGGGATCCTGCGCATCGCCTTTTTTCATTCGCCGGATAAAGGCGCGCGGCACGCGCAGGGCAAAAAGTCGGCGTGCGTCGCCGCCAGCAGCCAGATCCGGATGATGGTCGAGCGCTAAAAGTTGCAGTAATTCATGAGGATCAGTGACAACATCAGCAAGTTGCTGCAACCAATCTTCTCTGGAAGGGGAATTTAGGGTTACAATGTGTGCCATTTTTTTGGCTATTACCAGTTAATATCTACAGAGGGCCTTTATGGCGACTTATCTTAGCAACGATTTCCGTCCCGGTCTTAAAATCATGTTCGAAGGCGAACCTTATGCCATCGAATCAAGCGAGTTCGTTAAGCCGGGTAAAGGTCAGGCGTTTGCACGTGTAAAAATGCGTCGTCTGCTGACCGGTTCACGCGTTGAGAAAACCTTCAAATCAACTGATTCTGCCGAAGGCGCAGACGTGAAGGATATGACGCTGCAGTACTCTTACAACGACGGCGATTTCTACTACTTCATGCACCCGGAATCTTTTGAGCAATACCAGGTTGAAGCAAAAGTGCTGGATGAAGTGCAGAAGTGGTTGCAGGACAACGCGGAGTGTATCGTAACCTTGTGGAACGATAAACCGATTGCGGTTCAGCCACCAAACTTTGTTGAAGCGGAAGTCATTGAAACTGACCCAGGCCTGAAAGGTGATACTGCCGGTACGGGCGGTAAGCCAGCAACGCTGTCTACGGGTGCAGTCATTAAAGTGCCATTGTTCGTGCAGATTGGCGAGGTGGTGAAGGTTGATACCCGCTCTGGCGAATACGTGTCACGCGTAAAATAACCTTGAAAGGCGCATCCTGTGATGCGCCTTTTTTTGAGTGAGTTCACCATGAAAAAACGAGCAAAACTTATCGCCTTGGCGTTGCTGGTGGCTTCTGGACTAAGCGGCTGTAACACCTTCCACGGTTTTGGCGAAGACGTATCTCACCTGGGCGGCGCAATCTCGCGCGCGGCTAAATAAGTTATTCCTGCCTTCCTTTTTTCGGCGGCTCAGGCTCGCGACGTTGCATAATCAGTCTATGCTTTAAAAGCTGTACCTATAATGCAACCAAAAAGGATATGGATATGTTGAAGAAAAGTATTGTTGCGATTTTCTCTGTGATGATGTTCTCTGCACTGCTTTCTGGCTGCAACACCACGCGCGGCGTCGGCGAAGACGTTGAAGCGGGCGGCCATGCAATCCAGCGTAGCGCGCAGTAACGGTAAAACCGGTACGAACGTTTTTCGTACCGGCCTTTCTCTAGCCCTGTTTCACCCAAATCAGCTCATCTACCGGGAAACCGGCCTGGCGTGCCTGCTGCACCAGCTTTTGTTTCACACCTTCATCCAACTGCGGCGTCCGTGACAGTATCCACAGATAGTGGCGGTTAGGCCCGCATACCAGTGCGTAACGGTAGTCAGGATCCAGCGCTATCACGTTATAGCCACCGTAGAAGGGCCCAAAGAACGAGACCTTGAGTGCCGCACGCTGTTTATCGCCGGTGAAGTAGGCTTTACCCACGCTCTCCTGCCAGCGCTGCTTTTTAACGTTATAGCCGCGATTAACGACTTTCAGGCCGCCATCCTCACGTGGGCTGTAATTTGCCGTAACCTGTTCGAGGCCGCGTTCAAAGCCATGATCCAGCCGGGCTATCTCGTACCACTGACCGAGGTAACGCTGACTGTCGAAGTTTTCAACGACGGTAACGTTTTTTGGCGGTGTGGTCGTGCAGGCGACGGACAGGAAGGCACTCAGGCTGGCGACCAATGTTTTCCATGGAGACATAAAAAGATTCCTTTGTTATTTAACCTGTTAATTATAGAAGCCGGTCAGTTTATTGGACAGGCTTGCGCCACGATTGTTTGCCACTGACATTACGAGTAGACTTCCCTCCCTTATTTGTATCAGGAGCCGTCACCATGAGTGAAACGACAAGCTGGCAACCTGGCGCTTCGATTGCCAGTTTAATTAAACGCGCAGCCATTATTGCTGAAGTGCGTCGTTTCTTCGCCGATCGTGGCGTACTGGAAGTCGACACGCCCGCGATGAGTCAGGCCACGATTACCGACATTCATCTGGTGCCATTCCAGACGCGCTTTGTCGGCCCTGGCCTGTCTGAAGGCCGCGATCTCTGGCTGATGACCAGCCCGGAATACCACATGAAACGCCTGCTGGCGGCCGGAAGTGGCCCTATCTATCAAATGGGCCGCAGCTTTCGCAACGAAGAGGCCGGGCGCTACCACAACCCTGAATTCACCATGCTGGAATGGTATCGCCCCCATTACGATATGTACCGCCTGATGAATGAGGTCGACGATCTGCTGCAGCAGGTGCTGGAGTGCGACAGCGCGGAGTCTCTCTCTTATCAGCAGGCCTTTATTCGTCACCTTGAGCTGGACCCGCTTTCTGCCGACAAAGCGCAGCTGCGTGAGGCGGCGGAAAAGCTGGGTGAGGGCGAGCTGGCCAGTCGGGAAGAGGATCGCGATACCTTGCTGATGCTGCTGTTTATGCTGGGCGTGGAACCGAAGATTGGTCAGGACAAGCCGTGTTTTATCTACCACTTTCCGGCCAGCCAGGCGGCATTAGCGGAGATCAGCACGGAAGATCATCGGGTGGCAGAGCGGTTTGAGGTGTATTACAAGGGCATTGAGCTGGCGAATGGCTTCCGCGAACTCACCGACAGCCGTGAACAGCGCCAACGCTTTGAGCAGGATAATCGTCGGCGTGCGGCGCGAGGGTTGCCGCAACATCCGATTGATCACTACCTGCTGGCCGCGCTGGAGCACGGCATGCCAGCCTGTTCGGGCGTTGCACTGGGCGTGGACAGGTTGATTATGCTGGCGCTGAAGGCAGAGTCGCTGTCGGAGGTGATTGCGTTTCCGGTAGACCGCTGCTGACCCTTGACGCCGTGCTGACAGAATGGCGCAGCGCCATTTAAGCTGATAAACAAGGCCTCAAGTGGGCCTTGTTTGCGTTCACCGCTACTGACTGCTGTCCGGAAACTCCTGAATCGTCACCGGGAAGGTCAGCTTCTTGTCATTACGCAGCACCTGCACATTCACCACCGAGCCGGGCCGAATTTCCGCAACCTGGTCCATGGTTTCCTGTGCGGAGAGCGCCGGTTTACCGTCTACGCTCAGCAGCACATCATTGGCCTGGATACCGGCTTTCTCAGCCGGGCCGCCCGGCGTCACCACGCTGACGATAATGCCCTGAACCCGATCGAGACTGTTGCCCTGGCCGTGAAGCGGCGGCACTTCGCGGGCGGTAATGCCGATATAGCCGCGAATGACCCGACCATCACGGATGAGCTTATCCATTATCTTGGTTGCCAGCGCGGTGGGGATAGCAAAACCAATGCCTTCGGGCGTTTCGCCATCGCTGCTTTTATCGAACGTCAGGGTATTGATGCCCATGAGTTCGCCCAGCGAATTAATCAGTGCACCACCGGAGTTCCCCTGATTGATTGATGCATCCGTTTGCAGGAAGTTCTGGCGGCCTGACGAGCTGAGTCCAACGCGGCCCGTGGCGCTGATGATGCCCTGTGTGACCGTTTGTCCCAGGTTATAGGGGTTGCCGATGGCCATCACCACATCGCCAATGTGTGCGACGCGTTTGGGATTAATCGGGATAACCGGCAGGTTTGACGCGGTAATTTTTAGCACGGCCAAATCGGTCATGGCATCTGAACCCACCAGCGTGGCTTCAAAAAAACGGCCATCCTGTAGAGCGACGATGATCTGATCGGCATTATTGATAACGTGCTTGTTGGTCAGGATATAACCCCGGTTATTCATAATCACGCCAGAGCCCAGCGTGGTAATACCGCGGTTGTTGTTCCCATGCGCGCTGCGGTTGTAAACATTCACAACGGCAGGCACGGCACGCCTCACCCCTTGATTAAAGCCAAAGGGCGTTTCATCGTTACTGTCATTTTGACTATACAGGGCAGCACCGCCCAAACGCAGTGCGGGCAGCGCTGCGAGCAAGATGCCCGCAACAATCAGTCCCAACACCACTGAACGCAAGAGTTTAAGAAACATGGTGTTAAATCACGTCAGGGGAGAACGTTGGGGAGAATAACATGAGAGCGGCGGACACACACGTGCTTGTGTCCGCCATCGTGCGGGGTTTATCTCAATAACAGATAGATACTTTCCTCACCACGAACCACATTCAGCGCCATCACCGGCGGTTTGGCTTCCAGCACCTTGCGCATTTCGGCAATATTCTGAATTCGCGTGCGGTTGACGCCAATGATCACGTCATCTTTTTGCAGGCCGACCTGTTCAGCCGGAGTGCCTTTTTCGATGGCATCAATCTTCACGCCTTTATCACCGGTTTTGGTCTGACCATCGCTCAGGGTCGCGCCCTGCAGGGCCGGAGAAAGCAGCTGTGCGCTTGCCGTCGTCTGGGCGCTTTGCTCAAGGGTGACATCAACACTCACCGGTTTACCTTCACGTAGCAGGCCAAGCTTCACTTTCTCACCCGGTGCCGTCGTGCCGATCTTCACCCGCAGTTCTGCGAAGCTGGTAATCGGTTTATCGTTGACCGAAACAATGATATCGCCTGACTTGATACCGGCTTTTTGCGCCGCAGACTGCGGCAGCACTTCAGAAACGAACGCGCCGCGCTGTGCGTCAACGTTAAACGCTTTTGCGATGTCCGCAGTCATCTCGGTACCTTTGATACCCAACTGACCCCGTTTGACTTCGCCGTACTTAATTAACTGCTCGGCCAGGTTCATGGCCATATCGCTCGGAATCGCAAAGCCAATGCCGATATTGCCGCCACTGGAGGCCAGAATGGCGGTATTAATGCCGATCAGCTCGCCGTTCAGATTAACCAGCGCGCCGCCCGAGTTACCGCGGTTAATGGCGGCATCGGTCTGGATAAAGTTTTCCAGCCCTTCGAGATTCAGGCCGCTGCGGCCCAGTGCCGAAATAATTCCGGAGGTCGCTGTCTGACCAAGGCCAAAAGGATTGCCGATGGCCACGGCAAAATCACCGACTTTCAGTTGATCCGAATCGGCAACTTTTATCTGCGTCAGGTTTTTCGCGCCCTGAATCTGGATAAGGGCGATGTCGGTCTGCTCATCGTGACCAATCAGTTTGGCATCATATTCGCTGCCATCGCCGAGCTGGACGTTGATCTTATCCGCGCCGTTGACCACGTGGTTATTAGTCAGAACATAGCCTTTGGCGGCATCAATGATGACACCGGACCCCAGCCCCTCAAAGGGTTGAGGCTGGCTTGGGGCGCCACCTGGCAACTGGCCAAAGAAACGCTTAAGCGGCTCGGGAATATCCTGTGTCTGGGCCTGGGCATCAGACTGGGTGCCTTCAACGTGCACGCTGACCACAGCAGGTAACACTTTTTCCAGCATCGGTGCCAGGCTGGGAAGCGGCTGGCTCTGAATCTGTGCAGGCAGCGTCGCCATCGCGCCGGGCGCAGCGGCAAGACTCATTCCAATACTCAAGGCTAATGCGCTTAACAGTCGTGCTTGTTTTTTCATTGCTACAACGCTCTCGCTGCAAAAATGGGGGGAGTAAATCAATGAGACAGCCGTTTGCGGCCGGGGTTCGCAAAAACAGCGGGCACAGCGTCACTGTGCCCGATCAGGCTTAGTCGCGGACGGCGCGTTCACCACGCAGTAAGCCAGAGGCGCCTTCAGAGTAGTCACGCGGCATTTGCACCGGTGCCTGATCGTTATCCGCTTCGGCTTCGGTCAGTTGCCATGCAAAGGGGTTTTTGTCCCCGGGCATGTTCGGCAGCAGGTCGTTGGACCCTTTCGCCATGTGCTGATAGAGCTGACGGTAATCACGCGCCATGTTATCCAGCAGCTCTGCGCTCTGCGCAAAGTGGTTGGTCAGCTCTTCGCGATAATCTGCCAGCTCGGCTTTCGTCTTATCCAGTTCGTACTGCATGCTGCGCTGCTCACGCAGCTTCCGGTTGCCAAAACGCATTGCGACTGCGCCGACAATAATACCTACCACTAAACCAATTAGCCCGTATTCCCAGGTCATAATGACTCCCGTGTTATTTCCGTTGTTCCGTAGGGCGTTGCACCACTTAATAATAGTCACTATACCCGTTAATCTTATGGATGTGGAACTCTGGAGCGCCATGCCTTAGTGTAGAGCGGCCTTTTTTTCGACAAACGACGTTTGAATAAGACAAAATTCAGGGACACTGAGCGAACCATGCAAACCTCATCTCCGCTTGCCCGCTATGAGCAGGCGCTATCACAGGGCGATTTCAAGCCCGACGACGTACAGCGTGAAGCGATTACCCGCTTAGATGCTATCCAGCAAGGGCTGATCGCGCGTCAGCACACCACCGAACTTCCCTCGCAGGGGCTGTTAGGTCGTCTGTCGAAGCTGATGGGAAAAGAAAAGTCGCAGCCCAAAGCGCCCGTCCGTGGCTTATATATGTGGGGCGGTGTTGGCCGGGGGAAAACCTGGGTAATGGATCTGTTTTTTCAGTCTATTCCTGGCGACCGCAAACTGCGCTTACACTTTCACCGTTTCATGCTGCGCGTGCATGAAGAGCTGACCGAACTGCAGGGGCACAGCGATCCGTTACTGATCATCGCCGACCGCTTTAAAGCAGAAACCGATATTCTCTGTTTTGATGAGTTTTTTGTGTCTGACATCACGGATGCCATGCTGCTGGGAACGCTGATGGAAGCCCTGTTTGCGCGCGGCATCAGCCTGGTTGCGACCTCGAATATTCCGCCTGATAACTTGTACAAAAACGGCCTGCAGCGTGCCCGTTTTCTGCCCGCCATTGAGCAGATTAAGCAGCACTGTGAGGTAATGAATGTCGATGCGGGCATTGATTACCGTCTGCGTACGCTGACGTCCGCGCATTTGTGGACGTTTCCTCTGGGGCCGGAAACCTACGCCGAGATGGACCGCATGTTCCAGGCATTGTCAGGCGAAAAACGCGACAGCGCACCGGTGCTGGAGATCAATCACCGTAAAATGCCGACCCTGGGCGTGGCAGAAGGGGTGATTGCGATTGATTTTAAAACCCTGTGTGGAGAAGGGCGCAGCCAGCATGATTATATTGAGCTGTCACGCCGCTTTCACAGCGTCCTGCTGTTTGATGTACCGGTCATGATCTACAACACGGAAGATCAGGCGCGGCGTTTTCTGGCGTTGGTGGATGAGTTTTACGAGCGCCATGTCAAACTGGTTGTCGCTGCAGAAACCTCCTTGTTCGAAATTTATCAGGGCACGCGCCTGAAATTTGAATATCAGCGCTGTCTGTCCCGTTTGCAGGAAATGCAGAGCGAAGAGTACCTGCGGCTGGCGCATTTACCCTGAGATTCCAGGTAATAAATGAAAATAGGGTTCGATTTTTGTAATCGACTTCTCTATAATCTTGCGACCCCACGTTACAGCACAGGATTTTTTTCCCAAATCCTCTGCGTTCCGGTAACGCTATCCGAAGGGGTGGCTTGCTGGTCAAAATGGTCGTGTGAGCCTCATTCGTTTACTTAAGCGTTTGGGATTTCACCAACGTGTAACTTAATTTGGGTAAGCTTTTCGATGAAAACTTTTACAGCTAAACCAGAAACCGTCCAACGTGACTGGTATGTTGTTGACGCAACTGGCAAAACCTTGGGTCGCCTGGCGACTGAACTGGCGCGCCGTCTGCGTGGTAAGCATAAAGCGGAATACACTCCGCACGTTGATACTGGTGATTACATCATCGTTCTGAACGCTGAGAAAGTTGCTGTAACCGGCAACAAGCGTTCTGACAAGATTTACTATCACCACACTGGTCACATCGGTGGTATCAAACAGGCGACCTTTGAAGAGATGATTGCTCGCCGTCCTGAGCGCGTGATTGAGATCGCGGTTAAAGGCATGCTGCCGAAGGGCCCGCTGGGTCGTGCTATGTACCGTAAACTGAAAGTTTACGCAGGTAACGAGCACAACCATGCGGCACAGCAACCGCAAGTTCTTGACATTTAATCGGGATTAAAGGCAATGGCTGAAACTCAAAACTACGGCACTGGTCGCCGCAAAAGCTCATCCGCACGCGTCTTCATCAAGCCGGGTAGCGGTAACATCGTAATCAACCAACGCTCTCTGGAGCAGTATTTCGGTCGCGAGACTGCACGCATGGTCGTGCGTCAGCCTCTGGAACTGGTTGATATGGTTGGTAAACTGGACCTGTACATCACCGTTAAAGGTGGTGGTATCTCTGGTCAGGCAGGCGCGATCCGTCATGGTATCACCCGCGCTCTGATGGAGTATGATGAGTCACTGCGTGGCGAACTGCGTAAAGCAGGCTTCGTTACCCGTGATGCTCGTCAGGTTGAACGTAAGAAAGTCGGCCTGCGTAAAGCACGTCGTCGTCCTCAGTTCTCCAAGCGTTAATTGTTGCTGCTTCGGCAGACACAGTTGGCACAAAAAACCCGCTCCGGCGGGTTTTTTATTTTTATTCTCAGGTCATCCTGTCGTATAAAACCACAATACTGTTCGCATTTTACCCGCAAAAATGCATTCCCCCACCCACAAGCTGCCTAAAATCTGGTAAACTCTGTGTCACTTTGCGCCCGCAAGCTGGCGCGTTATGCGCCTCGCATTAGTCGGGGGTGGTTAGCGCGGATTGCGAGCGAGTTCTATGAGCAGGTGAGTCGCCGTGTGGTTGGCCATTCGCAGTAACTTTTTGTGAACAAACTGGGAGGTTTTCATGGCTGTCGCTGCCAACAAACGTTCGGTAATGACGCTGTTTTCTGGTCCTACTGACATTTTTAGCCATCAGGTACGTATCGTGCTTGCCGAGAAAGGTGTCAGCGTAGAGATCGAGCAGGTCGAAATGGATAACCTGCCGCAGGATCTGATTGACCTCAATCCGTACCGCACTGTGCCGACGCTGGTAGATCGCGAACTGACGCTGTACGAATCACGCATCATCATGGAATATCTGGATGAGCGTTTTCCCCACCCACCATTGATGCCTGTCTATCCGGTTGCACGTGGCGAAAGCCGTTTAATGATGCACCGTATTGAGCAAGACTGGTACAGCCTGATGAGAAAGGTTGAGAACAGTAGCGGTCAGGAAGCTGAAGCGGCGCGTAAGCAGCTGCGTGAAGAGCTGCTGGCTATTGCTCCTCTGTTTGGGCGTACGCCATTCTTTATGAGCGACGAGTTCAGCCTGGTAGACTGCTATCTGGCTCCGCTGTTGTGGCGTTTACCGTCAATGGGTATCGATCTGCTCGGGTCGGGCTCTAAAGAGCTGAAAGGCTACATGAACCGCGTATTTGAGCGTGACTCCTTCCTTGCTTCACTGACTGAAGCTGAACGTGAAATGCGCCTGCAAGCCCGGGGCTAACGTATGGAAATGTCACAACTCACAGCCCGCCGACCTTATTTGCTGCGTGCTTTTTATGACTGGTTACTGGATAACCAGCTCACACCGCATCTGGTCGTCGACATCAACCTGCCTGGCGTTCAGGTTCCACTCGAATATGCCCGCGATGGTCAGATCGTACTGAACATTGCGCCGCGTGCCGTGGGTAACCTTGATCTGGGCAATGACGAAGTCTCGTTTAACGCACGTTTTGGTGGCGTTCCACGTCAGGTGAATGTCCCAATGGCGGCCATACTCGCCATCTATGCGCGTGAAAACGGCGCAGGCACGATGTTTGAACCTGAACCAGCCTATGAAGGCGGCACACAGGAATTTGCTGAGAATCAGGAAGAGACGGTCATGTCAGTGATTGACGGCGACCGCCCTGATGATGCCAGCGATGACGATAATTCACCGGATGACGATCCCCCGCCACGTGGTGGCCGTCCCGCACTGCGCGTGGTGAAATAACACAGAATACCCGTCACCTGACGGGTATTTTTTTGCCTGTCTGCCAGCCGGTAACAGGCATAAAAAAATCCGGGAACACAGGTTGACCGGATTTTTGCTTTCTGCCGCAGCGATCAGTAAACGTCGCGCAGGTAGCGTTTCTCTTTCTTCAGCTGATCGATGTAGTCAGCGGCCCGTTCACTGGAGAGCCCGCCAAACTGACGTACGATTTCATACAGCGCGCTATCCACGTCTTTCGCCATGCGTGATGCATCGCCACACACGTAAAAGTGACCGCCTTCCTGCAGCCAGGCATAGAGCTCTGCACCCTGTTCCAGCATCCGGTTTTGCACGTAGATTTTCTTGTCCTGATCGCGTGAGAACGCCAGATCGAGACGCGTGAGCAGACCGCTTTCCTGCCAGGCCGTCAGTTCTTCGCGATAAATGAAGTCGTGTTCCTGATGCTGATCGCCAAAGAACAACCAGTTTTTACCCTGAGCGCCTGTTACCTGACGCTCCTGCAAAAAGGCGCGGAACGGGGCGATACCGGTGCCGGGGCCGACCATAATCAGCGGGGCGTTGCCGTTAGCCGGAACGCGAAAGGCTTTGTTGGGTGAGATGAAGATCGCGGGCTTTTCACCACGGCGTACACGCTCAGCCAGATAGGTAGAGCACACGCCGCTGCGGTTGCGGCCACCGCTGTGATAGCGCACTGAGGCGATGGTCAGGTGAACCTGATTCGGATGCGCTTTTGAGCTGGACGAGATGGAGTAGGCGCGATGCTGCAACGGGCGCAGCAGGGCGACGAACTCGGGTACGCTCAGGCTACGCGTCAGTTCGAGCTGGAGCAGATCCAGCGTATCTTTGCCCCATAGCCAGACACCGAGCGCGTCTTTGTCGTCGTGCTGAAGCACGTGACGCAGCTCCTGGTTGGTGGTGTTTTGGCCCACCCACTCGATCAGCTTGCGTGAAGGCTCTGAAATTTCAAACTGGTAGGTCAGCAGGTCGCCCAGGCTCCTGTCGAATCCCGGCACCGGCGTCTGGTAATCGGCGTTCAACTGGGTAAGCAGCAGGCTGACCAGCGACGGCTCGTTGACCGGAATCACGCCAAGTGCGTCACCGGCTTCATACTTCAGGCCGCTGTCGGTGAGATCAAACTCGACGTGGCGAATATCTTTTGCCGATTGCTCACTCGACAGGCGTTTATTGGTGATCAGGGCTGCCGCATACGGATTCGATTTGTTGCTGCCAGGAATAACCGGCGCTTCCGGAGCGCTCTCCAGCACCGTGCCGCTGCTGCCTGCGCTGCTGGCAAACTGGGGCATCGTGCTGTTAATCCACTCATTTGACGGCTCTTCGTAATCGATATCGCAGTCAATGCGGTCAACAACGCGCTTTGCCCCAAGCTGTTCCAGGCGCATATCCAGGAACTTACCTGCCTGACAGAATCCGTCATAGCCGGTATCGCCAATGGCCAGCACGGCGAAGTGCATCTGCTCCAGACGTGGCGCGGTGCTGGCGGAAATCGCGTCCCAAAACAGCTGGGCGTTGTCGGGCATTTCACCTTCACCATAGGTCGAAGTGACAATCAGCACGTGCCGCATGGTAGCGAACACGTCGAGATCCACATCGCCTAATGCCTGAACGACCGGCACCAGACCTTTGGCACGGGCTGACTTCGCCGCTGACTGGGCCAGCGCCTCAGCATTACCGGTCTGAGAACCATAAAGGATGTGCAGTTGGGTGGTCGCGGCAGCGCTGCTGCCCGCAGCCGGCTGCTGTTTGTCTTCCAGCACCAACAAACGGGAGTGCAGGCCGGCCAGGAAGCCCGCCAGCCAGTATTTCTGATCACCATTGAAAGGTGCATCTTCAGGAATATATGGAATTTTCATGGATACCTTTACTCAATCCCGCTCTTAACCGTCATGCTTCGCTGTGCCGATGGCGGGCGGTTCCTGTGCTCTCAGCAACAGCCTGCTGCTGAGAGGATAAGGATGCCGCTGCGCCCGGCACGTCGAACAAATCAGGGTCATCATCATTAAACACAGTTCTGTTCACTGAGCCTGCTGTCAGGCCAGTTTACCCACGGCCGCTGCAATTTCAGGTAACGCCGCACGCGCAAACAACTCTTCAAAATCAGGCAGGCGACCGAGAATGTCACGGTTGCAGGCATCCTGATACATGATCCAGCCGTAAGTGGCCAGGCTGTCCATTGAGCGGATATTACGTTGCGTCAGTGCCGCTTTGTAATCGGACATGCGTTTTGAACCGATCAGGCTGGCCAACTCGCTGTCGCTATAGCTTTCAATCGCTGCTCGCGCATGGCGTTGCAGCTTACTCACCAGTGAAAAGTCTTCGGTCATCAGCAGATTCCGCACGGCTTTTTCCACGGCGGCGTCTTCAACCGGCGTGCCTTTCGGCAGCTTGCTGAGTGCCAACTGCTGGGCAAAGCTCAGTACGGTGTAGTTATTCAGTAAAACAAACATTTCCTGCGTATCTGTCGCGCCATAAGCCGGAACCGCGCCGTCGGCAATGGTCTTGCCTTCGCGCCAGGCGGCTTTAAACTTGGCAACCTGATGGCCTGCCAGCGCCGTTGACAGCTCTTCCAGCAGATCCTTGCGGGACTTGGCCTTCAGAATTTCACCGCCATCCTGGTAAAGCAGCAGGGAACGCGGCATAACGTAGACAAAGTGCTGACATTCGGTTTCCCAGTGCTCCAGCAGCCAGGCGGCACGCGGAGACTGCGTGGCCTCCAGGTGCCAGTTCAGCATGGTGAGAACCGCCTGCTTATGAATCTGTGCCAGCTCATCCGGGTCAGCGATTGAGCCAAACAGAACGGAGTCGCCCGCCGCATGGCTCGCCAGTGAACCATAGGGATCGTACTGATAAGCAAAGCCGCCGCTCATGCCGTTACCGAAGCCTTTACCAAAGGTGCCCAGGTTTAACACTGCGCCGTTGGTCATGTATTCGCAGCAAAAGTCACCGACGCCTTCCACCACCGCAGTGGCACCGGAGTTACGCACCGCGAAGCGATCGCCGGCCTGGCCCTGAACGAACAGACGGCCGCCGGTGGCGCCAAACAGAGCGAAGTTACCGATCAGAACGTTGCCATCGCTGTCCTGCGCGCCGCCGCCCGGTGAGAGCACGACCAGTTCGCCGCCGCACTGACCTTTGCCGACGCCATCGTTACAGGTTCCACGATGTTTCATCAGCATGCCGTCATTGCAGAAGGCCCCGAAGGACTGACCGGCAGAGCCGGTCGTGGTGATTTCTACGCTGGCAGGTGCCAGATAGCGACGACCGCGATCGTCACGTAGCACGGCCGGCATTGCCTGAATCTGTGCAGCCGTCAGGGTGTGATTCAGCATGCGCTCAATATCGATAGCTAACTGGCCGCCCACGCTTTTATTGCGGTTGTTGAGTACAACATCCTTACCCAGTTGCAGAGAGGTTTTACCCTGATCGACCAGTTGCTGGCTCAGTTCTTCAACCCAGCGGTCATCCAGTTCAAAATCTTTCTCCAGATAAACTGGCTTAGCAATCTTCAGCTCGGGCACCACGGTCAGCATGGCACGCAGGTCCAGCTTACCGACTTCCAACGGGTGATCCATCAGATGGAGCAGATCGGCGCGGCCACGGGCTTCACGCAGGGAGCGCAGGCCCATACGCGCCAGAATCTCACGCACTTCATGCGCCACGTTCAGGAAGTACTGTGCCAGCTGGCGTGGGTCGCCATCAAAGGCTTCGGCGTTAGTGGTTAATCCCGCCGGGCATTTAACGTTACAGTTCTTCGCCATCACGCACTTCAGCATCATCAGCGCGGTGGTACCAAACTCAAAGCTGTCGCCGCCCAGCAGAGCGGATTTCACCACGTCGCTGCCGGTTTGCTGTGCGCCTGAGCAACGCAGCAGAACTTTGTCGCGCAGGCCGTTTGCACACAGGGCCTGGTGAACTTCGGCGATACCGATTTCGGCAACGCGACCGGTATATTTCAGGCTGGTCACCGAGGCGGCGCCCGTACCACCCGTGTTACCGGCAACGTTAATCACGTCAGCACCGGCTTTCGCCACGCCCACGGCGATGGTGCCAATACCTTCAGATGACACCAGCTTCACAATGACGCGCACGCGGGCCGCTTTACAGTCGTGAATCAGCTGCGCCAGATCTTCGATAGAGTAGGTATCGTGGTGCGGCGGCGGAGAAACCAGCTCAACGCCTGGCGTGCCGCCGCGTGCGGCGGCGATCTCTACGGTAACTTTTGCCGCCGGAAGCTGACCGCCTTCACCGGGCTTGGCGCCCTGGCCGATTTTGATCTCAAGCTCTTCCAGCATCGGATCGGCCAGGTAGGCCGCCCAGACGCCAAAGCGGCCTGACGCCAGCTGTTTGATACGTGAAGCGCGAATGGTGCCGTGACGGGAGTAGTGCTCACCGCCTTCTCCACAGTTACTCATGCCTCCGACCATGTTGGTGCCATGCGCAACGGCTTCATGCGCCGGTGCGACCAGCGCACCGTGACTCATCGCGCCAGACGCGAAAGTGCGGGTAATTTCGCTCGCGGGCTGAATATCGCTCAACGGCAGCGACGGCAGCGCCGTGAAAATGCGTGACAGGTAGTCCGCCGCTTTGCCGCTGGCGGTGACTTTCAGGCCGCCAGCAACCACTTCTGCGGTTTCAATCTCGTCGTTAAAACGGGCTTTCAGCGCACGTGACAGGTTGAGCAGGCGTTCACTTTCTGGTTTCAGTCCGGCAATGGCATCGGTCAGACGCAGCATAAAGGCATTCTGGCTGCCCTCAATGGCGTCACAGACCAGGCCGCGGGTGGCAAAACCATTGTTAGTCAGCGAGTAGCGACCCAGCTTACGCCGGAATTCGGCCTCACTGTCGATGTGGGTAAGATCTGCCGGGAAGGCCAGAATATCGCGCAGCGCGGCTGGGCGGCGTTTGCGCTCTTCGTACATCAGGCTGGAGAACTGACGATAATCGGCCGTAATGGCAAAATCATTCATCACCTCATCCGGGATGCGCTCAAAGCTGCTGTCTTTAAACGTCTCCGGCTTGATGCCAAAGGCATTGTCCAGACGGGCCAGCGTCATCAGACGAATAAAGTTATCCTCTTCACGCGCTTTGTCCGCGAAGCGAATCGGCTCTTCCGTCATATCAATAAAGGTGCGTACGGCAATGGTGCCGTAAGAGTGGCCTGCGCCCTCTGCACGTTCTTTAAACAGGCCTAACAGCGGCACTTCGGACTCGCCCTGAATTTTCAGTGCGCTCTGATGCCAGTCCACCGCCATCTGAGCGATGGTTGCGAAGCCCGCGCCGCCCACAGGCGTTTTGATGTTTGGAAAATACTTTCTCAGTACCGGGTCATCGGTATTCAGGAAGTTAGGCTCGAAGAACTCGCCGCTGCTGTAGCTCTCAACGGTACACAGCCCCACTTTACCCATGGTTTTCATCAGGGCTTTTTCGGCCGCTTTAGCGTAGCGTTTAAAGGCTTTGTTGCCTTCTTCGCCTTCACCAAATTTTTCCTCAGCACGCATTTGCACGCCGAGCGGATAAACGGCTGACGCGCCAAAGCCCAGCGTAGCCGCAATATGGTGAGAAGAGATGATCTGTCCGCTCTCCACCACCAGCGACACATCCAGGCGTAAACCTTCCTGTACCAGACGCTGGTTAACGGCAGAAATGACCAGCAGCATGGGCAATGCGGCCTGGGTAGAAGAGATATGGCGATCGGTCAGTACGGCAATGCCGCCCTCTGAGCGGGCAAAATCCACCACCTGCTGTGCCAGATCGTCAATCGCTTTTTCCAGCGCGCTGGCGTTCGCTGTGCGGCTCAGCAGATCTTTGCCGGTGACCGGCTCGTAAAGCATTTCGAAGCGAGCGTAAGGGGCCACGTTCTGCTCGCGCAGCTGCAGCATGTCCAGATGGGTCAGAATCGGGGTTGGCACAATGATCTGCCGACCTTTACTGCGGCCCAGATGCGGTTTAGCGCCCAGCGCCACGCGCAGCGTCATGCCATCCGCTTCGCGAATGGAGTCCAGTGGTGGATTGGTCACCTGAGCAAAGCGCTGCGAGAAGTAGTGCGCCATGCCGCCTTCATGATCGGAGAGGCCGTTAATCGCATTGCCGTAACCCATCGCAGAGATTTTCTCGGCGCCGGTGTTCAGCATCGGATCCATCATGAACTTAAAGCTTTCCTGGTTATAGTAGTACGCCACGAAGCGCTGATAGGTTTTCAGATCGCCGCGATAGCGCAGGGGAGAACCCTGTTGTTCAGCAGGAATAACCGGCAGCTCTCGTAAATCGACACGCGACTTGCCGAGCAATGCCGCATAGTCTTTTTCAGCAGCCAGCTTCTCCAGCGCCTGGTGCGTGGTGTAACTGCGCTTTTCGCGATGGTCAAAATACAGCATGCCGCCGGCTTCAATACGGCCACGGCGCAGCACGCTTTCAGGGGGAAAGGCAATTTGTCCCGCTTCGGACATGGCACCGATGTATTCCGCCGTTTCGATTGAACGCAGCGGGCGCAGCCCCAGGCGATCAAGACGCGCACCGATTACCTCGCCGTTACCAAAAATTAAGGCGGCCGGGCCATCGTTTTTCTCTTCATAGAGCGAAAAGTATTCCAGCATGTCACGCACGGCAGGGGAGAGCGCGGTATCGTTTTCCCAGGCAGGCGGCATCATCGACACCACCGCGGTGATCAGGTCCAGATCGTCTTCCATCAGGCGGCTGTGAATGCTCTGATCCAGTCGCGAACTGTCTGACTGGCCTTTCGGACGCACAATAGTTTTGCCACGGGCGGAAGCCAACGCAGATTCGGCGATGCGGTTTTTACGATCGGTATTCAGCTCACCGTTGTGGGCCATCAACCGGAAAGGCTGTGCCATGGTGGTGTGCGGATCGGTATTCGTTGAGAAGCGAGTATGGAAAAACAGTCCGCGTACGTGATGATCGGGATCGGTCAGATCTTTGAAGTAAGGGATCACTTCATTCGAATTCAGGCGCGCTTTAAAGACCTGGGTGCGCGACGACAATGACAGTGGATATAACCCGCCAAATTCGGGTTGGGTAAAGGCTTGTGCCTCGATCGTCAGCAGGGCGCGATAAATCAGTTTTTCAAAATCGATCTGATTGCTGATGTCCTGAGGTGCGGCAAAAATCCACTGCACAATGGGAAGCTGAAACTGCATGGCAGCCGGGCGCGTGACGCTGTTATCCAGCGGCATTTCACGCTTCAGGATAACCGGCAGATTAAAGCGATTTAGCGTCTCTTCGACTAAACGTTCGGCATTGGCGCGCAGTTCCGTGTCTTTCGGCACGAAGAAGTTACCTACACCAAAGCGTCCGGCTTCAAGCGCCTGACCGGTAATTTTACGGAAAAAATGCAGGGAAAGATCGACGTTAACCCCGGCGCCATCGCCCACGCCTTCGGCGGACATACCGCCACGGTGCGGAACCGTACAGAGTGCGCTGTGCGCCATGCGCAGAATTTCATGAGTCTGCTCGCCGTCCTTACGGGTAATGAAACCTACACCACAGCTGTCACTTCCTGCTGCTGGGTCATATAAGCCATAGGAATCAGGTTTTTTACTGGACATTGAGGGTCTCCTTAAAACTGCTTTAGACATTACCTGCATTGTTTCAGGCACTGAGTTCAACTGCACACTTCCCAGCGCAAATTCTTTCATTTCCGCGCCTGACAGCCTGCGCGATTGGGTTTTACGCACTTTTCATCGCCAGGAGAAAGGTCCCTTGAGGCGTTGCGCTTGATTTTTCCGTTCTCGAAAGGAGATGACTCAAACCATGTGGGCGTCATGTTGCATAGATATGCCGTGACACGTATCCATCATGAAAGCTTTCAGCGGAATTCCAACTTATCGGGAAAGCGAATCGAGGTCAAATAGTGATACTGACACAGTTTAATCCCGTCTTTGTATCCTTAACTGAATGAATTTATTATTTTTTTATGTCTAAAATGTGTCAGTTTGCCATTCAGGTATAGGGTATGAAATGTGAACTGTATCACTGTGCAGAAGGCGTGAAATCACTGAAGTATGCTGGCGATAAGGGACTAAACAGCATCAAATGCTGCTTCAGGCAGTGTAAGCACAGGATGTATCTGTTTTTCTTATAGCACCAAATTTGAATGAATAAGGGCATCATGATTAGCAAAATTAATCACGTCAGGTTGCTTAAAACTGCAATTTATATGAATGAGTATGCATGAAAAGCATGGCGTCGCGATAACAGGAGGTTATTTGGCGAAAAAGCAGAGGCAGTAATAGCCCGCCTTGCAAAAAGGCGGCCTTACAGATTCATTGAGTTAGCACAATTAGTCAAGGGTTTTAGCATTAAGGAGCTGAACGTCGGCGAAGAGACCGTGTTTTGCACCATATAAGTGCATCCGTGCGGCGATCTTACCTTATGCACTGCGACGACAGCGAAATAAATACGCTATCATGTGGCTGTTCTCATCCAGGGAGTGTTTATGAAACAGATTCGCCTGCTGGCGCAATATTATGTTGATTTAATGGTCAAGCTTGGCCTGGTACGTTTCTCGCTGCTGCTGGCCTCCGCGCTGGTCGTGCTGGCGATGATTGTGCAGATGGCGGTCACCATGGTACTGCGTGGCCACGTCGAAAGTATCGATATGGTGCGTTCGGTCTTTTTTGGCCTCTTAATCACGCCCTGGGCGGTCTACTTCCTTTCTGTGGTGGTTGACCAACTGGAAGAGTCTCGTCAGCGTCTGGCAAGGCTGGTGGATAAGCTGGAAGAGATGCGCACGCGCGATCTCGAACTAAATCAACAGATGAAAGAGACCATCTCACAGCTTAATAATGAAATCGCCGATCGTAAAAAAGCTGAGGAAGCACGTGAGCAGGTGATGGCGAAGCTGCGTGAAGAGGTGGCGCGCCGCGAGCAGGCGCAAATTGAGCTGGAGCAACAGTCTTCCTTTCTGCGTTCGTTCCTGGATGCCTCACCGGATCTGGTCTTTTACCGCAATATCGATAAACAGTTTTCGGGCTGTAACCGGGCCATGGAGTTGTTAACCGGCAAAAGCGAAAAACAGCTTATTGGTCTGACGCCTCGCGACATCTATGACAACGATACGGCCACCAAGGTGCTGGAGACCGACGAAAAAGTCTTCCGGCATAACGTCTCGCTGACCTATGAGCAGTGGCTGCAGTATCCCGATGGCCGTAAAGCCTGTTTTGAGATCCGCAAAGTGCCCTATTATGACCGCGTGGGTAAGCGCAGTGGGCTGATGGGCTTCGGACGCGATATTACCGAGCGTAAACGCTATCAGGACGCGCTGGAGAGTGCCAGCCGCGAGAAGACCACCTTTATCTCAACGATCAGCCACGAGCTTCGTACGCCGCTTAACGGCATTGTCGGGCTCAGTCGCATCTTGCTGGATACCGATCTGAACCAGGAGCAGCTTAAGTACCTGAAAACGATCCACGTTTCCGCGATTACGTTGGGCAACATTTTCAATGACGTCATTGAAGTCGATAAGATCGAACGCCGCAAGGTTCAGCTGGATAACCAGCCGGTCGACTTCACCAGTTTCCTGGCCGATCTGGAAAACCTCTCAGGCCTGCTGGCTCAGCCTAAAGGGTTGAAGTTTGTCATGGCGCCACAACTCCCGCTGCCGCATAAGATCTCGACTGATGGCACGCGCCTGCGGCAGATTCTGTGGAATCTGATTGGTAACGCGGTGAAATTCACCCAGCAGGGAGAGATCGTCGTACGCGTCGCGTACGAGCAGGATGAAACGCTGCGCTTTGAGGTTCAGGACTCAGGGCAGGGGATTCGGCAGGAAGAGCAGGATAAAATTTTTGCGATGTATTATCAGGTTACCGATCAACACGGCGGGAAGCCGGCGACCGGAACCGGTATTGGTCTGGCAGTGTCACGCCGCCTGGCACAGGCCATGGGCGGGGATATCAGCGTAAACAGCGCACCGGGGCAGGGCTCCTGCTTTACCGTTGTGATAAAAGCGCCACGCATTGCAGAAGAAGTGGAAGATGAAGGCGTGGACGACCCGCTTCCGCTCCCTGCTTTGCACGTCCTGCTGGTGGAAGATATTGAGCTGAATGTCGTTGTTGCACGCTCGGTACTGGAAAAACTCGGATGCAGCGTAGAAGTGGCGATGACTGGCAAGGCGGCACTGGAGATGTTTGATCCGCTTGAGTTTGATCTGGTGCTGTTAGATATCCAGCTGCCGGACATGACCGGGATGGATGTGTCACGCGCCATCCGTCAGCAACATCCAGACGCAAACCTGCCGCCGTTGGTGGCGTTAACGGCCAACGTGCTGAAAGACAAAAAAGAGTACTTCGACGCTGGCATGGACGACGTGCTCAGTAAGCCCCTTGCCGTGCCCGCGTTAACGGCCATCATTAAAAAGTTTTGGGACTATCAGTCTGAGAGCGATGCGCAGCCGGCCAGGTTCGTGAATAACAGTAAAACCGATGCAATACTGGATGTTCCTATGCTCGAACAATATCTGGATCTGGTGGGGCCGAAGCTGATTACGCAAAGCCTGACTATGTTTGAACAGATGATGCCGGGTTATCTTGAGGTGCTGGATTCCAACATGATGGCGCGTGACCAAAAAGGCATTGCTGAGGAAGGGCATAAAATCAAGGGTGCAGCAGGCTCGGTTGGGTTACAGCATCTTCAGCAGGTGGCAAAGCAGATTCAAAGCCCTGAACTACCGGCATGGTGGGACAACGTGGGCGAATGGGTCGAAGAACTGAAGCGTGAATGGCAACACGATGTGCAGGTACTGCGCGAGTGGGTTGCTGAAAAACAGCGTTGATACAAAAAAATGACCCCAGCCGAAGCCGGGGTGCGCTAATACTGCGCCAACACCAGGGAAAAAGACGCTGCTGCTATGCTTAATGTTATTCATGCAACAGCGGGGTATTGGTTAACACTTGCAACACCTTAGCAAATTCAAATTACTTTGTGACAAGATTCATTAAAATTTGTGATGTTGAACCGCGTTTAAATACAGGAAACATTAATTCGACAACATAGTCAAGCAATGAATCAATTTTACCGTCGTATTGGTTGTTTTTTAATCAAACCTACTGTTTTTTGTACGGGCTTAAGCCAAATTTGTTAACAAAACCTGTGTTGCGCGCGGTAACCAAAATTTTTTGCCGTAGCTTGCGAGTAAAATAGATATAAACTTATGATAATAAAGAATAATGAAGAAAACAGGTCGATCGGACCCAAAACGTTTCGGGTCACCGGATCTTATCTCATCATCAAAAGGTTTTGCCGATAGAAAGTCTTTTATAATTCGGCAAAAACATAGAGTTGAAATAACGCTGTGTGACAAATAAATCCCTTAGCAAGGTCACTGAGTGAACATTTTATCAGCAGGTGCCGTGAGGGCTTTTTACAGTCCGCAGAATTATATATAAGTTTTGTGAAACATTGAGGTATGGGATTGTCACAAAATGGTATCATCTTTTTAGAACGGTGAGCGCATTACAAAAAAGATGGAACCGATTCCTTACGCGTGGAAGTAATTGAACTCATTCAAACTATTGTTGCATTCAGAATGCATTTTCATTGTTTTGTTATAAACGTTGCACAACGTAGCAGCGCATTTGTCAGTAAAAAAGTGTACGCCGGGCAGTGGTCACGCCTGAAATTAATTAACGCATAAAAATCTTGAGACGAGCGCATGAGTAAGCATAAAGGGAACCTGTGGCGGCGCGTGAAGCCTGTAGTGATGCGCATTGTGTTTATTTGGCTGGGGCTGTGGCTGGCGGGCATTCTGCTCTTTTCGTTCATTCCTGTCCCCTTTTCAGCCGTGATGGCAGAACGTCAGGTAGGTGCCTGGTTCAGGGGCGATTTTGGCTACGTCTCTCATTCGGACTGGGTAGGAGCAGATGAAATTTCACCCTGGATGAAACTGGCCGTCATCGCTTCTGAAGATCAACACTTCCCCGACCATTGGGGGTTTGACGTAGCGGCAATCCGGTCCGTACTGGACGACAGTGACAGCCGGATGCGTGGAGCATCCACGCTGTCACAGCAAACGGCAAAAAATCTGTTTTTGTGGGATGGCCGGAGTTGGGTGCGTAAAGGACTGGAGGCGGGATTAACCGTCGGGCTGGAAACCGTATGGACCAAACGGAGGATCCTGACGGTTTATCTGAATATCGCGGAGTTTGGCAAAGGCACGTTCGGGGTAGAGGCGGCTTCACGCCGCTTCTTTCATAAACCTGCCAGCCGATTAACCCTGTCCGAAGCGGCGCTGCTGGCTGCTGTCTTGCCTAATCCGCTGCGCTTCCGCGCAGACGCACCTTCAGGCTATGTCCGTCAACGCCAGCAGTGGATCCTGCGCCAGATGCGTCAGCTGGGTGGCGAAGGCTTCCTGCAGCGCAATCACCTGAACTGACGTTAGTCTTCGTCGAATCCGGCTTCAAACAGTTCAATGACGGCGGCCAGGGCTTCCGTTTCCTGTGGACCGCTGGCTTCGATCTCAATATGACCGCCTTTGGCCGAATCCAGCATCAGCAACGCGATAACGCTGCTGGCTTCGGCCTCTGTTCCGCTCTCGTTACGCAACAGCACTTCGGCATCGAAACTCTGCACCAGTTCAAACAGCTTCATAGCAGGACGTGCATGCATGCCGAGCTTATTTCTGATTTCCACGGTTTGCTTAACGGTCATGATTTACGTTTTTCCAGCGTGCGATGACGAGACTGTACATTTTTACCCCGGGAGCGGAAATAGTCAGCCAGCTGTTCGGCAATATACACGGAGCGATGTTTGCCGCCAGTACAGCCAATTGCCACGGTAAGATAGCTACGGTTGTTGGTTTCCAGCATCGGCAACCAGAGTTCCAGATAGCTACGCGTCTGATATATGAAGTTATGGACTTCAGTATGGCGATCGAGGAACGCGGCCACGGGCCTGTCCAGACCGGTCATGGGACGTAATTTAGGATCCCAGTGCGGGTTAGGCAAAAAGCGCACGTCGAAAACGTAATCTGCATCAATGGGAATGCCGTGCTTGAAGCCAAACGATTCGAACACCATTGTCAGCTCACGCTCACGTTTACCCAGCAAGCGGGTACGCAACATCTCCGCCAGTTCGTGTACCGACATCTCTGAAGTATCAATAATCAGATCGGCACGGGAACGCAGCGGCTCAAGCAGGTCGCTCTCTTCGTCAATCGCGCTTTCCAGCGACAGATTCTTGCTGGATAACGGATGCAGACGGCGCGTATCACTGTAACGGCGGATCAACGTGTTGCGATCGGCATCAAGAAACAGCAACTGCGGTGAGAATGCTGAAGGCAAACTGCTGAGCGCCGTCTCAAAAATCTCAGGAGATTCGGGCATATTGCGTACGTCAATACTCACGGCCGCAGAGATATTGCGCTCGACCAGTGATTCAGCCAGTTGAGGCAACAGCACCACTGGCAGGTTATCAACGCAGTAAAAACCCATGTCTTCCAGCGCGCGAAGCGCCACTGACTTTCCCGAGCCTGACCGACCGCTGACGATCATCAGCACCATGACCTTCTCTCCCGTTTTAAAGCCGGCTTACGCCGGTAAATCACGCGCTTTATTGCTCTGTTTGTGCTTCGGTAATAATCGCATACAGTTCTTCATCGCTCTGCGCGGCACGCAGGCGGCGGCAAACCGTTTTATCCGCCAGTCGTTTTGCCACTAACGACAGCGTATGTAAATGGGTTTTGCACTGGTCAGCCGGCACCAGTAGCGCAAAAAGCAGATCGACAGGCTGGTTATCCACGGCATCAAAAGCGATGGGTTGCTCCAGGCTGATAAAGACGCCTACGGCCCGTAAAGTATCTTCCTCCAGCTTGCCGTGAGGGATCGCGATACCGTTACCGATACCGGTGCTCCCCATGCGCTCACGGGTTAGGATCGCTTCAAACAGCGTTTGATGCGGCAGGTTGAGCTGCTTAGCGGCCAGTTCGCTGATAATCTCCAGCGCCCGTTTTTTGCTTTGGCAGTGTACGCTACTGCGGGTGCAGTCTGGCGAAAGCACCGTGCTCAGTTCCAGTGTTAAATCATTGTTCATTGTCGTTTCACTTGCGAGTTCACATAGCCATCAACCCGGTACGTAAACATCACGTCGAGGAATAATGGCGCTGGCACAGATGACAAAACGGGGCGGTTAATCCGCCCCATCCTTTCAGCTTTGCGCGCCGGGCGCGCCTGCCAGCGTGAAGGTTAGTGTTTTTTTAGCTTGTCTTTATATTTGGTCAGTTGACGGGTCAACTTGTCAATCAATCCGTCAATTGCCGCATACATATCTTCCGCTTCAGATGTGGCGTGCAGCTCGCCACCGTTGACGTGCAGGGTTGCATCAGCAATCTGCGTCACCTTCTCAACTTTCAGGACAACATACACCTGATTGATATGATCAAAGTAATGTTCCAGTTTGGCAAATTTCGTTGTCACGAACTCACGCAGGGGTTCGGTGATTTCAACATTTTGCCCGGTAAGGTTCAGCTGCATAGGTCTTCCTTCTCATTTCTGTCAAACCAGCTGTTTACGCTGATTTGAAGGCGGTATGGACAAAGACTCGCGGTACTTAGCGACGGTTCGACGTGCCACTATTATCCCTTGATCAGATAACATGGAGGTCAGTTTACTGTCACTCAAGGGCTTGGCGGGGTTTTCCGCCGAGATTAATTTTTTCACCAGCGCACGAATAGCGGTAGATGACGCTTCTCCGCCACCTTCAGTATTAACATGACTGGAGAAAAAATACTTCAGTTCAAAAATGCCTCGTGGGCTGTGAAGGTATTTTTGCGTAGTCACGCGGGAAATCGTCGATTCATGCATGTCCACCGCCTGGGCAATATCGGCCAGCACCATAGGACGCATAAACTCTTCACCCTGGTCAAAAAAGGCCTGCTGCTGTTCCACAATACAGCGGGAGACTTTTAACAATGTCTCGTTACGGCTTTCAAGACTTTTAATCAGCCAGCGGGCTTCCTGCAAATTACTGCGGATAAACTGACTGTCGCTGTCGTTGCGTCCGGCTCCGCCCATGGCGGCATATTGCTGGTTGATCTTCAACCTGGGCAGGCTGTCGGTATTCAGTTCGACCGTCCAGCGCGTCGTCACTTTACGTACCAGCACATCGGGAATCACGTATTCGGGTTCACCGGTGTTAATCGACTGACCCGGGCGCGGATCGAGCGACTGAATCAGCAGCATCGCCTCTTTCAGTACGTCTTCTTTCAGACGCGTCACGCGCATCAGGCTGCGGAAATCGTGGTTCGCCAGCAAATCGAGATGGCTGCTGACGATCAATTTTGCTTCCGCCAGCATCGGCGTTTCAGGTGCATACTGCGACAGCTGCACCAGCAGGCAGTCGCGCAAATCACGCGCGCCGACGCCGACAGGATCGAAACGCTGAACGCGCTTTAACACGGCTTCGACTTCGTCGATTTCCAGCTCGTCGTTACCGATACTGTCGAGAATCTCTTCAAGTGAAACGGTAAGATAACCGGTGTCATCAATGGCATCGACGATAGAGGTCGCAATGGCACGGTCGTTATCGCTGAAGGGCGTTAACTCGACCTGCCACATAAGATAGTCCTGCAGTGACTGTGTGGTTTCGCCCTGATAAATCGGCAGCTCGTCATCCTGATAATCGGTACCGGTTCCTGAAGGCGTGCCTGCGGTGTAAATCTCGTCCCACGTGGCGTCAAGCGGCAGCTCTTCAGGCATATCCTTTTGTTCCAGCGCTTCTCGGGTATCCAGTCCCGCTTCGCCTTCCTGATACTCTTTCGCGTCTATTTCATCGTGCAGATCGGTTTGCTCAAGCAGGGGATTGCTTTCCAGCGCCAGCTGTAACTCTTGCTGGAGTTCGAGCGTAGAGAGCTGCAGCAGACGTATCGCCTGCTGCAGTTGTGGGGTCATCGCCAGTTGTTGGCTGAGCCTGAGTTGCAAACCTTGCTTCATAGACAGGATGGATATTCCCGGGTAAACATCAGTATTAACGACACCTTATCAGAGTCTGAACTCTTCACCCAAATAAACCCGTTTAACTTGCTCATCTGCAAGGACTTCATTCGGCGTACCGTGCGCAATCAGGTTTCCCTGACTGACGATATAGGCGCGTTCACAGACTGCCAGCGTTTCACGCACGTTGTGGTCGGTGATGAGAACACCAAGGCCACTGTCACGCAGGTGTTCAATGATTTTTTTGATGTCGATAACGGAAATCGGGTCGACCCCGGCAAAGGGTTCATCCAGCAGGATAAATTTCGGATTCGCTGCCAGCGCACGCGCAATTTCTACGCGACGGCGCTCACCGCCCGACAGCGATTGCCCCATATTGTCGCGCAGATGAGCAATATGAAACTCTTCCATTAGCTCGTTAGCCCGATCCTGTCGCTGCTCTTCGGTTAAGTCATCACGAATTTGCAGGACCGCCATCAGGTTGTCGTAAACGCTCAGGCGACGAAAGATTGAGGCTTCCTGCGGCAGATAGCCAATGCCGCGGCGCGCACGCGCATGAAGCGGCAGGATGCTGATATCTTCGTCATCAATAATGATGCGTCCCGCATCGCGCGGAACAATGCCCACCACCATGTAAAAGGTGGTCGTTTTACCCGCACCGTTTGGACCCAGCAGCCCGACGATTTCACCGGACTTTACCTGCAGGCTGACGTCTTCAACCACGCGGCGGCCTTTATAAGCCTTTGCCAGGTTTTCTGCGATTAATGTGGCCATAGTGATCAGTTACTCTTTTTTTCGCTGTTGGTTGACGCGGGCTTATCCTGCAACTGCGACGGCACCAGCACGGTCGTTACGCGCTTGCTCTGGCCCTGGCTGTAAGCCTGCATTTTTTGCTCTTTTACCAGATAGGTGATGCGGTCGCCTTTGATGTTGCTGTCCAGTTGCTCAATGTAGGCGTTGCCGGTCAGCTCAACAAAGTCATTGGCAAGCTCATAATGCAGTTTGGACGCATGACCCTGAACCGGTTTGCCGTTGTCCTGCATCTGGTAAAAGGTGGCAGGGTTACCGTAAGCATCAACGATGGTTTTTTTACTGTCACCGCCCGGACGCGTGACCACCACTTTATCCGCAGTAATTTTGATCGATCCCTGGGTGACAATAACATTACCGGTGAAGGTCGCGACATTGCCTTGCAGATCCAGAGACTGATTCTCAGAGTCGATATTGACGGGTTTGTCCGAGTCACCGGTCAGCGCCAGAGCAGGCAGGCTGGTTGCAAGCAGCATACTGGCCAGTAAAAACTTAATGCGGTTTTTGTTCATTTTGAATTTCATAAGAAGTTTTGACCTTTTCGATTAACTCGGCGTTCTTTGTCCGTAAATTACCGCGCATTTTCATACCGGTAGAGTTAAAACTGCGGCCATATAACGTCACCTGGTCGTCAGAGGCGACGTCCTGCGTGACAAGATTGACCTGAGCGTTATCCGTTTTAATTCTCTCAAGCTCAGAATCTGGAGCCAGAGCATTCAGCTCAACATGGCCGTACAGATACAGCATACGATCTTTGGTAAGCTTTGCTTTATCTGAACGTACCGTCCAGGTCGGCATTTTATTTTCGTCATAGGTAGTCATCACCGGATTATCAAACCAGCTTATTCCGCTGTCTTCGTAATAGGTGACTTTGTCCGATATCAGCTTATAAGCCAGCCCGCCTTGCGGGTTGTAGACTACGGTATGCGAATTGGCACTAGTGTAGGTTGGCGTTTGATCATTATTCGCTACCGGCGCGCTGTTGTCGCCATCCCGGTTAGTGAAATTCCAGCCAATAAGCACCAGCGCAATCAAGGCCAGACCCAACGTTATCCAACGCCTGCTTTTACTCATACTGATTGCCCTTTGGCATCCTCGAATTTATTTTGCGCCATTAAGATGAGATCGCACAGCTCCCGCACCGCACCGCGCCCACCGGCAATACGGGTAACGTAGTTCGCGCGCGTCAATAGCAATGGATGGGCATCGGCGACAGCCACGCTTAGCCCGACTTTCGCCATCACTGGCCAGTCAATCAGATCGTCGCCAATATAGGCGACCTGATCGTCAAAGAGCGACAGTGTATCCAGAAGTTCACCATAGGCCAAAAGCTTATCTGATTGCCCCTGATAAAGGTGGCGAATCCCGAGCGTTTTACAGCGGTCTTCCAGTAATTTGGCCGTGCGGCCGGTAATAATAGCCACTTCGACGTCAGAGGTCAGCAGGCAGCGAACGCCATAGCCATCGCGCACGTTAAAGGTTTTCAGCTCTTCTCCGCTGTTCCCCATATAAATCAGGCCATCCGACATCACACCGTCAACGTCGCAGATAAGCAGGCGAATTTTACTGGCGCGCGCCATGACATCTGAACTGACCGGGCCGTAGCACGTTTCTAAAGTGGCATTTTCCGACTGCATTATGTCTTCCTGTTTACACTACGCCAGCGCGCAGCATGTCATGCATATGTACCACACCCAACAGACGGTCGTCATCGGCCACCAGCAGGGAAGTAATGTTTTTGGTTTGCATCAAATTCAGCGCATCCACCGCCAGCACGTTAGGCCGCACGCGAATGCCACCCCGGGTCATGACTTCAGCGATAGTGGCGTGTTGAAAATCAATGCCCATATCAAAGATGCGGCGCAGGTCACCATCGGTAAAGATGCCCTCGATCTTCATCAGATCGTCCACGATAACCGTCAGGCCAAGATTTTTACGGGTGATTTCCAGCAGGGCATCACGCAGGGAAGCATCGCGAGTGACGTGCGGGAGTTCATCCCCGCTGTGCATAATGTCGCTGACGTGTAGCAGCAGCTTCCGGCCCAGCGCACCGCCCGGATGGGACAAGGCAAAGTCTTCTGGCGTAAAGCCGCGGGCTTCCAGCAGGGAAACGGCCAGCGCATCGCCCATGACCAGCGTTGCGGTTGTGCTGGTGGTGGGGGCCAGGCCGAGCGGACAGGCCTCCTGTGGGACTTTCACGCACAGGTGGATATCTGCGGCGCGGGCCATGGCGCTTTCAGGACGGCTTGTCATACAGATCAACGGAATCTTTTGGCGTTTCATTACCGGTATCAGTGCCAAAATCTCACTGGATTCGCCACTGTTAGATATCGCGATGACGACATCGTCTTTACCTACCATGCCAAGATCGCCATGGCTGGCTTCAGCGGGATGCACAAAGAACGCCGGCGTGCCGGTGCTGGCAAAGGTGGCCGCCATTTTTTTCCCGATATGGCCCGACTTGCCCATTCCCATGACCACCACTTTTCCCTGACAGGCATAAATCAGTGCGCAGGCGTCGGCGAAAGCCTCATTAATATATTGATCAAGCTGCTCCAGGCCTTCGCGCTCGATGCGTAATACCGTTTTACCGGCTTTCTGAAAATCAAAATTTACCGTTGGTTGCTGATATGACATGGCGAATCTGTCCTTGTTAACCGTCCATAAACGCCGGCTGTAGCCACAGCAGCGTTACCCAGACGAAGAAACCACAGAGTAAAAGCGAGCCCGCCGTTCGGCCAACCCGGCGGCGACGCAGCAGACAAAGCATGGCGAACAGCACGCTGACACCCAGCATTATCCAGTAATCGCGCGCAAATGCGTGATAGTCTACGCTGCCGGGATGAATCAGGGCCGGCAGACCCAGAACGATAGCCAGATTATAAATATTGGCACCAATCAGGTTGCCGATAGCGATATCATCTTCACCTTTCAGCGCGCCCGCGATGACCGTTGCCAGCTCTGGCAGACTGGTGCCGACGGCGATGAGCGTCAGCCCCATGACCAACTCGCTGACGCCAAAGTAATCCGCAAATACGGTCGCGTTATCGATCACCATGTGCGTCGACATGGGCAGGATAATCAGTGCGACGGCCATCCAGAGAAAGGCGACGGTATTTCCGCTCTCTTCACGCGGCAGTTCGGCTAATTGTTCGCGCGTTAACGTATCGTTATTGTCCTTCTCTGCTTTGCGCGCGATGCGGATGGTCACTATCAGATAAATCGCGGCGATAGCAATCAGTGCAAGGCCATCCAGGCGACTAAGATAGTTATCAAATAACATGATGCCGCTAAGAAGTAAGACCAGCACCATCAGCGGCAGTTCACGGCGTATTAAATTGGAATGGATGCTCAGGGGATGCAGCAAGGCCGCGCCACCGAGAATCAAAAGAATGTTGGTGATGTTTGAGCCAAGCGCGGTGCCCACCGCCAGATCCATCTGTCCGTACTGCGCTGCCGAGAAAGAGAGAATGATCTCCGGGAGCGAGGTGCCGATACTGACGACGGTCATGCCGATGATCAAGGGCGGGATGCCAAAGGATCGACAAAGTATTGCAGCACTAAACACCAGACGATCGGCACCATAAGCCAGTAAAAGCAGTCCGATAATCAGCAGTGCGGTAGCGACGAACATGAAAAATCCTTGCTTAAAACCCCTGTCGGCTCGCCTTCAGGTTCTTTGTGACAAAACAGGCGCTGATTTTGACCTTCTGAGCGGCAAAAGTAAATTTTATGACCGTTTTCGCCAAATCTTTGTATTAAGTTTCTGTAAAGCTATCGTGCGTTTAGCCTTAACAGGCTACCATCGTACCCTATGTTGACGCCCGATCCGTAATAGAGGTGATAATGATCCAACAAAAAACGAACCTGGTTGAGGTTCGTGGCGTGAGTTTTTCACGTGGCGATCGCAAAATTTTCGACGATATTTCGCTGACGGTGCCAAAAGGTAAAGTGACGGCGATTATGGGGCCGTCGGGGATCGGGAAAACAACGCTGCTACGCTTAATTGGCGGGCAACTGCAACCTGACAGCGGTGAGATCTGGTTTCGGGATGAGAACATTCCGACATTGTCGCGCACAAAGTTGTATGAAGCGCGTAAAAAGATGAGCATGTTGTTTCAGTCAGGCGCGCTGTTTACCGACTTAACGGTATACGAAAATGTGGCCTGGCCGCTGCGTGAACATACCCGGCTGCCCGCGCCGATTTTACACAGTACCGTATTGATGAAGCTGGAAGCCGTGGGTTTACGCGGTGCTGCGCAGCTGAAGCCTGCGGAGCTGTCAGGTGGGATGGCCCGCAGGGTTGCGCTGGCGCGCGCGATTGCGCTTGAGCCTGAACTCATTATGTTCGATGAACCCTTTGTAGGGCAGGATCCCATTACCATGGGCGTGCTGGTTAAGCTTATTGATGAACTGAATCATGCGCTGGGCCTGACCTGCATCGTGGTTTCCCACGACGTGCCCGAAGTGTTGAGTATTGCTGATTACGCCTACATTGTGGCAGGACAAAAAATTATTGCGCACGGCACGACGCCAGACCTGCGTGCTAACAACGATCCCCGTGTGCGCCAGTTTATTGACGGCATTGCGGATGGGCCAGTGCCGTTTCGTTTTCCGGCGGGCGACTATTTGGCCGACTTAACCGGCTCAGGGAGAATCTAAGCTGATGTTGTTGAAAGCACTGGCGTCGTTAGGACGCCGGGGAATAGGAACCTGCGCCAGCTTTGGGCGTGCCGGTTTAATGCTTTTTCATGCGCTGGTCGGTAAGCCCGCGTTCCGTAAACACTTTCCGCTGCTGATCAAACAGCTTTACAGCATCGGCGTACTGTCTCTGGTCATCATTGTCGTCTCCGGTCTGTTTATTGGCATGGTGCTGGGCCTCCAGGGCTATCTGGTGTTAACCACCTATGGCGCTGAAACCAGTCTGGGCATGCTGGTGGCGCTGTCGCTGCTGCGTGAACTGGGTCCGGTTGTGACGGCGCTGCTGTTTGCAGGGCGCGCAGGATCGGCCTTAACGGCAGAAATCGGGCTGATGAAAGCCACGGAGCAACTCTCCAGTATGGAGATGATGGCGGTCGATCCCCTGCGCCGTGTCGTTTCGCCGCGCTTTTGGGCGGGTTTTATCAGCATGCCGCTGCTGGCGTTAATCTTTACTGCTGTAGGGATTACGGGCGGAGCGCTGGTAGGCGTGAGCTGGAAAGGGATTGACCCTGGCTTCTTCTGGTCGGCGATGCAAAACGCCGTCGATTTTCGTAGCGATGTGGTCAACTGCATTATTAAAAGCGCTGTGTTTGCCGTCACTGTCACCTGGATTGCATTGTTCAACGGTTACGATGCCATCCCGACCTCTGAAGGGATTAGCCGCGCCACGACGCGCACCGTGGTGCATGCATCACTGGCGGTGCTCGGTTTAGATTTTGTGCTGACAGCACTGATGTTTGGGAATTGATGCGATGCAAAGCAAAAAAAGCGAAATTTGGGTTGGCGTGTTTATGATCATGGCAATGATTGCCGTGTTGTTTCTCTGCCTGCGCGTGGCAGATCTCAAATCTTTAGGTACGGAGCCCACCTGGAAACTGTATGCCACCTTCGATAACATCGGCGGCCTGAAAGCCAGTTCGCCAGTGAAAATTGGCGGCGTGGTGATTGGGCGCGTAACGGACATTTCTCTTGAACCTAAAACGTTACTGCCGCGCGTCACAATGGATATCAGTGATAAATATGCCAATCAGATTCCGGATACCAGTTCGCTGGCGATCCGCACTCAGGGGTTACTGGGCGAGCAGTTTCTGTCGTTAAATATCGGCTTTGACGATCCTGAGCTAGGATCGTCAATGCTGAATGACGGCGGGACGATTCGCGATACCAAGTCGGCGATGGTGCTGGAAGATTTGATTGGCCAGTTCCTGTATAAAAGCGGCGACAATAAAGGCAACAAGCAAACCAGTGACAGTAAGGACGCGCAGGGCGGCGAGATGGCCGCACCGGCAGCAGCGGCTCAACCTTAAATAGAGGGATAACATGATGTTTAAACGTTTTCTGATGATCGCCATGCTGGTGGTCACGCCACTGGCAGCCACCGCGGCCGATCAAAGCAATCCTTATAAACTGATGAACGAAGCGGCTAACAAAACGTTCACCCGTCTCAAGAACGAACAGCCGAAAATTAAGCAGGATCCAAACTATCTGCGTGAGATCGTTCGTCAGGAGCTCCTGCCTTACGTGCAAATCAAATATGCCGGTGCATTAGTGCTGGGCCGTTTCTACCGCGATGCCACACCGGCACAGCGTGAAGCTTATTTCAAAGCGTTTGGCGACTATCTGGCTCAGGCTTATGGCCAGGCGCTGGCCCTGTATCACGGTCAGACTTATCAGATTGAACCTGAGAAGCCGATTGGCAACACCAATATTGTGGCTATCCGCGTGACCATTATCGATCCTCAGGGCCGTCCGCCTGTACGCCTCGACTTCCAGTGGCGTAAGAACAGCCAGACCGGCAACTGGCAGGCTTTCGATATGATCGCGGAAGGCGTGAGCATGATCACCACCAAACAGAATGAGTGGGGCGATCTGCTGCGTACCAAGGGGATCGATGCGCTGACCGCTCAGCTGGAAGCCTCAGCGAAACAGCCTATCACCCTGGATCAAAACAAATAATGCAGGCATCACTGCACTGGTCACGCGAAGCAAACACGCTGCGGCTGGAAGGCGAGCTGGATCGTGACACGCTGCTGAGTCTGTGGGAGCAGCGTGAAGCGCTGGTTAACGCGGTCGAACTGATCGATGTTTCCGCCCTGCAAAGGGTGGATTCATCGGGACTTGCGCTGCTGGTTCACCTGCGGGAGATTACCTCGCAGCAGGGAGGCTCGCTGCGCTTTGTGGGAATCGGCGACAAATTGCAGTCGTTGATCACCCTTTACAACCTGCAACAAATTATTGTTTCTGCGGATTAAAGCGCCTGAACTGGCCTTTCTCGTCAAAGCCCCGGTCCCGTACAGGGGCTTTTGCGTATTTAAGAATCAGGCACTTTCCTCTACTATGTCAGCCTTATTATTATTAAGTGAAGTTAAGAGCAATGGAAAACAGTGAGATTCAGGCCGTGCTGATGGCAGCGCTGCCCTTAGATGAAGTTCATGTCATGAGCAATGATGGCAGCCATTTCCAGGTTATCGCCGTGGGTGAGCTGTTTGGTGAGTTAAGCCGCGTGAAGAAGCAGCAGGCTGTCTATGCGCCGCTGATGGAATTTATTGCGGACAACCGTATTCATGCCGTCTCCATCAAAACTTACACGCCTGCAGAGTGGGCGCGTGACCGTAAACTCAACGGTTTTTGATTCCCTCCGGGGCTGCTCGCCTGAGCGTGACCGTTTTATAGCCAGTTAATTGAGAACCGTGTTAATGGATAAATTTCGTGTGCAAGGCCCCACCCGCTTAAGTGGTGAAGTCACTATTTCCGGCGCGAAAAACGCCGCGCTACCCATTCTGTTTGCTGCTTTGCTGGCTGAAGAGCCGGTAGAGATCACGAATGTGCCAAAGCTGCGTGACATCGACACCACCATGAAGCTGTTGACGCAATTGGGTGCAAAGGTTGAGCGCAACGGTTCTGTACACGTTGATGCCAGCGGTGTAGACGTTTTTTGTGCGCCTTACGAACTGGTGAAAACCATGCGTGCCTCAATTTGGGCGCTGGGTCCGCTGGTGGCGCGTTTTGGCCAGGGCGAAGTGTCACTGCCGGGCGGCTGCGCCATCGGTGCGCGTCCGGTTGACCTGCATATTACGGGCCTTGAGCAGTTAGGTGCAGAGATCAAGCTGGAAGAAGGTTATGTCAAAGCATCCGTTAACGGACGCCTGAAGGGCGCGCTGATCGTGATGGACAAAGTCAGCGTGGGCGCGACCGTCACCATCATGAGCGCAGCGACGCTGGCAACCGGCACTACCGTGATTGAGAATGCGGCGCGTGAACCTGAAATCGTTGATACCGCCAACTTCCTCAACACGCTGGGCGCCAAAATCAGCGGTGCCGGTACCGATAAAATTACTATCGAAGGCGTCGAGCGTCTGGGCGGCGGCGTTTACCGTGTACTGCCCGATCGCATTGAAACCGGCACCTTCCTGGTTGCGGCAGCCATCTCCGGCGGTAAAGTCATCTGCCGCAATGCACAGCCCGATACGCTGGATGCGGTGCTGGCGAAGCTGCGCGATGCAGGGGCAGACATCGAAACCGGTGAAGACTGGATCAGCCTGGATATGCACGGCAAGCGACCTAAAGCGGTTAACGTGCGTACGGCTCCCCATCCGGGATTCCCGACCGATATGCAGGCACAGTTTACCTTGCTGAATCTGGTGGCAGAAGGAACGGGTTTGATTACCGAAACCATCTTCGAAAACCGCTTTATGCATATCCCTGAGCTGATTCGTATGGGCGCGCATGCAGAAATTGAGAGCAATACTGCAATCTGTCACGGTGTAGAAACCTTGTCAGGTGCGCAGGTGATGGCAACGGATCTTCGTGCCTCGGCCAGTCTGGTCTTGGCAGGCTGTATTGCGGAAGGAACAACGCTGGTCGATCGTATTTACCATATTGACCGTGGCTACGAGCATATCGAAGATAAGCTCAAAGCGATGGGGGCGAATATTGAGCGCATCAGCGGCGAATAATCTCGCGGCGTCATGCTAATGAAACCAGCCTTATCACAAGGCTGGTTTTTTTTCGGCTACCGATCGCGTTACGCTAGCTTTTGGTCTCGTTGTGAGTCGGTCGCACACGCTTTTTGCGATCCAGGAGACAATGGGTTTCGGGATCGTAATAACGACTTGGCCATATCTCTGACGGATGAACATTGATCGCATCGGCAATCAGCCATTCGCCTTTGGGCCAGGGGCGCGAGAGCGCGTTGGCCAGGGTTGATGAACTTAATCCCGACTGACGTGAAAGCGCCGCCAGCGTGGTGCCACGTTTACGTAGTGCGGCAATGATATCGGCGGGATGCCAGTCCTCTGTCCTGCTCTGCATAACCTTTTCTCCTTGTCCTTGTCAGTGCGTAACGCGCGAGTGATGCTGACTTGTCTACATCCTATCTGGAAAGTTGCTGAATTTTATATCAGAAAATTTCCATAAGATTCCAGTAATATTTAGGCAAGCAGACAGAACTGAGCGGCCTGACTCAAAAGGAGTGTAATGCGTGAAAGAAGAAGGAGGAGTGGGAGAAGGTCACGGAGCCGTGGTGGCTCCGTCAGGAACAAAAATCAGAAATCGCGTTGGACTGACATATGCGCCAGCGCTTCCAGGGCGGAGCGCCACGGGGTTTCTGGCAGAATCTGCAAGGCTGCAATGGCTTTATCGGCCTCTTGCTCCGCACGCTGACGCGTCCATTCCAGTGAGCCACACTGATTCATCGCTTCCAGAACGGGCGCCAGTAAATGGCGACCGTTGCCCTGTTCGATGGCATCGCGGATCATTTTCGCCTGCTCAGGCGAACCATGGTTCATGGCGTGAAGCAGTGGCAGGGTGGGTTTACCTTCGCTGAGGTCGTCACCGGTATTTTTACCCAGGGTTTCCCCATCGGCACTGTAGTCAAGTAAATCGTCAATTAACTGGAAAGCGGTTCCCAGATAGCGCCCATAATCCTGTAGGGCTTTTTCCTGCGCTGGCGTTGCCTCCGCTAAAATCGCCGATGCCTGAGAGGCGGCTTCGAATAAGCGAGCTGTTTTGCTGTAGATCACCCGCATATAGCTCTCTTCTGTGATGTCAGGATCGTTGACGTTCATCAGCTGAAGCACTTCCCCTTCCGCGATAACGTTCACCGCTTCAGACATCAGCGCCAGGATACGTAGCGATCCCATGCTGGTCATCATCTGGAAGGCGCGAGTATAAATAAAATCACCGACCAGCACGCTGGCTGCATTACCAAATGCAGCGTTCGCGGTGGCCTTGCCACGGCGCATATCGGATTCATCCACGACATCGTCATGCAATAGCGTGGCGGTGTGGATAAATTCGATCAGCGCCGCGTTGGTGACGTGGAGATCGCCCTGATAACCCATGGCGCGCGCCGACAGCACGGCAATCATGGGGCGAATGCGTTTACCGCCGCCACTGATGATGTAATAACCCAGCTGGTTGATGAGCGAGACATCTGAATTCAGCTGGTCGAGTATGGTCTGGTTAACGGCAGCCATGTCCTGTGCGGTTAATTCGTTAATCTGTTCTAAGTTCATTCGTCTTTTCAGCTATGACTCGTTTCTTTGCCATGGTAAGCGGTTTTACCCAGCCAGCGTTCAGTAATCTGTTACTGATTGTACTTGAATTTTCAGGTTGAGAAACGTTTGCATTGAGCCTGTGTTTTTTTTCTGCAGGAGTGTGCAAAGTGCTCTTGTCTTCTGTTTGAGTTTTGCGTAGAATTCGCGCCCTATTGTGAATATTTAGCGCGCCGCCTGATGAACTGAAAGGCAAGCGCAGAAGCGGAGTTTTATATGTACGCGGTTTTCCAAAGTGGTGGTAAACAACACCGAGTAAGCGAAGGTCAGACCGTTCGCCTGGAAAAGCTGGACATCGCAACCGGTGAAACCATTGAGTTTGACCAGGTTCTGATGATTGCAAATGGCGAAGACGTGAAAATCGGCGCGCCACTGGTTTCAGGCGGTGTGATCAAGGCAGAAGTTGTTGCTCATGGTCGTGGCGAGAAAATTAAGATCGTTAAGTTTCGTCGTCGTAAGCACTACCGTAAGCAAGCTGGCCATCGCCAGTGGTTCACTGATGTGAAAATCACTGGTATCACGGCGTAAGAGGAGATCTGACAAATGGCACATAAAAAGGCTGGTGGTTCGACTCGAAATGGTCGTGACTCCAATGCAAAACGTCTGGGCGTAAAACGTTTCGGTGGCGAATCTGTTCTGGCAGGTAGCATCATCGTTCGTCAGCGTGGCACCAAATTCCACGCAGGTAGCAACGTTGGTTGTGGTCGTGACCACACCCTGTTTGCTACTGCAGACGGTAAAGTAAAATTCGAAGTTAAAGGTCCGAACAACCGTAAATACATCAGCATCGTTGCTGAGTAAGGTTGTCGTGACGCAGACGGTTAACGTCTGAACGCACGAATTGAAGGCCCCGCAACTGTTGCGGGGCTTTTTACATTCTGCGACCCCTTGCCCGACAGGCGACATCGCCTGAATGTTTGCTGTACACTTTATGTACACGCTGGCGTCAGCCAGTTTTGATTTATCCGCCGCTGGTCGCGCAGAAGACCCTGGCGGACCCGTCTGCAGCGTATTGCAGACGATTGTGTGACGGAGAAAGAAAATGAAGTTTGTAGATGAAGCGACAATTTTGGTCGTCGCAGGTGATGGCGGTAATGGTTGTGTCAGTTTCCGCCGTGAAAAATATATCCCGAAAGGCGGCCCGGACGGCGGTGATGGCGGTGACGGCGGCGACGTATTCTTAGTGGCTGACGAAAACCTTAACACCCTGATCGATTATCGTTTCGAAAAGTCGTTCCGCGCCGAGCGGGGACAGAATGGTCAGAGTCGCGACTGTACCGGTAAGCGTGGTAAAGATATCACCGTTAAAGTGCCGGTGGGAACCCGTGTTATCGACCAGGGAACGGGCGAAACGCTGGGCGATATGACGCGTCACCAGCAGACCCTGATGGTGGCAAAAGGCGGCTGGCACGGTCTGGGAAATACCCGCTTTAAATCGTCGGTAAACCGCAGTCCGCGTCAAAAAACCATGGGTACGCCCGGTGAGAAACGCGACCTGCAGCTGGAGCTGATGCTGTTGGCTGACGTAGGCATGCTGGGTTTACCTAACGCCGGGAAATCGACCTTTATCCGTGCAGTTTCTGCTGCTAAACCAAAAGTGGCGGACTATCCCTTTACTACGCTGGTGCCAAGCCTGGGCGTGGTGCGTATGGATAGCGAGCAGAGCTTTGTGGTGGCCGATATCCCCGGCCTGATTGAAGGCGCAGCCGAGGGCGCAGGTTTAGGTATTCGCTTCCTGAAGCACCTGGAACGCTGCCGCGTGCTGCTGCACCTGATCGACATTGCGCCCATTGACGAGAGCGATCCGGTTGAGAACGCCCGTATTATTTTGGGCGAGCTGGAGAAATACAGCGATAAGCTGTTTAACAAGCCGCGCTGGCTGGTATTCAACAAAGTCGATCTGATTGATGAAGAAGAAGCTCAGGCGCGTGCAAAAGCCATTGCCGAGGCGCTGGGTTGGGAAGATAAATACTATCTTATCTCTGCCGCCAGCCGTCAGGGCGTTACGGACCTGTGCTGGGACGTCATGAGCTTTATCAACGCCAATCCGAAAGAAGCTGACGTTGAAGAAAAACAGCCGGAGAAAGTGGAGTTCATGTGGGACGATTACCACAAAGAAGCCATTGAAACCGCGGCGGTTGAAGAAGATGAAGAGTGGGATGACGACTGGGATGAGGATGACGACGAAGGCGTCGAAATCATCTACCAGCGCTAGACCGCTTACGACTGCCCCCTTTCCACCGGAACGGGGGCAGATTTCTTTCAGGGCTGCGCCAGCACCGCAACGGTAAGCCGTGCGCTACAGCATAATTTATCCTGCTCGTGACGAATCTCAATCTGCCACGTCTGATTCCGCTTCCCCACATGCAGCGGACGACAGATACCGCGCACCAGACCACCTGAAACGGCCCGATGATGGCTGGCATTCACTTCGATGCCGACCACGCGGCTGCCATCCTCTGATGCCAGATAGCCGGCCACAGAACCCAGCGTTTCGGCTAACACCACTGAGGCGCCGCCGTGCAGCAGGCCAAAGGGCTGCTGCGTGCGGCTGTCTACTGGCATGGTGGCTTCAAGATAGTCATCACCCACTGCGGTAAAAATGATGCCCACATGCGCCACCAACGTATGAGTGCTCTGCGCATTGAGCGCATCCAGACACACTACGCGTTTCCAGATCGTTGCCATTGTCAGCCTCCCAGGGTTGCGCCATCGTCTTCCACGCTGCGATGTCACATGACGTAACGCAGAGGCGAAAGAATTAGCGTAGTGATAACCGCCTGCGGCTGTCCAGTTTTACATCAGCATTGCATCTCAAGGGTAAAAGAAGGGCGTTTACTGGGCCGGGCGACAGGGCGTTGCAGCCTCTGCCTGCGATCTCCGTTACCGTCCCTGAATCCGGGTGGATTCGGTTAAGAAAATTTATGCGATTACCCAAGGTGCCAGCGTGAGGCGGGGCGCAGATAACCCGCTAAACAGGTACCGATTCCGTAAGACCCGGGTATAAGAAAAGTCATGCGGCTGGGAGTGATGCTGCCTGGCGCGCAGGCGAAGGTATCCTGAACAGGTTGTTGCGCGCCTGAAGCCGAGGCGTTATCCCTGACTTTTTGGCGATGATAAAAAAAACGCAGCAGGTGGTCGCCCGCTGCGTTTCCTAACATAAATCAGTAATTCTTATTGATATCGCGATAGAGCCGGCTTTCAAAGCGCACCAGCGGAATACGGCGTGTGCGCTGATCCTGCGGCGGAACCGCATAGCCAGAAAGGAACTGCACAAACGCCACGCGTGCCCCGCTGGAGGTGGTGATAAAGCCTGCAAGGTTATATACGCCCTGCAGTGAGCCGGTTTTAGCCGAGACCTTGCCATCCAGACCGGCTTCGTGCAGTCCCCCACGGTACTGCAGCGTGCCATCGTGTCCGGCCAGCGGTAGCATCGAAATATAATCCAGTTTGCTGTCGTTCTGCGCAATATATTGCAGCACCTGCATCATGGTGGCGGGGGAGATCAGATCGTGACGTGACAGGCCCGAACCATCCACCTGGATGCTGTTACCCAAATCAATATTGGCTTTTTCACGCAGGATGCGACGAACCGCATCTGACCCTGCGCGGAAGGTGCCCGGTACGTTGAAGTAATGATGGCCAATGGTGCGGAACACCGTGTCGGCAATCATATTGTCGGACTTCTTCAGCATCATATGCAGCAGCGTATGCAGCGGCGCTGACTGCGTTGATGCCAGCACGGTGCCCGGCTCGGTCACCTGCGTCTGACGTAGCAGATGGCCGCTGTAATCAATACCGGCGGAACGCAGTTCTGCTTTCAGGATTTCGCCTGCCCAGGCCGCGCCATCCTGAACCGCAAAGGCTAAAGGAAGCGGATCGCTACGCTGACGCATACAGCCGGTTAAGGTGTAGCGGTTCAGCTCGCCTGGCACCACGTCCAGCTCGCAGTATTGTCCGTCACCGCTGTTGCGCCCAATCGTCCGCACCTGGCTTAACATGTGAGCCGGGTAGTAGGACGCAATGCGGATAAAGGCATTTTCGCCCGGTTTGTCGGCACTGTAGAGTGAAACCGAGAAGCAGTTTTTATCCACAATAGCCGCCGCCGGCGGTGCGCTAAAGCACTGGGTCATGTCATTCCACGGCCAGCCAGGCGCCGCATCATGGCTGGCAAACACCGAGGTATCGATGACCAGATTACCTTTGATGTGTGTGATGCCTTGTTTTTTTAACGCCGCGACCATATTCCGCAGATCCTGACGACCCAAGGTGGGATCGCCAGCAAACCGGGCTACTAAATCACCATTAAGCGTGCCATCGACCAGCGCGCCTTTGGTTTCAAAGGTGGTTTGAAAACGGTAATCACCGCCCAGTTCCAGCAATGCCGCCAGGGCGGTGATCACTTTCATGGTACTGGCGGGAAGTGCCATCTGTTTCCCGTGGTAATCGATAATTGGCGTGGATGCGCCCACTTTTTGCACCAGCAAAGCCAGATTGGCACCATCTGGCAGATATTGCATGTATTCATCAACTGGCGCTGCTTGTGCCTGCAGCATAAAAGCACAGGTTAATCCGGTAACAAGTCGTGAAAATCGCATAATCTCGCGGCAACTGACAGGTGAAGGCGACAATACTACGTCCCTGGACGGTGGAAAGTAAACGATGACCCGCAGGGAACTCTGGGTTAAAATACGTATCAAATTGCAAAACCTTTTCTGGCCTGGAACACTTTCCGGGTCAGTCTTCTTTTATTTGCAAAACGAGGTCTTGCGCCGCAGAACGCTTTTTTCTGCAGTCACCGGTCAGGATGCACCGTGAAACAGGAATGATGACGAGGAGCTAAAATGAACCAGATTCCGATGACGTTAAGAGGCGCTGAAAGGCTGCGCGAAGAGCTGCATGAGCTGAAAACGGTGAAGCGCCCGCGCATTATTGCCTCCATCGCGGAGGCCCGCGAGCACGGCGATTTGAAAGAGAACGCCGAATACCACGCCGCGCGTGAAGAACAGGGGTTCTGTGAGGGACGCATTCAGGAGATTGAAGCCAAACTCTCTAATGCGCAGGTCATTGACGTCACACAGATGCCGAAAACCGGCCGCGTGATTTTTGGCGCAACGGTAACCGTGTTGAACGTGGACACGGATGAAGAGTTTACCTATCGCATCGTGGGTGATGATGAGGCAGACTTTAAGCAGAATTTGATTTCTGTTAACTCGCCGATGGCCCGTGGCCTGGTAGGGAAAGAAGCCGATGACGTGGCGATTATCAAAACGCCAGGCGGCGATGTCGAGTACGAAATCCTGAAGGTGGAGTACATCTGACAGGGTGCAATTGTCTGAAAAGCATTGCCGTACAGTGTAAAGAAAGGAAAAAGGCCGCGCTGCGGCCTTTTATCCCATGTAAGAGCATGGCACTTTCTTTGCCCACCTAGCGTGGCAGAGAAATTTTGCTCTCTTTAGCGGGGCGATACAGCACCAGCGTTTTGCCAATGACCTGAACGTTGCTGGCACGGGTTTCACGTACGATAGCTTCAACGATCAGCTGCCTGGTTTCACGTTCTTCAGAGGCAATTTTCACCTTGATCAATTCGTGATGTTCCAGCGCGTGTTCAATCTCAGCCAGTACACCTTCGGTCAGGCCATTGCCTCCGAGCATGACGACTGGCTTGAGCGGATGGGCGAGGCCTTTGAGGTGCTGTTTTTGTTTGGTACTTAGATTCATCGTATTATTTACTTACTCGGGGATTGAAAACGGTTCATTCTACCGCCATCTCGGGTATATCGCCAAATCGACGCAGCCTATCGCGTGCAGATTTATCGCTACGATGACGATTTAGTTGGAAATTTTATGACCGGTAAAAAGCGTTCAGCCAGCTCCAGCCGCTGGCTACAGGAACACTTTAGCGATAAATACGTGCTCCAGGCACAGAAAAAAGGGTTGCGTTCGCGCGCCTGGTTTAAACTTGATGAAATCCAACAGGGTGACAAGCTTTTCAAACCCGGGATGACCGTGGTAGATCTGGGTGCTGCACCCGGTGGCTGGTCGCAATATGTGGTACAGCAAATTGGGTCCAAAGGTCGCGTTATCGCTTGTGATATTCTGCCGATGGATCCTATTGTTGGTGTCGATTTCCTTCAAGGTGATTTTCGTGAAGAATCGGTGATCAAAGCGTTACTTGAACGTGTGGGCGAGCAGAAGGTCCAGGTCGTCATGTCGGATATGGCACCGAATATGAGTGGTACACCTGCCGTAGATATTCCCCGGTCGATGTATTTGGTTGAGCTGGCGTTGGATATGTGCCGTGATATTTTGGCCCCCGGCGGCAGTTTTGTTGTGAAAGTGTTCCAGGGAGATGGCTTTGATGAATACCTGCGGGAAATTCGCTCCCTGTTTACGAAAGTGAAAATACGTAAGCCTGACGCTTCACGTTCACGTTCACGTGAAGTTTATATTGTGGCGACTGGGCGCAAACTGTAACCGACGTGATGGATAACCCGGCATTCCTGCTGCGATTCCATGTACGAAGGATCTATAGTACCCTACGCTATCTGTTAACACCGTTGTAATATGAGGTTAATCCCTTGAGTGACATGGCGAAAAACCTGATTCTCTGGCTAGTCATCGCGGTCGTGCTGATGTCGGTCTTCCAGAGCTTTGGGCCCAGCGAGTCGAATGGCCGTAGGGTTGATTATTCAACCTTCCTGTCGGAAGTGAACCAGGATCAGGTCCGCGAGGCACGTATTAACGGGCGTGAAATTAACGTTATCAAAAAAGACAGCAATAAATACACCACTTACATTCCTGTCAATGACCCCAAGTTACTCGATAACCTGTTGACCAAGAACGTCAAAGTGGTTGGTGAACCACCAGAAGAGCCGAGCCTGCTGGCATCTATCTTCATTTCATGGTTCCCAATGTTACTGCTGATTGGTGTGTGGATTTTCTTCATGCGTCAAATGCAGGGCGGCGGTGGCAAAGGCGCGATGTCCTTTGGTAAAAGCAAAGCCCGTATGTTGACGGAAGATCAGATTAAAACCACTTTTGCTGACGTTGCAGGCTGCGACGAAGCGAAAGAGGAAGTCGGTGAGCTGGTTGAATACCTGCGTGAGCCGAGCCGCTTCCAGAAGCTCGGAGGTAAAATTCCGAAAGGCGTGCTGATGGTTGGCCCGCCGGGTACCGGTAAAACCTTGCTGGCAAAAGCGATTGCCGGCGAAGCGAAAGTGCCTTTCTTTACCATTTCGGGCTCTGACTTTGTTGAAATGTTCGTCGGTGTCGGTGCATCTCGTGTGCGCGATATGTTTGAACAGGCCAAGAAGGCGGCACCGTGCATTATCTTTATCGATGAAATCGATGCGGTCGGTCGTCAGCGTGGTGCCGGTTTAGGTGGCGGTCACGATGAACGTGAACAAACCCTGAACCAGATGCTGGTTGAGATGGACGGTTTTGAAGGCAACGAAGGCATCATCGTGATTGCCGCAACCAACCGTCCAGACGTGCTTGACCCCGCGTTGCTGCGTCCGGGCCGCTTTGACCGTCAGGTTGTTGTTGGCTTGCCAGACGTGCGTGGCCGGGAGCAGATCCTGAAAGTGCACATGCGCCGCGTGCCATTAGCAACGGATATTGACGCGGCGATCATCGCGCGCGGTACGCCGGGCTTCTCAGGTGCCGATCTGGCTAACCTGGTAAACGAAGCCGCGCTGTTTGCTGCCCGCAGCAACAAGCGCGTTGTATCGATGGTGGAATTCGAAAAAGCCAAAGACAAGATCATGATGGGTGCAGAGCGCCGCTCCATGGTGATGACGGAAGCGCAGAAAGAGTCCACCGCTTATCACGAAGCCGGTCACGCCATTATTGGTCGCCTGGTGCCGGAACACGATCCGGTGCATAAAGTCACCATTATCCCGCGTGGTCGTGCATTAGGTGTGACCTTCTTCCTGCCTGAAGGCGATGCGATTAGCGCCAGCCGTCAGAAACTGGAAAGCCAGATTTCGACCCTGTACGGTGGTCGTCTGGCAGAAGAAATCATCTACGGTGTTGAGCATGTCTCAACCGGCGCATCAAACGACATCAAAGTGGCGACCAACCTGGCACGTAACATGGTGACCCAGTGGGGCTTCTCTGAAAAACTCGGTCCGTTACTGTATGCAGAAGAAGACGGTGAAGTGTTCCTCGGCCGTTCTGTGGCGAAAGCCAAGCATATGTCAGATGAAACCGCGCGTATTATCGATCAGGAAGTTAAACACCTGATTGATACGAACTACCAGCGTGCGCGTCAGATTCTGGGTGAAAACATGGACATCCTTCATGCGATGAAAGATGCGCTGATGAAGTATGAAACCATTGATGCACCACAGATTGACGACCTGATGGCTCGCCGTGAAGTGCGTCCGCCTGCGGGCTGGGAAGATCCCGGCACCAGCAGCAATTCTGATAATAATGGCACGCCAAAGGCACCGCGTCCGGTCGATGAGCCGCGTACGCCAAATCCAGGCAACACCATGTCAGAACAGTTCGACAAATAAGACTTCACGTCTTTTAATAAAACCCCGGCTGGTCCGGGGTTTTTTACATCTATACATTGCGCTACAAGGAGTACATCACCATGAAATTGTTCGCCCGTGATTCCCATCTTGATTTGTCGTTTCCACATGTGATGGGCATTCTTAACGTCACGCCGGACTCTTTTTCGGATGGTGGTAAACACAATGCGTTGGTGGATGCACTCACGCATACCAATGAAATGGTGAATGCCGGCGCAACCATTATCGACGTGGGCGGCGAGTCTACGCGTCCCGGCGCGGATGAGGTCAGCGTTGAGGAAGAACTTGAGCGGGTCATCCCCGTGGTGGCAGCAATCGCTCAGCGCTTTGAAGTCTGGATCTCCGTGGATACCTCTAAGGCTGAGGTCATCAGGGAAGCGGCGAGCGTGGGGGCACACATCATCAATGACGTGCGCTCTCTGTCTGAACCAGGAGCGCTGGCCGCCGCCGCCGCGACTGGCCTGCCGGTATGCCTGATGCATATGAAGGGCGATCCACGCACCATGCAGCAGGCACCGGCCTATCAAGATATCGTCAGCGAAGTGGATGCTTACTTCGTTGAGCAACTGGCCCGCTGCGAGGCGGCCGGAATAAAAAAAGAGAATCTGCTGCTCGACCCGGGCTTCGGTTTCGGTAAGAATCTCAGCCACAATTATGAACTGTTGGCTCGACTCAGCGAATTTCACCATTTTGGTCTGCCCCTGCTGGTTGGCATGTCACGAAAATCAATGATTGGTCAGTTGCTGAATGTCGGGCCTGGCCAGCGTCTGACCGGCAGCCTGGCCTGCGCGGTGATCGCCGCCATGCAGGGAGCACACATTATTCGCGTTCATGATGTAAAAGAAACGGTCGAGGCGATGCGGGTGGTCGAGGCGACACAAAGAGCTAAAGGATGATAGAGCATGAGTAATCGTAAATATTTTGGTACAGATGGTATTCGCGGCAAAGTGGGAGAGTCTCCGATTACCCCGGATTTTGTTTTAAAACTCGGCTGGGCTGCGGGCAAAGTGCTGGCGCGCCACGGTTCAAAAAAAATCATTATCGGCAAAGATACTCGCATTTCGGGCTATATGCTGGAATCTGCACTGGAGGCAGGACTGGCCGCCGCAGGGCTGTCAGCGGCGTTTACCGGCCCAATGCCGACGCCTGCCATTGCCTATCTGACCCGCACGTTTCGCGCTGAGGCCGGTATTGTTATCTCCGCCTCCCATAACCCGTTTGACGACAACGGCATTAAGTTCTTCTCAGCCGAAGGCACCAAGCTACCTGATGATGTAGAAGAAGCGATTGAACTGGAAATGGAAAAGCCGCTGACCTGTGTGGAATCATCCCTGTTGGGTCGCGCCAGCCGAATTGTGGATGCCGCCGGACGTTACATTGAGTTCTGTAAGGGCACCTTCCCCAGTGAGCTGAGCCTGAGTGGCCTGAAAATTGTGGTGGACTGTGCTAACGGTGCCACCTACCACATCGCGCCGAATGTCCTGCGTGAGTTGGGCGCAACGGTGATTGCCGTTGGTGTACAGCCTGATGGCATGAACATCAACAAAGAGTGCGGTGCGACCGATCTGAAAATGCTGCAGCAGCGCGTTCTGGCCGAGAAGGCGGACATCGGCCTGGCCTATGATGGCGATGGCGATCGCATCATGATGGTGGACCACTTGGGCGAGAAGGTCGATGGCGATCAGATTCTGTATATCATCGCCCGTGAAGGCCTGCGTCAGGGGCAACTGCGCGGCGGTGTTGTCGGCACGCTGATGAGTAATATGGGGCTGGAGCTGGCGCTGAAGCAGTTAGGCATTCCTTTTGTGCGGGCCAAAGTGGGTGACCGCTATGTGCTCGAAAAATTACAGGAAAAAGGCTGGCGGCTCGGCGCTGAAAACTCAGGCCACGTGATTCTGCTGGATAAAATCGCTACCGGTGATGGGATCGTAGCAAGTTTGCAAGTGCTTACTGCGATGGTGCGCAATCACATGAGCCTGCATGACCTGTGCACTGGGATGAAGATGCTGCCTCAGGTGCTGGTCAACGTGCGCTTTACGGGTGAACACGATCCTCTGGAAAGCGAAACGGTGAAAACCGTGGCGCAGGACGTGGAGAAAACCCTGGCCGGCCGTGGGCGCGTGCTGCTGCGTAAATCCGGTACGGAGCCGTTAATCCGCGTGATGGTAGAAGGCGAGGATGCAGCCCAGGTCACTGCGCTAGCTAACCAGATTGCGGATGCGGTGAAAGCGGTCTGACGCAGGTGACAGGCCGGGACAGCGTGCTGTTCCTGCCTGTAAAATCATCGCACTGGCGCTTTTTTCTGCAATCAGCCTGCCACAGCTAAATTGCACTTGCAGAGGTATGCGCCATTGGTTAGTATTCACACCCGCTTCTGATGGGTGATGAACATACTCCCCGTCATATTGGTTGAAGCTTTAACTGTGCGGATTACGCGCAAGGAAACAGGTTGATTATGTACGAAGCTCTGTTAGTTGTTTTCCTTATTGTAGCGATTGGCCTTGTGGGTCTTATTATGCTGCAGCAAGGCAAAGGCGCTGATATGGGAGCATCATTTGGTGCAGGCGCGTCTGGCACGCTGTTTGGTTCTAACGGGTCGGGTAACTTTATGACTCGCATGACCGCAGTGTTGGCTACGCTGTTTTTCGTGATCAGCCTGATTCTGGGTAACCTGAACAGTAACAAGACGTCCAAAGGAAGCGAGTGGGAAAACCTCACTGCGCCAGCTCAGTCTCAACAGCAGACTCAGCCAGCTAAACCGGCTACGCCGGGCAATGATATCCCGCACTAATAGCAGCAATATAGCGTCAGGAAAAAGCGGCAGAGCAGCGTCGCAGTCAGTGCAGTACCGAGGTGGTGAAATTGGTAGACACGCTACCTTGAGGTGGTAGTGCTCGAAAGGGCTTACGGGTTCAAGTCCCGTCCTCGGTACCAAATCTTAGTATTACTTGCATTTTATGCATGTTCGGCGTAATATTCGCCACGTTTTCGGACGCGGGGTGGAGCAGCCTGGTAGCTCGTCGGGCTCATAACCCGAAGGTCGTCGGTTCAAATCCGGCCCCCGCAACCACTTTCCCTTAGAGTTCTTTTTCAAATATACTGTGTGCATCGACGGGCGCATAAGCAGCGAATTTTGAAAAAAATTCTTTTGGATGGGCGTCCGGGCCGCAGTGCGGCATACAGGGTCCAGTGATAAAAAGCCCCGAATATTCGGGGTTTTTTGTTATTAGCGAATCGTAATACTGGGCTATAGGCCCTTTTTTTATGTCTTGGGGGTGGGCTTGTCCACATTAGAGCAAAAATTGACAGAGTTGGTATCTGCTCCGGTAGAAGCGCTCGGCTACGAACTGGTCGGAATTGAATTCGTTCGTGGTCGCACATCAACCCTGCGCATCTATATTGATAGTGAAGATGGCATCAATGTTGACGATTGCGCGGACGTCAGCCACCAGGTGAGTGCGGTGATGGATGTGGAAGATCCCATCACGGTGCCTTACCACCTTGAAGTGTCCTCACCGGGGCTCGATCGTCCTCTGTTCACTGCAGAACATTATGCACGCTTTACCGGCGATGAGGTGAGCCTGGTGCTGCGTATGGCCGTTCAAAACCGCCGTAAATGGCAGGGAATCATCAAGTCTGTTGAGGGCGAGATGATAACGGTAAACGTTGAGGGTAACGACGAGGTGTTCGCGCTGAGTAATATTCAGAAAGCGAACCTGGTCCCCCACTTTTAAAAGTCCGGATTGAGGCTAACCAGGATGAACAAAGAGATCTTAGCTGTTGTAGAAGCCGTTTCTAACGAAAAAGCCCTGCCGCGTGAGAAAATCTTCGAAGCGCTGGAGAGCGCGCTGGCGACTGCGACCAAGAAAAAGTACGAGCAGGAAATTGACGTACGCGTCAGCATCGACCGTAAGAGCGGCGATTTCGACACGTTCCGTCGTTGGGAAATCGTAGAGCAGGTTACGCAGCCTACGCGCGAAATTACGCTGGATGCGGCGCGCTACGAAGACGAGTCTCTCAATCTGGGCGAATACGTAGAAGACCAGATTGAATCTGTTACGTTTGACCGTATCACGACGCAGACGGCGAAACAGGTTATCGTACAAAAAGTGCGCGAAGCCGAACGTGCGATGGTGGTGGATCAGTTCCGCGAGCAGGAAGGCGAAATCATCACCGGTGTGGTGAAAAAAGTTAACCGCGACAACATCTCGCTGGACCTGGGCAACAATGCTGAAGCCGTGATCCTGCGTGAAGACATGCTGCCACGTGAAAACTTCCGCCCGGGCGATCGTATCCGCGGCGTTTTGTATGCCGTGCGTCCTGAAGCACGCGGCGCGCAGCTGTTTGTGACGCGTTCTAAACCTGAAATGCTGATCGAACTGTTCCGCATTGAGGTGCCAGAAATTGGCGAAGAAGTCCTTGAAATTAAAGCCGCTGCCCGCGATCCGGGTTCGCGTGCCAAAATTGCAGTAAAAACCAATGACAAACGTATCGATCCCGTTGGTGCCTGTGTGGGTATGCGCGGTGCGCGTGTTCAGGCAGTGTCTAGTGAGCTGGGCGGCGAGCGAATCGATATCGTGCTGTGGGACGACAACCCGGCACAGTTTGTGATTAACGCCATGGCTCCGGCCGATGTGGCGTCAATCGTGGTTGATGAAGATAACCACACGATGGATATCGCTGTTGAGGCTGGCAATCTGGCCCAGGCGATCGGCCGTAATGGCCAAAACGTGCGTCTGGCTTCACAGCTGAGTGGCTGGGAGCTGAACGTGATGACCGTCGATGATCTGCAGGCCAAGCATCAGGCTGAAGCACATGCGGCGATCGATATGTTCACTAAACATCTCGACATCGACGAAGAGTTCGCCACCATTCTGGTGGAAGAGGGCTTCTCAACGTTGGAAGAAATGGCCTATGTGCCAATCAACGAGCTGTTGGAAATTGACGGCCTCGACGAAGAGACCATTGAAGCCCTGCGTGAACGAGCAAAAAATGCGTTAACCACCCTGGCACTGGCAAAAGAAGAGAGCCTGGGTAATCAGGAACCTGCAGAAGACCTCCTGAATCTCGAAGGTCTGGATCGTGCAATGGCTTTCCGTCTGGCATCGAAAGGCGTTTGCACGCTGGAAGATCTCGCCGAGCAAGGTGTTGACGACCTGACGGATATTGAAGGGCTGACTGATGAGCAAGCTGGCGCGCTAATTATGGCCGCACGCAATATCTGCTGGTTCGGCGATGACGCGTAATAACAGGAAGGAACAGCATGACAGATGTAACCGTAAAATCGCTGGCAGCAGAAATTCAGACTTCGGTCGATCGCCTGGTACAGCAGTTTGCTGATGCGGGGATCCCAAAGTCTGAAAATGATGCGGTGACCCAGCACGAGAAAGAAACCTTACTGTCTCACCTGAAGCATGGTCAGGCCGGTTCAGGCAAACTGACATTGCAGCGCAAAACGCGTAGCACCTTGAATATTCCTGGCACCGGGGGTAAAAGTAAGTCGGTGCAAATCGAAGTCCGCAAAAAGCGTACGTACGTGAAAGGTGATGCAGAGTCTGAGCAAGCTCAGGCAGAAGCGGAAGCTGAGGCACAGCGTGAAGCGGAAGAGCAGGCGCAACGCGAGGCCGCTGAACAAGCGCGTCGTGAAGCGGAACAGAAAGCGCAACGTGAAGCCGAAGAGAAAGCCAGGCGCGAAGCCGCTGAAAAGGCCAAGCGTGCAGCAGCGGAAAATGAGAAAGTGACTAATCAACCTACCGACGAAGTGACCAAGGCCGCGCAGTCCGATAAAGCACGTCGTGAAGCGGAAGCCGCCGAACTGAAGCGTAAAGCGGAAGAAGAAGCGCGCCGTAAGCTGGAAGAGGCTGCCCGCCTCGCTGCGGAAGAAGCCCGCCGTTTAGCCGTAGAAAAAGCGGCTGAATGGGAAAAGCCTGAAGAAGAGGATAAGGGCGACTATCACGTCACCACCTCTACGCATGCCCGCCAGGCCGAAGACGAGAACGATCGTCAGGTTGAAGCAGGCCGTGCCCGTACCCGCAGTGCGAAAGCTGCGCGTCCGGTGAAAAAAGGCAACAAGCATTCAGAAGCCAAAACTGACCGCGAAGAAGCGCGTGCGCAGGTTCGTGGCGGTAAAGGCGGTAAACATCGCAAACCAAGCGCACTGCAGCAGGGCTTTAACAAGCCAGCGCAGGCCGTTAACCGTGATGTCATCATTGGCGAAACCATTACCGTTGCCGAACTGGCTAACAAAATGGCCGTCAAAGGTTCACTGGTCATTAAAGCGATGATGAAAATGGGCGCCATGGCGACCATCAATCAGGTCATCGACCAGGAAACCGCACAGCTGGTTGCCGAAGAAATGGGCCACAAAGTGACCCTTCGTCGTGAGAACGAGCTGGAAGAAGCGGTAATGGACGATCGTGATACCGATGCCGCACAGGAATCCCGTGCGCCGGTCGTGACCATCATGGGCCACGTTGACCACGGTAAAACCTCCCTGCTGGACTATATCCGCTCGACCAAAATCGCCTCTGGCGAAGCGGGCGGTATTACGCAGCACATCGGTGCGTATCACGTCGAAACTGAAAACGGCATGGTAACCTTCCTGGATACCCCGGGCCACGCCGCGTTTACCGCGATGCGTGCACGTGGTGCGCAGGCAACGGATATCGTTATCCTGGTCGTCGCGGCGGATGATGGCGTGATGCCACAGACCGTTGAAGCTATCCAGCACGCCAAAGCGGCGAAAGTGCCGGTAGTGGTTGCGGTGAACAAGTGCGATAAGCCAGAAGCCGATCCGGATCGTGTTAAAAACGAGCTGACGCAGTACGGGATCATCCCGGAAGAGTGGGGCGGCGAAAACATGTTCGTTAACGTCTCTGCGAAAGCGGGTACCGGTATCGATGACCTGTTAAATGCTATCCTGCTGCAGGCTGAAGTTCTTGAGCTGACCGCTATCCGTGAAGGTATGGCGAGCGGCGTGGTGATTGAATCGTTCCTCGACAAAGGTCGTGGTCCGGTTGCCACCGTGCTGGTACGCGAAGGTACGCTGAACAAGGGCGACATCGTTCTGTGCGGCTTCGAATACGGCCGTGTCCGTGCGATGCGTGACGAGCTGGGCCGCGAAGTGATGGAAGCGGGTCCTTCAATCCCGGTTGAGATCCTCGGCCTGTCCGGTGTACCGGCAGCGGGTGATGAAGCGACCGTGGTACGTGACGAGAAGAAAGCGCGTGAAGTGGCACTGTATCGTCAGGGCAAATTCCGCGAAGTGAAACTGGCGCGTCAGCAGAAATCTAAGCTGGAAAACATGTTTGCGAACATGACCGAAGGCGAAGTGTCCGAACTGAACATCGTGCTCAAAGCCGACGTACAGGGTTCTGTGGAAGCGATCTCCGACTCCTTGCTGAAACTCTCCACCGACGAAGTGAAGGTGAAGATTGTCGGTTCAGGCGTAGGCGGGATCACCGAAACCGACGCCACGCTGGCAGCGGCATCCAACGCTATCCTGCTGGGCTTCAACGTTCGTGCTGACGCGTCCGCGCGCCGCGTGATCGATGCTGAAAGCCTGGATCTGCGTTACTACTCCGTCATCTATAACCTGATTGACGAAGTGAAAGCCGCGATGAGCGGTATGCTGGCTCCAGAGTACAAACAGCAGATTATCGGTCTGGCTGAAGTGCGTGACGTGTTCAAATCACCGAAATTTGGTGCAGTGGCAGGTTGTATGGTGACGGAAGGCAATATCAAACGTCACAACCCAATCCGCGTACTGCGCGATAACGTGGTGATTTACGAAGGCGAACTGGAATCACTGCGTCGCTTTAAAGATGACGTGAACGAAGTGCGTAACGGCATGGAGTGCGGTATCGGCGTGAAGAACTATAATGACGTTCGTGTCGGCGATATGATCGAAGTCTTCGAAGTGATTGAAGTTAAACGCACTATCGCTTAAGTCTTAGCGTTAATGATGCAATTTGGGAGGCCGCTGGCCTCCCGAATTATTTGGGAGAAATAAAAATGGCGAAAGAATTTGGCCGTCCGCAGCGTGTTTCGCAGGAGCTGCAAAAAGAGATAGCCATGATCCTGCAGCGTGAAATTAAAGATCCACGCCTGGGCATGATGGTGACCGTTTCTGGCGTTGAGGTATCCCGTGACCTCGCTTACGCCAAAGTGTTTGTTACCTTCCTCAATGATAAAGATGAAGAAGCCGTACAAAATGGCCTAAAAGCGTTAAAAGAAGCCTCGGGTTATATCCGCACGCTGCTGGGTAAAACCATGCGCCTGCGTATCGTGCCGGAACTGACCTTCTTCTACGACAACTCGTTGATCGAAGGGATGCGCATGTCTAACCTCGTCACCAACGTGGTGAAAAAAGACGTTGAGCGTCGTGGTCCTGAGGCCACGGACGATGACGAGGAGGCGTAATGAGTCGTCCTCGTCGTCGCGGTCGCGACGTCCATGGCGTCTTATTGCTGGATAAACCACAAGGGATGTCATCCAACGATGTCCTGCAAAAGGTCAAGCGTATTTTCAACGCTAACCGTGCAGGACATACCGGCGCGCTCGATCCTCTGGCCACCGGCATGTTGCCGATTTGCCTGGGTGAAGCCACCAAGTTTTCTCAGTATCTGCTGGACTCCGATAAGCGCTATCGTGTGATTGCCCGCCTGGGTGAACGCACCGATACCTCCGATGCGGACGGCAATCTGGTGCAGACTCGTCCTGTGACCTTCACTCAGTCAGAACTCGACACGGCGCTGGACAGTTTTCGTGGCGATATCATGCAGGTGCCTTCCATGTTTTCTGCATTGAAACATCAGGGCAGAAAACTGTATGAGTACGCACGTGAAGGCATCACCATCGAACGTGAACCCCGCCCGATTACCGTTTATGCGCTGCAGTTTATTCGCTGGCAGGGCAATGAGCTGGAGCTGGACGTCCACTGTTCCAAAGGCACCTACATTCGCACCATTATTGACGATCTGGGCGAGAAGCTTGGCTGCGGTGCGCACGTCATCATGCTGCGCCGGGTACAGGTTGCCCGTTATCCGTTTGAGAAGATGGTCACACTGGAGCAGCTCCAGGCACTGCAGCATCGCGCCAGTGAGGCAGGTGAAGATCTGGCGCAGCACCTTGATCCGCTGCTTCTGCCAATGGACAGCCCGGCGTCCGATTATCCGGCGGTTAACGTTTCATCCGATGTCGCCGCCTACTTTAAGCAGGGCCAACCGGTTCACGCCAGTCAGGCGCCAGCCCAGGGCTTAGTACGCGTCACCGAAGGTGAAGAGGGCAAATTTATCGGCATGGCTGAAATTGCCGAGGATGGCCGAATTGCTCCCCGCCGTTTAGTGGTGGAGTATCAGAATTAAGTTGTGCGCTTTCCGCGTTGGGCATTTGCGTTGCCCTCTGGCGAAGAGTAGAATGGCGCGGCTTTAAAGCGGGATGCTGAATTAGAGATCGGCGCCCATACATTCATTTAACTGGAGTTTATTATGTCTCTAAGCGTAGAAGCTAAAGCAGAGATCGTTGCTAAATATGGTCGTGGTGCTAACGACAGCGGTTCAACCGAAGTTCAGGTTGCACTGTTGACCGCGCAGATCAGCCATCTGCAGGGCCACTTCTCTGAGCACAAGAAAGACCACCACAGCCGCCGCGGTCTGCTGCGCATGGTATCTCAGCGTCGTAAGCTGCTGGACTACCTGAAGCGTAAAGACGTTGCACGCTACAGCAGCCTGATCGAAAGTCTCGGTCTGCGTCGCTAAGTCTTAAAATCGGGTCGTCAGGGATGCCACTTAAGTGCGCTAAAACCCGACTGGCGATCTGATTTGTGCGAGTTTCATGAAAAGGGGGCCTTTATGGCCCCTTTTTTCGAGCAATGCGCAGCAATCCTGAGCAAACTCATGTATTGTTGTTGGGTGTGATCTTTGTTTGCAGAGGTTCGCGCGGCTAATGAGAGGCTTTTACCGCAGGGGCGGTTAAGGGTTGTCATTAGTCGCGAGGATGCAACGAGGATCGGTAATCAATGGCAGGCTCAATATAGCACTGCCCCGATGTTAAGGACTTTGATTTTGCTTAATCCGATCGTACGCAAATTCCAATATGGTCAACATACCGTCACGCTGGAAACCGGCATGATGGCTCGCCAGGCGACTGCCGCCGTGATGGTGAGCATGGACGATACCGCAGTATTTGTCACCGTTGTTGGTCAGAAAAAAACCAAGCCAGGTCAGGACTTTTTCCCACTGACCGTTAACTATCAGGAGCGTACTTACGCTGCTGGTCGTATCCCAGGTAGCTTCTTCCGTCGTGAAGGTCGCCCAAGCGAAGGCGAAACCCTGATTTCACGTCTGATTGACCGTCCGGTGCGTCCGCTGTTCCCGGAAGGTTTCGTCAACGAAGTGCAGGTTATTGCGACCGTTGTTTCAGTTAACCCACAGGTTCACCCGGACATCGTTGCCATGATCGGTGCTTCTGCAGCCCTGGCGCTGTCAGGTCTGCCTTTCAACGGCCCTATCGGTGCGGCACGCGTAGGTTATATCAATGACCAGTATGTACTGAACCCAACGGCTGATGAGCTGAAAACATCCCGTCTGGACCTGGTTGTTGCCGGTACACAGAACGCCGTTCTGATGGTGGAATCTGAAGCGGAAATCCTGTCTGAAGAGCAGATGCTGGGTGCGGTGGTGTTTGGCCACGATCAGCAGCAGATCGTGATTGAAAACATCAACTCCCTGGTTGCCGAAGCGGGCAAACCGCGTTGGGACTGGCAGCCAGAGCAGGCAAATACTGCACTGATTTCACGCGTTGCGGCGCTGGCCGAAACCCGTATCAGCGATGCATACCGCATTACCGATAAGCAAGAGCGTTACACCCAGGTTGGCGTCATTAAAGACGAAACCATTGCTGCGCTTCTGGCAGAAGATGAATCACTCGATGCGGCCGAAATCGGCGATATCGTTCACAGCCTGGAAAAGAATGTGGTTCGTACCCGCATTCTGAACGGCGAGCCACGTATTGATGGCCGTGAAAAAGACATGATCCGTGGTCTGGACGTGCGCACGGGCGTTCTGCCACGTACACACGGTTCCGCACTGTTCACCCGTGGTGAAACACAGGCGCTGGTGACCGCGACGCTGGGCACCACCCGCGATGCGCAGAACCTGGATGAACTGATGGGCGAACGCACTGACAGCTTCCTGTTCCACTATAACTTCCCTCCGTACTCCGTTGGTGAGACCGGTATGGTGGGCTCGCCTAAGCGTCGTGAAATCGGTCACGGTCGTCTGGCGAAGCGCGGCGTGCTGGCCGTGATGCCTAAAGCTGAAGATTTCCCGTATACCGTGCGTGTGGTTTCTGAAATCACCGAATCTAACGGTTCCTCTTCTATGGCCTCGGTCTGTGGTGCCTCTCTGGCACTGATGGATGCCGGTGTGCCAATCAAGGCCTCTGTTGCGGGTATCGCAATGGGCCTGGTGAAAGAAGACGACAAGTTTGTTGTCCTGTCCGACATCCTGGGTGATGAAGATCATCTGGGCGATATGGACTTTAAAGTCGCCGGTAGCCGTGAAGGTATCACTGCGCTGCAGATGGACATTAAAATCGAAGGCATCACCCGCGAGATCATGCAGGTTGCTCTGAACCAGGCCAAAGGTGCGCGTCTGCACATTCTGGGCGTAATGGAACAGGCTATCAGCACGCCGCGTCAGGAAATCTCTGAGTTCGCACCGCGCATTTACACCATCAAGATCAATTCAGACAAGATCAAAGATGTGATTGGTAAAGGCGGTTCTGTGATCCGTGCGCTGACCGAAGAAACCGGTACAACCATTGAAATCGAAGATGACGGTACCGTGAAAATCGCAGCAACCGATGGTCTGAAAGCGAAAGAAGCGATTCGTCGTATCGAAGAGATCACCGCAGAAATCGAAGTGGGCCGTATCTACAGCGGTAAAGTCACACGTATCGTAGACTTTGGTGCCTTCGTCGCTATCGGCGGTGGTAAAGAAGGTCTGGTGCATATTTCTCAAATCGCCGATAAGCGCGTTGAGAAAGTGACTGACTATCTGCAGATGGGTCAGGAAGTCCCGGTGAAGGTGATGGAAGTCGATCGCCAGGGCCGCGTACGTCTGAGCATCAAAGAAGCGACAGAAACCAAGCCTGAAGCTGTTGCAGCTGAGAGCGCACCTGACGCTGAATAAGTCTTTCCTGATTTGCCTCTCCTTGCCTGGCAGGGAGAGGCTTTTGTGTCATCGCGAGGGCGGGAATCCTTGTGCACAGCAGGCGGATAACAGGATGGTTGTCCCAATGTTTGTATTCGGGAGTGGGAAATGAAGCCTTTTTTGCGCTGGTGTTTTGTTGCGACAGCTTTGACGCTGGCAGGATGCAGCAACTCCAATTGGCGTAAGAACGAAGTTCTTGCAGTACCTTTACAGCCCACACTGCAACAGGAAGTGATTCTGGCTCGCATGGAACAAATTCTTGCCAGTCGAGCCCTTACCGATGATGAACGCGCACAGCTGTTATATGAGCGCGGAGTGTTGTATGATAGTTTGGGTCTGAGGGCATTAGCGCGGAACGATTTTTCGCAAGCGCTGTCTATAAGACCAGATATGCCAGAAGTGTTTAACTATCTTGGTATATACTTAACGCAGGCGGGCAACTTTGATGCCGCCTATGAAGCGTTTGATTCTGTACTTGAGCTTGATCCAACTTACAACTATGCGCATTTAAATCGTGGTATCGCCCTCTATTACGGCGGTCGATACAAGTTAGCGCAAGATGATCTGCTGGCGTTTTATCAAGACGATCCTAACGATCCTTTCCGCAGCTTGTGGCTCTACCTGGTTGAAAGCAGGATGGATGCCGACAAAGCAAAAGTGGCGCTTAAGCAGCGTTACGACAAAGCGGTCAAGGACCAATGGGGATGGAATATTGTCGAGTTCTACCTGGGCGACATCAGCGAAGCAACACTGATGGAACGTCTCAAGGCGGACGCAACGGATAACACCTCGCTCGCTGAACATCTCAGTGAAACCAACTTCTATTTAGGTAAGTATTACCTAAGTCTGGGGGAGAAGGACAACGCAGAAGCGTTGTTCAAACTGGCGGTTGCCAACAACGTGAATAACTTTGTTGAACACCGATACGCATTGTTGGAACTGGCGCAACTCGGCCAGGCACAAGACGATTTATCAGAATCTGACCAGCAATAGCTGACGAACTTTTTTGCCTGTAAAACCTGTCAAGTCATCATCTTCAGGGATGAGGGCTTTTCTGTTCGTCAAAACTTCTAATTTGAGCCGGTTCACACTTTTTGATGAAAATGACTGAAAGTTTTCACGACGAGTTATGTAGACTGGCCGCCGCAATCAACGAGGCACGTGTACTACATGACTGATATTCAAACCACTTTTGCAGAACTTGGCCTGAACGCCGAACTCCTTGAATCACTGAACGGCATGGGCTATGTCAAGCCATCCCCAATCCAGGCTGAGTGTATTCCTCACCTGCTGGCGGGCCGTGACGTATTAGGTATGGCGCAGACCGGGAGTGGTAAAACTGCAGCGTTCTCGCTGCCGCTGTTACACAACATCGATCCAACTGTTAAAGCACCGCAAATTTTGGTGCTGGCACCGACCCGCGAACTGGCGGTGCAGGTAGCTGAAGCTGTTACCGAATTCTCTAAACATATGCGCGGTCTGAACGTGGTTGCCCTTTACGGCGGCCAGCGTTATGACGTGCAGCTGCGCGCCCTGCGCCAGGGACCACAGGTTGTCGTAGGTACTCCAGGCCGTCTGCTGGATCACCTGAAACGTGGCACGTTAGATCTGTCTAACCTGCGTGGTCTGGTGCTGGACGAAGCCGATGAAATGTTACGCATGGGCTTCATCGAAGACGTTGAAACCATCATGGCGCAGATCCCAGAAGGTCATCAGACCGCACTGTTCTCTGCCACCATGCCAGAAGCGATTCGTCGTATTACCAAGCGTTTTATGAAAGATCCGCAGGAAGTGCGCATTCAGTCAAGCATGACTACGCGCCCAGACATCAGCCAGAGTTACTGGACGGCTTACGGCCGTAAAACTGACGCGCTGGTTCGCTTCCTTGAAGCAGAAGACTTCGATGCTGCGATCATTTTCGTGCGGACTAAAAACGCAACGCTGGAGGTGGCTGAAGCGCTGGAGCGCAGCGGTTACAACAGTGCGGCACTGAACGGCGATATGAACCAGGCACTGCGTGAGCAGACGCTGGAGCGCCTGAAAGATGGTCGTCTGGATATCCTGATTGCTACCGACGTTGCGGCCCGTGGCCTGGACGTTGAGCGTATCAGCCTGGTTGTTAACTACGATATTCCGATGGACGCAGAATCTTACGTTCACCGTATCGGCCGTACCGGTCGTGCTGGTCGTGCAGGTCGCGCACTGCTGTTCGTAGAGAACCGCGAACGTCGTCTGCTGCGTAACATCGAACGCACCATGAAGCTGACCATTCCAGAAGTTGAGCTGCCAAATGCAGAACTGCTGGGTCAGCGTCGTCTGGCTAAGTTCGCGGCAAAAGTTCAGCAGCAGCTGGAAAGCAGCGATCTGGAACAGTACCGTGCGCTGCTGGCGAAGATGCAGCCTGAAGAAGAGCTGGATATTGAAACGCTGGCTGCTGCGCTGCTGAAAATGGCACAGGGTGAGCGTCCGCTGATCGTTCCTGCTGATGCACCACGTCCAGCGCGTCGTGAATTCCGTGAGCGTGACGATCGTCGTGAGAGCCGTGATGCACGTGGTCCACGCGAAAGCCGTGATGGCGACCGTCCACGTCGCGAACGTCGTGACGTTGGCGATATGCAACTGTACCGCATTGAAGTGGGCCGTGACGACGGTGTTGAAGTGCGTCACATCGTGGGCGCAATTGCCAACGAAGGCGATATCAGCAGCCGTTACATCGGTAACATCAAACTGTTTGGTACGCACTCCACCATCGAGCTGCCGAAAGGCATGCCAGGTGATGTGCTGCAGCACTTTACCCGTACGCGTATTCTGAACAAGCCAATGAATATGCAGCTGCTGGGTGATGCTCAGCCGCACGAAGGTGGCCGTGGCGAGCGTCGTCCTGGCGCCGGTGCTGGCGAACGTCGTGGCGGCGGTGCACGTCCTGAAGGTCAGGGCCCGCGTCGTTTCTCTTCTGAGCGCCGTGAAGGTGGTCGTGAAGGCGGACGCAGCTTCAACCGCGAAGGCGGTCGTGGTCCACGTCGTGAAGACGGTGCGGCTGCACCACGTCGTCGTGACGCGTAAGCGAGCTAAATCGTCGTAATAAAAAGGGAAGCCTGCGGGCTTCCCTTTTTTTGTCCTGCTTCTGGCTTATCCCAGAAGGGCGGCTGCTGCTTTACAGGCTGCGTGCAGCGTCCATCGCCAGCTTAAACGAGTGCAGACGGGCTTGCGTATCGTAAATCTGACCGTTAACCATTATCTCATCCGCCTGGGTTTCACGCAGCAGTGAAGCCAGTCCGTGACGCACTTTCTCGACATCCCCTACCAGCGACATGCTCAGCGCCTGCTGAACGCCATACTGTTCTGACGGCGACCACAGGCTGTCCATGTTCTGGACCGGGGCAGGCAGCGGGCCCGGCTTGCCGCGGCGCAGATTAATAAACTGCTGCTGCATTGAAGTGAACAGGAAACGCGCGTCGCTTTCGCTGTCAGCGGCAACCACGTTAATGCACACCGTAGCGTACGGCTCGGCGAGACGGGCTGAAGGCGTAAAGTTCTCGCGATAGACATGCAGAGCCTGGAACAGCTGGTCCGGCGCAAAGTGCGAGGCGAAGGCAAACGGCAGTCCCATTTTGGCCGACAGCTGTGCGCTGTAAAGGCTGGAACCCAGCAGCCACACCGGAATTTTCAGGCCTAAGCCGGGCACCGGCTGAACAGGTGGCTGCGCGCCGGCTTCCGCATCAAACCAGTTGATCAACTCAGCGACATCGTCCGGGAAGGTATCGGCCTGAATGCCCGACAGGTTGCGGCGCAGGGCCAGCATGGTGCGCTGATCCGAGCCGGGGGCGCGGCCTAATCCCAGATCGATACGGTCGGGATAAAGCGAGGCCAGGGTGCCGAACTGTTCTGCAATCACCAGCGGCGCGTGATTCGGCAACATAATGCCGCCCGAACCCAGACGCAGCGTTGTGGTGTTCGCGGCCAGATAGCCAATCAGCACAGACGTGGCGGCACTGGCAATGCCGGTCATATTATGGTGTTCAGCCAGCCAGTAACGTTCGAATCCCAGGGCTTCAGCCTGACGCGCCAGCGCGAGTGAATGGTGAAACGCATCACGAGGCGTGGCGCCCTGAGGAACAGGGGCAAGATCGAGTACGGAGAGGCGAACGCTTTTTTTCTCAGACATGAGTACTCCAGAGTGTATAGCGCAGGTGTCATACCCTGCGCCATCAAGTATTGCGTAACATCCGCCATATTAAAACTTTTTACACTCGCCGTATGTTGCCTGTATGTGCCTTTCAGTCGCCAGCCTGCAAAACCATGCCCGGCAGCTTGCGCCAGTAGCCATTACAGTCCCGATTTTTCGCCAGATCCAGGGGGGCCTGCCCCTCTTCATTTGCACGGAAACGGTCAATAAGGCTTAAGGTTTCCTCATCCTGAGGTGACAACCGCACTATATCTACATAGTTGTGCATACCAACCAGATCGTTCCCCAGGTTATAGCAGTAACCGCTCAGAGTCTGGATACCGTTCAGGACGAAAACCTGTTGCGATTCCTGTGAGAGGACCCGGCGTCCATGGGGATAATGAATACAGCAGGTTTCGCAGGCATCTTTGGCGCGATTCTCCGAACGTGCTGTAAAGCAGCGGGCTGACAGGGCCAGCGGCAAATGACCATAACCCAGCACCTCCACCTCGAACTGCTGGCGGATGCCTCTTGTCTCACACTGCTGGAGCAGCTCCACTAGCCAGTCGCGCGGCATTTCAACGGGCAAGCACCAGCGCGTCATGCCCTCTTTGACTAAAAGCTGCAGCGTATCGGCGTTATAAACATTGAGCGTGGGCCCCGCAACGAAGGGCAGCTTGCGCTCTGCCGCCATATTCACGGTGCCCAGGTCGTTGGCCTCAATAATAAACTCGCCGTTCTCTACATAGCGCTGTAGCTCTTTGAGCTCAGAAGGGGATTGCAGCAAAGCCAGCGTGCTAATGACCACCTGCTTCCCACGGGCTGACAGCATTCGTGCTAAATCCATCCAGGCGGCAAAAGGCGTGGCGCGTCGCTTGCTGCAGACGGCTTCCCCAAGACAAACAATGTCAGCGCTGCTGTCAGCAGTGAGGTGATAAAAATGTTCCAGCGTGGCGGTGGGCCAGTACCAGAGCACGGGGCCGAGAGAGTATTTCATGGTTTTTCCTCACTGCCAGTCACGATGATAGGCGCCTAAGGTGGTCTGCGTGCCTTCTGACAGGGCCCCCAGCGTTTTCATCCACTGCTGTGCCACTTCAAAGTTATCCGGCTGAGCTTGACAGCGATCGATAGCCTGACGCCAGACGCGGGCGACATCGGATACGTAGGCAGGGCTGCGCTGACGGCCTTCGATTTTTACGGAGGCAATGCCTGCCCGCATCAGCTCTGGCAACAGTTCAAGCGTATTCAGGCTGGTGGGCTCTTCCAGCACGTGATAGCGCTGGTCGTCAACCTGATAACGGCCTTTGCACAGCGTGGGATAGCCGGCGCTTTCCTCTGCGCGATAGCGATCGATCAGCACGTCATTAAGGCGTACCTCCATGCCGGCCGGCGTTTGTTGCCAGCGAACAAACTTCGCGGGGGAGCAGGCGCCTTTACTGTTTGGCGATTCACCGGTTAGCCAGGAAGAGAGGTAGCAGCGGCCCTCGGCCATGATGCACAGGCTGCCAAAGGCAAAGACCTCCAGCGGAACAGGTGTACTGCGCGCCAGCTGTTTTACCTGATGAATCGACAGTACGCGCGGCAGTACCACTCGGTGCAAATTGAAATGGCGATGATAAAAACGAATGGCCTCAAGATTGGTGGCGGAAGCCTGCACTGACAGATGACGCTCGATGTGAGGATAGCGCGCGGTGGCATATTCCAGCGTTGCAATATCCGCCAGGATCAGCGCATCAGCACCGCTGTCTGCCGCCACATCGATAGCCCGCTGCCAGCGCTGCATGCCGTCAGGATGTGCAAAGGTATTGATCGCCACGTGCAGCTTACGGCGATGCTGATGAAGGTAGTACGCCGCTTCGCGCAGTTTCTTATCTGTAAAATTCAATCCTGCAAAGTGACGCGCGTTGGTGTCATCTTTCAGTCCGACATAAACCGCATCGGCACCATTTTCGACCGCACTTCGTATCGCAGGCAGGTTTCCGGCCGGACACAGCAGCTCCATACTCAATCCTCTCGTGATGCAGATGGGGCACGAGTCTAGTCATGGCGCTTTGGGCAAATGTTGATTTAGGGCAGTGAAACGGTCATTGATGAGATAACCTGGCTTTTTTTTAACCCGCTTACGATAGGTTTTATTGATCTCAAAGGAGGCGGGAATGGCACTCTATGGCAATATAGCTAAAATTTTTGTGACAGGAGTGCAAAACGTGTTCCAGCGGTTATCTGCCAGTTTAGTCAAAAACGGCCCTAAAATCCTTAGCTTACCTGCAACACTTGCTCCCTTCATATTGAAGAAGCAGCTCTTGCAACAACTCTTAAACTGGCAATTTCGTCATGTTTTAGCCGAAGGTGAGTTAGACTTTCTTCAGGGACGCTTTTTGGGGATTGAGATTAGCGATATTAATCTCACGTGGATCACCACGCTGGAAGGCGGCCAACTGAGGGTGTTGCAGCATGCCGAAGCAGATGTCTGGTTCCGGGGCAACGCCAATGATTTGTTGCTGGTAGCAGCACGCAAAGCGGATCCTGATATGCTTTTCTTTCAGCGCCGACTGCTGATCGAAGGGGATACGGAACTGGGACTGGAGGTTAAGAACGTAATGGATGCAATTGAACTCAACACCATGCCCAAGGGGTTACGTACCGCCATTCAACAGATGGCCGCAATCGTGGAGACAACAATGCAACAGGACGCGAAAGCCGCACAGGCACGCGCGGGTGTCTCATGTTAATACGCACAGAAATTGGCGTGGATGCCGCCGGTATCGATGCATTACTGCGACGCTGTTTTCCCACCTCAGCCGAAGCCGAGCTGACTCAGGCCCTGCGTGAAGACGGGCTGCTAACGCTGGGCGTCGTCGCCACAGACGATGAAGGGCAGGTGCTGGGCTATGCCGCCTTCAGCCCGGTTACCCTGCAGGGGGAAGATCGCAACTGGGTCGGACTGGCTCCGCTGGCCGTGGATGAAAGCCTGCGTGGTCAGGGCATAGCGAAACAGTTGGTCTACGAAGGTCTGGATACGCTGAATGAGTTTGGCTACATCGCCGTTGTGGTAAGGGGCGATCCCGCATTGTATAGCCACCTGGGTTTCGAGCCCGCAGCACGGCATGGGTTGCACTGCCGCTGGCCGGATAGCGAAGCCTCTTTCCTGGTGTACCCTCTGGCAGACAACGCGTTTGACGGGGCCGAAGGGCGCATTGAGTATTCCGCGCCTTTTAATCCACTGCGCTGAGCCAGGCGGCAAGGCTTACGGGTTGCTCGGCAACCAACTGTAGTTTTCGTTGACGGGTCAGTTGCTTAACCTGGTACTCCAGCGCGGAAGCCTGCGACCGGTCGCCCGCCGCGCAGGCATAGACCAGCGCCAACGGGCCCTTACCGCGCAGGGCACGGGCCCCGCGCCCACAGGCATGTTGTCCAAGGCGGCGCGCAACGTCGGTTGTGATGCCGGTATACAGCATGCCTGCGGCCGTTTGTATCAGGTAAAGTTGCCAGTGCTGACTCATAATGTGTTCCAGAAATGCCCGCCCGGCAGTGTAGCGCGCTTCTTTGCGCCGTGCTATCCGTCGCCCTTACCCGGAGTTGATTGTGTCTGACCTTGCCCATCTTGTTCGCTACCTGAAAAAGCAGCATGTGCTGTCCCTGTGCTGCTGTGCTGACGATGATCTGTGGTGTGCAAACTGCTACTACGTGTTTGATGAATTACGCATGGCTTTCTGGCTCATGACGGAGTCGGATACGCGTCATGGCCTGTTAGCAATGAAAAATAACCGCGTGGCGGGGACAATCAATGGACAGCCGAAGACGGTACTGCTGATAAAAGGCGTGCAGTATCGGGGTCATATCCGGCCGCTCAGCGAAGAAGACGCGTCTGAGGCGCGCACCGCATACCAACGTCGCTTCCCGGTTTCGCGCAAGGTTTCTGCGCCCCTGTGGGAAATTACGCTTGATGAGCTGAAAATGACCGACAATGCGCTGGGTTTCGGCAAAAAAATTGTCTGGCAACGCGAGGCGTAAATAAAGCGCCCCCTTCCTGGCGGAAAAGGGCGTGGGCCGTTACAGTGCCTGCAGAATACGCAGGGACTCACGGTTGAAGGCAGGCAGATCCGCCGGCGTACGGCTGGTGACCAGCTTGTCACCGTCAACCACCACTTCCTCATCACGGAAGTCGGCACCCGCATTGATCAGGTCGATCGCAATGGCTTTCACGCTGGTCATTTTACGACCGCGAACGCCGTTGGCGCTGATCAGCAGTTGTGGACCGTGGCAGATAGCAAATATGGGTTTGCCGCTGGCCACAAAGTCTTTGGTAAAAGCAACAAAGCGGTCGTCACCGCGCAGTGCATCCGGCGAGTGTCCACCCGGTAGCAGCAGTGCGTCAAATTCCGCCGGGCTAACGTCGTCGATGCTGCGATCGATGGTGACTTCAGCATCGCCCTGTTTGCCCTTCACGGTTTTACCCGCCTGTTCCTCAATGGTAATCACCTCATAGCCTGCACGTTTGTAGACTTCGGCTGGCGAGGTAAACTCAGAGTCTTCAAATTCATCGGTGATCAGAACCGCAATTCTGGTGCTCATCTATACTCTCCTTTAGGCATGTCAGGCGCATACTGCGCTATCCTGATGACCTGTTAAGCCTGGTTGTCGATTCTGAGAACGCAAGCCAGGCGGCTCACATTGGCCAGATTTTGCACGGCTGGCAGCGAAACAGGGAATATTCTGAGATGAATCGTGTATTACTGACGGGCGCAACCGGCTTAGTGGGATCCTGTCTGCTGCGTTTACTGATCGACGATCCGCGCGTGGATGAAATTATTGCGCCCAGCCGTCGTGCGCTTCCCGCAATGAACAAGGTCGTCAACCCTGTTGAAGCCGATCTCACGGATGTCCTGCGCCCGCTGGAGGCACCGCTGACGACGGTATTTTGCTGTCTGGGCACCACGCGTAAGCAGGCGGGCAGTAAAGAGGCCTTTATTCACGTGGATTACACGCTGGTGGTGGATACCGCCCTGAACGCGTTACGTCTGGGGGCCAGAAAGATGCTGGTGGTCAGTGCGCACGGTGCTAACCGTCACTCCCCCTTTTTATACAATCGCGTGAAAGGTGAGATGGAAAATGCGCTGCGCCATCAGGCGTGGCCGAGCCTGACGGTGGTCCGGCCTTCGCTGTTGCTGGGTGAACGAAATGATAAACGTCGGGGAGAAAGCCTGATGGCTCCGCTGTTCGCCTGGTTGCCAGGCAACTGGCGTGCCGTGTCGGCTCAGGACGTGGCTCGCTGCCTGCATCACCAGGCGTTTGCCGAAGAAAATACGGGGTTCACGCTGATCGAGTCCGGCGCGATCCCCCGTGTTTCAGCGTAGATACCAGATTTTCTGATTTCGGCTGCCGCGCCACAGGAGCGTGGCATCGCGTTCTGCCTCTTCAAACCGCCCGTCAATCACCACGTCTATCCAGGGCAGGATCGCGCGCTGTGCCGGGCTGAGTGCCTGCATGTCATAGCCGGTCCACAACCAGATATCTTTGCCTGCGCACGTCTGTTTTACCCGTTTCACTAACCGACGAACATGCGGCACGTTATGAGGATGCAGCGGATCGCCGCCGCTCAGCGATAAACCCTGACGCGGGATACGCGTATCCTGTAAATCCGCTAACAGCTGCTCCTCCATTTCCAGCGTAAACGGCACGCCGGAATCCAGCCGCCAGGTGCTCTGGTTGTAACAGCCGCGACACTGGTGCTCGCAGCCTGAGACAAACAGCGTACAGCGCGTGCCGGGCCCGTTCACGATATCCACATCGTAGTAACGATGGATGCGCATCATCCCAGCTGTCCGCTATCCAGGTGCTTCACCCGACGCTGCACTTCCTGCTGTTTACCGGCGTTAAACGGGCGCGCATCCGGGCTGCCGAGATAGCCACATACGCGTCGCGTAACCGAAACCCGGGCAGGATCGTGATTGCCGCAGTTGGGGCAGGTAAAGCCGCGACTGGTGCAGGTGAATTCCCCGTTGAACCCGCAGTCGTAGCACTCGTCAATCGGCGTGTTGGTGCCGTAGTAGGGCACGCGGTCATAGCTGTAATCCCACACGTCTTCCAGCGCCTTGAGGTTGTGCTGCACGTTGGGATATTCGCCGTAACAGATAAACCCGCCGTTAGCCAACGACGGATAGGGCGCTTCAAAATCGATCTTATCGTAGGGATTCACCTTCTTCTCAACGTCCAGATGGAAGCTGTTGGTGTAGTAGCCTTTATCGGTTACCCCCTTTACCACGCCAAACTGCGCGGCATCCAGACGACAGAAGCGGTCGCACAGGTTCTCACTGGGCGTGCTGTAGAGACTAAAGCCGTAGCCGGTTTCGTCTTTCCAGGCATCGGTAGCCGCACGCATATGGGCCACGATGGCAACGCCTTTAGCGCGCAGCGCCGCATCATCGAAAGGATGGTGTTGCGCGCCACTCAGGGCATTCAGGGTTTCATGCAGACCGATATAGCCCAGTGACAGCGAGGCGCGGCCATTGCGGAAAATGGGGCCAATCTCATCATCGGCATTAAGCCGCACGCCGCAGGCGCCTTCCATGTACAGGATAGGCGCAACGCGGGCTTTGGTTTTTTCGAGTCGGGCAACGCGCGTCATGAGCGCCCGCTTCGCCAGCGCCAGCCGCGCATCCAGCAAGGTCCAGAAACGGGTTTCGTCTCCGTCTGCTTCCAGCGCAATGCGCGGTAAATTAAGGCTGATGACGCCGATATTATTCCGGCCTTCATGAATCTGCTCACCGTTTTCCTCGTAAACGCCCAGAAAACTGCGGCAGCCCATGGGAGTTTTAAAGGAGCCAGTGGCCTGGACCACCTGATCATAATTCAGAATGTCGGGATACATCCGCTTACTGGCACAGGTCAGCGCCAGTTGCTTAATATCGTAGTTAACCTCGCCTGCACGGCGGTTCACGCCTTCCCGAATCGTAAAGACCAGCTTGGGGAACACGGCGGTTTTGTGATTTTTACCCAGCCCCGCCAGGCGGTTACGCAAAATGGAGGTCTGAACCAGCCGTGCCGCCCAGCTCGTGCCCAGGCCAAAACCAAAGGTCACGAACGGGGTTTGCCCGTTTGCCGTGTGCAACGTGTTTACCTCGTATTCCAGCGACTGGAAGGCGTCATAGCACTCTTTTTCGGTACGTTCGCGAGCATAGGCGTCCGCCTGAGGAATGTGCCAGTTCTGCGCCACGGCAAGGTGTTTTGCGAAGCTCTTTTCCACATAGGGTGCCAGCACTTCATCAATGCGGTTCAGCGTGGTTCCGCCGTAAATATGGCTGGCGACCTGCGCAATGATTTGCGCCGTGACGGCCGTTGCGGTGGCGATGGATTTTGGCGGCTCGATCTCGGCATTACCCATCTTGAAGCCGTTGGTCAGCATCCCTTTCAGGTCGATCAGCATGCAGTTGAACATGGGGAAGAAGGGGGAATAATCGAGATCGTGATAGTGGATCTCGCCGCGTTCATGCGCCTGAACCACATCCCGGGGGAGGATCTGCTGCTGCGCATAGTGCTTCGCGACGATCCCGGCCAGCAGATCGCGCTGGGTGGGGATCACTTTGCTGTCTTTATTGGCATTTTCATGCAGCAGGGCGGCGTTGGTCTGATCCACCAGACCACGAATGGCGTGATGCAGGTGGCTGCGGCGCTCGCGTTCCACGTCGCGATCGTGACGATACTCAATATAGGTGCGTGCCAGCTGCGGGTAAGGCCCGGCCATGAGCGTTTCTTCCACCGCATACTGGATGTCACCGATATCCACTTCCTGACGATGGGCCAGTTGAGTGCTGACCCGATCGGCCACCGTGTCGCACCACCGTGCATCTTCCACGTTTGCCGCCCGTGCCGCAGCCTTCACTGCTGCGGCGATACGCTGTGCGTCAAAGCCTACGCGGCATCCGTCGCGCTTCACCACCACCGTTGCCATTTTTTCTCCGTTAACTACATATGGGTGTGTTTTTGGATTTTAGACTCAACATGTAGTAATTGCAGTGAATTAATCGGCTTGTTTTTGACCTGAAGCAAAGAAGCCTTGAACAAGAAGATAAAATCGACACTGAAAAAAAACAGACCCGAGATCGCCTTTTCCGGCGGGCGAATTTGCTTAGCGGAGCAAAATGACTTAACTCTGTTTATCGTTCTTTTTAGCCATTGACCCGCAGGGAGCCGTGCCAATGCCGTTACGTCGAAATGTGCTGATCTGTTGTTGTGCGCTGACCTTTTCCGCCGCCGCCGATACGCTGCCGCTCATGCCGTGGCCACAGCAGGTTGAGCAACCTGCCCACGCAGGCTGGCTGACGCTCACCCCACAGCTGACGCTACAGATTGTCGGGGACACGCTGCCCGGCGCCGAAACACGCTGGCTGTCGCGCATCGCTCGCCAAACCGGCTGGCCGCTGTTACCCGCCGATCAGCCGGTTGAGCATCCCACAATTCGTATTGCCATCGCGCAGGCGGTCAACCCTGTCCCTCAGCCTGACAGCGACGAAAGTTACCAACTGGACGTCAACCGCGACGGCGTGCTGCTGAAAGCCAACAGCCGTTTTGGCGCGATGCGCGGCATGGAAACGTTACTGCAGCTGATAGAAAACAGTGCCGAAGGCACCCGTATTCCCTGGATAACGATTCACGATAAACCGCGCTTTGCCTGGCGCGGCATCCTTATCGATAGCGCCCGCCATTTTATGCCGGTCAGAACGCTGAAACGCCAGATCGATGGGATCGCGGCGGCGCGAATGAACGTGCTGCACTGGCATCTCACCGACGATCAGGGCTGGCGCTTTGCCTCCCTCCGCTATCCGCAACTGCAGCAGAAAGCCAGCGACGGGCTTTTCTATACTCAGGCGGAGATGCGTGAGGTGGTGCAGTATGCGGCTGAGCGTGGCGTGCGCGTGGTGCCGGAGCTGGATATACCCGGCCATGCCTCCGCGCTGGCGGTGGCGATGCCGGAACTGATCAGCGCGCCGGGGCCGTATCAGATGGAGCGCGGATGGGGCGTTTTCAAACCCTTGCTGGATCCCAGCAACGAACAGGTTTATCAGGTTATTGACGCGCTGGTGGGGGAGATGGCAGCGATCTTCCCCGATCCCTACCTGCATATCGGTGGCGATGAGGTGGATCCCAGCCAGTGGCAGGCATCCGCCGCTGTTCAGCAGTTTATGCGCGATCGTGGATTAGCCGATCCCCATGCGCTGCAGGCCTGGTTCAATCAGCGCGTTGAGAAAATCCTCGAAAAACACCAGCGGCGCATGGTGGGCTGGGATGAAATTGCCCATCCCGATCTGCCGCACAGCATTCTGATTCAGTCCTGGCAGGGACAGGATGCACTGGGCACGGTAGCGAAAAACGGCTATCGCGGCATTCTGTCCACGGGTTTTTATCTCGACCAGCCTCAGCCGGCCAGTTATCACTATCGCAACGAAATCTATCCTCAGGGCCTTAACGGCAAAGATGTGGTGCAGTCGGGCGAACAGGCTCAGAGCTGGTCCTTTACCATGCCACGGTTAAAAGGCAGCCCGGTAACGGGGAGTTTCACCCTGATTAAAGGCCGCGACGGCTGGCGCGGTTTTATCGACTTTGCCGGAAAATCGCGTCGTCTGGTGAACGCCATCGACTGGCTTTCGGCGAACCGGCTGACGTTCACAGTGGATACCTGGATGGGACCGTTCAAACCGGTCGTCACCCTGGCGAACAATCAACTGAGCGGATACATGCTGGTGGGTAACGTCCGTTACGCGGCCGAAGGGCAGCGGCTCGACTCGGTGCCCAAGGGGATTCAGCCTGTGCTGCCGGATGCGCGCCAGATGCAGCAAAACCTGCTGGGCGGTGAGGCCGCGCTGTGGGCCGAAAACGTCAACAGCGCGATTATTGATACCAAACTCTGGCCGCGTGCGTTTGTGGTGGCGGAGCGGTTATGGTCAGCCCAGGATGTCACCGATCCCGACAGCATGTACCAGCGGCTGGCGGCAATGGACCGCTGGACGACCGTATCGGTGGGGCTGCAGCAGCATTATCAGGCAGACCGACAGATGACGCGGCTTGCAAACAGCACGGATATTCAGCCGCTGCGGGTGCTGGCTCAGGCGCTGGAACCGGCCCAGTATTACACTCGACAGCATCTCAAGTTTCAGGCCGGGCATTACAACTACTTTGAGCCGCTGAACCGGCTGGCCGATGTTTTACCGGCAGAAAGCGACGCCGTCAGAACACTGGATAAGCAGGTGGTCGCGCTGGTTGAAGACAGAAGCAACGTGGCGGCTGCCGCAGCTATTCGCTCCCAACTCCAGCGCTGGCACGATAACGCTGCTCAGGTTGCGCCATTACTCAACGGCAGCGCACCACTCAAGGCGCTGGAAAGCAGCGCGAAACAGGTGGATGAGCTGAGCGTCATGGGCATCAACATGGTGAATGCCTATGTCCGTAACCAGGCGTTTGGGGCCAGCGAAATGGCGCAGATGCATGCGAAGCTGGATGCGGCGGCGCAGGTGCAGGACGAAACTGTCATCGCCCTTGTCAGGCCTCTTGAGGCCCTCCTCCGCGCCTTCAAATGAATAAGCTGGCGTCCTTCGCGCCGCAGGTGTCCTTGGCCGCGGCTCATCACCCCAGCCAATAAGCTGGCGTCCTTCGCGCCGCAGGTGCGTTGGCCGCGGCTCATCACCCCGGTCACTTACTGCAGTAAGCTCCCGGGGATGACTCACCTTGCCGCCTTCCTGCAACACGAATGCCACCGGCTTATTCCGCAGAAGATGAGGGATGGAAAAGACATTTTGAACAATGGTTTGGAGATGATTTGGCGGATGGGTTTCCAGGATGAGGTTATGCCGCGCTGAGCGTCGCGGCAAGGTAAAGATGAACTCAGGATGAGGTCGCCGGGCCGCCGACTGAATGACGGCGGACCAGCGTGGGACTGAACATAGTGGTCACTTACTGCCGTAAGCTCCCGGGGATGACTCACCTTGCCGCCTTTCCGCAACACGAATGCCACCGGCTTATTCCCTTGAAGGTTAGGAATGGAAAAGACATTTTGAACAATGGTTTGGGGATGATTTGGCGGGTGGGTTTCCAGGGGGAGGTTATGCCGCGCTGTGCGTCGCGGCAAGGCAAGGATGAACTCAGGATGAGGTCGCCGGGCCGCCGACTGAATCACGGCGGACCAGCGTGGGACTGAACATAGTGGTCACTTACTGCCGTAAGCTCCCGAGGATGACTCACCTTGCCGCCTTCCTGCAACACGAATGCCACCGGCTTATTCCGCAGAAGATGAGGGATGGAAAAGACATACGGAACAATGGTTTGGGGATAATTTGGCGGATGGGTTTCCAGGGGCAGGTTATGCCGCGCTGAGCGTCGCGGCAAGGTAAAGATGAACTCAGGATGAGGTCGCCGGGCCGCCGACTGAATGACGGCGGACCAGCGTGGGACTGAACATATTGGTCACTTCCGGCAGCGGCTGTTGATGTGCCAGCGCCAGAGCCAGTTCAGCGGCCTGCTGCGCCATGGTGACAATCGGGTAACGCACCGTGGTTAAGCGAGGGCGAACGTAGCGGGAAACCAGCACGTCATCGAAGCCGATGAGTGACATCTCTTCCGGCACCTGCACGCCGTTGTCGCTCAGCACCGCCAGGGCACCGGCGGCCATGGAGTCGTTGTAGCAGGCCACGGCGCTGAAGTTTTTACCGCGCCCCAGCAACTCCGTCATCGCCTGCTCGCCGCCGACTTCGTCCGGCTCGCCCCAGGCGACCAGCCGATCGTTGCAGGGCAGGCCGTGCTCCTGCAGCGCATCGTAATAACCCTGCAAGCGATCCTCCGCATCGGAAATCGTGTGAGTGGAGCAGATAAACGCAATATTCTGATGGCCCAGTTGAATCAGATGGCGCGTCGCCAGCCAGGCGCCGTAGCGGTCGTCCAGCGCGATGCAGCGCTTTTCAAAGCCCTTCAGCAGACGGTTCAGTAAGACCATGCCTGGCATCTGCTTCATCAACACTTCCAGCTCGCTGTCGGGGATTTTCTTGGCGTGCACCACCAGCGCCGCGCAGCGATGGCGCATCAGCTGCTCAATAGCCTGCCGCTCTTTTTGCTCATTATGGTAACCGTTACCAATCAGCAGAAAGTTGCCTGTCTGGCCCGCCACCTCATCAACGGCTTTCACCATCGCGCCAAAAAACGGATCGGAAACATCCCCGACCACCAGCCCCAGCGTTTCAGTGGACTGCTGCGCCAGCGCCCGTGCATTGGCGTTTGGATGATACTGCAGCGACTCCATCGCCTGGCTGACCGCCTGACGTGAACTGTCACTGGCTTTAGGCGAATTGTTGATGACGCGGGAAACCGTGGCGACGGAAACTCCCGCCAACCGGGCAACATCCTTAATGGTGGCCATGCGATTACCTGATTTTGGGGAAACGTTTACACATCGCACCAGTGTTACGGAAAAGCGGGCACACATCAAGACAACAGAATGCCAGCGCTGTCGCAAACAGGGTAAAATCAGACGGTTGGTGATGCCTTCTGTTCAGGTTGCGGCCCATGCTATGCTGCTGATCCCAACACCTGCCATAGCGATGACCATGAAAACTAAAGTGCCACATCTGGCGCACTGGGGCGCCTTTACCGCGGTAAGCGAAAACGATCGTCTTATCGGCTGCGAACCTTTTTTTGCCGACGCCGATCCCTCGCCGATGCTCAACACCATCCCGGAACTGGTTTACTCAGACAAACGTATTCGCCAGCCCATGGTGCGCCGCTCATGGCTGAAATCGCGCGAAAACAGTGACCGCACGCTGCGCGGACGCGAAGATTTTGTTGCCGTTGACTGGGAGACGGCGCTGGATCTGGTGGCCGAGGAAAATCGCCGTATTCGCGAACGCTACGGTGCATCCGGCATTTTTAATGGCTCTTACGGCTGGTCATCGGCAGGGCGCGTCAACCATGCGCGTACGCTGGTGCGCCGCTTCTATTTCCAGGGTGGCGGTGGCGTCGATCAGCAAGGCAACTACAGCTGGGGCGCCGCGCAGTTTTTCCTGCCTTACGTGATGGGCACCTACATGCCGCTGACCGGGCGCGTCACCGACTGGCCGCAGGTGGTGGAACATGCGGAGGTGTTTGTCGCCTTCGGTGGGCTGGCGTTAAAAAATGCTCAGGTGGCATCCGGCGGCGCAGGCCAGCACAGCCTGAAACCGGCGCTGGAGCAGCTGGCGGCAAAAGGCACGCCGGTGATTAACATCAGCCCGATGCGCGATGACTGCCCAGAGTTTGTTAACGCGGAGTGGATCCCGATCCGGCCGAATACCGACGTGGCGCTGATGCTGGCACTCGGTTACGAAATTTGTCAGCGTGGTGCGACCGACGAGGCGTTTCTGGCCCGTCACTGCACCGGTTGGCCACAGCTACGTGCCTATCTGCTGGGTGAAAGCGACGGCATCGCCAAAACGCCCGGCTGGGCCAGCAAGATCACCGATATCCCGGCGGATCGCATTGTACATCTGGCCCGACAGCTGATCGGCAAACGCAGTTTTATCACCTGCTCCTATTCGGTCCAGCGCGCCCACCGTGGCGAACAGCCTTACTGGATGATGATCGCGCTCTCTTCCATGCTCGGGCAGCCGGGCTTGCCGGGCGCGGGCTTCTCGTTTGGACACGGCTCGATGAACAGCGTGGGCAATCCGCGTCAGGAAGGCCCCGCGCCGATGATGAGCACCGGACCGAACCCTTCAGGCCTGTCCATTCCGGTTGCCCGCATCAGTGACATGCTGCTCAATCCCGGCCAGCCTTATGGTTTCCAGGGCGAAACTCTGCACTATCCGGATATTCATATGGTGCACTGGGCGGGCGGCAATCCGTTTCACCATCATCAGCAGCTTAACCGGCTGGTGGAAGGCTGGCAGAAGCCGGATACCGTAGTGGTCCAGGATATCGTCTGGACACCTGCGGCGCAGATGGCCGATATCGTGCTGCCCGCTACCACCACGCTGGAGCGTAATGACATCGGCGGTTCATCACGTGACCGTTTTGTACTGGCAATGCACCAGGCGATTAAGCCGCAACATCAGGCACGGAACGATTTTGATATTTTTGCCGATCTCGCCGAGCGCTTAGGCTATCGCGATACCTTCACCGAAGGGCGCAACGAGATGCAGTGGATAGAACATCTCTACCAGCAATGTGCGGTGGCGCATGGCCGTCGTGGCATTCCTTTCCCTGAGTTCGGTGAGTTCTGGCAGCGTGGCTTTGTGGAGATCCCCGAAGGCGGTAAGCCTTATATCTTTATGGAAGACTTCCGCGCCGATCCCGAGGCCAACCCGATACAGACTGCCAGCGGTAAGATTGAGCTGTTCTGCCAGACCATCGCCGACTACCACCTGGAGGATATGGCCGGGCATCCGGAATGGCGTGAGCCTCAGGAATGGCTGGGCGCGGCAGCCAGCCGTGATTATCCGCTACACATGATCTCCATTCAGCCATCGGACCGGTTACACAGCCAGTTAGATGCGACGGCTACCGTTCAGGGTAACAAAACCGCCGGGCATGAAACCCTGTATATGCATCCGCAGGATGCGGCGGTGCGGGATATCGGAGACGGTGACGAAATTGAGGTCAGCAATGCGCGCGGCAGAATACTGGCCGGCGTGCGTCTGACCGAGGGGCTGAAGCAGGGCGTGGTGATCATTTCCACCGGCGCCTGGTTTGATCCCGGTTTTGGCAAAGCGTGGCAGCCGTTTGACCGGGCGGGCAACCCCAATGTGTTAACCCTGGATATCGGCACGTCATCCCTGACGCAGGGACCCAACGCCATGAGTTGCCTGGTTGACATTAAAAAACATGCCGTTTGCACAAAAGCCTAAGGTTCACACGGCTGGTTACATTTTGCAGGCATCTGTTGCGTTTCAGTCGTGGCGAAAAAGCCGTTTCGCTTGCTACATTCAGGATCCCAGAGGTATTGATGGGTGAACATCAACTGATTTTTTCTTGATTACACCGACCTGCGTAGATACGCAGGTTTTTTTTGCCCGAAATAAACTGAACGATAACGAACTGATACACAGTTTTCCTGTGTTTTTACCCGTGCTTTGATTATAACTGCGGGATTGACCTCTTTTTTTTAAGCGCAGCGGATTGCCATGCCCCGGATTAAAAAATTACTGGGTAAAGACCAGATAAAAGCCCCGTTTAACCCTTTCCGTTTTCGCCTGATCTGCCTGGGCGTATTTACCTGCATGGCTGTTCTGCTGGTGCGCGTCGCCGATTTGCAGTTTCTTAATCAGCCCATGCTGGAACACGAGGCCGACCAGCGCTCGCTGCGTACCGTTACGCTTCCGACCAGCCGTGGCACCTTACTGGATCGCAACGGCGAAGCCCTGGCGCTCAGCGTACCGTCGCGGGATGTCATCGCCGATCCGCAGCGCGTGCTGGAGAGCAACCCTGATTTTACCAGCGCCAAGTGGGCCTATCTGGCGGCGGCATTAAGTATGCGACCAGAAGAGGTCGCGGCGCAGATCACCGCTAACCCCAAACGTCGTTTTCTCTATCTCGGGCGCAAAGTCGAACTGGGGATCGCCAAAGATATTAAAGATCTGAAGCTTAAAGGCATCAGTGAAGTCTACGACGACAGTCGCTTTTATCCGATGAGCGAAGCCTCCGCGCCGCTGATTGGTATTGTGGGGGCCGATAACACCGGCCTCAACGGACTGGAGAAGGGCTTTGATAAAGTCCTGCAGGGCCAGCCGGGTAAAGAAGTCTACCGGCAGGATGCGGCGGGGAATATTATCGCGATGATTAGCTACCAGCCGCCCACTCAGCCGCCGACGGTGCAGCTCAGCATTGATAAATTCAGCCAGTACACGCTCTACAGTAAGCTGCGCGATGGCGTGCTGCTAAACAAGGCGGATTCGGGCGCGGCGGTGCTGGTTAAAATTGATACGGGCGAGATTCTGGCGATGGCCTCTTATCCCTCGTTCAACCCCAACAACTATCAGGGGGCAACCCCAGCGCAGATGCGCAATACCGCCATTAATGACAGCTACGAGCCGGGTTCAACGGTAAAACCCCTTGTGGTGATGGAAGGGCTGGAACGTCACCTCGTCCGGCCGGATTCCGTGCTGGATACCACGCCTTACCGGGTTAACGGCCACCTGATCCGCGACGTCGGTCACTGGCCGCGCCTGACCATGACCGGCATTTTGCAAAAATCGAGCGACATCGGCGTTTCACATATCGCCCTGGCGATGCCGGCGGAAGCCCTGGTGAACACCTACTACGCATTTGGCCTGGGTAAACCCACCGGGCTGGGGCTGACCGGCGAAAGCGTAGGGTATTTCCCGCTGCACCGCACGCGCTGGGCCGATATCGAACGCGCGACCTTTTCCTTCGGCTACGGTTTGCGCGTCACGCCGCTGCAAATTGCCCGTGAATACGCCACGCTGGGTTCCTATGGCGTTTATCGTCCGCTGTCGATCACCAAAGTGACGCCGCCGGTGCTGGGCAAGCAGGTCGCTAATCCGGAAACGGTCAAGGAAGTGGTGCACATGCTGGAAAGTGACGTCCTGCCGGGCGGTACCGGACTGAAAGCGGCGGTACCGGGCTATCGACTGGCCACCAAAACCGGTACGGCTGAAAAGATGGGCAGCAGCGGGAAGTATGATGGCGGTTATGTGAACTACACCGCAGGTATTGCCCCGGCCAGCCATCCTGAGGTGGCGCTGGTGGTAATGATTAACCATCCTACCGCGGGCGATCACTTCGGCGGCTCCGTGGCCGCGCCGGTGTTCGGTAACATCATGGGTCCGGTGCTCAAGCACATGAATATTGCCCCGGATGCCATCTACAGCAAGCCTGTGGATAGCGGTTCAGATAAATCCTAACCAAATCAAACTGTAAGTGAGGTGTGGATGTTTTTACACCTCGTTTCATTTCGCCGAATTCATTTTCCTTTTTCACCTGTCACTGACTCCTGCAGGGTGAGAGTATGGACATCCCAGAGGTATTGATGGGTGTGAAAACGGGCACTGCTCCGGCAAGGCCAATCGTTATTACACCAACCCACGCAGATGCGTGGGTTTTTTTTGCCCACTATTCCGGCCGTCAGCCCCTGCTATCCGTGCGGGTCCACCCCGTGGACAGGGGACTGGTAAGGTTTCTTAACGCAACCCTTACGGTTTGGCGATGGAAAGTCGTAACACAAGTAGCCGATAATCTTTGCAGATGCCGTTTCGACGATGCCTCCTATCCGGAGGATTTCTTTTATCCCTGTTTACCTGAAGAGTTCGATGACTACTCACGCTCCCCGTACCCGTGGTTCCCGCTGGCTGAAATGGCTGCTTCTGCTCATTGCGCTGTTAATCGTTGCCGCCGTGGCATGGCGACTGATGGGCCATAAAGGCGCAGGTGGCACCCTGCCCGCGCGCGGTCATGCCGGACGCCATGGCGGCCCTGGTATGCTGAAAGGCGGCACGACGCTGGTTCACAGCGGCACCGCCAGCACCGCCGATGTGCCGGTCTATCTCTACGCGCTGGGTACGGTGATCCCCAATGCCAGCGTAACGGTCACCAGCCGGGTAGACGGTCAACTGGAGAAGGTTTACTTCACCGAAGGGCAGAAGGTTGAAGCGGGCCAGCTGCTGGCGCAGATCGATCCCCGCAGCTACGAGGCCACGCTGAATCAGTATCAGGGGGAGCTCAGCGAAAATATGGCGTTGCTGAAAAGTGCCGAACTGACGCTGGCACGCTACCGTAAACTGGCGGCCCAGGACTCGCTGTCCCGCCAGGATTTAGATACGCAAATCGCGACCGTGGGACAGTATCGCGGCGCAGTGGCTGCCGATCAGGCCCAGATTGCCAGCGCCAGGCTGAATATTGGCTATGCGCGCATCACCGCACCCGTCAGTGGTCGGGTAGGGCTGCGTCAGGTCGATCCGGGCAATATGATTCAGAGCGCCTCCACGACCGGGCTGGTGACCATTACCCAGATGCAGCCTGCCGCCGTTACCTTTAGTGTGCCCCAAAGTCATATCCCGACGCTGGTAAAAGCCCTTCATCACGATCGGACACTGCCCGCCACCGCCTTCGATCAGGATAACCAGCATGCCCTGAGTCAGGGGCAGGTGAAATTTATCAGCAACGAGATCGACACGGCGACCGGCACCATTACGCTGAAAGCCATGTTCGCTAACGACGACGAGGCGCTGTACGCCAACCAGTTTGTGAACCTACGCCTGCAAACCAGCGTGCTGAAAGGCGCCACCATTATTCCGGCGCAGGCGTTACAGTTGAGCAGCGACGGCAGCTTTGTTTTTATCATCAATAAAGACAACACCGTGACGCGCCAGCCGGTTACGGCAGGTCCTGCTTACGGTGAGACGTGGCAGGCTATTCTGCAGGGCGTGAAGCCTGGCGACCGTCTGGTCACGGAAGGGATCGATCGCCTGACCAACGGCAGTAAAGTTTCGGTCGCGGACAGCACCCAACCGACTCCACCGGCTGAGGCACAATGAACCCGTCACGCCTCTTTATTCTGCGTCCGGTCGCCACCATCCTGCTGATGGCGGGCGTGCTGATCGCTGGCCTGTTTGCTTACCGGTTTCTCTCAACGTCGGCGCTGCCGCAGGTCGATTACCCAACCATTCAGGTGACAACGCTCTATCCCGGTGCCAGCCCGGACGTAATGGCATCGACGATAACTTCACCGCTGGAGCGCCAGCTGGGGCAGATGTCAGGCCTGAGCCAGATGAGCTCGACCAGCTCAGGCGGATCGTCGATCATCACCCTGACGTTCAGCCTGGATCTGTCGCTGGATGTGGCCGAGCAGGAGGTGCAGGCCGCCATCAACGCCGCCAATAATTTGCTGCCGACCGATCTGCCCACGCCGCCCACCTATAAAAAGGTCAATCCGGCCGACAGTGCGGTCATCACCTTAGCTGCCAGCTCGGATACTCTGCCGCTGACGCAGGTTCAGGACCTGGTGAATACCCGCGTTGCGCTCAAGCTCTCGCAAATTTCCGGCGTGGGCATGGTAACGCTCGCGGGCGGTCACCAACCGGCAATTCGCGTGCAGATGAACCCTCAGGCGCTGGCGGCCCATGGCCTGACGCTGGAAGACGTGAATACGCTTATCGGCAACAGCAACGTCAAAGGCTCCAAGGGCGGATTTGATGGCCGCTATCACTCCGTCACCATTGACGCCAACGACCAGCTGCGCACCGCCGCCGAATACGGCAACCTGATTCTGACCTACCAGAACGGCGCCGCCCTGAGGCTGAAGGACATCGCCCATATTGAGCAGGGACCGGAAAACAGCTTTCAGTCTGCCTGGGCCAACAACCACCCGGCCATCGTGATCGGCGTGCAGCGCCAGCCGGGGGCGAATGTCATCCAGGTGGTGGACAGCATCAAGGCGCAGTTGCCCACGCTGCAGGCCGCGCTGCCCGACGGCGTGAAAATGACCATCCTGTCCGATCGTACCCAAACCATTCGCGCCTCCATCCGCGATGTCCAGTTTGAGCTGATGCTTTCCATTGCGCTGGTGGTGATGGTGACCTTTCTGTTCCTGCGTAACGTGGCGGCCACGCTGATCCCCAGCGTGGCGGTACCGCTTTCGCTGGTGGGAACCTTTGGCGTGATGTATCTCGCCGGCTTCAGCCTCAATAACCTGTCGTTGATGGCGCTGACGATTGCCACCGGTTTTGTGATCGACGACGCGATCGTGGTGGTCGAGAATATTTCCCGGCGGCTGGAAGCAGGGGAGCCACCGCTGGAGGCGGCGTTAAAGGGATCGCAGCAGATTGGCTTTACCATCATCTCTCTGACCTTTTCCCTGATTGCGGTGCTGATTCCGCTGTTGTTTATGGGCGATGTGGTGGGGCGCCTGTTTCGCGAGTTTGCCATCACGCTGGCGGTATCCATTCTGGTTTCAATGCTGGTCTCGCTGACCTTAACGCCGATGCTATGTGCTTACCTGCTGCACTTTGTTCCGCCCGAGAAGCAGTCCCGTTTCGCGCGCAAAGGCGGCGAGGTTTTTGATTGGCTGATTCGCGGATACGATCGCCTGCTGACCCGGGTGCTGGATCATCAGAAACTGACGCTGCTGGCGGCGCTGGCGACCTTTGCTCTCACCGCGCTGCTGTATATCCTTGTCCCCAAAGGCTTCTTCCCAACTCAGGATACCGGGTTGATTCAGGGCGTGACCGTGGCCACGCAGGACGTCTCTTTTACCGAGATGGCGAAGCGCCAGCAGGCGCTGTCTGCGGTGATCATGCAAAATCCGGCGGTTGAGAGCGTCTCTTCGACCATCGGTATTGACGGCAACAACACCAGCCTGAACAGCGGTCGGTTGCAGATCAACCTGAAGCCCTTTGGTCAACGCGACGACAAAGCCGGTGCAATCATCAAACAGCTGCAGCAGGCGGCAACGCGCGTGGTCGGCATTCAGCTTTATCTGCAACCAGCACAGGATCTGACGGTTAACGATCAGGTCACGCCGAGCCAGTATCAGTTCACCCTTGACGATGCCAACAGCGAAGACCTGGTGACCTGGTCGCCGAAACTGGTGGCGGCCTTGCAGAAACGGCCAGAGTTCAACGGCGTGGTAAGTAACCTACAGGATCAGGGCCAGGTGGCTTATGTCGAGCTGAACCGGGACAAAGCCGCGCGGTTGGGCGTGACCGCAGCGGACGTTGATACCGCGCTCTACAGCGCGTTTGGACAGCGGCTGGTCTCGACGATCTTTACCCAGTCGAATCAGTATCGCGTGGTGCTGGAAGTCGCTCCGCAATACCAGCAAAGCCCGGCCGCTTTCGACGATGTGTATCTGAAACCCTCTGCCGGCACGTCCAGCACCGCATCAGACAGCACCTCTGCCAGCAGCAGCCCGGATACCTCATCAGCCTCAACCGCCACCAGCACGGCCACAACCACCAGCAGCGGCATGGTCAGGCTGACCGCCATCGCCACGATCCACCAGCGGACCGGGTCGCTGATGCACATGCGGCTGAATCAGTTTCCGGCGGTGATGATCTCCTTCAATCTCAATGACGGCTATTCGCTGGAAGATGCGCAGAACGCCATTACCAAAGTGACTGCGCAGCTGCAGCTGCCCTCGGCGATTACGCTGCGCTATCAGGGAGAAACCTCGGCGTTTCAGAGCGCCACAGGTAACACGCTGTGGCTGATACTGGCGGCCCTGCTGACGATGTATGTGGTATTGGGCATTCTGTATGAAAGCTTTATCCATCCGGTGACGATCCTCTCGACACTGCCCTCCGCGGCGGTCGGGGCGCTGTTAACCCTGTTGCTGGCGAATACGGCGTTCAGCCTGATTGCGCTGATCGGGGTGATTCTGCTCATCGGCATCGTGAAGAAGAACGCCATCATGATGATCGATTTTGCGCTGGAGGCCGAAAACAAGCAGCATCTCTCCCCCCGGGAAGCCATTCATCAGGCCTGTCTGCTGCGTTTCCGCCCGATACTGATGACCACCATGGCGGCGCTACTGGGCGCACTGCCGCTGATGCTCGCGTCCGGATCGGGCGCCGAGTTGCGGCAGCCGCTGGGGCTGGTGATTGTCGGCGGCTTGATCGTCAGCCAGGTACTGACGCTGTTCTCCACGCCGGTGATCTATCTGTGGTTTGATGGGATTGCCCAGCGCGGCAATGCCTGGGTGAAACGCCGTCAGCAACAGGCGCGGAGCGGGCAATGAACCTGACCCGGCTGTTTATCTTCCGCCCGGTCGCCACGCTGCTGCTGACGATGGCGATTCTGCTGCTTGGCGTGCTGGGCTACCGCCTGTTGCCGGTGGCCCCGCTGCCGCAGGTGGATTTCCCGACTATTATGGTTAACGCCAGCCTGGCCGGTGCCAGCCCGGAAACCATGGCGGCAACGGTTGCCACGCCGCTGGAACGCTCGCTGGGGCAGATTGCCGGCATCACCGAGATGACCTCAAACAGCTCGCAGGGCTCCAGCACCATCATTTTACAATTCGAACTTAACCGGGATATCAACGGCGCGGCACGCGACGTGCAGGCGGCGATCAACGCGGCACGCAGCCTGCTGCCAAGCGCGATGGCATCGCTGCCGACCTACCACAAAGCCAACCCCTCGGATGCGCCGATTGTCATGCTGGCGCTGACCTCCGCCACCCGCTCGCCGGGTGAGCTCTACGATCTGGCCGAAAGTAAAATCGAACAGGCGATGGGGCAGATCAAGGGCGTGGGCGACGTGTCATTAATGGGAAGCGCGCTGCCTGCGGTCCGCATCGATCTGCAGCCGCTTAAGCTCATCCACGCAGGTATTTCGCTGGATACGGTGCGCAGCGCGGTGGCCAACAGCACCACCACGCTGCCCAAAGGCTCGCTGCAGGGCAGCAGCCAGTCGTGGATGGTGGACGGCAATGGCCAACTGGACAAGGCCGCCAGCTATCGCAACCTGATTATCAGCAACAAAGACGGCAATGTCGTGCGGCTGGGCGACGTCGCCAGCGTGTACGATTCAGTGGAGGACCGCTATCAGGCCGGCTTCCTCAATGCCCAACCGGCGGTCATGGTGGGCATCAAGCGCCAGGCGGGCGCCAACATGCTGGACACCATCGATGCCATTAAAGCCCGCCTGCCTGCCCTGGAAAAAGATCTGCCTGCCGATACTCAGCTTAAGGTGGTGGTGGATCGTTCGCCCGGCGTGCGCGCCTCGCTATACGATACCGAAGAAACGCTGCTGATTGCGGTGTTGCTGGTGATTGCGGTGGTGTTTGTCTTTTTACGCAACCTGCAGGCGGTGATCATTCCGGCCCTGGCGCTACCGGTCTCGCTGATCGGAACCTGTGCGGTGATGTACCTGCTGGGTTACAGCCTGGATAACCTGTCGCTGATGGCGCTGATCATCGCCACGGGATTCGTGGTCGATGACGCCATCGTGGTGCTGGAAAATATCACCCGCCATATTGAAGCCGGCCAGCGCCCGCTGCGTGCGGCCATCCGCGGTGCGCGGGAGGTGAGCTTTACCGTGCTGTCGATGACGGTCTCGCTGATTGCCGTGTTTATTCCCATCCTGCTGATGGGCAGCCTGTTGGGGCGGCTGTTTCGCGAGTTTGCGATCACGCTAACCGTTTCACTGGTGATTTCGATGTTTGTCTCGCTGAGCCTGACGCCGATGCTCTGCGCGCGGCTGCTGAAACCGAAACCCAACGTGAGCAAGCGCCCGCATCCGCTCTATCAGTGGATTGAAAATCAGTTAAACCACGCGCTTGCGGCCTACTCGCGCGGTCTCAACTGGGTCATGCGCCATCAGAAACTGACCCTGTTCAGCCTGCTGCTCACCGTGCTGCTTAACCTGTTTCTCTATACGGTGGTGCAGAAAGGCTTTTTCCCCGAACAGGATACGGGCCTGCTGATGGGGGCCTTACGGGCGGATCAGAATATTTCGTTTCAGGCGATGAAGCCGAAAATGCTGCAGTTCACCAACATCATTCGGTCCGATCCTGCCGTTGAAAGCGTGATGTCATCCATGGGCAGCGGGATGTTTGGCTCGCGCAATAACGCCGACTTTTTTGTCCGGCTTAAAGCTTTTGACAAGCGTGATGCCACGGCCAGCCAGGTGGCTAACCGCTTAAGCCAGAAAACCAGTAAGATCCCCGGCGCGCAGCTGTTTCTGATGGCGGCGCAGGATCTGCACATCGGCGGGCGCAGTGCCAATGCCACCTATCAGTACAGCCTGCAGGCGGACGATCTGGCCCTGCTGCGCGAGTGGACGCCTAAAGTCCAGGCGGCACTGGCGGCGATTCCGCAGCTCAACAGCGTTGATTCCGATGCGCAAACCGGCGGTCAGGAAGTGATGCTGACGATCGACCGCGACCAGGCCACCCGGCTGGGGGTGAATGTGAAGATGCTGGACACGATGCTGAATAACGCGTTCAGCCAGCGCCAGATTGCCACGCTGTACCATACGCTCAATCAGTATCACGTGGTGATGTCGCTGCAGGACAGCGATACCCGCGATCCGGCGATATTGCAGCAGCTGTACGTCATTAACGACAGCGGCGACCGCATTCCGCTGTCGGCCTTTGTCAGCTTCACGGGCGGCAATGCTCCGCTGACGGTGACGCATCAGGGACAGTCAGCTACCAGCACCGTGGCCTTTAACCTGAATGACGGCGTCTCGCTGGAGCAGGCGGAGGCGCTGATCAAACAGGCGATGGCCCAGATTGGCTTGCCCTCAACCATTCAGGCGGGCTATGCCGGAACAGCGGCCGAATTTAATCAACTGACCGCCACGATGCCGTGGCTGATTGTAGCGGCGCTGGTGGCGGTCTATATCGTTCTTGGCGTGCTGTATGAGAGCTATATTCATCCGCTGACGATTCTGTCGACATTGCCCTCGGCGGGCGTGGGCGCGCTGCTGCTGCTGTTACTGACTAATACGCAACTCACGGTGATCGCGCTGATCGGCATTATCCTGTTGATTGGTATCGTAAAAAAGAACGCGATTATGATGATCGACTTTGCCATTGATGCCGAGCGGCGGCTTGGCCTGTCACCGCAGCAGGCGATTACCCAGGCCTGCCTGATGCGTTTTCGCCCCATTATGATGACCACGCTGGCCGCGTTCTTCGGGGCGCTGCCGCTGGCGTTGGGCAGCGGCGGTGATGCCGACTTACGCAGCCCGCTCGGCATTGCCATCGCCGGGGGCTTAGCGCTGAGCCAGCTGCTGACGCTGTTTACCACACCGGTTATTTATCTGTGGCTCGATCGCCTGAGCCGTGCCACCCAACGTCAATGGCGTCGTCTGCGCCATGCGGGAACCTGAATCATGAAATCACGTCTTCCGGCCGTGCTGGTGCTGCTGTTGAGCGGCTGTACTGTTGGCCCCGATTACCAACGCCCTTTGATGGCGATGCCGGTTCACTACAAAGAGGCCAGAGGCTGGCAGCAGGCGACGCCCCAGGACGATCGGCACAAGGGCGAATGGTGGTCGGTGTACCAGGATGCCACGCTAAACAGCCTGCTCAGTCAGGTCAGCCTCTCTAACCAGAATGTGGCTGAATACGCGGCGCAGTATCGCCAGGCGCAGGCGCTGGTGGCGCAGTCCCGGGCGGCGCTGTTTCCCACCCTGGATTATGACGCCAGTGCGACGCGGAGCGGCAGCCACACTGACAGCACGCGCACCACCAGCAGCAGCCATCAGGCGGCGCTGAATGCCAGTTGGGAGCTGGATTTATGGGGCAAACTGCGTCGGACACGGGAAGAGGATCGGGCCAGCGCGCAGGCCAGCGCAGCGGAACTCGCCAATATCACCCTGAGCGCCCAGACCGAGCTGGCGGAAGACTACTTCCAGTTGCGCATCATGGACGAAAAAATTGGTTTGTATCAGCAGAGCATCGCCGCCTATCAGCGTTATCTGAGCGTGATACAGAACCAGTATCAGGCGGGAACGGAATCCCGCGCCACGGTGGCTCAGGCGCAGCAACAGCTGGAGAGCGCCAGCGCCTCGGCCCAGGATTATCAGTGGCAGCGCGCCCAGATGGAACATGCGATCGCCCTGCTGGTGGGCAAAGCGCCTGCGGATTTCAGCCTGCCTGCCGCAACCCTGACGGCAACCTTACCGGCGATCCCCGGCGGCTTACCGGCCGAACTGCTGCAGCGCCGTCCCGATATCGCCATGGCCGAGCGTAAAATGGCGGCAGCCAACGCGGCGATCGGGGTTGCCACCGCCGGGTACTATCCCGATCTCACCCTCAGCGCCAGCGGCGGCGTGAGCGCCTCTGCGCTGCATAACCTGTTCGCGTTACCTAACCGTGTCTGGTCGCTGGGACCAGAGCTGAGCGGCTCGCTGCTGGACTTTGGCGCCACCTCGGCCAGTGTGGATCAGGCCCGCGCTGCCTACGATGCCAGCGTGGCGAACTATCGACAGACGGTGCTGACGGCGATGCAGGATGTCGAAGACCGCCTGGTGGAACTGAACACGCTGCAGGGCGAAATCGCCGCACAGCAGCGCGCCACCGCCGCCGCGCAGACTTCGGCCCAGGTCACACGCAATCAGTATGAGGCCGGGATGATTGACTATCTGGATGTGGCGACAACCGAAAACAGCAGCCTGAGCGCGCAACAAAGTTTACTGACGCTGAAAAGCACCCAGTGGGTCAGTAGCGTGGCGCTGATCGCGGCGCTGGGCGGCGGCTGGCATACCGCACCATGAAGGCGGCATAGCGCTGAAATCTGCCAATAATCAGTTGTCGATTACGGCTAAATCCTGCATCGTGAGTGGCTATTTTTAAGATGCTAAGGAGCCGGCATGTTATTCACCTTTTTCCGCCTGGTATTCCGCCTGCTGTGGCGGGTTGAACTCCGGGGCGATCTCGCTGAACTGCATAAGCAGAAGGTGCTGATTACCCCGAATCACACCTCGTTTCTGGATGGGGCGCTGCTGGCGCTGTTTCTGCCCATCAAACCGGTTTTTGCGATTTACTCGTCGATCAGCGAGCACTGGTTTTTACGTCTCATCAAGCCGTACGTGGATTTTGTTCCGCTCGATCCCACTAAACCTTTGGGGCTGAAGCAGCTGGTGCGGCTGATCGACAGCGGGCGTCCGGTGGTCATTTTCCCGGAAGGCCGGATTACCGTCACCGGATCGCTGATGAAAATTTACAGCGGGGCCGGATTTGTCGCCGCAAAATCTGGTGCCACCGTGGTGCCGATGCGCATTGAAGGCGCCGAGTTTACGCCGTTTGGTCGCCTGGCGGGCGTCTTTAAGCGTCGTTTGTTTCCGCGCATCACACTCAGCATTTTACCCGGCACCCATATTCCGATGCCTGAAGCGAAACGCGCCCGTGATCGTCGCGTGCTGGCCGGTGAACACCTGCATCACATTATGATGGAAGCACGCATGGCCGTGCGCCCACGGGAAACCCTGTTTGAGGCTTTCCTCAATGCCCGCCAGCGCTACGGCGCGTTTAAACGCTGCATTGAAGATGTGAATTTCAAACCGGACAGCTATACCGGTTTACTGAAAAAAGCGTTGGGCGTCGGACGGATTCTGGAGCGTTACAGTCAGCCCAACGAGTACGTAGGGCTGCTGCTGCCTAACGCCACGGTCACCGCGGCGGCTATCCTGGGTGCTTCACTGCGTGGGCGCGTGCCTGCGATGCTGAACTATACCGCTGGCGTAAGCGGCATGCGCGCGGCGCTGACCGCATCAAAAGTGAAAACCGTGTTCACGTCCCGCCAGTTTCTGGACAAGGGCAACCTGTGGCACCTGCCGCAGGGCCTGACAGAGGTACAGTGGATCTACCTGGAAGATCTGAAGGATACCGTCACGCTCAAAGACAAGCTCTGGATACTGGCGCATCTGATCGCGCCGCGCCAGGCCCAGGTGGCGCAACAGCCTGAAGAGGCCGTGATGGTGCTGTTTACGTCGGGATCGGAAGGCCATCCCAAAGGCGTGGTGCACTCGCACAAAAGCCTGCTGGCCAACGTTGAACAGATCCGTACCGTGGCAGACTTTACGCCGCGCGACCGTTTTATGTCGGCCCTGCCGCTGTTTCATGCTTTTGGCCTGACCGTGGGGCTGTTTACACCGCTGATGACCGGGGCGCAGGTCTTTCTCTATCCTAGCCCGCTGCACTACCGAATCGTGCCGGAGCTGGTTTACGACCGTAACTGCACCGTCCTGTTTGGAACCTCCACCTTCCTGGGTAACTATGCCCGCTTTGCCCAGCCCTATGACTTTGCGCGACTGCGCTACGTGGTGGCCGGGGCAGAGAAGTTGCAGGAAACCACGCGCCAGCTGTATATGGACAAGTACGGCATTCGTATTCTGGAAGGCTATGGCGTCACCGAATGCGCGCCGGTGGTGGCGATCAACGTGCCGATGGCCGCGAAAGCGCATACCGTGGGCCGTATCCTGCCGGGAATGGATTCTCGCCTGATGTCGGTGCCGGGCATCGAAAACGGCGGGCAGCTACAGCTGCGTGGCCCCAACATCATGAAGGGCTATCTGCGGGTCGAGAACCCCGGCGTGCTGGAAACCCCGGCCGCTGATAACGGTGAAGGCCAGAGTGAAGCGGGCTGGTACGATACCGGCGATATCGTCAGCTTTGATGAGGGCGGCTTCTGCCAGATTCAGGGGCGAGCCAAACGCTTTGCCAAAATAGCCGGTGAGATGGTGTCACTGGAGGTGGTCGAGCAGATTGCCCTGAAGGCCTCTTCGGATAAACAGCATGCGGCCTCGCTGCGCCCTGACGGTAATCGGGGTGAAGCATTGGTGCTGTTTACTACCGACAGCGAACTGGCACGCGAGAGCCTGCAAAAAGCCGCGCGTGAGCTGGGGGCTGCCGAGCTGGCCGTACCTCGCGACATTCGCGTGGTAAAAACGTTGCCCCTCCTGGGCAGTGGTAAACCTGACTATGTCACGCTGAAAAACATGGCGGAAGAGGAACAGGCATGATCGTAGAACGTGATGCGCCGTTATTGTCGCGCGGCATGATAGCGGTAATGGTGGCGCAGTTTTTCTCCGCGTTCGGCGATAATGCCCTGCTGTTTGCCACCCTGGCATTATTAAAAAACCAGTTCTATCCCGACTGGAGCCAGCCGATCCTGCAGATGCTGTTTGTGGCAACCTATATCCTGCTGGCCCCGTTTGTGGGGCAGATGGCGGACAGCTTTGCCAAAGGGCGGGTCATGATGTTCGCCAACAGCCTGAAGCTACTGGGTGCGATGATCATCTGCTTTGGCTTCAATCCCTTCCTGGGTTACACCCTGGTGGGGATCGGCGCGGCGGCGTATTCGCCCGCCAAATACGGCATTCTTGTGGAAATCGCCCATGACGAGAAGCTGGTCAAAGCCAACGGGCTGATGGAAGCTTCCACCATTGCGGCGATCTTACTGGGCTCGGTGGCGGGCGGCATCCTGGCTGACTGGAACCTGGTTGCCGCGCTGGCGGTCTGTGCCTTGACCTATGCCGTGGCGGTAACGGCGAACCTGTTTATCCCTAAACTGCACGCCGCGCGTCCCGGCCAGAGCTGGAACTTCGCGGCCATGCTGCGCAGCTTTATTGCCGCAACGCGCGTACTGTGGAACAACGCTGAAACGCGTTTCTCCCTGCTCGGGACCAGCATGTTCTGGGGCGCAGGCGTCACGCTGCGTTTTCTGCTGGTATTATGGGTGCCGGTGGCGTTGGGGATCCAGGATAACAAAACCCCGACCACGCTGAATGCCATGGTGGCGGTCGGTATCGTCGTGGGCGCGGCGCTGGCGGCAAGGCTGGTTACGCTGGAGACCGTGCGCCGCTGTATGCCTGCCGGTGTGCTGATTGGGATCGTGGTGGTGATTTTCTCGCTGCAACATACGCTGCTGAATGCTTACCTGCTGCTGTTAGTGATTGGCGTACTCGGCGGTTTCTTCGTGGTTCCGCTTAACGCGCTGCTGCAGGAGCGGGGCAAACAGAGCGTGGGATCCGGTAATGCCATCGCGGTACAGAACCTCGTTGAAAACACCGCCATGCTGGTGATGCTTGGGCTGTATACCTTAGCCATACGGGCTGGCGCGCCCGCGGTGGCGACCGGCATGGGCTTCGGCGCACTGTTTGCACTGGCGATTGCCGTGCTGTGGCTGTGGCGTCCTAAAATGTAACATTCTCGCAGTCAGTCGCGGCTAAACAAGTTACGCCAGGCTCCCGGCGAGGTCTTGAAAGTCCTGTTAAAGTGCTGGCGCAAGGATACCGCACTGCCAAAGCCTGACTGTTGCGCCACGTTTTCGATCGGCTGGCGCGTGCTTTCCAGCAAACGTTGAGCATACGCAAGACGCTGGCCCAGCAGCCACTTGTTGACCGTCATTCCCGTCAGCTCACGAAAGCGTCGGGTGAAGTTTCGCCGGCTCATGGACACTCGCTGCGCCAGTGCATCAAGCGTATGCTGCTCAGCGAGGTTCGCCACCATCCAGTTCAATAAATCCGATAAACGGTCTCCGCCCGGCTGATGGTGCAGGGGCTGTTCAATATACTGCCCCTGGCCGCCCTGACGGTGGGGCGCAACGACCAGCCGCCGTGCAATCTGGTTCGCCACCTCTGCGCCATACCAGCGGCGTACTAAATGCAGACAGCAATCGAGCCCTGCTGCGGTGCCGGCCGACGTCACCAGTCGCCCGTCATGCGCATCCAGATACAACACGTCAGGCAGTAATGTGATCTGCGGATAGCGCTGCGAAAAATCTGCCACTGCGCTCCAGTGCGTGGTGGCTTGCTGTCCATCAAGCAGCCCGGCTTCCGCCAGCACATAGGCGCCCAGGCACAGGCCGACCACCGTTGCCCCTCGCTGCCAGGCCGTTCGCACCGCATTCAGCATGGACTCGGGTGGACGTTCCGTTGCGCTGCGCCAGGAAGGGACGATTAACACCTCGGCCTGCATGGCATCCTCAAGCGTCAGATCGCTATGTAACGTAAAACCCGCGACGGTGCGCAGCTTAGCATTTTCGTCAGCATCCACGGCACAGACGCGCAGATCGAAGGCAGGTAAACCTTCACCGGCACGGTTTTCAAACACCAGGCAAGGCACTGAAAGGTGAAAAGGACTTATACCGTTAAACGCCAAAACGGCGATAGTGCTGGGTGGCATCCTGGTTTCCATATTGGCCCGATTATTTCGTTTATTGTCTTTCGGGCCACTATACCGCATTCCGGCTACAGGGGAAGATGGGGTGAGAGGACTGGCGCACCGCCAGCCCGGCATTTTCAGAGGAGTTCTGCTAATGATCACAACCTTCACCGCAAAGCGCGCCTTGATCGTAATTGATGTTCAGAATGAGTATTTTAGCGGCAATCTTCCACTGGAATATCCCAGCCCTGATGAAACGCTGACCAATATTGGTCTTGTCATGGATAAGGCGCGTGAGGCGGGGATCCCGGTGATTGTGGTGCAGCAGACCTCGCCTGCTGATGCCCCCTTGTTTGCGGTAGACAGCGACGGCTGGCAACTGCATCCCACCGTAGCTTCACGTCCGCACGATCTTCTGCTAAAAAAATCCCGTGCTAGCGCCTACGCCGGCACGCAACTGGCGGAGTGGCTGGCAGAGCGCGATATTAATACGCTTACCGTTACGGGTTACATGACCCACAACTGTAATGCCTCCACCATTAACCACGCCTGGCACAGGGGAACCGCCGTAGAATACCTTCATGATGCCAGCGGATCGCTGCCATATAAGAATCAGGCAGGACAGGCGAGCGCAGAAGAGATCCATCGGGTATTTTGTGTGGTATTGCAGTCAAATTTTGCGGCGGTGCTTTCAACCCAGCAGTGGCTGACGTGCGTGGACAATGGTATGTTGCCGGTGCGTGATACGCTTTACCGCTCAAATCAACGGGCGCGGGGAGTGCTATACCAGGAAAGGTAAGGGCAGTGTGCAAAAACGCGCACGGTCAGTGCCGTGCGCGGTCAGATTCAGCGACGCAGCGCGATCGCTTCAATCTCAATCTTCACATCTTTGGGCAGACGGGCCACTTCCACGCAGGAGCGCGCCGGGAAGGGCGCATTGTGCTCGGTAAAGAAGGCTTCGTAGGTGGCGTTTACAGTCGCAAAGTCATTCAAATCTTTCACGAATACCGTGGTTTTCACGATATCGGCAACCTTCAGGCCCGCCGCTTCGACGATCGCCTTCACGTTTTCCAGCGACTGGCGCGCCTGTGCCGATACGTCTTCAGCAACGTCGCCCGTGGCCGGGTTCACCGGAATCTGACCCGAGGTGATGATCATGCTGCCGAGATCAACGCCCTGCACGTAGGGGCCGATAGCCGCTGGGGCTTTTTCCGTACTGATTTCACGAGACATCATTTCTCCTTAGAGTAAGGCCGGGGCAGCAAAGGCGCTGCCCGCCATAAAACGCGGTTCATTATAAGCGCGGCAGGGCCGATTAAAAGTGACCCAATACCACATGACGGGCGAACTCTTTCTCACAGTATTTACACTTGAGGTGTACCTCATCGGCGCGATGCTTCACGGCGAAGCTGGAGAACACCGGTTCGCTGCGGCTGATGCAGTTGCTGTTCGGACAGGTCAGCACCCGATCGATGCGATCCGGTAGCGCAGGGGCGATCTTGGCCACCACTTCATAGTCATCAATGCGGTTGACGGTGGCGTGCGGCGCATAAAACGCCAGCTGATTGATCTGATCTTCCGTGAGATAGGTGTTCTCGATCTTAATCAAATCTTTGCGGCCCATCTCCCCCGACGGCAGATTCAGGCCGATGGTGATGCGCTGGTCGGTTTCGGTCAGGCGAAACAGCGACAGGAGCTTAAAGCCTACCTGCGCAGGGATGTGATCGATAACCGTGCCGTTTTTGATGGCTTCGACCTGCAGTTTGTTATCCTGGCTCATACTGTCACTCCTTACAGGGCGGTGTCGCTGTTTAAAACCAGTGCCAGTAAAGCCTGGCGTGCGTAGATGCCGTTACCGGCCTGCTGGAAGTACCAGGCGTACGGCGTGCTGTCCACGTCGGTGGTGATTTCATCGATGCGCGGCAGCGGGTGCAGCACCTTCATGTTGTCGCGCGCACCGTTCAGGTCTGCGGCGCGTAAAATAAACTGCGCTTTGACGTTGGCATATTCTGAAGGGTCAAGTCGCTCTTTTTGCACCCGGGTCATGTAGAGAATATCCAGATCCGGCATCACCTCTTCAAAGCTGTCGTGACGTGACCAGGTGATATTCTGCTCGTCCAGCATATCGGTAATATACGCCGGCATCGCCAGCGCGTCCGGGGCGATAAAGAAGAAGCGGTTGCCGTCAAACTTCGCCAGCGCCTGGGTCAGAGAGTGCACGGTGCGCCCATATTTCAGGTCACCCACCATCGCCACGTTCAGGTTGCTGAGGCGCCCCTGGGTTTCACGAATGGTGAACAGGTCCAGCAGCGTTTGCGTTGGGTGCTGATTTGCGCCGTCTCCGGCATTCAGAATCGGGATGCCGTTGGAAAACTCGGTGGCCAGCCGCGCGGCGCCCTCCTGCGGATGACGCATCACGATGGCATCCACATAGGTGCTGATAACCGAAATGGTATCGGCCAGGGTTTCCCCTTTTTTACCCAGTGACGTATTGCTGCCATCGGCGAAGCCCACCGCAGAGGCGCCCAGGCGATGGATGGCGGTTTCAAACGACAGCCGGGTGCGGGTCGAGGCCTCAAAGAAGCAGCTGGCGATCACATTATGTTTCAGCAGTTCCGGCTGGGGATGTGCTTTAAGCTGCGCAGCGGTGTGCAGGACCAGCTCCAGCTCGTCGCGGCTGAGATCGTTAATTGAAATGATATGCTTGCGATATAGCGGGTTAGCCATAGCTCTCTCCTCTGCGGCGCGGCCGGATTGCGGACAAAAAAAAGCCCCTTAGAAAGGGGCTTTTTTAAGATCGGTTCGATGACGGAAAGAAACAGCGGTGCCGCCTGCGTTGAGGCGAGGTAGCGCGTCACATTGTGCACGATGCTGTTGCATGTTTCCTCCGGCAAATTGTGGCGCATTATACGCCATCAGGCATGCGCATCAAGGAAAAATCGTGCCACAGGTAAACGTTTGCGGCAGCCCGATTAGCGCTGTCCCAGCGTGGCCACCATCACCGCTTTAATGGTGTGCATCCGGTTTTCCGCCTGATCGAATACGATGCTGTGCGCCGACTCAAAGACGTCATTGCTGACCTCCATGCCATCCTGCAGGCCGTACTGTTCCGCCATCTGGCGGCCCAGCGTGGTCTGATCGTCATGGAAGGCCGGTAAGCAGTGCAGGAATTTCACCTGCGGATTGCCGGTCAGCGCGAGCATCGCGTCGTTGACCTGATAGTCGCGCAGCAGGGCAATACGTTCTTCCCACACCGCTTTGGCTTCACCCATGGAAACCCAGACGTCGGTATAGATGAAATCGGCGCCTTTCACGCCCTCGGCAATTTCTGCCGTCAGGGTGATTTTGCCGCCGGTCTGTTCGGCAACCTGACGGCACTGAGCCACCAGGTCGGCTTCCGGCCAGCAGCTTTGCGGCGCGACCATACGCAGATCTAAGCCAACCTGTGCCGCCGCTTCCAGCATGCTGTTACCCATATTGTTGCGAGCATCGCCCACGTACACCAGGGTCATCTCACTGAGCGGCTTGCCTGGCAGATGCTCCTGCATGGTCAGCAGATCGGCCAGCAGCTGCGTTGGGTGGAACTCGGTGGTCAGGCCGTTCCACACCGGCACGCCAGCATGTTCCGCCAGGGTTTCGACCAGTGCCTGACCGTAACCCCGATATTGAATACCGTCATACATGCGGCCTAACACGCGCGCGGTGTCTTTCATCGACTCTTTATGGCCGATCTGGCTGCCGCTTGGGCCGAGGTAAGTGACGTTTGCCCCCTGATCGTAAGCGGCAACTTCGAAAGAGCATCGGGTACGGGTCGAGTCTTTTTCGAAGATGAGCGCGATGTTTTTGCCTTTCAGGTACTGGGTTTCACTGGCGGTTTTTTTTGCGCGTTTTAATTCGGCGGACAGGGTAAGCAAGTAGTCAATCTCAGCCGGGGTAAAATCCAGCAGCCTGAGGAAATGACGTTGATACAACTGACTCATACAGCACTCCGGTACGGGGTTTATAATGAATTAAAATTCAATTTAACCGTATGAATATGCATTTTCAACCCTGACGATAATAATCTTTTCTGTTTTGTGTAGTGGCGCGAAAGGCAGTATGGGAAAATAATCACTTATTGCCGAACTCAGAGAGGATATCGCCATGGCATTTGAAGCATTGTTGGAAGAGCAGCGTGAAGAGACGCGGCTGATCATCGAAGAACTGTTAGAGGATGGCAGCGATCCCGATGCGCTCTATACCATTGAGCACCATCTCTCCTGTAACAACTTCGACTCGCTGGAAAAAGCGGCGGTGGACGCCTTTAAACTGGGCTATGAAGTCACCGAGCCAGAAGAGCTGGAGCTGGAAGACGGCACTACCGTGATGTGTGTGGACATCCTCAGCGAAGGCGCGCTGAAAGCGGAGCTGATTGATGCCCAGGTGGAGCAGTTGGTGAACCTGGTAGCCAAATACAACGTCGACTATGACGGCTGGGGTACCTACTTCGAAGACCCGAACGCCCAGGATGACGACGAAGACGACGGCGAGGCTATCGACGAAGACGACAACGGCATTCGCCACTAATCAACACCGGCGGAGCCTGCTCCGCCTTTCCTGTTCTCCGGCCCTGTCTGACATCCATGAATTACGCACCTTTACTTGAACCGATACATCAGTTTTTGCTCTGCCGCACGCCTCAGGCCTGGATCCTTGAGGCGCGTAAACCGGAAAACCTGACCCTGCTGCTCACTGACCATCTGGTATGCGAACTGAAAGCGGCCCAGACCGCCGTGTGGCTGATCCGCAAATACGTTGCCGACAAACCCAGCGGTGACCGGATTCTGGCGTGGCTGAAGCCTTACGAGAATTTTATCTTCCGCGAGGACGGCGACAGCGATTTTATCAACGCCCATAAAAATCTGACCAAAGCCATTATTGTGCGTAACGAGCTCCCCTGGGCGGACGATCTGGTTGAGAAAATGGTGCTGCTGATTAAAGAAGAGCTGCATCACTTTTATCAGGTATGGGAAATTATGCAGGCGCGCGGGCTGGTCTATCAGAAAATCACCTCAAGCCGTTACGCCAAAGGCCTGCTGCGTGAAGTGACCACCCACGAACCCGATACGCTGGTGGATAAGCTGATTTGCGGTGCCTATATTGAAGCGCGTTCCTGCGAACGCTTTGCCAGCCTGTCGCCTTATCTGGATAGCGAATTAGAGAAGTTTTATATCTCGCTACTGCGTTCAGAAGCCCGGCATTACCAGGATTACCTGGCGCTGGCCGCGCAGATCTCACCGAAAGATATTACGGCGCGCGTGCGGGCGATTGGGGAAGCGGAGGCCAGGCTAATCAGTGAACCGGACACGGAGCTGCGCTTTCACAGCGGTGTTCCGGCGTTTTAAGCGCATTACAGCGTTTTCAGCATCCTGAACTCGCAGTCACCATGTCCGGTACAGCCCAGCGCATGGTCGATGCGGGCAAAACCCAGCGATTCATAGAGCTTAATGGCGCGGGTTAAGCTGCCGGTGGTTTCCAGATAGCAGCGGCGAAAGCCCCGCTGACGCGCGTGCGCCATGGCTAAGAGCGCCAGTTCACGCGCCACGCCGAGGCCACGGATGCCCGGCAGGAAATACATCTTTTGCAGCTCACAGATATCCGGCGCACTGCAGGCGAGGGGGGCAATGCCGCCGCCGCCCATCACTTTTCCCTGATGTTCCACAATCCAGTAGGCGCTGTGCCCGGCGCTGTAAAGTTCATAAAGCTGGTCCAGGTTGGGATCGGCCACGGTATAGCCTTTGTCCGCCGTCAGGCCAAATTCCGCAGAAACGTCGCGGATCACCCGGGCGATATGAGGATTGTCGTCGGCGACGATAGGACGCAGCAAGGGTTGCGGCTGAGTATCAGGGATCATAACGGGGTAGCGTGACGGAATCAGGTTAGACATGCGTCAGAAATAGCATTATCGTCGGGCAAAAGCAATAATGTTCACCGTGCATGGAGGCGTATAACGTGTTTTCCCGTTTCAGTTTTAAAACCATTAAAGACCTTTTCCCTTTCTTTATTATTGTCGGCTTTATCAACGTCTGGGCATATTTTCAATGGATTGGCAGGCCGGATGTTTTTCCGCTGATAATAAATAATGTGACTGGCGTTATTGCTATTCTTATCACCTCGATACTGTTTTTCAGCGTATTTTCGGTCACGTTACTTATTCCCTCCGGGTTCTGTTCAATATCCTCCGCGCAAAAGGGCAAAAAAGCTCGCCCTACGCGGCGCTATAACGAAGGCTGCTGCGCGATCACCACCTTTAGCGCCTTCCTGACTATTTTCACATGGCTTTATTTTGGCAGCACTACACGCGCCTGGCTGATTCTCCCCGCGGCATTCGTTGTGGCTTTGTGCGTACACAGCCTGGTGAATCACCGGATTAATCGCCACCGGCAACAGCGCCAGCGCCAGCTGCTTGCCAGGCTCAAGCGCATTCGGTCGGCTGAGAACGGACTAACTGCAAAATGTAAAAGGCGTTTTTTGCTGGCAGAAATAAGCCTGAATGTCATTAGCATCAATCTCTCTTACACGCTTTTCTCTGTTGCTGTCTCTGTTCTCTCTTTTTTTCCTCTGTTGTTTCTATTGCCAGGTGATATCTATTTCTCAGCGAAAAATACCCTGCCGCAGTATTTTATTATTACCGGCTTATATCTGCTGCTCTTTATGCCGGCGCTGTTCTCACTGTTGACCAATAAAATAAAAGCGCATCATGGCTTCAAACCCATTTTGGCGTTTTCACCTGGGCTGGTCCTCGGCGTGTTTACGCTGTTTTCTGTTCAGCTGGTGCAGATTAATCAGCGTGCGATTGAAATCGTCGGCATGGCGTCCTGGCACGAAAAGGTGTTTTCCGTGCCGTCGAAAGACTTCCCGGCCTATTATTTCCCCACTTCTGTCTGGGGGCCCAGTAAAGCGACGGGCGATGCACGTTTGATTACAGGCATCGAGGCATTTACCAACGGCGAAACCCACCTGATCTGCCCGGCACGTTTAAAGGCGCTCAGGCAAAGGGCGCTGAAAAGGAATGCCTTCCTATGGCAGGCAGATGAGAAAGCCAAAGCGGACCTGGTTGGCATGAGCCAGAACTGTCTCTTGATTAAGGGCGATAAGGTGACGACGGCGGCGGTCTTGAACGCGCTACTCCCCAATGCGCCGCAAATGAAGCCATAAAAAAGCCCACGTCGGCGCGTGGGCTTTAGCGAAAGCAAACCAGAACGATTACAGCGCGGCAATCACCGCCTGCTGTTCAATCAGTTTTGCTTTTGACAGTTCCATCTCGGCGACGCGCTCGCGCTCTTTGGCGACGACCGCTTCCGGGGCACGGGACACAAAGCCTTCGTTAGCCAGCTTGGTCTGGATCTTCTCGATTTCCACATCCAGCTTCAGCAGCTCTTTGGCCAGGCGCTCCAGCTCGGCGGTTTTATCCACCAGATCCGCCATCGGGATCAGCAGCTCGGCGCCTTCCACGATTTTGGTCACCGACACCGGGCCTTTCTCGCCCGCAGGCAGAATGGTCAGGCTTTCCAGTCGCGCCAGGCGTGACAGGAAGTTACGGTTGGCCTCAACGCGGCGCTGGGCCGCCGGAGAGCAGTCGCGCAGCAGCACATCCAGCAGCTTGCTGGGCGCGATGTTCATCTCCGCACGGATATTACGGACCGCGATGATCGCCTGCTTCATCCACTCGATGTCGGCTTTGGCTTCGGCATCTTCTTTCGCCGCATCAAACTGCGGGAACGGCTGCAGCATGATGGTGTCGTCGCTGATGTTTTTCAGGCCTTTCACGCGCTGCCAGATGGTTTCCGTGATAAACGGAATGATCGGGTGCGCCAGGCGCAGCAGCGCTTCCAGTACATGAACCAGCGTATGGCGCGTGCCGCGCAGCTCGGATTCACTGCCGCTGTTCATCACCGGCTTAGTCAGCTCCAGGTACCAGTCGCAGAACTGGTTCCAGGTGAAGTCATACAGGATGTTGGCAGCGATATCGAAACGATAGCTGTCCAGCGCCTCACGGTAGGCTTTCACCGTGTGGTTGAACTCGGTCAGAATCCAGCGATCCGCCAGCGACAGCGTCATCTCGCCGCCGTTCTGACCGCAGTCCTGGTCTTCGGTGTTCATCAGCACAAAGCGGCTGGCGTTCCACAGCTTGTTACAGAAGTTGCGATAACCTTCCAGGCGCTTCATGTCCCAGTTGATATCACGGCCGGTTGAGGCCAGCGCCGCCAGCGTAAAGCGCAGGGCATCGGTACCTGATGGCTCAATGCCGTTCGGGAACTGCTTCTCGGTACGCTTGCGGATTTTTTCCGCCAGCTGCGGCTGCATCATGTTGCCGGTGCGTTTTTCCAGCAGATCTTCCAGCGAAATGCCGTCAACCATATCCAGCGGGTCAATCACGTTGCCCTTGGATTTCGACATCTTCTGGCCTTCTTCGTCGCGGATCAAACCGGTCATGTAGACGGTTTTAAACGGCACCTGCGGCTTGCCGTTTTCATCTTTGATGAAGTGCATGGTCAGCATGATCATGCGCGCAATCCAGAAGAAGATGATGTCGAAGCCACTCACCAGCACGCTGGTGGGGTGGAAGGTGCGCAGGGCTTCGGTATTTTCCGGCCAGCCCAGCGTCGAGAAGGTCCACAGGCCGGATGAGAACCAGGTGTCCAGCACGTCATCGTCCTGGCGCAGCGCCACATCGGCGGCCAGGTTGTTCTCGGCGCGAACCTCGTCTTCGGTACGACCCACATATACGTTGCCGTCGTTGTCATACCAGGCCGGAATACGGTGGCCCCACCACAGCTGACGGGAAATACACCAGTCCTGAATATCACGCATCCAGGAGAAGTACATGTTCTCGTACTGCTTCGGTACAAACTGAATATCGCCATTCTCAACCGCTTCAACCGCGACTTTTGCCAGCGGTGCCGTACGCACGTACCACTGATCGGTCAGCATCGGCTCGATGACCACGCCGCCACGGTCGCCGTAAGGCACGGTGAGATCATGCGGTTTGATCTCTTCCAGCAGGCCCAGCTCGTCTACCGCAGTCACGATGGCCTTACGGGCGGCAAAACGCTCCATCTTCTGGAACGCAGCAGGAATCGCGTCGCTGTAAGCGGTGCTGGCTTCGCCGTTGGTGTCATAAACCTGGGCGCTTTCACGGATATCGCCGTCGAAGGTCAGGATGTTAATCATCGGCAGCTTATGACGACGGCCCACTTCGTAGTCGTTAAAGTCATGCGCCGGGGTGATTTTCACGCAGCCGGTGCCTTTTTCCATGTCGGCGTGCTCATCGCCCACCACAGGAATCAGGCGGTTAACCAGCGGCAGCATGATAAATTTACCGATCAGATCTTTGTAACGCGGATCTTCCGGGTTTACCGCGACGCCGGTATCACCCAACAGGGTTTCCGGACGGGTGGTCGCGACGACCAGATAATCTTTACCGTCGGCGGTTTTCGCGCCATCGGCCAGCGGATAGCGGATGTGCCACATTGAGCCTTTGCTCTCGCGGTTTTCCACTTCCAGGTCAGAGATTGCCGTACGCAGCTTCGGATCCCAGTTCACCAGGCGCTTGCCACGGTAAATCAGGTTTTCTTTGTACAGGCGCACAAACACTTCTTTCACCGCATTAGACAGGCCATCGTCCATGGTGAAACGCTCGCGCTCCCAGTCAACCGAGTTGCCCAGGCGGCGCATCTGGCGGGTAATGGTGCCGCCCGATTCAGCTTTCCACTGCCAGATTTTGTCGATGAACGCATCGCGACCGTAATCCTGACGGGTTTTGCCTTCTTCTGCGGCGATCTTGCGCTCAACCACCATCTGGGTGGCGATGCCTGCGTGATCTGTACCGGCCTGCCACAGGGTATTTTTGCCCTGCATGCGCTGGTAGCGGATCATGGTATCCATGATGGTTTGCTGGAAGGCGTGACCCATGTGCAAGCTACCGGTGACGTTCGGCGGCGGGATCATGATGCAAAAGCTTTCCTGGCTGGTGTCGCCATTCGGTTTGAAGTAGCCCTGCTTTTCCCAATGCTCGTAAAGCGGCTGCTCGATATCTTGCGGGTTATATGTCTTATCCATTTCTGCTATGTCGTTTGCGGCTGTGGCGGCGTTGCCGTATTCAATTGGAAGCCAACGCTGCGATACGCTTTGTAGCGATCGCGCGCCAGCTGTTTGAGAGCGTCTTCGTAAGGAACGAAGTCTATCACTTCATGGAAAGCAGTAGCAAAATCTGCGAACTGCGGCAGCAGGCTGATCAGCAGGTCGCGTGGCGAATTGCCCCGACGCTGCGGCCATGCCAGCTCAACCGGTGCGCCGTAGCGCGGACCTTCCCCGGCGAGATTGTGCGGCACAAAGGCGTTGGCGGGGCGCTGCCACAGCGCCTCATCAAGCCGAATGGCTTGCTGCTCATCTTCACAGGCGATGAGCACCCGCTTACCGGCCCGCCAGCGTGTTTCCGCCAGATCGCACACCAGCGCTTCAACGGCGCTTAAGCCATCGCTGGATGCATCGGTTTCCAACACGTAGAAGGTTGCGTTTTTCATCGAATTGCCTGTTTAAAGAAAAGAAGGGCGGAGTAAGCTCCGCCCCGATGGGTTCGGTGGTCCGTACGATCAATCGTCGCCGTTCAGGCCAGCACGATTCAACAGGAACTGCGACAGCATCGGCACCGGACGACCGGTGGCGCCTTTGGCCTTGCCTGAACGCCAGGCAGTACCGGCGATGTCCAGATGCGCCCAGTTATATTTGCGCGCAAAACGGGCCAGGAAGCAAGCGGCGGTAATCGCCCCACCCGGACGGCCGCCAATGTTTGCCATATCGGCGAAATTGGATTCCAGCTGTTCCTGATACTCATCGGCCATCGGTAAACGCCAGGCGCGGTCGCCAGACTGCTCCGAGGCACCAATCAGTTCATGCGCCAGCGGATTGTGGTTCGACAAGAGTCCGCTGACGTGATGACCCAGGGCAATGACGCAGGCGCCGGTCAGTGTGGCAACGTCAATCACCACTTCCGGATCGAACCGCTCCACGTAGGTCAGCGCATCACACAGCACCAGGCGGCCTTCAGCATCGGTATTTAACACTTCAACCGTCTGACCGGACATGGTGGTCAGCACGTCGCCCGGACGCATGGATTTGCCGTCCGGCATGTTCTCGCAGCCGACCAGCACGCCCACTACGTTCAGCGGCAGATTCAGTTCGGCGACCATGCGCATCACGCCATAAACCGAGGCCGCGCCGCACATGTCGTATTTCATCTCATCCATGCTGTCCGCAGGCTTGATGGAGATACCGCCGGAGTCAAACGTCAGCCCTTTACCAACCAGCACAATCGGGCGCGCGTCGGTATCCGGGTTGCCTTTGTACTCAATGACCGACATCAGGGATTCATTATGCGATCCCGCGCCCACCGCGAGGTAGGCGTTCATGCCCAGCTCTTTCATCTGCTGCTCGCCAATCACGCGGGTCGTGATGTTTTTGCTGTAGGCATCCGCCAGCTGGCGCGCCTGAGATGCCAGGTACGCAGGATTACAAATGTTAGGCGGCATGTTGCCCAAATCTTTTGCTGCTTTCACACCGGCGGCCACCGCCAGCCCGTGCTGAATGGCGCGCTCACCGCTGGTGAGTTCACGGCGCGTCGGCACGTTAAACACCAGCTTACGCAGGGGACGACGTGGCTCCGCTTTGTTGCTCTTCAACTGGTCGAAGTTATACAGCGCCTCTTTCGAGGTTTCGACGGCCTGACGCACTTTCCAGTAGGTATTACGCCCTTTGACGTGCAGCTCGGTCAGGAAGCACACGGCCTCCATTGAGCCAGTGTCATTCAGCGTGTTGATGGTTTTCTGGATCACTTGCTTGTACTGGCGCTCGTCCAGCTCACGCTCTTTACCGCAGCCAATCAGCAGAATACGCTCTGACAGGATATTCGGCACATGATGCAGCAGCAGCGTCTGGCCCACTTTGCCTTCCAGTTCACCGCGGCGCAGCAGGGCGCTGATATAGCCGTCGCTGATCTTATCCAGTTGCTCGGCAATCGGTGACAGACGACGCGGTTCGAAAACACCAACTACAATGCATGCACTGCGCTGTTTTTCCGGACTACCGCTTTTTACACTGAACTCCATGCACTCTCCTGAATCTTAAAGACAACGGCCGCTGCTGCCGCTAGAATGTAGCGCGTTCGTGACCCATTTATTAATTAGAGCAACATGACAGCATGCTGCTGGAGGTCATAATGAATCAGGGTGACAAGATGTTGTTTTTTCACCACCCAAACGCGATTACCATACATTTTTAGCGTCGACGACGGCCATTTATGAAGAAAAATGGCTAATAAGCGTTGAAATTAGCGATTTTCCTGCAAAAAGACAAGTTTTCACAGGCGTATTAAGCGTGATCATTATTAGATATCTGGTTCGGGAAACGCTCAAAAGCCAGCTGGCTATCCTGTTTATCCTGCTGTTGATCTTCTTCTGTCAGAAGTTGGTAAGGATTTTAGGGGCTGCGGTGGATGGCGAAGTGCCGACAAACCTTGTTCTGACGCTGTTAGGACTCGGCGTGCCTGAAATGGCGCAACTTATTTTGCCCCTAAGCCTGTTTCTGGCGATTTTAATGACGCTCGGGCGGCTGTATACGGAAAGTGAAATTACCGTTATGCATGCCTGCGGCCTGAGTAAGGCGGTGCTGGTCAAAGCGGCGATGGTGCTGATGCTGTTCACCTCGTTAGTGGCTGCGGTTAACGTCATCTGGCTTGGCCCCTGGTCGTCGCGCTATCAGGAACAGGTCACTCAGAACGCTAAAGCGAACCCCGGCGCAGCGGCAATGGCTGCCGGGAAGTTTCAGACATCCAGCGATGGCAACACCGTACTGTTTGTTGAAGACGTTAAGGGCAGCAATTTTGGCCATGTCTTCCTGGCACAGCTGCGGCCAAAAGGGAATGCGCGGCCTTCCGTGGTGCTGGCCGACAGCGGCCATATGGAACAAAAGAATGACGGCTCACAGATTGTGACCCTGGATAAAGGCACTCGCTTCGAGGGAACGGCGTTGCTGCGTGATTTCCGCATCACCGACTTCACTAACTACCAGGCTTACGTAGGTTATAAGCAGGCCACGCTGGATCCTAACGATGTAGACCAGGCCACGTTTGCTACGCTGTTATCGAACAAAACACCTGAGTTTAAGGCCGAACTTCACTGGCGTATTACGCTGGTCTTTTCCGTGCTGATTATGGCGTTAATGGTGGTGCCACTCAGCGTGGTCAACCCGCGTCAGGGACGCGTGCTCTCGATGCTGCCCGCGATGCTGCTGTACCTGATTTTCTTCCTGCTGCAGAGTTCGCTGCGCTCAAGCGGGGCGAAAGGCCGCCTCGATCCGGCTATCTGGATGTGGGTGGTGAATATCAGTTATCTGGCGTTAGCGATCGTGCTTAACCTGTGGGATACCGTGCCGATGCGTCGAATTCGTGCGCGCTTTACACGCGGAGGATCGGTCTGATGTTTCGCGTTCTCGATCGTTATATCGGTAAAACGATATTTAATACCATCCTGATGACGCTGTTTATGCTGGTCTCGCTGTCCGGCATTATCAAGTTCGTCGATCAGCTGCGTAAAACCGGACAGGGTGCCTACAGCGCGCTGGATGCAGGTTATTACACCTTGCTGAGTGTGCCAAAAGACATCGAAATCTTCTTCCCAATGGCGGCCCTGTTAGGTGCATTGCTGGGGCTGGGAACGCTGGCGCAGCGTAGTGAACTGGTGGTCATGCAGGCGGCGGGCTTTACCCGCATGCAGGTGGCCCTGTCGGTGATGAAAACGGCGATTCCGCTGGTGCTGCTGACCATGGCTATCGGCGAGTTTGTCGCCCCTCAGGGCGAGCAGATGGCGCGAAACTTCCGTGCGCAGCAGCTCTATGGTGGCGCGCTGGTGTCGACGCAGAGCGGTTTGTGGGCCAAAGACGGCAACAACTTTATCTACATTGAACGTGTTAAAGGCGACGATGAAATTGACGGCGTCAGCATTTACAGCTTCACAGACGATCGCCGTTTACAGAGCGTCCGCTATGCTGCAACGGCGAAATGGGATAAAGACAAGAAGTTGTGGGTGCTGTCTCAGGTGGACGAATCGAATCTGACCGATCCGAAACAAATCACCGGCTCACAAAGCCTGACTGGCGAGTGGAAAACCAGCCTGACCCCAGACAAACTGGGCGTGGTGGCGCTGGATCCGGATGCGTTGTCGATTACCGGCCTCTACGATTACAGCAAATACCTGAAGCAGAGTGGTCAGGAGTCTGGCCGTTACCTGCTGAACATGTGGAGCAAAATCTTCCAGCCGCTGTCCGTGGCGGTCATGATGCTGATGGCGCTGTCGTTTATCTTTGGTCCGCTGCGTAGCGTATCCATGGGCGTGCGCGTGGTCACCGGGATCAGCTTCGGCTTCCTGTTCTACGTACTGGATCAGATTTTTGGCCCGCTCAGCCTGGTTTATGGTCTGCCGCCGATTTTCGGCGCGATCCTGCCCAGCTTTGCCTTCTTTGCCATCAGTCTGTTTATGCTGATAAAACGGCGATAGATGCTGACAGTCAGAAAGGCCGCGCGATGCGGCCTTTTTTTATGGCTGGTGTCGGTGACGAATCGAACGCCTGAATTTCACCGCCTGATGCGGTGGCGATCGTCACGTGCCAGTAACGGTGCATCCGGTTGCCCTGATGTTTTACAGACTGGATTATCGATCTAGTAAGGTAAGGCATTCCTGAGGAACCCATCCATTTTCCCCAGAAGGCTTCTCAGCCCAGTACCAGCCGTTAAGCGCCTGCGTCACTATCAGGGCCTCACCGGGATGGACGGTTAACTCCTGTGCCCTATAGTCTTCCAGACAGACAACCTCATTTGGGCTCAGTGGCAAAAAGTATTGCTCTGGCGCCCAGCCCGCTTTGCCATCGGGCAGCGTAATCCATATCCATCCTCGCCATTCAAGATCGCAGTGGCTCACCACGGCTATCTCGTCGGCCTTAATCGTAATCGGATCGGGGAATGCCGACCTGTATTCATCGGTGACCACGGCCTGTGCTCTCATGATTTTTTCTCCTGCCATCTTACGAACAGCTTTAACAGACAGCTAAATCGGGTTTACCGGGCGGCGTGCCAGCAGCGCGTCTACATCACCGACACCATCCCCGCATTGTTGCCGACCTTGTAGGGCAGATCGCCTTCACCCGGCCGTGCTTCAGGAGAATACCGCTTCACAGGTCATCGCACTCCGTCACAAATCAACGCACCATAAAGCGTCTCCGCCTCGGCTAACCTGCTCAGCAGGCAATATTCATCGGTCTGGTGCGCCATTGAGGGCTCGCCAGGGCCCAGAATTATGCAGGGCGGATTGCCCAGCGCAGGCAACAGCAGCGACGCATCGGTGAAGTAGGGCACAATGCGCGGCACCAGGGGCGTATCATGCAATGGCTGGCATCGTTGATAAACCGCCTGAATCCATGCGTGATCGCCTTCACTGAGCACTGCTGGCAGGTCCACCAGCGTAGATATCGTCACACTTTCGCCCAGTAAGGTGCTGAGCTGCTGACGGATGGTGGCGTGCTGAAGATTGGGCGCGCTACGAATATCCACGTCAAACTGCGTGCGGTCAGGCACGGAGTTAATATTCAGGCCGCCTGTGATGCGCCCGACGTTGATCGTGGGCTGTTTCATCAGCGGATGCGGCGCGCCGGGGGAGAAATGCTGAATTTTACCCAGCGCATCGGCCGCCAGGTAGATCGCATTGATGCCCAGCTCGGGCATCGCGCCGTGCGCGGTTTTACCGCGTGTTTCACAGCGCAGCCACAGTGCGCCTTTGTGGCCGATAACCGGATAGTTCGCGGTGGGTTCGCCAACGATCAGCGCGCCCACCTCGGGCAGGTCAGCGGTATCGATCAGCGCCCGCGCGCCGTCGCAGCCGGTTTCCTCACCGCCGGTAATCAGCAGCACCACGCCCGGCCCCTGGCGAATGGCCTGCTGGTGCGTGACGCAGGCCACGGCAAAGGCGGCAACGGCCGCTTTCATATCGCTCGATCCCCTGCCATAGAGCCGATCGTCCACGATCTCGCCAAAGGGATCGTGTTGCCAGTCGGCGTTACCGAGCGGCACCGTATCCAGATGGCCGGTAAAGGCCAGCGCAGGTCCGGCCTGCTCGCCGCGCAGGCGGGCTATCAGGTTATGGCGTCCTTCGCCGAAGGATGACAGCGTGACCTCGAAGCCGTTTTCCTCCAGCCAGCCGGCAAAAAACATCATGCAGGCGGCTTCGTTACCCGGTGGATTGAGGGTATCAAAGCGGATCAGCTGTAACGCCAGATCCGCCGTGCGGGTAAGGGCCATCAGTGGCGAGCCGTTAACCAGTCAAGACAGTTGATCCACAGCTGGCGATAACCCTGCCACTGGGCAAATTCCTGCGGCAGCCAGTGGGCAGACATATCGCTGGTCCACACCAGCGAGCGGCCCTGCTGATATTCGCGCACCGCCAGCAACGGATGCGCGGTGCCGGCAATGGTTGCCAGCAGTTTGCCTTCAGGGTGCATTTCCACTTCGTTGTAGCCCAGTAACCACGGCCATTCGTCGGGCATGTCGGTAAACAGCGCGTGGGATTCGGTGACGCTCGGATAAGAGCCTTCGGGCGTTTCGATGCGGTCGTCCCAAGCCAGGCAGCGTACCGGCAGCACTTTCTCGACCGCCGTGTTGCGATAGCGCGCGCCGCCGTTGATGCCCTGAAAACTGAAGTAGCCGCCGATCATCATCAAGGCACCGCCCGCCGCCACATAGTCGTGGATCAGCGTCAGACGGTTCGCCGTGCGCTGGCTCTTCAGCCAGGTATCCGGATGCAGCAGTAACGTGTTTGCACCGATATCCGACAGAATGATCGCGTCCCACGCTTGCAGCCCGGCCAGCGTCAGCGGAAATTCGGTCGCCGCCGCGTGCGCGGGCATATAGGTGATGGCATAGTCGCTGTCGGCCAGCGCCGCCATAAAGTCGGTTGCACCATTGTGCCAGGTGGCGGTGGCAAACTGATCGAAGCCTTTAACGTGAACGGACGTGCTGGTCCAGGATTCCCCGACCAGTAAAATTTTCTTCTGCATTACGGTTCTCCCTTACCCACCAAAAACGCGCTGTGGGTTAGCAATCAGTAAGGTTTCAAGTTGTTCGCCGCTTACGCCGTGGCGTTTCAGGCGCGGAACAAAATGTTTAAGGATGTAGCCATAGCCGTGGCCGCCGTAGCGGGTCAGCATGGTTTTCAGGAACACGTCCTGGGACAGCAAAATCTGTTCTATAAAGCCGTCATCGATCAGTTCGCGGATGGCGCGGGCGTTCTCTTCGTCGGACGGTGACTGCGCGGACTCGTCGGCGTAGTAATAGCTCATGCCGATCATGTCGTATTCCAGAAACGCACCGCGCTGGGCCAGTTCACGCTGATAGCGCTTGTCGGCAAAGCTGGGATTCATGTGGCACAGCACCACGTGGCGCAGATCGGCCCCTTCGTGTTCAAGAATATCCAGCACCTTGTGCCCCAGCCGCTCCCAGCCGGGCAGATGCACCTCAATCGGCACCCGGGTTGCTGCACTGGCCCGGCCCGCCGCCCGCAGGGATTTTTCCTCGCTGGCGGTAAAGCGGCTGGACACGCCGATCTCACCGATCAACCCGGCGAGTACTTCGGGTTTTTCTTCCCGTCCGCCCAGGTCGTAAATCAGCTTGTCAGCTAACGCCTCGACGCTAATCGTTTTCACCCATTCCGGATGCGAAGGCTCCAGGTACAGGCCGGTGCTCATGATGATGTTCAGCCCGGTCAGGCGGGCGATGCGCTGCAATGCTTTGGGATCCCGACCGATGCCGATATTGGTAGGATCGACAACCGTGTCACCGCCGAGAGCACGGAACTTCATCAGCTCCTCAATCGCCAGATCCACATCGAACAGCTGGCAATTATCGCGGCTGATTAACGGGTTAAGCGATAGTTCGCCCAGGTTTTCCATACTCACCGGCATTTCCGCTAAATGGCGATCGCCACAGCAGCAGGGCGGCACCCACTTGCCGGACGCATCCAGCAGAATGTGTTCATGCATCAGCGTCACGCCCATCTCACTGACCGGCAGCGGCCCCAGCACCGTCATGACATAGCCGCTGTTGATGCCAAGCGGTAGGGGATCCGGATGCCGAAAAATAGAGTGTTTCATTGGCTATCCTTTTGCCGCCGCGCGGGTCGGGTTGAGAATGCGGGTATTCAGCCAGATCGCCAGCAAAATAATCGTACCGGTCGCGATCTGCGTGTAAAAAGGAGAGATGTGCGACAAAATCAGGCCGTTCTGAATAATGGCAATCGACAGCGCGCCCAGCAATGTACCGATGACGGTGCCGAAGCCGCCAAACAGGCTGGTACTGCCCAGCACCACCGCCGCAATCACCTGTAACTCAAAGCCTTCGCCCTGGTTAGAGGAGCCGCTGCCCAGACGGGCGGTGATAATCATGCCCGCCAGCGCGGCAGCCATGCCGCTGATGATATAGACCTTCATGGTCACGGCTTTGGTGTTAATCCCGCTGCGGCGCGCGCCTTCGGCATTCGCGCCAATCGCGGTGACATAGCGACCAAAACGCATATGATTAAGCACGATATGGCCGACAATCAGCACCACAATGCCGATCAGCGCCGGCATCGGCACGCCCAGCACTTTCGCGCGCCCCATAAAGGCAAACAGGCTGTCGGCAGGAATGGGAATGGAATAGCCCTGGGTAATCAGCAGCGCGACCCCGCGCACCACGGCTAAGGTGGCAAGCGTGACGATAAAGGCCGGAATGCCCTCATAGGCGATAAAGAAGCCGTTGATAGCGCCCACCAGCGCGCCCAGCAGCAGGCCGCCCAGCAACACCACCGGCCAGGGCAGTCCCCAGTTGTTCAGCGCAATAGCCGACAGCGCACCGACCAGCGCCAGCGTCGATCCCACCGAAAGATCGATCCCGCCCGTGGTGATCACCAGGGTCATCGCCGTGGCGACGATCAGCAGAGGCGCGCTCTGGCGAATGATATTGAGCCAGTTAGCACTGCTGAGAAAGTTGCCGGTGATCAACGAAAACACCACGCAACAGAACACAAAGAACAGCGCGATGCTGACCACGCCAGAGTGATTGTGCAGCAGGCGACGCGGCAACGAGTGTTGGGCCATACGGGAACCGCTCAGATTCATAATAGTCATCCTGTTACCTCGCTCAGTGCGTCGCCGCAGAGCGGGCGACAAATTTTTCGCCCACGATCAAATTCACAATTTCGCCTAGATCGGTGTCCGCCACCCGGCGGTCTGCCACGTTGGTGCCTTCGTACATCACCATGATGCGATCGCAGACCAGAAACAGATCCTGCAGGCGATGGGTAATCAGGATCACGCTGACGCCGCGCGCCGATACCCGACGAATCAGCTCCAGCACCGCTTCCACCTCAGCCACGGCCAGCGCGGCGGTGGGCTCATCCATGATCAGCACTTTGGGATCGAAGGCGGCCGCGCGCGCAATGGCAATCGCCTGACGCTGTCCGCCGGACAGATTGCGCACCAGCAAACGCGTATCAGGAATGGAAATGCCCAGGCCTTTCAGCATCTCGCGCGCATCAGCGTGCATTTTCTCTTCATCAAGAAACGGAATGCCGAGGATCGATTTCATCGGCTCGCGTCCCATAAACAGGTTGCCCGCCACATCCACGGTGTCGCACAGCGACAGGTCCTGATAAACCATTTCGATATGGCAGCGGCGAGAATCCGCCGGATTGCTGAACTGCTGCTCTTCACCGTCAATGCGGATCGTGCCGCTGGTGGGCACCACCGCGCCAGACAGCACTTTGGTCAGCGTGGACTTGCCCGCGCCGTTATCGCCCACCAGGCCCAGCACTTCGCCGGGCGCCAGCTGTAAGTTCACGCCGCGCAGGGAACGTATCGCGCCGTAGGTTTTGGTTATATTCACCATCTCTACCCGTGCCGGGGCAGTTTGTGATTGCTGCATTCGATAACTCCCATCACCACTAACGGGAAAAGCTGAACAGAGATAAAAAAACGTTATCGTGCACGGTTTACGCCCTTGTAAACCGGTTTACCTGCCAGATAAAGCCTTCATACATAATCTCTGAACAACCGCTGTAACGATATTTGCTTGCCAGATACGTCATTGCAGCATCCGTGCCAGCCTGCAACACAGGCAGTACACATCCGGTTTAACACGTTGTTTTTAAAAACGTTTAAATGCTAACTTTTGGTAAACCGGTTTACTAACTATAACGCGCAGAAATTAAAAAGCGCGTTATTTGCGCTAAAGTTGTGCACTTTTGCGCCATTTTGGGACGCTGTTAACACATCCGTATCGAATCGCGCGCCACCCATTCCACCGCAAGGCGGGTTTCAGGGGGAATATCGGGCTCGTCATTCAGGATGCGCAGCATAATGTGAACCGCCGTGCGGCCCAGTTCCCGTGCGGGCTGGCGGATGGTGGAAATGCGGGGTTGGGTAAAATCGGCATAGGTGGCGTCGTCAAATCCCACCAGAGACAGCGCCTCGGGAGCCTGCAACCCGCGTGCGCGCAGACCATCCAGCAAGCCCAGCACCAGATAGTCACTGGCGGCAAACACGGCGGTTGGGCGTTGCGGCCGGCTGAACAGGTGTTGAAGCGCCTGTTCGCCAAACTCACGCTGGTATTCGCCGTACATTACCCATTCAGGCGGCACGGTCAGGCCCGCCTGCGCCATGGCGGTGCAGAAGCCCTGATAGCGTTCGCGCACGCTCATCAGCTCATCCGGCCCGCCAACAAACGCGATGTGACGATGACCGGCGGCGATCAGCTTTTCGGTAGCAATGCGCCCGCCCTGCACATTATCGGCGAACACCTTTGGCACTCTGCTGCCGGGAATATCTTCATCCAGCAGCACAATACGCTGGTGACGGTTAATTTCCTTACGCAGCAGCCCGTTATCCGGGTGGTTGGTGGTAAACAGCAGACCATCCACCTGGCAGGTATCCAGCCAGCGGATAAACTGGCTTTCTTTGCCGGGATGGTTGCGGGTGATGCAGAGCACAAGGCTGTAGCCACAGGCCGAAGCGGCTTCTTCCGCCGCGTCCGCCAGTTCGGCGAAGAAAGGGTTAGTAATATCGGGCAGGACCAGCCCTAAGGTTTCACTGCCGCCTTTGCTCAGGCGGCGTGCCAGGCTGTTGCCGCGATAATCCAGCTGGCGAATGGCGGCTTCAATGCGATCGATGGTGTCCTGCGGCAGCATAATGCTTTGATTCATATAGCGGGATACGGTCGCTTTTGACAGCCCGGCCAGCGTCGCTACGTCGGATAACAGCACCCGTTTTTTAATCATATCCACAGCCATCTTGCCCAGAATCGGCTATCTGTAACACAGTTACGCGCGGCGAATACAGTATTTTTGCGCCGCCCCTGGCGATAAAATAATCGCTTGACAAAATCTGAGCGGAAGAGAATGGTAGAGACAGTTTACCGCATTACCCGGGAGTCACTCCCACACCGGCTTAGCCCGTTTCAGGTGTTCACCATAATGGACAGTGAGCAGAAACGCGGTTATTCAGGTTCAGGCTGAATAAGCCATTCACACGATATTTGCCCGCCAACAATAATCCCTCTGCATTTCGATGCGGAGATCGACTGGTTATCGCACATTCCCGACGAGGAATTTTAAGATGATGGCATTTAACACCAGAAAACTGCGTTCTGTTGCGCTGGCAACGGGCTTACTGGCAGCGGGTTCGTTTTATACTTTGGCTCATGCAGCACCGACTTATGCGCTGGTACAGATCAACCAGCAGGCCCTGTTCTTTAATCAGATGAATCAGGGCGCACAGGAGGCAGCGAAAGCCAGCGGTAAAAATTTAGTGATCTTCAACGCCAACGATAATCCCGTGTCGCAAAACGACGCGATCGAAAATTATATTCAGCAGGGCGTGAAGGGCATTATGGTGGACGCGATTGACGTCAACGGCATTATGCCTGCGATTAAAGAAGCGGCCGCCGCCAAAATACCGGTGATTGCAATTGATGCGGTATTACCGGCTGGCCCACAGGCGGCGCAGGTGGGCGTGGATAACCTGGAAGGCGGTAAGATTATCGGCAAATATTTTGTCGATTACGTGGCGAAAAATATGGGCGGCAAAGCGCGGCTGGGCATTGTGGGCGCGCTGAACTCAGCCGTGCAAAACCAGCGTCAGAAAGGCTTTGAAGAAACCATTAAGAGCAATCCTGGCATTACCGTCGCGGACGTGGTGGATGGCCAGAACGTGCAGGACACCGCGATGACGGCAGCAGAGAACCTGATCACCGGCAACCCGGACCTGACGGCCATCTATGCCACTGGTGAACCGGCGTTACTGGGCGCGATTGCGGCCGTAGAGAACCAGGGGCGGCAGAAAGACATCAAGGTGTTCGGCTGGGATCTGACGTCAAAGGCGATCTCCGGTATCGATAACGGTTATGTCACCGCCGTTCTGCAGCAGGACCCGAAAAAAATGGGTGAAGAGGCGGTCAAAGCTCTGAACGCGGTGACGTCCGGCAAAACCGTGTCGAAAACCATTCTGGTACCGGCGACGGTCGTCACCAAAGCCAACGTGGACAGCTACCGCGCGATGTTTAAGTAACGCCTGACTCGCCGCCTGCACTCAGCAGTGCGGCGAGTTCGTTGACGGAGGGGAAGGCACTCAGCGTGCCACGACGGCTCACCGTTATGGCGGCGGCCTGACTGGCGTGAGTAAGTGCTAACTTATCAATCTGAACCTGGCGCCTGAGTGCCGACGCCAGCATGACGGCAAGAAAGGTATCGCCCGCGCCGGTGGTATCCAGCGCCTCGACGGGCGCGGCAGGGCAAAACTCGCGGCGGTCGCCCTGAATCAGCCAGGCACCCGCGCTACCGTGAGTAACCACTAACGTTTTAACCGCTTCAGGATGCAACTGCCGGGCTTCGTGCTGATTCACCACGGCAATATCCACCAGCGGCCAGCAGGCACTGAACCCGGCATGGACCGGCGAAGGGTTAAAGACGGTGATCAGGCCACGCGACTTCGCCAGCTGGAACAGCGCATGGGTTTTCTCCGGCGAGAAGTTGCCCTGCTGCACCAGGACATCGCCAGCGCGTGCCGCGGCCAAATGTGCACTGATGATATCAATGCTCAACGCATCGGCTGCCCCGGTGCTGGTAATAATGGCGTTGTCGCCGTCGGCGCTGTTGAGAATAAGCGAAGTATCGCTAAAGGGATGAACCGGTTCAGCGGGCACAAAATAAAGCGGCTCCTGAGTGAGCTGCTGGCGAAGAGTTATTCCATTGCTGTCTTTGCCCGTCGCGGCAATTAAATGGGTTTCTATGCCGCAGCGGGATAACAGAATCGCCTGATTCGCGCCTTTACCGCCGATATCCTGCGAAACTTTATTTCCATGAACCGATGCGCCTTTTAGCGGAATATCGGCAATGCTCCAGGTTTCATCGACAGTGATATTTCCGGCCACATAAACACGCATAGTGTTTCCCTGAACAGGATAAAGACAAGATGGTTGCTATATCAGCAGAAAAAAATGATGCAATACAAGCGATATTTTCCCGCCCCAAAGCGGTCATTGGCGTGATTCACTGTGACCCGTTTCCCGGCTCGCCTAAATACCGGGGGAAATCAGTCAAGGCGATAACAGAGCGTGCACTGCGCGATGCGGAAAATTATATTTGCGGCGGCGTTCATGGCCTGATTATTGAAAACCACGGCGATATTCCGTTTTCAAAACCCGAGGATATTGGCCCGGAAACCTCAGCCCTGATGGCGGTTATCACGGAAAAAGTGCGCGAACGGTTTGGCGTGCCGCTGGGCATTAACGTGCTGGCGAACGCGGCGCTGCCGGCCTTTGCCACCGCGCTGGCGGGCGGGGCGGATTTTATCCGCGTCAACCAGTGGGCGAATGCTTACATCGCCAACGAAGGCTTTATTGAAGGGGCCGCCGCCAAAGCGTTGCGCTACCGCAGCCAGCTGCGTGCCGAACATATTCGGGTGTTTGCCGACAGCCATGTTAAACACGGCAGCCATGCGATAGTGGCCGACCGCTCCATTCAGGAACTGACGCGCGACGTTGACTTCTTTGACGCGGACGCCGTGATCGCCACCGGACAGCGCACAGGCGACAGCGCCACCCTGGACGAAATCGACGAGATCCGCGCCGCCACCGCCTTGCCGCTGCTGGTGGGGTCGGGCGTCACGCCTGCCAATGTCTGCCAGATCCTGGGCCGCACCCAGGGCGTAATTGTCGCCAGCGCGCTCAAGGTGGACGGCGTCTGGTGGAACGATGTGGATCGGGAAAGGGTTAAACACTTTATGGCCGTGGCGCAGGCGGCGCTGGATAAGGCCTAGCCGCCGTTTAACGTCAGCCACAGGCAACAAAAAACCCCGCGGGTGAGGCGAGGTTTTTTGTTTACGTCAGCACGGTTACGTGCGGTGCACATCATGCATTATCAACCTAATCAGCCTGTTACAGGCAGCGGAAAGGGTCGCAGGCTGTAAGTGCTCCTGACCACAGGAGCCAGCGTATGAGATGGATAGAAATCGCTCGCGTATTTCTTAAGCTCATGGTTGCACTACTGCAAGAGCTTGAAATTATCGTGAAGTCCTTCAGGTAAATCACGTTCAGGCCGCACCTAAAGGAGGTGATATTCACCTCCCTTTAATCACAGGGTTCGAAAAAGCAGAACGGTTACGTCAGGCCAGCCAGCCTTTCACCACCGGCAGCACCGCCGGAATCTGCGACAGCAGGTAGAGAATCAGGCCGATGGTGCCGCCCACCAGCGTGCCGTTGATGCGGATAAACTGCAGGTCCTTACCGATATTCAGCTCGATCTGCTGCGACATATCGCGCGCATCCCAGCTTTTCACCGTGTCGCTGATATGGCGCGTCAGGAACGCCGCGAATTCTGGCGCGACGCTGCGGGCAGCGTCTTCCAGATGCTGATTCATCGAGCTGCGCAGCCCTTCATCGGCGGCCAGGGTTTCGCCCAGCCACAGGGCCGCCTGACGGACCTTGTCCTGCACTTTTGACGCCTCGCTGTTGAGATCCGTTTTCAACCAGTCGCGCAGATCGCCCCACAGCTCGCCAATATAGCGGTTCAGCGTGGGATCGTCTTTCAGCCAGCCTTTGATCACCTCGGCGCGCTCGGCCATCTCGGGATCGTTTTTCAGTTTTTCGATCAGGCGATCTACCGCGCGATTAAAGCCCAGCCGCAGCTCGTGGCCCTGATCCAGCGCCACGTCATCCAGCAGGGAATCCACCGCGTTGGCCACCAGCTCTGCGCTGTGCTCCCCCAGCCATTCGGTCGGCAACATTTTGGCCTTGATGGGGTGCTCGCGCTTCAGCCAGCGCACCAGCTGGCTGGCGATAAATTCCCGGGTGCTGGGCTTATGCAGCAGCCGCAGCAACTGCTCGACCGCCGCATCCAGCAGTTCCTGATGCCGGTTATTTTTGGTCAGGCTTTCCAGCATCAGCGCGCCGCTCTGGCTGAGATCCACCTTGTCGATCGCCTTATGCACCGCGCGGCGCATGAAGTGCTGGATGCGCGCGTCATCGGTCAGATCGAGAAAGCCGCGCATGACCTGCAGCAGGTGGCGACCGATCCGATCGGCATTGCCGGGCGCGCTCAGCCAGGTGGCCAGCATCTGCGAGGGATCGTGACGGCGGATCAGATTCAGCAGCGAATCGGTATCCAGAAACTTTTCCTGCACAAAGCGGCCCAGATTCTCCCCGATGCGATCTTTATTGCGCGGGATGATCGCCGTATGACGGGCAATAAACGGCACCGGTACGCGGCGAAACAGCGCCACCACCGCAAACCAGTCAGCCAGCGCGCCGACCATCGCGGCTTCGGCGATGGCTTTGATGCCGCTGACGTAAAAGTTGGGCGGCAGAAACAGGGTAACCACGAAGGTCGCGGCAGCCAGCAGCAGCAGTGACAGCGCCAGACGTTTGGTCCGTTTTAGTTCACGTTGTTTATCCATGTCCTGATCTTAGCAGCTTGCCTGATGAATACGTCAACATCGCCCAGTCCCGGCCCTCAAATCCAGTTAAGCCTGGCATTAAACCGGCCTGTCTTAACGCGGTGGGCGATTGCCGCATCAGACTGTTCCTAAAAACTAATAACCTCAAAAATTACCACTCTTATAAACAGTTACGTCAGTGTACATTTCCGGTGCAGTCTCCGTACGTTGACGCACCCTATCCATGGAACCAGACCAGGAGAATTCACGTGAAAGCAATCGCAACGGCAACCGCAAGTCTGTTGATGTTAATGAGTGGCGTATCCGCGCAGGCGGAAGGGCTGACAACCTCGCAGGATGGTAAAAACCTGACCGTCAGCTTCGGGCAGCCCACCATTAAGCAGGTGCTGCATTACCGCAAAATGTACGACAAAAAACCCTTCCCCGATGCCGAAATTTATTACTACGACAACGGCACCTATAAAATCATCTCGCAGGGCGAAAACCACTACGGCGTTTACGTGATGCAGGGTAAGTTTGATGATGAGACCTTCACGGTGCGCTTTATCTCGCTGCCTTCCACCGACTGGGGCAACAAAACCGCCTTCCATCAGCTGACCTTTGTGCGCGGCGACAAGCAGAACGTGTTTATTCAGAACGCGATTGTTGATACCGGCGAGGCGATCGCCCAGCAGAACGGCACCTACACCCAGGAAAAGAACACCGTCACCAATCCGGTGTCCACCAGCTGGAAACACAAGTAGCGTTGAGGTGGCAGCCCGGCTGCCACCGTATTTTACCGACGGCGTCCGCCAAACAGGCTGCCCAGCACGCCGCGAACGATCTGGTTAGTAATCTGACGCCCCGCGCTTTTTGCCATGGTTTGCACCACGCCGTCCCGCTTGCCGCCGCGCGGACCGGTGCTGCCAAACAAAATGTCTTTTAATCCCCCCAGAATACCCTCATCGACCGCCACCGCATTGCCTTTGGCTTCGGGCGCATTGGCCTTGTCACTGGCGGCCTGCACGCCCTGTTGCAGACGTTCGTAAGCCGATTCCCTATCGACTTCTGTGTCGTACTTGCCCGACAGCGGAGAATGGTTGATCAGCCCGTTGCGCTCGTCCGTGTTCACCGGCCCCATGCGCGAGCCGGGTGCGATCACCATCGCCCGCTCCACTACCGACGGGCTGCCTTTGGCATCCAGAAAGGAGATCAGCGCTTCGCCGGTGCCCAGCGCCTGTATCGCCTCCACGGTCGTAAACGCCGGATTGGCGCGCAGGGTTTCGGCGGCGGTTTTCACCGCTTTCTGATCGCGCGGGGTAAAGGCGCGCAGCGCATGTTGCACCCGGTTGCCAAGCTGGCCCAGCACGCTGTCGGGAATGTCCGCCGGATTCTGCGTCACAAACCAGATCCCCACGCCTTTGGAGCGGATCAGGCGGATCACCTGCTCAATCTTCTCCAGCAGCACCGGCGGCGCCTCGTTAAACAGCAGGTGCGCCTCATCAAAGAAGAACACCAGCTTCGGTTTATCCAGATCGCCTGCTTCCGGCAGGTGCTCATACAGCTCTGACAGCATCCACAGCAGGCTGGTCGCGTAAAGTTTGGGCATCTGATACAGCTTCTCGGCCGACAGGATGTTAATAACGCCTTTGCCGTTGCTGTCAACGCGCATCCAGTCGCTAATCTCCAGCATCGGCTCGCCAAAGAAGTGCTCTGCGCCTTGCTCCTCCAGCGCCAGCAGCCCGCGCTGGATCGCGCCCACTGAGGCGCTGTTAATGTTGCCGTACTGCGTCTGAAAACTTTTCGCGTTATCGCCGATGTACTGTGTCATGGCGCGCAGATCTTTAAAATCCAGCAGCAGCAGGCCCTGATCGTCGGCAATGCGGAAGATGATCTGCAGCACGCCGCTCTGCACCTCGTTCAGGTTCAGCAGCCGCGCCAGCATAAGCGGCCCCAGATCCGACACCGTCGCGCGCACCGGATGGCCTTTCTCACCGAAAATATCCCACAGCACCACCGGGCTGCTGGTTGGCTGCCAGTCGGTCACACCGATGTTGGCCAGCCGCGCCTGCAGCTTTTCGCTGCTCTGGCCTGCCATCGCCACGCCGGTTAAATCGCCTTTCACATCCGCCATAAACACCGGCACGCCGATGGCAGAGAAGGATTCCGCCAGCTTTTGCAGCGTCACGGTTTTTCCTGTGCCGGTGGCGCCGGTGATCAGGCCGTGGCGGTTTGCCATCTGTGGCAGCAGGTGCAGTTGAACGTCAGGGGTTTGGGCGATAAGCAGGGGAGCGGTCATAGCGCAGTACTCACAAATAGTCAGTCATGCGTTAAGCATAGCCAGCGGGGCGGCAGCCGTCAGTAAAGATTACGTGCTGCCGCCCTGAAATTTACTTCTCCACCTCTTCAAAATTCAGCAGCGTGACGCCAATCCCCTGTTGCGCGTGCGTCACGTTCTTGCGCAGCGCCACCTGAACCTCGCCCTGCAGCATCACCACGTAAGGCGAGTTCTGCTGAAGCTGCTGTTGCAGCGAGACGTAATCGGCCCGGCGTTTGGCGGCATCGCTTTCTCCGGCGGCTTTGCGCGTCAGGGCGCTCAGCTCCGGAATATCCCAGCCTACGCGCCAGGCCAGGGTTTTGCTGCCGTTCGGCACGTTATAGGCGAAGGTGCTGGCGTTGGTGTTGGGATCGATGTAGTCCGCGCCCCAGTAGGTAAAGATGGATTCAAAGTTGCGGCTGCGCATCTTGCTCCACAGCTCGGATTCCGCCACCGGCTGGATATCCAGATTTACATCCGCCTTCGCAAAGCTCGACTGCAGCGCCTGAGCAATATCGATATAAGGCGGCTGATTCACCACCGACAGCGCGATGTGCGCGCCGGGCTTAATGCCGCCTTTGGCTAATATCGCTTTGGCCTTCTCGACATCGTAGTGGAACGGTTTGGTCTCCAGCGCGCCGTCAAAGCCCTGGGGCAGGAAACTCTGGTGTACGCGATATTGCCCCTTCAGCAGCTGATTCGCCAGGCTGTCGTAGTCCACCAGCCAGCGCGCGGCCTGCCATAAGGCCGGGTTGCCCAGCGCAGGCTGCTGCGTACTTTTGGTGTTAAAGCCGAGATAGTAGATCAGGCTGGAGGGAAAGGCGGCGATGTGTACGTTGGGATCGCTTTTCAGCGAGGCAAGCTGATCCGGCCCCAGCTGGTACGCCGCATCCACATCGCCCTGCTGGATCAGCAGCCGACGGGTGCCCGGATCGGCCACGCCTTTCAGCAGCACCCGTTTCAGGTGCGCTTTCTGCGTGCTGTTGGGATTGGCCTCCAGCACCAGCGCCTGCAGGGGCACGAACTGCTTGATTGCGTAGGCCGCGCTGCCCGCCGAGTGGTTTTTCAGCCAGCCATTGCCGAAGTCGTTATTGGCGGAATGCGACTGCGCCAGCTTGCTGTCAACGATGGAGGAGACCGGCGCGGTCAACAGGCGCAGGGCCAGATCCTGCCCGATCTCTGCCGGCCAGCGTAGCTCCAGTTGATGATCGTTGATCACGGTGAACTGCTGATCGATGTTCTCCGGCGTCCAGCCAAATTCCCCGAGGATAAACGAGGGTGCTTTGTTCAGCTTTACCGCGCGGGTTAAGGAGAACACCACGTCCTGCGCCGTTAACGGATTGCCGCTGGCAAAACGCGCCTGCGGATTCAGGTCAAACACCAGGCTGTGCGGGGTTTTGCCCGCCTGCCAGCGCAGGGCCGCCAGCGGGGCCAGCTTCTGCGGATCCTGATGGTCCGGCTCCAGTAACGTCTGATAGATATTACGCAGGCTGCTGTTGCTGACGGTTTCAAAGCTTTCCGCCGGGTCAAAACTGATAATGCCGTCCAGCGGCACGGCGACCACAAACGTATCTTTCGGCGTTGCCGCGTGGGCGGCAGAGGAGAGAGCAAGGGCGGTAAGCAGGAGCAGCGGTTTGCGCATAGCGGTTATCCTTAATGATTGATAACCCTACTGTAACCCGCGCCAGAGCAGGTCAAAATGCCGGTTTGTTCTGAGCTATGCCAGTTTCGTCTTAGCCGATTTGTCGTAGCCGATTTGCCTTAGATGACAGGCCGCCCTGAGGCGGGCGGCTCAGGCCGTCAGTGGAAGTTATGAATGACTTCCAGCACGCCGTTGATAATGAACTGGACGCCCATGCAGACCAGCAAAAAGCCCATCAGGCGGGAGATCGCCTCAATGCCGCCTTTGCCCACCAGGCGCATGATCGCCCCTGAACTGCGCAGGGAAATCCATAAAATCACGCTCACCACCAGGAATGTCAGCACCGGCGCAACGTTCAGTACCCAGGCAGGGAAATCCACCCCGCTGCGCACGGTAGAGGCCGAGGAGATGATCATCGCGATCGTCCCTGGCCCGGCCGTGCTCGGCATCGCCAGCGGCACAAAGGCGATGTTCACCGGTTCCTGTGCCGTTTCCAGCTCATCGTGCTTGTGTTTGGCTTCAACCGAATGGCCCACCGGCTTCGCCGGAAACAGCATCCGAAAACCAATAAACGCCACGATCAGCCCGCCCGCGATGCGCAGCCCCGGAATGGAGATGCCGAACGTGTGCAGCACTGCGCTGCCCGCGTACCAGGCCACCATCATGATGGCGAACACATAGATGCTCGCCTGCAGCGCCTGACGGTTGCGCTCCTGAAAATTCATCTCACCGGCCAGGCCCAAAAACAGCGCCACGGTGGTGAGCGGGTTGGCGAGGGGCAGGATCACCACCAGCCCCAACCCGATTGCTTTGATTAACTCCAGCATGCCTTATCCCGCTTAGTGTTTAGGACGTTCCAGCGCTTCCAGCAGCTCCGGGAAGAAGTCTTGCAGGATCTCCGGCGTCATCAGCTCCGGGTACTGCATCAGGTGCTCGCGGATACGTTCGTTCACGTCCGGGATCAGGCGCTGTGCCGCATCGCTGGCGCTGATTTTGTGCTTCTTCATGCTGCGCAGCAGGTCGGCGGGCAGGTTATCTTCGTCTTCGTTATCTTCCACCATCTCCAGCGCGTCCAGCTCGTCGAACATTTCCATCAACGCTTCGGTCTGCGGCGTGCGGGATTCATATTCGCGCGGATGCTCTTCTGCCATATAGCGCAGCATCAGGCGCATCGGCGTGCCATCCGGGGACTTGGGCGGTTCGGCGGCGAACCAGGTCAGCAGCTGGTGGATAGTGACCTGATGGACGTGATAACCGTTATCCACCAGCTCGTCGGCCAGCAGCTCGGCGCTTTCGTTTTCAATCAGACAGATATGCGTGCGGTTGGGATCGTACTCTTCGAGCCACTGGTAGATCTCTTCGATCACCCCATCGTCGTACTCGAACTTTTTGTTTACATAGCTCCCTTCTGACGCATTTACGCAGGCTGTGATCAGGTCTGGATCGAAGTAAATTGCGATGTTGATACCTTTCATGCGTGCTGTCCTGTTCAAATCCAAAACATCACTATAGCGCCCAACGCATTAGGAAGGAAAACTTATGACTTAACATGTTGTGATACAAGGTGATGCAGACAGCGGGCGGGGGACTGACTGGCGGGAAAAAAGCGGGTAAGAAGGGGCGATAAACCTGCCAGCGCGGGGCTGGCAGGCGGCTGTCAGGAGATAAAGTTTTTACCCTGTTTCAGCACCACGTCACAGGCTTTGGTTTTCAGCTTCTCGCCCATCGGCGAGTTGCTGAGGCTTTGCAGGTTTAGCTGCTGGCCATTGCCGGTGTTCAGCAGCCCGGCCACGCCCTGGGTGTAATCCGGTTTCTGCTCCTGCGCGGCCGTGGTATTCAGGCCCAGCTTGCTCAGCACCTGATCTTTTACCGACTGCACGTTGTTTTTCACCACGTTGTGCTCCACGCAGTACTGCATCACGCCGGCGGCATTGGTCATGCTGTTGGCGCTCATGGCTTTGTCGTTGCTGTTCAGCAGGCTGGTAATAGAGGACATCGACAGCCCGCCGTTCTGCTGACCTGCTGCACCGTTATTTTGCTGGCTCAGCTGGTTGGCGGCACTGCTCAGTTGATCCTGCCAGCTTGCGGCTGACGCATTGCCCGCCAGCAGCAGGGCTGCCAGGGCGCAGGCGATATGGCGCTTTTTCATTTCGACCTCGGTTGGGTTTTATGCTTCGTGCTGTTAAGAGGCGGTGCGGATGAGAAAGTTCCGACGAGATCGTAAGGAGAAGGCGGTTTGGGAGGATTCTGGCAGCGGGAGGTTAGTGTTATTGATGAAATCGCTTTGGAAAAACATTTGATTCGATTGTTAAGACGTTTACCGATCTGGCTTCTTAAGTCGTGGATATAGCCTGAACCATTAAAGAGATTCTGTTAAGCACGATGTAGCTCCACTGATATGTCATCGCTCTGTACCCGGAGCAATTAAGGTTTTAATTCCTGCTCACAGATAAATAAAACAGGGTAGGGAGGCCTACCCATAGATAGCAGACGTTTAAATGCTTCTATACTCTTAGCCAGGAAGTGGAATACGTCTGCCCCACGATGAAGTACTAAAGATAGCCAATATATTTATCATAATAGATTGAGAACTTTATCCAGTAACCTTTAAAATCTGTAATCATCGAAAAAAAAAGAATCATTCTGCAATTCTGATTGCAAAATTTTATTTTCTTTTACTATCCTTTATACAGTCGGTGTATCTTTGTTTTTCGTAATTTTCTTGTCTTGCTATCATTCGTTGTTGGTTTATTTCGCCTTGTTCTTCAGCCCATTTATGGTCGAGTCGGTCTAATTCAAATATTCTATAAAAATCCTCATTTGTTGCATTCAAATTTCCTTCTTTTGGTTTTTCGTCTTCATAACTAATGATACAAGGATCACGTTCAATTTTATCTATTACTTCAGCTAACTCCATGCGCGCAAAAAGTTGATCGCTTTCCGGATTAGTATAATCTATCATACCTTCGCCCTTCAGCATTTCAATAAGGTTTTCTGCTTCACGCTCAGAGAGTTCACCATCTGCCATAGACTTTTTAATAACAGGCATAATGCGTTTCATAGCGGCTCTGTTACTTGGGTTTTTTAGAAAGTACACTACAGCATGGTAATTTGCAGGCGTTGTTTCTCTCGGAAGTTCAGCTGAAACTGAGCACGGTGCTTGAGTTAACGTTATGGCACAGGCCAGAAGTGATTTAGGTAAAAATTTCATTTTTTTCCTTGAAAGTAAACAGATTGGTCTCAGAGATTTAAATATGTGAAAAAGAGTTTTTTTGTCGTCGAAATGATAGTTGTGAAGCAGAAAAAGGGCATCGAGACATTATAAAAAGCATTTTTAACATACTTTCGCATAAACTGCTTTTAGTTTTTACTTATTAATAATAAAGAATGAATAGAGGCAAAGCAGACAATGCGTTTGCTTCATGATAAGACCTTTTCTTGAAGGTACTTGCTTAGAATTGAAGACGTTGATGAGAGAACTACCTGTGAGCTTTCGTTGGCGTTAACTACTATAGTTCTGTGCTGTGTTTTAGGCAGGTAGCGGGGCGACTGCCATCATGATGGGTTACGCATGTAGTAATTACCACAAAGGCTGCAAATTTTGTAAGAGCTGACTTGGCTGCGTGTTCTTAAGCTGATGCGAGTTGCATCAAGCGTCCAGACTACTTCATATGTTGAGTCTGTAGAGGTTTCAATCACTTTTTTAGGGAAAAACTGGAATGTAATGATGCTTCCGCGTGTTTTTTCACCGCTTAGCGCACAACACAGCGGAATTGGGTTGCTTGCTGGGCACGTAACGGTATAATCCCCAACGTTTTCCGCATCCTCTTCAGTGCCGAAGTGGCGAAATCGGTAGACGCAGTTGATTCAAAATCAACCATCGAAAGATGTGCCGGTTCGAGTCCGGCCTTCGGCACCAAGTGAAGTGAGTTGTAGGACTAAGAAGCTGCCTGAGGGCGGCTTTTTTTGTATCTGCGATTCGGTATTCGCAAGGTTTCTCACGTTTTCCTCACTCTTAGCCAACCTGGTTCAATCTACATCAACTTACTGATGCGGGTACAACTGCGGGTATAGCCCAGTTCGATAATATTTTTCCCCACACAGGAGCCTTGAAAGGATACTCATCATGGCTCTGAGTGATGTGCAGGTTCGTTCGGCTAAGCCTGAAGCAAAAGCCTATAGGCTGAATGACAGTGAAGGCATGGTTTTGCTGGTTCACCCTAACGGTTCCAAATATTGGCGACTGCGTTATCGCTTCGGTGGTAAAGAGAAGATGCTGGCGCTGGGGAAATACCCTGAAGTGTCATTGGCGGATGCCAGGGCTCGTCGGGATGAGGCCCGTAAGTTGTTAGCTTATGGTGTCGATCCCAGTGAGAACAAGAAGGTCGTTAAGGTAGAGCAGGAGCAAGAGGCGATAACGTTTGAAGTGGTTGCCAGAGACTGGCACGCCAGCAATCAGAAGTGGTCGGCATCTCATAGTGCTCGTGTATTGAAAAGTCTCGAAGACAATTTATTTGCTTCAGTTGGGAAGCGAAATATCAAAGATATTGGTACTCGTGACTTACTGGTCCCAATTAAAGCGGTGGAAAAGTCAGGACGCCTTGAAGTGGCTGCGCGTCTTCAACAGCGAACAACGGCAATAATGCGCTTTGCGTTACAGAACGGCTTAATTGATTACAATCCTGCACAAGAGATCGCTGGTGCGATCACAACAGCTAAACGAAAGCATCGCGTTGCGCTAGATCTCAACCGCATTCCTGAGTTACTCCATCGTATTGATAACTACACCGGCAGACCATTAACGCGGTTAGCTGTGGATTTGACGTTACTGGTTTTCATCCGTTCGAGCGAGTTACGTTTTGCTCGTTGGACAGAAGTGGATTTTGCAACGGCTATGTGGACGATTCCCGGGGAGCGTGAACCGCTGGAAGGTGTTAAACATTCTCAGCGTGGTTCGAAGATGCGGACTCCACATCTTGTTCCCTTATCGCGTCAGGCCTTAGCGGTTTTGGAAAAGATCAAAAGTATGAGCGGGAACCGAGAGCTGATCTTCGTTGGCGATCACGATCCGCGTAAACCGATGAGTGAGAACACGGTGAACAAGGCTCTGAGAGTGATGGGCTATGACACTAAAACGGAAGTATGTGGGCATGGTTTCAGGACGATGGCGTGTAGCTCGTTGATCGAGTCGGGATTATGGTCGAGAGATGCGGTAGAGCGGCAGATGAGTCATCAAGAGCGTAGCTCTGTGCGAGCAGCTTACATCCACAAGGCGGAGCATCTGGGAGAGCGCAGGTTAATGCTGCAGTGGGAAGCATCTCTGGTTGCAGCAATTGACTGCAATATATGTATCAGCTCAAACTTAGCCTAACAACTTAATATGTTGAAACCAGTAAAACCTGACTGTCAGGTTTGTGTAAAAAACAGGAATACGGTATGCATGCTTACTTAGAGGGGCCTTTAGTAATAGGGAGCTCACAGCTTGTTGTGAGCTCAGCGTCGTATTCACGATATGTGGTGTTTGTTAAGCTTGCTATTATTTTAGAGGCCATATCTTTCTGGTTTTTAAGAAACTATCGTCAACAGTGTAACTATAAAAATATTCATTCAGACCAAAAAAACCTTCGATATTATATTGATAGCAAGCGATCTGAGAAAGCTCAGATAAAATTGTTGCAAGCCATCGAGCGATAGTTAGAGAATAGTATCTTCCCCACTTTTGTACGATAACGTTTTGGCCAGTACGTGTTGAGGAAGACTTAACATCTTTCATAATATTTCCGGTCTCATCTGTATGCAATACCATTGTAAAACGTGACATCATAGCATCGATTAATTCAGCATCCCCTTCAACACGTCTTTGAGCAGTTGTACCGTAATAATGTTTTTCTAGTATGCACTCAGCTACTTCTCCCCACCACTTGTTAATAGGTTCATCGCTGGTTAAATAGGGGTTACCTAATGAAGAAAAATTTGCATACCTACCTCTCCGAGCATCAGCAAATGAATCTAGACATTCAAGTATCTTGTGAGGAATTTTTCCTGTAGGCATTTTATATTCAAGTAATAGTTCCATTTTTTTGGAAATATTCTCAACCTCATTGGTCAAGTCGATTAGTTTGTGTCCAAATTTTCTCACAACTTTCTCATCAGGCATTCTTCCTTGGTTCTCAATAACATAATGCGCAACCAATATTAACTTTGAAAGCCTTTCTAACCCAACTGAAAGTCCAAAGAACGCAGTGTAATATTCTCCCATCTTGTCAGCGTAATTGGCCCTACCTATAGCTGTTGCACCTGATCCAATGAGATGACAGACTAATGATGCTTCTCGGCCTAGAGCATGCCATTCAGGTACTTCCCATGGGTTTCTACTCACTTTGCTATTTTCCTTTTATAATCAACTGAGATTTTTTTGAGACTAAAATTCACCGTAATCCTCGGCGGATAGAACTCATCAGTTGCTATACCGTCCAATGATTCGAGATAACCTCAGCCTGTTTTAAAATCAGCTCCACCGTACCCGGTGTTTTATCCGGCGGATACTTATATTTGCGTAGTGTCTGGCGCACCATAATACGTAACCTCGCACGCACGCTTTCTCGTACCTGCCAGTCTACAGTTGTGGATTGACGCAATTTTAACGTGACTTCGATAGCCAGTTTCTTAAGGACGTCATCACCCAGCTCTCGTAACGCGCCTTTGTTTTCCGCCAGTGTATCGTAGAACGCGATTTCGTCCGGGTTTAGCCCCAGCGCTTCATCACGCGCCATCGCTTCCTGGAACGCTTTCGCCATCTGGATAAGCTCTTCAATCACCTGCGCGGTTTCAATCGCCTGGTTATTGTATTTCAGCAAAACGGCTTTCAGGCAGTCAGAGTATTTTTTCTGCTGCGCCACGTTATTACCAGAACGAGCATGGATGCCGTCATTTAGCAGTTTTTCCAGCAGTTCCACCGCCAGATTACGCTGTGGCATTTCCCGCACTTCTTCCAGGAACTCATCCGACAGCAGCCCAATATTGGGTTTATCTAACCCCGCCAGAGCAAACACATCCTCAACGCCGGTTGCAACAAGGGCTTTGCCCGTCTGCAAGCCACTTAGAAAAGAACCCCCCTCACTTCTGCAATCTATCTGTATTAATGTAAAGCATCTCGACTAATTCTTTCGCATTTTGACTGTAGTGCAAGGCCCTATGGCAATTGGGACAAAGTGCAACGCAGTTGCTTGTGGTATCAGCACCTCCTGAAGATAGAGGTATCACGTGATGTACTTCCAGGTATGGGCTACCATCGTTTAAATCAAATGGTGCCTTTGCACCACAGTTTTCACAAACCCCCTTACTTTGCTGCAAGATCCAAGCTTTCACCGCAGGATCTCTAAAATAGACCTTTTGAAGTCGCTCTACCGCGGCTGGTACTTTATATCCTTTGGGCTTACTCAGAGGTATTTTTATTAATTTGCTAACTCTTGTATTCAGAACGTTCTCATCATCTGTAGGTTGCAAGAGATCTGATGATTCTCCATGTATTATTGGTTCCCAAAATTCGCCACTGTTGACTTTAGGAACACTTATCATTATTCGTTTGGTCCTGTTACCAGAAGGAACTTCTTTTCTACCTGTGCTACTGAAATGAGCTTGATAACTACACATTTCTTGGCGAATATCTCGAGGGCTATTACCTACTAGAGAAAAGTATTCACCAGGATGGATTTTTCTTTCAGCTATGGACGGCATATGCTTTCTGGCTGTCGATGAGGCAAGATATACAACGACATTATCTACATCGGAATTGATCAGTCGCTCAATGATACAATCGAGGGCAATATTGTAGTCTTTGTTTCTGTGTGCTGGTCCCCAAGACTCAAGGATTAGGCCATAAACCCCATCTTCATGATCTACCCTGCACTCTGCGTTCAGTTCAGAGCCGTTTTTATCAAAAACACGCATTATAATGCTCTTATGTGAGGGTTTTCTATAAAACTACTATCTATCTATATAAATACGCAACGTTTTATTAAAATTTGTCCGGTCCATCATTCTTTTAAGAACGTTTTCATTTTTTCCAAAAGGATATCTGTTTCTTTAAGTTCGCACTCCCAAACCACCAACTTCTGCCAACCCATTTCATGTAGTTTTGATAAATGCAAAGTATCTCTGACTTTGTTTTTCCCCAACCTAACAAACCAGTATTCCTAGTTTGACTTTGGCATACGATTTCGCTGACATCCCTCATGACCATGTCAAAAACAGCCATGCACGAAGATAACTTTATGCTTTCCCCAAAACACTAAATCTGGCTTGCCCGGCAATCGCGGATCGCATAAACGATAACGAAATCCAGCATGATAGACGAGACGTCTAACGATTCTTTCTGAATTGCTATCTCTCCCCTTAACCTTGGACATAACATAGCTTCGTTTAGCAGGAGAAACCGTATCCATCGTAAACCTCGCTATGTTATGTCGTCGCTTAAAAGCGCTTTCGCATCGAAAGCGTCTTCGGCTAAAAACACCAGCCAGTAACAATAAACGCTACTGCAATTTTTTAAGGTTCGTCAGCGCACGCAGTGGTCGTCTTTCCAGTTCAAATGTATCGATGAATCGTAGCGGCGACTTCCCATCAACCAATCCAAAAGTGTTGATAAGGGCATCACGTTCGGAGTCTCTCCATTGCCATAATGGATGCGTTACGGCTGCTCGCCAAAGCTCTTTTCCGTCCTGTATTTCGATAAGAACAGGTAATGAATGCTCTTTTGACAATTTGATTGTTCCTGGTCTTAGCGCCTCGACGTCTTCCGCTAACTCAAACGCTCTTTCTCGCCAGCCTTTCATTTCCGGTTGGTTCCAGTCGACGGAGTTCAGGCCGCATGCGAATTCAGGCATAACCATCGCTCGTAAATAGGCCATACCCAAACGCCAGTCCAACAAGCCGTGATACTGACGGTTGCCATAGCGCTGTATGCACTTGTAACACGCGGTTTTGCACTGAGTCGGGTGATCATTTTTTAGAAAATCAATCATCGGCCAGTCGTTTTTCTCTTCGAGAATCTCATGTAATAATTTGACTATCAAAGGTAAGCCGTCAGCAGTTGCTGGTTCGGCAAGCCGTCTGCATAATCCTGAACCGTTGATTAACGCGTCGGCGATTTGCAATATAGGTTTACCAAGATGTAGTCGGGGTTCAAGTATTTCAAATTCATCTGGCGAAACATCCAGATAGAGCGCTGCTTTATGCGTCAATATCTGGGTTGCGCTGATAGCCGCGGCGCGCGTAGGCAAATTCATGTACTCTCCATATCTGGCGACCATATTCAGATTAAGGCGAGTATCGAATTTCGTTAGTTCAAGATGAAGCGATTCGGTCTCTTTGCTCGATATAAGCCCAAAACTTTTTTTCTTGCCGCTAAACTGCCAGCGCGGGTTATTGTGCGATTCCAGCCATCCTGAATCGATAGCCTGCTCGCCTTTAACTGACGAACAATATGTAGAAAAGGGCATCGGTGCTTTTTGATCGGTTACCAAGTCGACAGTAAATCGTTCACCTTCCTTTTCTCCATTAATAGGACCATCGTTGAGGCGCAGGATGGTCACTTCGCCGCGTTGCACAGTGAAAGAATCGCATTTTGTTGGAACGCCTTCATGCAAAACTGTCGCCGTGGTTTTGAACGACATGCGGATAAAACTATCTATATCGTCTTTGGGTTTGAAATCCGTGCGAAAAGCGGCGGGCGTGATATAAAGCCTGAATTCGTCAGGACTAATAGGAGCGCGGCAATCCTCGCAATTAATATCGCTGCCAGGCTTATATAACTCCAGCTTGGCGGAGCCACATGCCGGGCAAATTGCTACATGGCTGCATGACTCCTGCCAAGAGCCTACCGTCGATAGGTCCGATATTCGGTTATTTTTGACCTGTGGTTCTTGGTAATTGCCTGTAAAGCCTATTACCTCATGCTTTTTCTTATCCTTAATCAATACAGAACCGGGAGCATATTCGAAAACTGCGAGATCAAGATCTCGATCCATCGTCGACCATTCGTATTCTTCTTGAGCATTTAGACCTTTTGTTTTACGCAATCCCAAATAAAGGTTACGCACCCGTGTCGGCATTCCATACATCGGCAGTTTACCGTGTTCGGCCAGGAAACGAGCGAGCCCCATATCTTCTTCAGGGACATAAGCATCCAGTTCAGCGATTTCATCAATTACTCTTTCCGCATTTAATGCGGAATAAAGACGTTGTTTTTGCTCTGGAGCGAACGTTGCTGCTTCAATAAAACGATCATGTATATTCTGAGTCGCTTTCAATGCTCCCAGCAATCGTTCAGCCCAATTTGTTTCATCGCTATGATAGTAATCATGCGTAGAAACATATTCGCCATGAATATCAGGAGGAACGAGCTTATCTCCAGGGAAAGTTGTTCCGTTTATATGATCCTCTTCGCGTAAAAGATTAAATGCAGCTCTAAGCCATACTTTCCGCATAAGTCTTAATGGAATGGCGTCGTGATCTACCGCCAGAAAGGGCGGCGGCGGTGGATCACCGGTGATCGCATGAGGATGGGCGAAATAGTAAGCATCATGAGTACGTCCGCGACAAAATGTGATAACGAAAGAAAAAGCTTGACCGCGTCGCCCAGCTCGACCGACGCGCTGCTGGTAGTTAAACCGTTGAGGCGGCATGTTCGCCTGATAAACAGACTGAAGTGAACCGATATCAATTCCAACTTCCATTGTCGTGGTAACAGCAAGCATATCTATTTCCGCATCAAGCTTTTCAAGTTCACTCATCTTATCGACGAAAATACCCTTGAACTTACGCAGACGATCGGAGAAATCATCCGTTTGTCCCGTCAATTCTTCGACGTTCAGCCGGAAACGTTTAACTCCGTCTCGCTCTCCACGTACAATGCGTTTACCAAGAAAATTTTCTTCCCATAGCTCTTCGACAACTCCGCTTGGTTTAATGTCGAGCGGTTTTACGCAACGGGTACAATATTTGAACCCTAAATGTAAGTGAATTCGCCCACAATTAGCGCATTGCCAGTAATTATCGCCAGGTTTAGCAACTTTAAGAAACAACTTGCCGATACTAATTAATCCTGCTGGATGTTTCAAATCAGTAAACTGCTTTAATATACGCGTCAATCCATCTTGATAGTTGTTATCACCGAATAAAACTCTCGCGACTCGCTTAATTTTCTCTTTTTCAACATCTTTCCCAACATACCAATCACGAGTACGGCTTGCATCGAAATATTTATTCTCTTTAACACGATAGGCTCCGGAAAACACCCTTAGCCAAGCATCAATTTCCGGCGTGTCATCTTTATCTGAGATACATGGGTATGCCAGTCCTGTTTCTTCCAGCGCGAAAAAAGTATTGGCGAAGATAACGTCATCTATCAGTTCAGATTGATCGTAAAATATTTTCGTCTTTATTTTCATTAGTTCATGAGAAGGAAGTCTTTCACTGAATCTAACCGATTCCTCTTCTTTAATGAAATTAGCATGCCAAACAGCGCTATCATTCTCATCTGAATTAGAACGGTATTTATAGGGTGATATTCCTAGTCCGACTAGCTCAGATGTGATTCTTCCGATTGAACCGCCTTCAGACTCCAGCAATTTGTCTATTTTTACCCGTCGATATTTACAAAGCTCGGTAATTCCGACTTGGCTTTTTTGAAGGTTATCTAGTTTGGCATACTCATCGTAGTCTCCAGATTGTATAGCTTTGGCTTTCCTTTCTTCAATATCCTTGTCTGAAATGTACACGCTTTCGGCCTCGTTAATCATCGCCCTGGACGCTGCGATCAATATTTCCCTGCGTAGATCGCGCAAGTGCAGCCGTTCGATTTCCAGCGCCATTGATGCCGCATCCTGTCGACTGTCTGAGAAAACAATACTCTTTGCTTCTGCGCCGATCGCATGCAGTAATTCAAATAGCTCCGTTGCTACCAGTTGGGATGATTTCGTCACACCGGTACGAAATGCGCGAATGGGCGATCTGGAACGATTGCTGGCAGGCCGGCTGGAATAGTCAATACCGCAGCTAGGGCAGCAGAAAGGTTGCGCAGAGGGTTTCTTCGGCGGCTCACCTTTTTTTGGCTTAACCTGATTCTGGAAATAGATATACCCGCGAACTACGTCAGTATTCGTCGTTGATGTTTCCTGACCAGTGGTCACTATGCCTGTAACAGGATTAAGCGCCGCTTTTTCCCAGACATCCCAACCTTTTTCGCAACCTACCGGCGGTCGATCAGCTATATCGACAGGCCAGAAAACCGCGAACTCATCCAGTGTCATATCATCGTAATATTCAGCGCTAGGGCGTTCTGGAAGATTTTCCAGATTTGTCGCTGAAGGTAATAATTCGATGATTTTACCGTGATTTTGTCCCTTCTGCCCCCCGATCAGTAACTCGCCACACGCTTCACAATACAACATTTCGAACAAACGGCGACCACGTTTTCCGGCTGGTGTTGATGGCGCATGCGACAGCCCTCGCTCTAGGCAAAAGTCTGCGAATTTCGCCTTTTGCTCTCCCGCCGATACGGAGGCAAAGAAACCTTCAATATTTCTGACGAATGTATGCACGCGAAAAGCTGGTGTGACGTTGGCGGGCTTCTCGCAAACCACTCCGCATTCCGGCAGCGCGCGCACCAGCATTAACCCGCGTAATGCTAATTCCAATTCATCTGGTTTATCCGAGTCTTCCTTCAGAAAAATCTTATCTATGATAAGTCCTGGAGGCATTGCTCGTGGCAACTCGCCGTCTTCTTCTATACAAGCGTTGGTCAATAGCGCAGCCGCTTTTTCCGCCGCTTGTTTAATTCCTTGCATATCATTTTGCGTATTCACGCTTAGAGCCAGGAATACATCAGACAAAGCCTGACTCAGCGCGTCCGTCATATTCAAATTGCGAATGACATTTCCCTGATTCTCAAGGGCAACCCGCATTAATGCGGCAAAAGGCCGCACGGCGATTTTTCCCTTTGGCTTCAACGGTATATAAGGTTTTCCCTGAATGACGCAGTTACGCCAGAAATCAGGCTTATCGCTACCGGGATCCAGAGAATCGCGGCAAGTGCCAAAGGGCGCAAAGAGATCTCGAAGGTATTTCCGTGATTGTTCTCCATCAGCTCCATCCATCGGCAGCGATGCGGAAGACGCCAGCAAACGCAGTTTGTAGCGATGTTTCGGATCGTCAAGCCCAAGTCTGATAATCAGCGACTTAATCAACATTGCGGTTTCGGTTCCAGCGGAACCGCGCATTAAATGCAGCTCGTCGAATACCAGATAGAAGTACGCATCGTTGTTATTCATCAACCATTCGCGCGTAGCATCAAAAATACCGTCTTCGACTTCGCGCGAAAGCATTGCCCCTAGCATTGAGGCGTTAGTGACAAGAACGTCAGGCGGGGCAGCCTGCATATCCCAGCGAGACATCATTTCCCCGCCGTCTGTAGAAGGAAATATATATCGGGTCTTTTCCGATGCGTCTTCTTTTTCGTCGAATGCGCGCGCAGCCTGCTGATCGCTATCAAATCGTTTCAACGCCTTACGTAATTTTTCGAGATTACGAGCCCGGCGGCTTTTTTCCGAACTGATGCCGGAAAGACGAGGATGGTTAGAGTAGCCGGTAATCGGTGTGGCGCTGGTATATTGCCCGAAGAAGATCTTGTTTCCGGCGAAACGCTGCTCCATGACCTCTCGTGCATCGTCGGAATCCAGTGTTTTACGCAAACGCGCCATTTGATCTTCAACCAGAGCGTTCATTGGGTAAAGCACCATCGCCCTGACCGCTGCAGGGCGTCTTTCTCCTTCGCGACGAGAAACCCAGTTTGTTTTTTCGCCATTCCACCACCGATTTTGCAGATAGCCATCGCAAGGCTTGGCCCAGTTGACAGCCTCATTCGATAATGCAGCCAGTATCGGCAACATAAAACTTTCCGTTTTTCCCGAACCTGTTCCCGATGTCACAATGCCGGGGCAGCCGGGGCGAATACCGCGCTCTAGCATTTGAGTCTGGTGGCTATAGGGCGCATGGACCGAACGACGCGGCCAGGCTTCGTCGCCAGGTTTAGAATCGAACAGACCGGATAACGCTAGTTCGACGAACGCTTTACGGCCTTTGGAAGACAAGCTATTCAGCGGCCCGCTGTCCATCTCGGCCAAAGCTTCAAGCGTTTTATCCGAAGACTCATACCGTAAAACAGGTTCAATGTAGGGCTCTGCGGCAAATTCCCCGCTGCTATTCAAGAGATTGCGTCTTGAGTCCGCGACTGAAGGATCGGCAATTCGAAAGCTGGTTTCTATATATGAAATGAAGAAGTCCTGAATGCGTCGAAAACCGCCAATTGGATCTAACATGATTTCCTTCTCCTGTAATTTATTGGGCGTACAGCTCGTTATTCTGCAAATCAGCGTATAAATCGACTAACTGCTTCTGATGTATCGCTTTGTTTTCATCATCAAACGGCGCGACTTCATGTGCCGTTCGCATCGCCCGTAGGGTATTTGTCAGATCCAAACGTCCGGCTGACATTTTATCCGTGATAGCGAGTTTATCCGGGAGTGAACCTTGCGATGCTATGCCAGGATCCAGTTCACTATGATTTTCCGGGGAAAGGTGCAAAGGGGACAGCGCAATCGCATTCTGAATGACGACATTTTCCATCCGTAGGCGAAGATGTTGTTCCTTCATTTTCTCTGCTTCTTCACAATCTTCGTTCTCAATGGTGCCGCAAATCAGAAAGCGTCTGGGCAAATCGCCGCCTTGTAATCGGTCTTTCAGCGTTTGCAGCCAGAAACGCGCAGCGGAACATTCGACACGTTCAATGACGGCGAGAATCGTTCGAGGACAAGAGGCTTCGCTCAACAATAACCCCTGATAAAGCGGCGTTGCCATATTATTTCCCGCACGAACCCAAAGATCTTCACAGGAAATCATCGTTGGATCGGCGATCTGTCGGATGGAGCGGCCTGAAGAAATCAGCGATTCGGCAATAGCAAGGAAGTCTTGTGTCTCCGGGCCATATAGCAATGGACACTCGCCGGCCAACATCAACGCCAGAAATTGCGTCATGAGTACCTTTCCGTCAGACGTCAGTAGCTTGTTCTCTCTGACGGTATGACCGAACTCTTCGCAAGATACGACTCTCGCTTGCACCGGGAGGCGTACTTCGGGGATCGCTGAGTAAGCCATACGACGAGCCTTCTCAGCAATGGCGATATCTATTTTTTCGAGTTCAATTTGCGCCTGAACGGTATGTTCTTCGATATCTGTTAAAGATGCCAAACAGTCTTCATGTTCACAGGTCAAAGAAGCCAGTATCTGACGCTGGTTTTCGTTCTGAGCGCATAAATCAGCGTTGGCGTCTTTCAGACGGCTAATTTCGCTTTCGAGATACGCTTTTTCCTGTCTGAGCGTTTGTTCTATATCTGCTTGCTTTTCTGCAAAATCAATGTGTAACTTTTCTTCTTCGAGCTGCCGTAATTGTGCGAGCTTCTCTTCGATCTCGCTTTTACTTGTCTTCTCAAAAACGGCCATTTCCGTTTCAATAACTTCACGACGTCGCCGTCGTTCAATAGAAAACTCTTTCTCGAGCGCCTTATGCTGTTCGGCGCGCAATGCGACTCGCTCTTCTTTCGCAATGTTTTTTATCTGATGGTCGAGAAGGCGGGTGATATGCTGGTCCTTCAACACCGCTTCAGTAAATTGACGAGCCAGTGAATCCTCTTCTTCCAGTTTCTTCGCCAGCTCTCCAGCCCGGAGCGTTTGAGCGGCAGCCAGAAGCGCTTCGGTGCCGGATGTTAATTCCCCATTTTGCTCGTTTGTATGCACCCGAAGCCACGAAGCTACCGCGGCTGTTGAATCAGCGCAGGAAAGTAGTCGAATAACGTTTTCGATGTATTGCTTATCCGGCGTCCAGTCATGGACCTGGATTGGTGACGCATCGACATCGGGCATATAAAACAAATTTTCGCTTTCAGATATACCGGATACGATAATTACGCCGTTTTCATTGAAATCATATTCGTAAACGTTCTGATTTCTGGACAGGATAAGGCTGCCTGATTTCGATTCCGCCAGATTAGCCAGAATAAGCGCATCGGACCCGAAGCGGATAGCCCATAATCCCGGTTCGCCGTCTGCCGTTATGCCATCGAAACTTAATCTACGACGCGCCTCCGGCAGTGACTGCCCGGAAGATAAATCATAATAAGGATAAATACGACGGGTGTGTTTCGCCTGAGTCTTGTTTCGAGGACCTGGACCCACCTGAAAGGCAGCCCATTCTTGCGGGCGAAATTGTAAAAGGTCAGTTCCGTTAAACTCGACTTCCCCTGTACGAGGAAATTTCTTCTTAGGATTGTCGATCACACTCCAGCCATCTTGGGTTTCCTGCGCGACAACTTTGAAGTACGACTGGTAATTTCTGCGGTCATATTGACCCAGATACCAGGGAATTTCACTCATTGTTATTTTCCTTATTATCTCGGACCCAGCATGAGTCGCCCGTCTCGCCATGTCAGACGTATTTTCCCGCCGGAATGGCGAGCGGAGGAAACCAAATTGCTTTCTTCCCTCTCGCCGTCCGACGCGAGGGAAGAAAAACATCCCGGAAGCAGCGATTTCAGCCAGAGGAAAGAGGCGTCATCGACAGGATAAACATAACCAGAATCCGTTGGGCCTCCGTTTCTGAGCGTGTGACGCCGTATTCCCGCGGCAAGCGCGTCAGGCAGACCGCAATCAGTGATAAGACATAGCAGATGATTTTTGGTGACGCGTTTAAACACGGGGTGGTGGCTTTTTGCGCCAGCGTCGATAATGGCTGCAGTTCTAGAAAGATAATGTATTGTTTTTCTTCCGGAAACAACCCGATAAATATCATGATCTCGCCCGCCAGGGTGATTATGATATGACAGCGAAGCAGACTCTTTATCCTCAGAACCATGCTGCTGAAATCTTCCTGAACGCCAGTTCCAGACCGCCGCTGGCTCGTGTAGTTCAGCTGTGCGCTCCGTCGAGACCAGTGAAAGTGGCGTTGTATCGGATGACGACTGTGCTTCGATAAGCGGCCATCCCATACGTTGGGATAACGCAAGAGGATTAGCTAGTGCTGCTCCAAATACAGGCGGCGACCAGAGGCTTACACCGCAACGACGAAAACTATTTCCACCCAGCCCAGCGACCGCTTTTTGAAAATCATCCATCAGACTGGCGCAGACTGCGCCTTCCACAACAATCAGACTATTTTCTCCATTGCGAATATAAAGCAATGAAGGTTTAACTAATGTCCATACCCGACCTTTCCACCCAGGCCGCAAGCGCGGCTCGATCAGACCCGCATGATGTAAACAACGAATCAAATGCCACACGTTGATATCACCGGTCACAGGCTTGAGAAGCTCGATTAATTCTGCTTCTTCCCAGCCGCTGGCTCCACTCGCGTAAATCGCTTCGAGGAGGTGATCGCAACATGCTTCGCTATCTTCCCACTCAAACAATCCTTCGAAATTAAACGCCGGTGCCTTTAGTGAAGACGTCAACCAATCGCAAAGCAGTTCAAACCGGTATCTTGCGCTTTCACCTAAAGTAGGGTGCGGTATGGCGCGGGTGAAAAAACGCGCGCGACGCCGCCAGAGCGGCGTTTTTTCACCCGCCTTGAGGGCTGGCTCGATGAAAAATTCACCGTTAAGCGGCTCAGAAGAATTCAGCCGACCATCTATTACAGAAATATTGGTTCCTGCTTCATCATTCACGGTTGAATATATTTTGTAGCGTCGCGTATCTGACTCAACATAAGGCAAAAATGCCGGTAATCCCAGCCATCCGCCAGGGACGCGTATTCCTCCGTATAGCTGAGGGCGTGTAACGACATCATCCTGATTAGCTGAAGAGGATCGTATTAATCGGAATAAATCCGCCGCTGAAACCCTGCTCAGCGGCTGCGACGTTAAAATCCACTCGTCCTCTGAAATATATTCATTCAGGCGCTTGCTCATCTGTACAGAATGTTTACTGGATAAAGCGATATGAAACTGTTGGGAGTTTACGCCGGGTGACGATTTAGCTCTCCAGCGTCCGTGTCCTATCTCGTAAAAAAAGAGTAAGCCAACCTGCGTCGCCTTCCCCAGATTTTCGCTACTCTCGGCGTCGCGGGCGATGAGAGCTTCGGATAATGTAGGATGAAAAACTCTTTCGTCGCTCTTGTCTGCGACACTGAAATAGCACCGCGAGCCATCGAAATCGACGTACATATCAATAATGGCCTGATGCGGTGTTACACAGGAAGATAGCTGGACTGCTCGTTGGCGCAGGTGCCAGAAAGGCATATCGAACAGCGCGCGATGACCCAACAACCAAGCGTCTCTGAATTCGGCAAAAGCCTCCTTCAGCGCAGGAGAGACATCGTATCTCTGAATAACGATTTGAAAGTATTCAATTAACTGGCGCGGGTTCGCGCCAGCTTGTGGATAGCTTTCAAGACATTCGCTCATTAGGCGTAGATCGGCTTTATTCGGGAATGCCAATCGCAGTGTGTGACCGATCTGGACCCAGCCATCCCGCGGCGGCAGGACAAGACGCCTGTAGGGCTCGCCTTCCTGAATACGTTGGTCAAGCCATTCGGCTAATGCCTCCCACATCTTGTTGACGCCGGATAAGTTCTGAAAACTATGAGTGGTCTGCAACCAGCTCTGAAGTTTCAGGCGAAAATAATTGCGTTTTTCCTGTACGTCGAATTTACTGCTAATAAGTAACGTCATGACCAGATAAGTAAAATATCCGGGCGAACGAGGAGTTGACTTTTCCATCATGCCGCCTGCAAGGCGCTGCGGCAGATCCCGTATTTTCGACATGCAGGTTCGAAACGCTTCCTCAACATCATCCGCGCTAACGCCGCTGTCGGCGAATGCTGCCGCGAGCGTCTCCGGCGTAACTTCAAACCAGCGAATATCCTGCGCATCGTCGTCAGCACCGAACCGAAGAAAATAATCAATCAGTTTACTTTCCCAGCCATCGAGCGTAACCGGTGACGTCCAGTTCATTCGCGAATATCCTCCGTTCAGTGGGTATTATTAATTCTGACGGCCATCACCAGTGGCTCCAGAATACGTTCGGCCAGGAAACGGACAGAAGGAACGGCGAGGCCGTCGCCGATCACTTTAAACGCCGACTGATAAGCCGCCGGGAGGATAAAATCATCTGGCAAACCCATTAATGCTGCCGCTTCCTTAACCGACAACAAACGCGTTTTCACCTGATTATTCTTGACAACAATAATACGAGGACGAGAAGCTCCACCTTTTGGCGTTCTAAGGCAACCAAGAACGGTCGAGAACGTAATTTCGGTCCGTTGCCTGTTTACACCTTTTTCTTTGCGCATGCGTAAATAAAGGCTGCCTATTATTTTTGCGCCGGATGCCTGAGCGTTCGCCAGGCGCGCCATGTTTGCCGGTGCCATCATACCGATAAGCCGTTGTGTTTCATCAAAAGAATGCCATAGCGCATTTTCGTCTTCAAAATCGATTAAGTCGTCCAGCTCCTTCGTTCTAGCGTCTGGCATATTGCCAGGCGACCACCAGATCCAGTCATTGCGATCTTGCTTCGATAGAGCATCGCAGGCGCGAAGGAGTGAAGGTGAATGCCATTGCGACAAAGGTTCTTTTGAAACCAAATATTCGGGAATGGAAATATGTCGACTAATCGCCACAAGAAATACGCGGGGCCTGGACTGTGGAAGAAAGTACTTTGCATCAATGATTATTGCACCATATCGGTAGTCCGTTTTACTTAATTGATGGCATATAGCGGCGAAATGGCTCCCTTGATCCAGCGTCAGCAACCCAAGAACATTTTCAAGAACAAGAATCGGCGGCTTACGGTTTTCCTCGCCGAGCCTGCTTATTAAATCGAGGAACGGCCATACCGCGCCTGAACGGGTGGTTTCATCCGCGCTGGAATCTCTTTCGCCAATTCCCAAGCCATTGCCGGCCAGTGATAAATCTTGACAGGGAAATGAGGCCCAGCTTAAATCAGCGTGGAGCGGCAGTTCATCGGGTGCAATTTCGCGTACATCGCGTATGTCGAAATGTTCGTCGCCCCAGTTGTCGATGTAGGTCGATGCTTTTATAGGGTCCATATCGTTGGCGAACAGGCATTGCCACTGTTTTCCCAACCCTGCCCTGGCCATACCACCCCCCGCGAAAAACTCATAGAAAGTGAATCCCGCCTCATTAGGTTCCGTTAAATGATTGTGGCTCGTGACGGCTTTAGTGCTCATGACCTGACCATAAAATAGTATTGCTGAATCTGGGCATCGATCAATTTCCTGAAACGGATATTCTTAACTAGATAGTCTATAAAATCATGAAGATAATATCTATATCGATAAAGGTACTTTCTATGTGGCAAAGTATAGAAACTGACTGAAAACAAAGATAATCTTTTGCTTTCAGCATGTGAGGTTGTTGATACGATGACAAAAAATGCAAATAGTTAGCACCTGCGCTGTAAAATGTTTTTTATTTTAAAAATTCACTACTGGAGCGGATAGCTAAAATGTCGTTTACCATTCTCCCTTGGTCTGAGCTAGCACCACGATACGATGGGACTATTTTGCTGGGCAACGGTGCAAGCATCGCCGTCAGTCCTCGTTTTGCATATGGATCTCTGCTTGAATGCGTCACACAAAGAGATAGTCTGGAGGCGGATGTACGCAAACTTTTTGATTTTTTTAATACTAAAGATTTCGAACTTATTCTGCGTATTGTTTGGCAGGCGTCTAACGTCAATAAATCTTTAGACATTGAGGATGCCCGTACCCATGAGGCGTACGTCCGGATACGTGAATGCCTTATTCAGGCTGTACGAGATGTGCATCCTGAGTATGATGAAGTTGATGAACAACTGCCATATATTTACGAGTTTCTGAAAAGATTCAATAAGGTTATTTCGCTTAACTATGATCTGATCGTTTACTGGACAATGACATATGGTTTGGATATCAACGATCATCATCGATTTAAGGACTGCTTTCTTGCCAGAGGTCGTTTTGAGCAGGATTGGCAACGGTTAAGAGGAATGCTTGGAAATGAACAATCTAACACGCTTGTTTTTTACCCACATGGCAGCCTCATATTTTGTCGAAATCGTATCGAACAGGAGAGTAAAATTCATATTCAGAATACGGGATTACTTGAATCGATTCTGAAACGTTGGCAAAGCGAGGAGGTCGTTCCGCTGTTTGTGAGCGAAGGAACGCATGAACAAAAAGTAAACTCTATTCAGAGCAGTTTCTATCTTTCAACGGTTTACCGGGAAGTTCTCGTCGAACAGTGTGAAAATCTTGTGATTCTAGGCTGGGGCATAGGCGAACATGATGTACATCTGCTAAAACGAATGGCTGGAGCGGGCATAAAGCGAGTCGCGGTATCCGTTTTCAGAAAAGACCAGGCGTATTGCAATAGAGCCAATCAATTAATCAAAGATAATCTTGGGCAAAATATTCTGATAGAGTTTTTTGACAGTGAAAGTCCGAGCTGCTGGAATAAGCCACCCGAAATTTGATGCAGGGGCCCTAACCCTAACTAGTAACGACGTAGCGACATGGCTAAAGTGGCGCGTTACTAGACTGTGTTCCTTATATAGATTTAAGTAGATTAAAATTATTATTTTTCAAATGGATACTACAAAAATTCGTTATGAGCATCTCGACATGGAATAGGAGCTGATTTTATAAGTATCCCACCTAACCGGACAAGCCACTCTTGTCCTACAGGGGCTGCTAACGCATATACTTCAATAAGAGACTTACTCGTCAGGTTATTCTCAACAACAACTCTCTCTGACGTGGATTGCAGAGGCGAAGCCGATTTTTCCCGTTAATTTCCGCGATTACCGTCGTTTTTGCCTGTAGTACTGACCAGCCCCCAGTATTAGATACAACCTTCAGTTAGTAATGTCGGTGGGTTTTTCTTCATGTTTCCCGTTTTGCCAGCCTGCTGCAAATTCAGATGGCGTCTGATAATTCAGCGATGAATGAGGTCTGGACTCGTTATAGTCCTGCCGCCAGTCATTAATGATTTTCCGGGCATGAAGAACATCGCTGAACCAGTGCTCATTCAGGCATTCATCCCGAAAGCGACCGTTAAAACTCTCAATAAATCCGTTTTGAGTTGGCTTGCCTGGCTGGATTAAGCGCAACTCAACACTATGTTCAAAGGCCCATTGATCCAGCGCGCGGCAGGTAAATTCCGGGCCATGATCGGTTCTTATCGTCGCAGGATATCCACGAAACAGCGCAATGCTGTCCAGAATACGCGTGACCTGAACACCTGAAATCCCGAAAGCGGCTGTGATCGTCAGACACTCTTTCGTGAAATCATCCACACAGGTCAGGCACTTAATCCGGCGGCCGCTGGCAAGTGCATCCATGACAAAATCCATTGACCATGTCATGTTCGGCGCATCCTGGCGAAGAAGCGGAAGCCGTTCAGTCGCCAGACTCTTACGGCGGCGCCTGCGTTTTACACACAGACCGTTAAGGTGACAGATGCGATAAACCCGCTTGTGGTTGACGTGAAGGCCCTCCCGGCGCAATAACTGCCAGATCCGCCGGTAACCAAATCGCCGGCGTTCAAGTGCCAGCTCTGTGATCCGTAGAGACAGTTGCGCGTCAGCAGCAGGACGCTGGGCCGAATAACGGCAGGTTGAAAGTGACAGACCAGCCAGACTGCAGGCACGGCGTTGCGACAGACCCATTGCCTCACACATGACCTCCACGGCTTCCCGCTTCTGGTCTGTCGTCAGTACTTTCGCCCCAGAGCCACCTGAAGTGCCTCCTTATCCAGCATGGCTTCGGCAAGGAGCTTCTTGAGGCGGGCGTTCTCCTCTTCAAGCGACTTGAGCCGCTTCACTTCGGGAACTTCCATGCCGCCGAACTTCCTGCGCCAGGAGTAAAAGGTGGCATCTGAAATGGCATGCTTGCGGCAGAGTTCCCGGGCCGAAACCCCGGCTTCTGCCTCGCGGAGAATACTAATGATCTGTTCGTCGGAAAATCGCTTCTTCATGGGGATGTCGTCATGTGGCTGATGAAGACATTACTAACATCACGGTGTATTAATCAACGGGGAGCAGGTCAAATCAGTTGAAAGAACGACGGGGATTCAATAAGACTACTGTCGCGGTGACAAATAAAAACGCCCGGATTATCTGGTCGATCCTGCGGCATGAAACTGAATATCAACCCGCATCATATTAAGGCTTATCTCATGAAAGTTGCAGCGTACTGAAAATGATAACAGGTTGCACCTGCCCAGTCGGAAACTGATTTTTATACTGGTCCCTGAGGCCGTCCAGGTGTTGAGGCGACTGTGTGCGGATTTCCCATTTGGGCACAGGTATATTCCTGATGCCGGATAGATGTTAGCAACAACCTAAACCTGATTCAGTGCTTGCAAAACAGAGGTAGTCCATAGATGTAGAACGTGGCATCGGAGATGCCCAGGTTGCGGCAGACTTCCGGTACAAGAGTACCCAGTTCAACCCGCTTCAGGGCGAAGACAATCTGCTCTTCGGTGAATCGTGACTTTTTCATCGGCACAACCTCCACTCAGGGGAGTCATTATCATGCCGAAATCCTGTTTCTGAATGGAGCAGGATTTTGGGCCAGAGTCAGCTACAGGTAGCTGGTTTTACGTGAGCAGGCCGAACTATAGCGGTTCGTCATCTGTGGTTGGCAACTTCTGAAAAATGTGTAGTAATGTATATTTATTAAATTAAAGGTTAAATTATGAATTATAAAAAAATTAAAAGTAACTTTATCTATATTATGCTTATGATTTTTATAAGCATCAACACTTACCTTGTTGGCCAAACAATACCATATAAAAACTATGTTTCTGCAGGTGTTTTTTTGATAACGATGTTATCAATCTTTTTTAATAAAGACAGGGCTAAGGAGATCTTTCATTATTTTATTTTCCTTAACAATGATAAGTCCGTCAAGAAAATATCAGGCGGATTGTCTTTTTTTTCTTGGGTGTTTTTTTTCTCTTCTTCGTTTTTATTGAATATGGGATTTTTATGGCCGGCAAGATGGTTTTTGTTAATGTTTGTTATTACTGTTATTGTCAATACTGTGCTTGTTCTTTATGATCTATGGTGTGAAAATGATATTGTTTTAAAAAAGTCTAAACCATTGTTTTTTAGTGGGGCTTCAATTCTGTACTTTATTACAAGTGCGTACTCTGCTAGTTACTTTCTAGAGTATAGTAATATGAATATCAGTGATTCTCCATTATTAGAACTAGGTTGGAAATCTGCTTTTTTTTCAATCTGGTTTTTCGTTATTTTACAGCCAATTTCATTTTTATTTTTTTTATATGCAACAAAGAATTTTAAAGGTCACAAAGTGATAAGTAGCATGAGTATCTTGTTAATGGCATCCATTCTATCGTTTGCGGTTTTGAGTTGGGCTGAAAACTTTGTTGTTTTTTCATTGGACTGGGCAACTAAAAAAGAATGGCGAACTTATGCTATGTGTGGAACTTCAAAGATTAGCGAACCAACGGAACGTTATTATGGATTTAATACCGAAAAATATACAGTTTATTTTTCTAATCGTAATGGGGAATGGGGGTTCGAGGAGATGAATTGCATAAAAGATGATAAAAATCATGACGCCATAAGACGTACTATTATTA